>LUMD01000376.1_pt1 | contig 26993 bp, 28 predicted proteins | sample 729651 | NCBI WGS metagenome assembly LUMD01 (sample SAMN03860272, study PRJNA289734) | marine metagenome | biome: seawater column; feature: ocean; material: water; isolation source: Red Sea water column Station 34 - depth 258m | place: Saudi Arabia: Red Sea | collected 2011-10-15 | depth 258 m | reverse complement strand
GGCCCAACGGCGCGGGTAAGTCTACCCTGTTTGGTCTGCTCACACGGCTTCTGGCTCTGCAGCAGGGCGACATTCGGCTGGGTGGCCAATCCCTGAAAAAGCGGCCGGCCGAGGCCATGCGCCAGATCGGCGTGGTGTTCCAGCAGAACGCGCTGGACCTGGACCTGACCGTTCGCCAGAACCTGCAATACCACGCCGCTCTGCACGGGCTGTCCCGCAAAGAAGCCAGAGCCAGGGGTGATCGGGAACTGGAACGCTTCAACCTGCTGGAGCGCGCCAAAGATGCCGTCCGCCAGCTCACCGGTGGCCATCGCCGACGGGTAGAAATCGCCCGGGCTCTCCTGCATGAGCCCTCGCTGCTGTTGCTCGACGAACCCACGGTGGGCCTGGACGTTGCAAGCCGCAAGGCGCTCAACGAACACGTTCGAACGCTGTGTGAAGAAGACGGCCTGACCGTACTCTGGGCCACCCACCTGATTGAAGAAGTTCGCGCCGACGACCGGGTACTGATCCTGCACCAGGGCCAACTGCTGGCTGACGGTAATGGCCAGGCCATCTGCGACGACGAAGGCACCCGCGATCTGGCCGAAACCTTCCACGCCCTGACCGGAGCCGGTTGATATGAAAGCAGCTCACTACTGGCACTGTTTTGTAGGTATCCAGACACGGGAATGGCTGCGCTTCTGGCAGCAGCGCACCCGCTTTGCCAGCGCTCTGGTCCGGCCACTGCTCTGGCTGGTGGTGTTCTCTGCCGGGTTCCGGGCGGTGCTGGGCATTTCCATCATCCCGCCCTATGAAACCTACATCACCTACGAGACCTACATCGCCCCCGGGCTGTGCGGAATGATCATCCTGTTCAACAGCATGCAGAGTGCCCTGTCCATGGTTTACGACCGGGAACTGGGCAGCATGCGGGTGCTGCTGATGAGCCCCCTGCCCCGGCCTTTCCTGCTGGTCACCAAACTGCTGGCTATGGGTGTGGTGTCCATCGGGCAGGTGTATGTGTTTTTGCTGTTGGCTCTGCTGGTGGATGTCGAGCCGCCGTTGTGGGGCTACCTGGCGGTGTTGCCGGCGCTGATTCTGACCAGCCTGATGCTGGGCGCCCTGGGGCTGCTGATCGCCACGTGGATCAAGCAGTTGGAGAACTTTGCCGGGGTGATGAACTTTGTCATCTTCCCGATGTTCTTCATGTCCTCGGCGCTCTATCCGCTCTGGCGCATGAACGAGGCCAGCCCCTGGCTGTACTGGATCTGCCAGTTCAACCCGTTTACCCACGCGGTGGAGGCGATCCGGTTTTCCCTGTATCTGGAGTGGAATCCGATGGCTTATGGGATTACCGCAGGTGTGACTGTTTTCCTGGCGTTTTTTGCCACAGCCGGCTTTCGTCCGCAACGCACGAAAATACTGGGCGGGAAGCCCGCATAATGCCCGAAAGCTGACTTACACGGATTCAGGAGCCGGCCAAATCCAGGCCACGAAGCCTGCCAAGCAGCCCGTCGACCACCCCGGGTTCGCCTACCGAACTATCCCACTGTAACTGAGCGGGCTTGCCGTCGAGATACCACAGACGGTTCGCCAGGATCTCCGCATCCCCGCCATCATGGGTAACGCAGATCATCGCCATATCCGGATGCGAATCCAGAATCCCGGCTATCAGCGCCTTGAGTTCACCCGCCATGACCGGATCCAGTGACGCAAACGGCTCGTCCAGCAGCAGCAAGTCAGGTTTCACGGCCAGGCAACGGGCCAGTGCCGCCCTTCTGGCCATTCCCAGGGAGAGCTGATCCGGCAGGTAATCGCCGTAACCCGACAATCCCACCTGTTGTAACAAGCCCTTGGCCTCCTCTTCGCTGGCGCCAACCAGCCTCAGATTCGCATCCAGACTTCTCCACGGCAGCAGACGATGCTCCTGGAACAGATAGCCCACCCGAAGTTTGTCGCGCCCAATAACCGCCTCCTGTGGAACCGATTTGTCGAGACCGGCAATGGCGTCCAGCAGTGTGGTCTTGCCGATACCCGAAGGTCCAAGCAGGCAGATGCGGTCGCCTCGGTCGATGGTTGCAAACACCTCGCCAAGCACCGGCTGGCCGAAATCACGGCCGGCGATTCTGAGTTCAAGCATGGGCCGCCTCCGGCTGGCGCCAGCGGCTGGATCGACGCTCGAGGGGCTGCAGGATGGCCAGCTCGATCAGCTGGACGACGGCTATAAAGGCCAGGCTGTAGGCCAGAATGGCGGCCACGTCGAATACCTGAAACGCCATATGCAGCTGGAAGCCGACGCCACTGGAGCGGCCCAGCAGTTCCACCACAAGGACAATCTTCCAGATCAGGGCAAGACCACCCCGGGTGGCGGCCATGAGGTAGGGAAACAGCTGCGGCACCCACACTTCACGCAACCGTTGCCAGCGGGTGAACTCGTAAACGGTGGCCATTTCCTCAAGCCGGTAGTCGAGGCTGCGGGCGCCTTCGCGAACCGTCACCGCAACGTTGGGCACTTTGTTGATCACGACCGCCATCACGGCAGCCACTTCCACCAGGCCGAACCACACGTACATAAGGATGATGGTGACCAGCGCCGGCAGGTTGAGTAACAACACCAGCAGGGGATCGAACAGGGCATTGGTGGTTTGTGACCGGCCCATCACAATGCCGATGGCGGTGCCAATCGCCATGGCCAGAACAAAGGCGACCACCAGACTGAAGCAGCCAGGCCGTCAGCGCCCAGAGCACGACAAACGAGGGCAGAACTATCCAGTAGCTCCAGAGCGGCGGGCGGCCGGTAGGGCCTTTCACGGCTGGCTCCGGTAAAACAGAGAAGCCGGCATAAGGTTGTTCGGGTCGGCGCCGGTGAGGGTCATCAAACGCTGCAGGTCCGCGATTCGCTGGTCTGTTTGGGGCGCAGGAGTCCCGGCGACGAAGCCCTCGCGCAATGCCGTGAAGATGCCATCTTCAGGATTACCCATCAGGGGACGCAAGCGTTGCCAGGGTGATTCACTGTCCGCCAGCTCGGCTTTGGCCTCTTGAAGGGAGGCCGCGAAACCATCTATCAACGATCCATGATCGGTCGCCCATTTCGCAGGGAAGACATAACCAAGCACCGGCAGGTTGCGATCCAGGTCCAGCTCAGTGAGCAGGTCAGCCATACCAAACACCGATCGCCAGCCGCCCTCACCTCTCAGGCGGGCCGCAAAATGCCAGTAGGTAACGATAACATCCACCTGCCCGCGCTTTAGCGCCTGGCTCAACAGAGGCGGAGCTGCGAACTGAAGTTCGGCGGATTCCTCCAGATTGATTCCCTGGCGCTGAGCCACCTTCTTGAGCAGCATCCAACCCTTGCTATCCGGCCCGCCGGCAACACCAATGCGCTTGCCCGCCAGATCCTCCACCGAGCGAATCGTTGAGCTGTCAGCGACGACGATATCGCCAATCTGGGAGGAGAACGGCACGTACAGGTAGGGCGTGCCTGCTTGGAATCGCGACTGTGCCCAGAGCAGATCGGCGACGGCACCGTGCACCGAGCCGCTGGTGACCGCCAGTCTGGAGGCCGGCAGGTTGGCAACCGGTTTCAATTCCAATTGGTAGCCATGCTCCCGGTCCAGCTTCCGGTGCAGGAGATGGTCGAGCTCCCAGTGGGCGGTGCCAAACTGCAACACGCTGACAGACAGCACGGGCAGGTCAGGCGCTCCTTCCCGGGCATGGACACTGCCTGCAAGACTCAAAAGAAGACATAGCAGTGCGACCATTCCCTGTTTGATCCAGGGATCGGCAAGCGAGGATTGGGAGACGGTCGTTATTGTTGGTTGTAGGCTCATTGCTCCACGATACGAAGCCCACAGCCTTGCAAGAATAGTACTTTGGTGCCTGTTTTTTGGTGCGATGGTCGCATTCAACCCGAGACCAAGATGGCGTGTAATGAAACCATCACAATAATAAACAGAGGATCGGAACCGATTCCGGCGATTCTCTGCACAGGAGGCCGCCATGCTGAACGAGCTCGAAGCCGCACTCTCTACCGAGAACTACCCTTCCGAAAACTGCCATCATGCTTCTGAAAAACGCTATCATGATTCGGAAGCCATTCCCGACACTGAAAACAAACAGGTAGACCCATCCATGGAGCCGGCTTACAAGATTCTGATTGCCGACGACCACCCACTGTTCCGCGAAGCCATCAGCAGCGTTATCGCCTCTGGCTTTGAGGGCAGCGAGATCATCGAAACCGACGATCTGGACAGCGCCCTCGATATCACTCGTGAGAACGACGATCTGGACCTTATCCTGCTGGACCTCAACATGCCGGGCATGCATGGCCTCAACGGTCTGATCACGTTGCGCAATGAGGCCCCGACCATTCCGGTGGTGATTGTCTCTGCCGAGGAAGACAAGCAGGTGGTACTGCAGGCCATTACCTACGGCGCCTGCGGCTTTATCACCAAGTCCTCGCCCCGGGCCCAGATGACCGAGGCCATCCAGCAGATCCTGAACGGCAATGTTTACCTGCCCTCGGACATCATCCGCACCGGCAAGGAAAGCAACACCCGCCGCAGCCGCAATGAGGATAATCCGATTTCACCGGAGCTGCTGAACTCCCTGACCCGCCGCCAGCTGCTGGTGCTTGAACGCATGTCCAAGGGCGAATCCAACAAGCAGATTGCCTATAACCTGAACATTGCCGAGACCACGGTGAAGGCCCATGTGTCTGCGATATTGCGCAAGCTCGGGGTTCACAACCGGGTGCAGGCGATTCTGTCCGCCAGTGATGTGGATTTCAGTCAGTATTTGAAGCGGTGAGAAAGGGGTCAGATGAAAATTTCATCTGAACGAGCCCCAGTTTTACGGACACCCGGTTAAGAGACAGCGTCTCGTTGCTCATACTCAAAAGGCGTCATGTAATCCAAGTATGAGTGCCGGCGCTGTCGGTTGTAAAAGACCTCTATGTAATCAAATAAGCTTTGCCGAGCCTGTTGGCGGGTGAGGTGCCGGCAATGCCCCACATGCTCCGTCTTCAAGGTGTGGAAGAAGCTCTCCATTGCGGCATTGTCGAGGCAATTTCCTTTACGCCTCGTGCTAGGCTCAATGCCATTACTGGTCAGAAGTGCCTGGTAATTCGCTGTCCGATACTGGACACCCTGGTCGGTATGCAGCATCAGTTTGGCCGGTTTTCCACGGCGTCCCAGGGCCATCTCCAAGGCCTCTGTAGCGAGACTTCGAGTCGGGCTCCCATTCATCGACCAGCCAACGATCATCCTTGAAAACAAGTCCATGATCACTGACAGATACAGCCATCCTTCGGCTGTTGAGATATAGGTGATATCACCCGCCCAACGTTGATTTGGCACTTCTGCCCAGAAGCGTCTCAGAAGTCGATACTCAACGATGTGTTCGAAGGTCCTGCCAACAGATGAGCGTTGTCAGGCTTTGGCCTGTGCCGTGATCAGGCCCGCCTGGCGCTTTAACTTGGTGATACTACGGTTCAGGCCAGCCTTGATGCCCTGACACAGCAGCTCTTTCCTGATCCGCAAAGGCCCATAGGTTTGACGAGTCTGCCGGCGGATCTCCTCGATCCGCTGCAATAGCGTTCTATTGGCCTTGAGTCGGCCTGATTCAGGGCGTGACCGCCAAGCGTAGCAACCGCTTGGAGAGGCACCTACCGAACGACAGAGGGCGCGTTTGGGATATTGCCCTGCGTGATCCCGGATAAAGGCGTACTTCACACAAGGCTCTTGGCATAGTACGCTGTTAAAGGTTTCATTTTCCTGCTTCAGGCGCTCATTTTCCCGCTTGAGTTTGGCCAGTTCGCTTTCAGTTCCGGCAGGCCGTCCAGAGACTGGAAAAGCATCCTCCGGCTTGGCCTCCAGCTCCTTCTTCCATTTGTAGAGCTGGTTTACACGGATGCCAAGATCACGAGCAAGTTGGGTGCAGTGCTTATTGGAGTCCGACATCTGGCGCACAGCTTCGCGCTTGAACTCCGGGGTAAAGAGACGGTATTTGCGTTCGGTTGTCATAGGCCACCTACCTATACTCTGTGTATAGTCACTTTTGAGGTTTCTGTACAACCGGGGCTAGATCAATCTGACCCCTTTCCCACTTTTCCGTAAGTCGGATTAGCTAAGTGTAATCCGACAAACCCTTGGGAACCCGCAAGATCCAGCCCCCGCAACTTTCCCAGCAGCCTATCGATCAGTCCAAGCTCACAAATCCGGTCATCCCACTGCAACCGAGCTGGCCTTGACAGCCCAGCAGCCGGCTGGCTGCCCGAAGTTGAATACGCCAACGACTGCAACCAGAACGCCACTTCACGTTCTCTAAGTAGTCAGCTTGACAGACAAAGAAATCAGAATGTGCCAGAAATGTGCAATAACTTGCCAGCTTCGTCCAATACCAAACTTCACCCGTCACCTCATTATTGGTGTTACCGCGCCACTATCGGTGGTGCGTATGACCGACAAACAAATACAAGAAAGTTTCCTGATAGAGGAAACGAAGGAGTTTGAGATGAATATGTCAAAGAATGTTGATTCTTATGATGCAGTAGTGATCGGCGCAGGTGTAGCTGGCTTATATCAGTTGCACAAACTCCGAGCCCTCGGAATGAGCGTAAGGGTTATAGAAGCCGCCTCGGGGGTAGGGGGCACATGGTACTGGAATCGGTATCCAGGTGCGCGATTCGACTCTCAGGCTGAGATATACCAATACTGGTTCTCAAAAGAGCTTTATGAGAACTGGAAACCATCAGAGCGGTTCCCAGCTCAGCCTGAAAGTGAGCGCTGGCTGAATTATGTGGCCGATAAACTGGATCTTCATCGAGACATTCAGTTTGAAACCCGCGTTGACTCTGCACACTGGAACGAGTCAGGTGGTACCTGGTCGATCACAACAGACAACGGTGACCATCTAGAAGCCCGGTATCTGATCGCTTGTACTGGAATGCTGTCTGCGCCCCTTGAGGATGTCTTTAATGGACAGTCCACCTTTAAAGGGCAGATTTGCCATACTTCTCGCTGGCCCAAAGAGGGGGTAGACCTCAAAAACAAGCGTGTGGCTGTGATCGGCACAGGCGCTACTGGAATTCAAGCCATCCAGACCATTGCGCCAGAGGTGGATACGCTGAAAGTTTTTGTACGCACTCCTCAGTACACAATTCCGATGCGAAATCCGAAATACACAGAGGAGGATTGGAAATCCTGGTCCGGACAGTTTACTTATCTGAAAGATCGCGTGCTCAACACCTTCGCTGGGTTTGACTACGACTTTGATGGCCGGTCTTGGCACTCTGACAGCCCAGAGGAACGCAAAGAAAGACTGGAGAACCTTTACAATGACGGTTCACTCGCCCTCTGGCTCTCCTCATATCCCGAAATGTTCACCGACGAAGCTATAAACGAAGAAATCTCCGAGTTTGTGCGGTCGAAAATGCGGGAACGATTGAACTTCGATCCAGACCTTTGCGACCTTCTTATTCCGACAGACTACGGATTCGGAATCCGGCGTGTTCCACTGGATACAGGTTATCTCGAAACATACCTTCGACCGAATGTCGAAGCACTGAATTGTCGAGAGACTCCGATCGAGGGGATCGTGCCGCAGGGTGTTTTGATGAAGGACGGCACGGTTCATGAGGTGGACGTAATTATTCTGGCCACCGGTTTCGATGCAGGCTCCGGAGCCCTAACGCGAATTGACATACGCGGTAAGGAAGGCCGGAGCTTGAAGGAAGAGTGGGACGATGAAATCCGCACCGCCATGGGTCTGCAAGTATATGGCTACCCTAATTTGTTCACTACCGGCGCACCTCTTGCACCTTCCGCGGCTCTGTGCAACATGACAACTTGCCTGCAACAGCAGGTGGGGTGGATCACCGATATCATTCAGCATGCTAATGAAGAGGGAAAGACAGTAATAGAGCCAACCAAACAGCTCCAGGATGAGTGGGTCCAGCACCACGATGAGGTCACAAATCAAACACTCCTACCACTTGTCGATAGCTGGTACATGGGCACCAACGTTCCAGGCAAGCCCAGAAGACTACTCTCCTACTGTGGTGGGGTGAATGACTATAATCAACGCTGTGTTGAGTTGGCTGAAAACAACTACCCGGGGTTCACATTCAGCGCATGACATACGTAGCTCTCATCTGACCAAAAGAAACAAGAGGTAGTGCCAAATGAGCAATGCAAGAATGAAAGCTGCACTGGACAGTGTGCTTCAACAGACCACAGGACGCCATGGTGGTGCTCCAGGTGTCGTAGCCATGGTCACTGATCAGGACTGCAATATCTACGAAGGAGCTGCGGGGGTACGGGAACTGGGCAAACAAACGCCTATGGATTTAGACACCGTGTTTGCTATCTTCTCAACCACTAAGGCAATTACAAGTGTATGTGCGTTGCAGTTGATTGAAGAGGGACTTCTACGACTTGATGATCCAATCGCGGAGTACCTGCCGGAGATGGATGAACTGCAAGTGCTTGAAGGATTCAGCGCGGATGGGAAGCCGAGACTCAGGCCTCCAAAGCGCAGGGTTACGGTTAGTGATCTTCTGTTGCATACCTCAGGGCTTAGCTATGAGTTTTTCAACGCGGAAGATAAACGCTACCGAGAACTAGAGGATATTCCATCGATCATCACTTGCACCAAAGAGTCGATCCAGACAGTGCTTCAGCACGATCCAGGCGATGCATGGACCTATGGGGTAAATACTGACTGGCTTGGTCTGATCGTGGAGAAGTCGCGAGGGAGACGTCTTGCTGAGGTTATGCATGAGCACGTGTTTCAACCGCTCGACATGACTGACACCGCATTTTCAGTAAACAACGACATGATGAACCGACGAGCGACAATACATTCAAGGGCTGAAGACGGCCAGTTAATACCAGTCCCAGAGTTGGCATTACCGACAGAGCCTGCGATGGATATGGGCGGACACGGCCTCTATGGAACCGTGAGGGACTACATGAAGTTCCTGCGCATGATCCTAAACGACGGAGCGGGCGAGAACGGGAGGGTGCTCAAGCCTGAAACGGCAAGCTTGCTAGCTAAAGACGGCTACGCTGGCACAAGCATTCCAATCGGGTTCTGGAAAACATCCGATCCTAGCCTTGCCAACAGCGGTGAGTTTATGCCCGGGGTCGATAAGGGTTGGTCCCATGCCTTCATGGTTAACCGTGAGAAAGCCCCTACAGGACGCTCACCGGGCTCAATGGCTTGGGCCGGGCTCGCCAATTCCTATCTGTGGATCGATAAAACCAAGGGAATCGGCGGTTACTGGGCAACCCAAATTTTACCATTCTACGATTGCTCATCGTATCCCGGCTTCTATGAATTCGAAGCTACGACTTATCAAAATCTCGACTGAGGCACTGATGCCTAGAGTGGTGGCACGAATGCCGCCACTCTAGGCAATCTTAGGGACGGACCAAAAAGAGCAGATTAATGTAAGCGTCCGGTAATCCCATCTTGAGCATGCCGCTGCCGCCGTCATGACCTGCCCCATAACTGGAACCCGGTTATACCTGACAAGGTGTGATGGGCGGTCACTTACAGATTAATGATCCTGTCATCCTCTTATCTGACCAGGTGTCAGATTCAGCTTACGTCGGAAAGCTCGTGTCATATGAGCTTGGTCCGAGAAGCCACATTCGCTTGCAATAGCTTTGATTGGCTTAGAACTATCCAACAGCATCATCCTCGCCTGCTCAATGCGTTTTTCTAGTAGGTATGCGCAAGGCGTCATTCCATAGCTTTCCTTGAATCGCCGGCAAAAAGTCCAAACACCCAAACCAACGACTGCCGACAGCTGTGCTATGCTAATCTGATGTTGTAAATTTCCGTGGATGTATTCAGTCAGTGCACAGCGCTGGTGTCTTGAAAGGCGAGACTGACTGACCGTCTCCTTGAATTTGACATCCGCATAATTACGTAATAAGTGGATGCTGAGCTGAAGTCCCAGTGCCTCAGCATATGCTGGTCCGCCAATCGCTGAGTTTCGTGTTTCTCCTAAGATGGCATCAGAGATTGAAGTAATGACTGGATCCTCTGCGTTAAGCACATCGTGCAGGCAAATCTCAGATATTGAACGGCCTAGGACATCTTGAGCTACACGCGACATTAAACTCTCGGAGAGGTATACGTGTGATACGTTGATTCTTTGAGTCCAATGCCAGTGCGATGGTTGCGCACGATTTAGCAGAGAAATGTGGCCTGGCACGCAGGTCGTTCGCTTCCAGCGACTCTCAACAAGCCGATCCATGGGGGTCTGCCCCTCAAAGTATCGGACTATCATATAGTGATTCATCGGAGGTATCGGAACATCCAAGCCTGAATACCTATAGGAACGCTGCCCCACATCAAGCCACCCAAGGTCGTCACTAGCAGTCAACACCTCTCCCGGCACCCAAATAGGTAACTCTTCTGGTTCGATGAGATCTACCATTGCAGTTCTCCCTCGACATCTAGTCGACTGTTATTATTAGAGGATAAAAGACGTTTGGGACGCTACTCTAAATAAGCTAACCAGAGCGAAATCAAAAAACTCGACAGCCTCTTAACAAATCTCCCCTTACAACCCGCGTCGTCGCCAATACGAATGAGGCCCATTGTAGTGGTCAACTAATCCCACCCCGCCTGTCTAGGTTTAGCTCTCTACTCCACAGCTTACAGTTTGACTGTTGGACCGATAGCGCAACCTTGAAGGCATAGGCGGGAAGAGGGCATTTCGGGGAATAATCTACCTTTTTGGATACATCTCATAGATCAGCCTATTTCTATACAATTAGTACGAACAATCTTGCTACAGCCACGAAAATATATGCCATGCTGCTTCTTGGGCTTTGTTTGCATACCAGAGCCTCCCCTAACATGATTGAGGCACTCTTAATCTTCCATTTCCTATGGCCGAAGCTCTTTTAATTTTTAGAGTTACCTTTACCATGGAAAAGTGTCAAGCTTGCCTTGGATAAATCCGTCTAAAGAACATGAAGATCTAGTTCGCTAGTCTAAGTTATTTTCTAGTAAAGTGTTGTTCATTCAGCTAACCCAGAAAAAGCCTTCCATAGCTTCTCCCAGTAGTTGCAAATATGCCTGCAATCAACACTACTTACCTACGGCCCTTCGGGTTCATTATCAAATCCTCGCCCCGGGCCCAGATGACCGAAGCCATACAGCAGATACTCAATGACAAATGTCTACCTGCCATCAGACATCATCCGTACCGGTAAGGAAAGCACCAGCAATCGCCGCAGCCGCCACGAGGACGATCCGATTTCTCCAGAGCTGCTGAATTCCCTGACCCGCCGCCAGCTGCTGGTGCTTGAGCGTATGTCCAAGGGCGAATCCAACAAGCAGATTGCCTATAACCTGAACATCGCCGAGACCACGGTGAAGGCCCATGTGTCTGCGATATTGCGCAAGCTCGGGGTTCACAACCGGGTGCAGGCGATTCTGTCTGCCAGCGATGTGGATTTCAGTCAGTATTTGAAGCGTTAAGTTGGCCCGGTTGTCGGATTACCAATTTGGCCTGGTTGTCGGATTACGCCGTTGGCTAATCCGACACCCATCTGCAACCTCAATTCCTGAGCAAATGACTCAACGCACTGCGCAGCTTAAGGGGCTTCACCGGCTTGTTCATCAGCAGGTGCCCCAGCTCGCGGATATGCTGCTTGAGCTCATTGGTGTAGTTGGCGGTGATCATCACCACCGGCGCCGGGCATCTCCGGCGGCCATTGATCTCAGCCACCACGTCCACGCCGTTTTCGTCGTTGTCCAGATGGTAGTCAGCCAGGATCAGGTCCACCGCACTGGTGGCCGGATCCAGCTGACGCTCGAGGTCCTCCAGGGATACCGCCGTGACGACTCGGCACCCCCAACCTTCAAGCAGAGTTTTCATGCCCTCGCAGATCGACTGGTCATTGTCGATCACCCAGATTCGGGCCCCGCCAAGACCGCTATCGAAAGGGATGGCTCGGTTCTGGTCGACCGCCGACTGTTTGGCCTTCAATCGGCCGAGGGGCACACTTACGCTGAATACAGAACCCTTGCCTTCAGTGGACTGGACCGCCACTTCATGGCCAAGCATGCGAGATATTTTATCTACGATAGCCAGCCCGAGGCCAAGGCCTTTATCGGGCTGTGAACCTGCCGGGCGGATGCGTTTGAACTCTTGAAAAATCTCGGTGAGTTTGTCTTCGGGAATACCGGGGCCGGTATCCCATACCTGCAGCAGAACGTGACCCCCCTGTCGCCGGCAGCCCAGCAGGATCCGGCGCCCTTGGGCCATGGCCATCTGACGGAATTCCCGGGCGATGTTATTGAGCAGATCCCGCAGATCAAAGGCGGTGACATCCGGTTTGATCACACCGGCATCGAGCTTGGAAATATCGACCAGGGTACCGAGAAGATTTTCAACATCGTCCAGGGAGGTGCTGACCGAACGAACCAGGCCTTCCGCCTTGGGCCCGAACGACTGCTCCAACAGCGCACTGGTAAAAAGGCGGGCGGCATTCAGGGGCTGCAGCAGATCGTGGCTAACGGCGGCCAGGAACTTGGTTTTGGAGAGATTGGCCCGCTCTGCCTCCAGTTTGGCATCCCGAAGACGGGCTTCCACCGCCGCCCGCTCGGTGATTTCCTGGCGCAGCTGGTTATTCAGGCCAGTCAGCGCTGCGGTACGTTCTTTCACCCGCCGCTCCAGATTGTCATAGGCTTGCTCCAGGGCCAGGGCGGTCTTTCGGCGGTCGGTGATGTCCCGGATCAGCACAAAGAAACCGATGATGTCGCCCTGCTCATCGAAGTTCGGAACGTAGGAGCGAAGCATATACCGCACCTCACCCTGCTCCCCGGTCTCTTCAAACTCAAAGGTGACGTTGTGGCCATCCATGACATCCATAATCTGCGGCAACAGTCGCTGATACAGCTCTGGCGAATGCACATGATCCAGACGCTTGCCCAGGGGCGACTCACCCTTGCGGCCGTACCAGGCCTCGTAAACCTTGTTGCAGAACTGGATGGTCATGTCGGCCCCGACATAGGCAATCAATGCCGGTACATGATCGGTGACCACCCGGATCCAGCGCTCGCTTTCCTCCAGCGCCTTGATCCGCCGAGCCATTTCGCTGTTCTTCACATCGGTGATGTCGGAGTACAACACCACCAAACCGCCTTCGCGAGTCGGCCGCTCGGTCATCTGGACCCAGCGTTCGTTGGAAAGAAGAAACACTACCCCCTCGGAATCCGGATGACTGTGTTCTTCAACGATCAATCCGGAGGTGACGGCCTGCGATTTCACCTCAGCGATCGGAGTGCCCGCTTCGGGTACGTCCAGGCCGGCGTGGCGCCAGTAACTCCGGAACCGGCTGTTGCTCTGGATCAGGCGGTGCTGGTTATCGAACAGCACAAACCCATCAGCAATACTCTCGATGGCATCGCTCAATCTCTGGCGCGTCGTTTCGGCTTCTTCCCGCGCCCGGTTTAGGGCCTTGTTGCTGCCCTTCAATTCCTCCATGGCCTGATTGAGTGCTTCAGTACGCTCCCGTACCTGTTCGGCAAGCACCACCGAATGCTCGAAGGCCGCGTAGGGCTCCGGCTTATGGGCCGAGCCGGACTCAACCCGGACAATCAGGGCATCCCGAATCCGTCGCAGGCGTTCGTTCTCCGCCTCTAGCTCGGCAATCCGCCGGTTCCGCTCATCCCCAGGGGATGGGTCAATCTTGTCCGGAACGGACATCAGGCTGGCCAATCACCACCCCCGTAAACGTCTGGTTGATATGCATGCCGTCGAACTGCTCGCCGTAAGTGTTAAAACCGATCACTTTGTGATGGCGAAGAAATTCAGATACCGCCTCAACTTCCCCTGTCAGCTCAGCTTCCAAGCGCCTCAGGAAACAGTCACATCCGATAGTCACCAGCGGTGGCCCTACCATCTGCTCAGACGCTTCGATTTGAGTTCGCACACTGTCCAGGAGACCTCCGGGCCTCATGGCGGTAATCACAATGCCGGTTTCCACGGCGCAGTAGAAGGTCAGGCTTTTGTCCTGGTTAACCCGCTGAACCGAACGCACGAAGTAATGCCCGCCAATTTTCACGCCCATGGGCCTCAGCGCGAACACCTTGCGGTCCAGGGCCTCTACATTCACGCCAACAGCGCGGGCGTAGACATCAGCCGCGGGTTCGGCGTTGATTTCGTACACGGTGCGGCTTTCAGCGCAGGCATCGGTAACGACCAGTTTATCGCTGGTTTCAACCATGTGATGCGTGGAAAACACCCGGAAATCCATGAAACTGCCCATCGAAGAATACATGGGTATTAGCCAGGCGTTCATCATCACCCGCTGACCCGCCAAACTGCGGGATAGCACCCAGAGCTGCATTGAGCGTTGCCAGCACCAGCTCCTCACGACTGGAAAGACCGTCCAGTAAGGTAATCGCAAAAGTATTACCCTTCACCGGAGCGAGCTTGGCATCACGGCATGTGGACAGCAGGCCATGAATGACCCCTTGGGCATCCTGCAGGGTAAACCGATCGAGCTCGCGAATCAGAGCGCAATCAATGGAAAAGTAACGATTATCGAAGCCGATGGCGGCAATGCATCCACGGCCATAGCCTTCCGGCGTAATCTCTCCAGCTGAGGTACAGCCATACACACGCACGCCCTGAAACGCATGTTCAAGGGCTATACCGAGACGGCCGAGATCGTATTCTGCGGAACAGAAAAACAACACCCAACCCAGATGCTCATGGTTCAACTGACTGGCCAGATTAGTTGCCGCCAGCATGGGATCGCGAACACTGGAGCTCGATACCCGAACGGCAGGCAGGGTTGTAACTGAGTTCATGTAGGCGGACCTCAAAAACGAATCACGTTCCACTGATTCTACGGCATCCGGAAACGCGGCCAATGCAACTTCAGTACATTTGATTGGCTCGCCAAAATGATCATAAGTCATTGATTGAGCTTCTCCCCGAATTAATATTTGGTCTACGTCGGTTTCCGAGGGGGCAAACCGACACTTTAGTCTTGGACCAAACCAGGTGTTGGCATCCTGCTGTTACGTCTTCATGTTTACTACCAAGTAACAATTGCTCCAACTGCAAAAGTGTCCGATTCTTCCAAGTCTGCCCCCGAAGACTCGACAACACTCTCGTGGCGGGTATATTCTGTTACTAACTTGAGATAGTCGTTAACATCATGGAAAGCTGCTAAAGTTATCGTCTCGCGATTCGTATCGAGGATATCGTCCGTTCCCTCCCCATACGATACAACGAAGCGATTAGAGCCTACGGAATACGATCCTTGGACCAAAAAACCTTCAGTATCTTGCTCTTCAAAAGCTGGCAGAGCACCACCGATGGTGAAATTATTAGTGAATAGAGGATTCAAACCTTCAGCTGTAAATCCAGATGCTGTGAGCGACAAACCTTCGAAGGAAACCTTTACACCATAGCCAATCCCCTTTGAGGTCACGTCCTCACCACCAGCGACCTTGGTTTCAGATTTTTGGTACTGTCCATTTATCCAAGCGGTAAGATTTACAGCACTAACATCCATGTTGTATGTCACTTCGGACTCAATACGCGGCATTTCCTCATATCGTGCTCCGGTACTTGAACTCTCAGCAATCTTATTCGGGTCCAAAATACCTACTGCGACTTTCACCCCCCCCAAATCCGGTGAACGATAGGTAATTTGTGAGGTTGGAAAAGCATAGGGATAACCACTCCCTATGTTCCCGAAGGAAACACCAGCTGTATCAACCAATCCCAGCACGTCGCTACTGTGGCCGTGCCCCATCAGAACTTCATCTAAGAAAAGATTCGATCTTGCAAATAGACCAAAATCCCTACCAATTAGAATTTCGCCCCAACTGCTCCCAACGGTTCCGTATAACTGCCGTACATTGAGACCAGTTGAAGTACCTGACGTATCAGTGTCGTTAATATTGACCCAAAAAGAGGAACGGGCGCCCAGCTGAAGATCACCCATGTCTCTGCCGACATTAAACCCGAGATAGTTGGGAAAGAAGCCCATTTTCACACGAGATTGCCTACGATCGAGATCATCTCCTGGCCTATCCACATCCGTATTCACATAAAAAGCGTTAATATAACCGTCTGTAGAAAAGCTGGTACCGTCTTTATTGTAAATTTCAATCTCTGCATTGGCTCCGGTGCTGGCACCCATGGCTGCTGCCATGGCAATGGCTAACCCTGACTTTCTGACGTTATTGTTTTTCATAGTTCCCCCCGGTTGTTTTTGGAAATCTGGGATCGGAGATCCGGGTTATCCGGACTCTCCAGGCGCGGTCTGTCGCCTGAATTCCATGGTCGGTGATGCGAGGGAGGGGGAAAATGCTTCCAGGGAGCAGGTTTTCTGCTCATTTGGGAGGCACTTGAATTGAAACTTTGGGAGTACGACCTGGCGGATCAGTCGCCGGGAAACTGGGCCAGTTCCTGCAGGCAGTCGTTGAGAAAGTCTTCGGGATCGGCCATCACCGCCTCATCGGCAACGACGCCAAACTGCACCTGGCCAGCGTAGCTGACAATGCTGATACCCAGACCAATATCCCCGGCCTGGGGCACCCAGAACATCTGCTCGGTAATCCGGCAACCGGCAATGTACCGGGGCTCCGGGGTGCCAGGCACGTTGGACACCACGGCACTGGCCTTGCGATAGAACACCTCGGCCAGAGGCTCCCGCCAGGGCTCCGGAACGACCGTTGCACTGGCCGCCAGCCCCCAGGCAATGCCCGGCTGCCAGCTTTTCTTCAGGCGGCGGGTTTCATGCTTGATGCGGTACAGGCGTTCCAGAGGGCTTTCGCCATCGACCGGCAGAGGCACGAACACGGTGCCAAAATAGTTGCCCAGGGCGCCGGGGGCCGGTTTCAGCTCGTCAGGCAAACGGCTACGGATATCAACGGGCACGGCGGCATGCAAAACCGCTTCGTCCAGGTCCTCGCCCTCAATGCCCAGGCGGGTTCGCACAGCCGCGGCCACACAGCTCAGCAACACATCGTTTATTGTCACATTGGTGATTCGGGCAATGTTCCGGAAGCGCTCCAGCGGCACCGGGTCAGACCAGCGACAGTGCCGTCGCCCGAGCAGGGGTCGCCGGAGATCGGTATCAGAGTCCTCCGGCTCCACCAGGAATTCCGAAAACTCATGGACCAGCTTGAGGCTCTTCTGGGCAACCCGCTCCACCAGCCGACCAGCATCCTGCCACTGATTGCCATTGGATTCGTCGACTCCGGCACCGCCATGGACTTCGTCCCGGGAATCCCCGGAAGCCATCAGTTGCCCGAGCCAGACTTTTGCCGCAGCCGTCCAGCGTGACAGTTCCGCGGTCTCGGGTGCGCCGTAGATGGCCGGGTGCTGCTGGGGGGACGGCGGACAGAGGCGATCAAAAATGCCGAGCAAGGACAGGCCATCGGCGTAACAGTGATGAATACGCAACAGGAGCACCGCCCCACCCTCGGCATTAGGCGCCAGCCAGAATTTCCAGCGCGGGCGATACATCGGCAGCGGCTGGTTCAGCCGCACCGACACCCATTCCTGCAGGCTTTCCGGCGTGAAACGATCTACCACCACATCAAGATGGTGGCGGACATCAAACATGGGGTCCGGCTCCCACCACCAGGCGGGCGAGCGTTTCACCGGCATGTACCGGAAACGTTCCCAGGCCATCCAGTACACACGGAGGAATTCCCGGAAACGGGGTGCGGTAAGACCATCAACCCGCAGCATCACGGTGATGGTCATGGGGTTTTCCGGGCGTTCCAGGGCCAGCCAGGCCGAATCCGCAGGTAGCAGAAGATGCGATTGTTCGTGACTCAAACCCGAACGTCCCTGGAGAAGTAATGAAGAAAGGGGCCCTGGATCCAATGCCAAGCACGAGGCGCCCTAAGTAAAAACCGAACTCCGCATTGTGCCAGACAAGCCGCGCCGTCTCCATATGCGGCACCAGCGTACGCTGTTACAAAAAATTACACGTGAGTAACTGTTCAGTCCTATACTGGTTATAAGCCTTGGTGCAATGGTTATTAAACGCTGCCGATCCGTGATCGATTGGCCCTGGGACATCAAAAAATCCGTACTCAGAGCCAGTAACATAACGAGATGATCGGGGTACAAAAGGCTTACCAGCACAACCAAATTCCAACAACAGGCCATTGCCGTGCTGGGTGGGAGAACAGTTATGAAAGCGAGCCATGTTCGCAAGCTGATCAAACCGATTGAAAGCGCCTACTCGGAAATGTTTTCCGGGCATGTGTATCGCGTCGGCAAGGGCGCTGTTTCCGTTCGCAACCACAGCGGCAAAGCGGAGCAGACCGTAATTGGCGTGCACGGCTTTCTGGAAAATCACTGCTACTTCACCCAGGCCTATGAAGCGCCGACCACTGAACTGATCCTGCTCACCTGCAGCAACTACCACATCCCGGTAAACGGCGTTACGCCGGAAACGCCGGAATGGGAAGTGCCGATCAAGCAGCTGGAAGGCACGATCGAGTACGACGCCTGCATTCTTAACCAGGCGCTCTCCAGCCTCCCGACTACTCAGAACATCCGGGTTCATGGTCACTCCCGTGGCGGAGCGGTCATTCTCGAGGCCATCAAGCAATGGCCCGAGCTCTATGATGACGTGGAAGTGGTTCTGGAGGCACCGGTACTCCCCAACGGCAAGCTCTCAGCTCTGGTAACCACCATTCTGGAACCGGTCAGTCACGGCATGTGGCCCTGGCTGATCCGTCTGATCAACAGCGCTCCGTCGTCGGCCTATGGCCAGACCTTTTTCGGCAAGATGAATCCGCGCAAGAAGCAGCTGTTGAGCAAGCTGTTCTCAGCCACCAAGGATCACCTGACCATTGTTCGTAACATCGAGAACATCATGGACTGGATGGCGCGGACGGACAGCAGTGTCTACGGCCATGTGCGCCACGGCACCTTCCTGATCCCTGCCGTGGATCGCATTCTCGATCGCTCATCCATGCTGGCCAGCGCCCGCCAGAGCCCGACCACCATGCGCATCGTGGAAACCGAGGCACCGAGCCACTTCATTACGCTGGACAGCAAGGAATGGGTTCCGGGGTTCGAAACGCTCCCGACAGCCGCGCAGGGCTGACGCCCGGCTTGCACCCTGCTGCAAGACCACTGCAGCTCCGCTAAACTACGCTCTTTTCCTCAGGTTTAGTGGAGCCATCGCCCATGTACCGTGAGCGCCTCGTCGCTACCGAAGCCCGCTCTGAAAGCGCTCGCCGGCTGCAGCAACTGCTTCTGGACTACCATGATTTCCGGCGCCTGAAAGCCGAGCATCCGCTGATGGAACACGCCGTCTCCGTCGCCGACTGGCAGGCGGAGCGGCTGAAGTCGACCCATGAGGATCTTTATCGCCATCCCGGATATCACCACGGCCTCGAATTTCTGCTGACCGACCTCTACGCCCCGGCCGGCATGACCCGCCGGGACGACAATATTGATCGGGTGTTTCCCAAAATGGTGAAGTGGTTGCCAGATAATCTGCTGGACACCTTCGCCGGCCTCGTGGAACTGAACCTGATCACCCAACAGCTGGACCTGGAGCTCGCCGAACTGTTCCATCAGCAAGGTGTGTCTGCGCGGGCAATCACCACGGACGCCTATTGTGCAGCCTACCGGGAGAGCCGACGGCTGGCGCAGAGAGAGAAACAGATTACCCTGGTGGCAGACGTTGGCCAGCAACTTGATCGCTATGTCCGCAACCGCACCCTTGGATGGCTGCTATCGATGACCCGGGGCCCGGCAGAGATGGCCGATCTGACGGATCTGCACAGCTTCCTGCACCGGGGCTATTCCGCCTTCCGGAAGATGGACGATGTGGAGCTACTGATCGACCGGCTGGTTTCCCGGGAGCAGCGGGTAATGCGCAACATTCTCGACCATCACCCGGACCCGTTCAGCCTGCCGGAAAACCTCTGAGCCGGGGATAGTTGGCTGGCTCAGGCCTTGATGATCTGGTCCAGCTGGGAGTGGATTTCCTGCTCGATCCGCGATTTGAAGGGCCGCAGCATCATGCCCAGCTCCAGGTGAATGTGCAGGTCTGTCGGCGTGATGTTCAGGTGCCCCTTGACGCCACTGCGCTTGAACTTCAGGTGGTCGCCTTCCCACTCATAATGCACGTCAAACTGACTGGACAGGTCTTTGGCAAGGGATTCTGCGGCCTGCCTTGCGTGTTCTTGATCCAGGGTGTGCGGGCGATGTACATCAATTACAGACATGAAGCGGTTTTCTCTCGGATTTGGATAGATTTACAGTTTAGGGCGCTATTTAACTCACCGCCACCCTTGTAGCAACCCCGTCAGCGGTTAGAATACGGGGTTCAGATTCTGACAGGACATGCCCCATGAGCGAGCAGCAAACGCCAGCCAACCAGGCCGCAAACAGCAACGGCCAGGACGACGTAACCCATTTCGGGTTTCGCAATGTGCCCAAGAGCCAGAAAGCGAGCCAGGTGGCCGAGGTGTTCCACAGTGTGGCGGGCAAGTACGACCTCATGAATGACCTGATGTCCATGGGAATTCACCGGCTCTGGAAACGTTTCACCATTGAGCTTTCGGGCGTGCGTCCCGGCCACCAGGTGCTGGACATTGCCGGCGGCACTGGCGATCTCACCATGAAGTTTTCAGACCTTGTGGGTCCGTCCGGCAAGGTGGTGCTGGCCGACATCAATGCCTCCATGCTGCAGGTGGGCCGCAGCCGGCTGACCGATCGCGGCTATGCGGGCAACATTGAATACGTACAGGCGGATGCCGAGCATCTGCCGTTTCCGGACAACAACTTCAATGCGGTATCCATCGCCTTCGGTCTGCGCAATGTCACCGATAAAGACCAGGCCCTGCGCGACATGACCCGGGTTCTCAAGCCCGGCGGCAAGCTGATGATCCTGGAATTCTCCAAGCCGACCAATCCATTGCTGAGCAAGGCCTACGACACCTACTCCTTTTCCGCCCTGCCCCTGATGGGCCAGCTCATCGCCGGCGACAGTGAAAGCTACAAGTACCTGGCCGAATCCATCCGCATGCATCCCGACCAGGACACCCTCAAGGGCATGATGGAGAACGCCGGCCTGGTGAACTGCAAGTACTACAACATGACCGGCGGTATCGTCGCCCTGCACGTGGGAATCAAGCCCTGATGTTTCCCGGCCCCACCCTGCTTTCCGCTGTCTCCGCTATCCTGGAAAGTGCCCTGAACCGGGCACTGGAACTGGATCAGGCGGGGCATAGTGCCTTGATGGAAGCGTTGGCGGGGCCGGTTCAGTTCAATATCACCGACCCGATTGCCCTGACCTACACCCTGGACCGGGCCGGAAACCGCGTCCGCGTCGGCAGTCAGCCGGTCGAACAGCCAGCGCTCGAGATCACCGGCAAACCCATCGCCTTTGCAGCGCTGGCCACCGGCGATGACCGGGTCTTTGCCGACGGCCGCCTGGAAGTGACGGGCGATACAGCGCTGGCTCACCAGCTGCAGCGCGCACTGAACCAGCTTGAGCCGGACTGGGAAGCCGCCATGGCCCAGCACATCGGTGATATGTGCATGAGGAAAGTCGTGCCTTGCCCGGGCGACGGGAACTGGAAGCCACGTTCGAGGATATCGACGAACTGAATCTGCGCACCGAAAGACTGGAAGCCCGACTGAACCTGGTTGAGAACCGCGGCAAGACTGACGAACCGGAGAACCTGTGACCCGCCTGCAACGCCTGTTTCGAATTGCCTGGGTATTCTGCCGCTACCGGCTGGACACGTTCCTGCCCATCGCGGAACTGCCAGGGCCCCTGAAGGTGTTCTTCCTGCTTGCGCCGTGGCATCTGTTCCCCAAACCCAAGCTAGACAGGGGTGATCGACTGCGGCTGGCCCTCGAGGAACTCGGGCCGGTGTTTGTAAAGTTCGGCCAGATACTCTCGACCCGACGGGATCTGTTGCCGGATGACATGGCCGAATCCCTGAAAAACCTTCAGGACCGTGTGCCGCCGTTTCCGAGCGATGAGGCCCGGGGCATTATCGAAACCTCGCTGGGCGCCCCGGTGTCGGACCTGTTTGCCGAATTCAGCCCGGACCCGCTGGCCTCCGCCTCGGTTGCCCAGGTGCATGCAGCCACCCTGCCCAACGGCCAGAAAGTAGTGGTAAAGGTACTGCGCCCGGGTATCGAAAGGGTGATTCGCCAGGACCTTGCCCTGATGTACCTTATGGCCGGCCTGCTGGAAAAATACTGGTCCGAGGGCAAACGCCTGCACCCGGTGGAAGTGGTTGCCGACTACGATTCCACCATTCACGACGAACTGGACCTGCAGCGTGAAGCCGCCAACGCAAGCCAGCTGCGCCGGAATTTCGAGAACTCCTCCCTGATCTATATCCCGTTTATCGACTGGGACTACACCCGCAAATCCGTGCTGGTGATGGAGCGGATTCACGGCATCCCCATTGCCGATACCGCCGCCCTGAAAGCCGCCGGCGTCGATATGAAGGTGCTGGCCGAAAAAGGCGTGGAGATCTTCTTTACCCAGGTGTTCCGGGACAGCTTCTTTCACGCCGACATGCACCCGGGCAACATCTTCGTGGATACCTCCAACCCCTCGGATCCTCGATATATCGCCATCGATTTCGGCATCGTCGGCACCCTGGCACCAGACGACCAGAGCTATCTTGCCCGCAACCTTCTGGCTTTTTTCCGTCGTGACTACCGGCAGGTTGCGCAGTTGCATATTCAGTCCGGCTGGGTGCCGCCGGATACGCCGGTGAACCAGTTTGAAGCGGCCATTCGTACTGTCTGCGAACCGATTTTCGAGAAGCCGTTGAAGGACATCTCCTTCGGCCACTTCCTGTTGCGCCTGTTCCAGACAGCGAGGCGGTTCAACATGGAAGTGCAACCCCAGCTTGTTCTGCTGCAGAAAACCCTGTTGAACGTGGAGGGGCTGGGTCGACAGCTCTATCCGGATCTGGATTTGTGGAGTACCGCGCAACCGTACCTTGAAACCTGGATGCGCAAGCGGATTGGTCCGTCGGGGTTGATCAAATCCCTACAGTCCCACCTTCCGTCCTGGCTGGAACAGTCGCCAGAAATGCCGCAACTGGTGCACGATGCCCTCCTCCAGCTGCGGCAGGCCGGGCCCACCGAGCCACAGAACCGGGCTACACTGGAGTTGCTCCGTGAGCAGCAGGTGCGCACCGAGCGGCGCTGGCGGCGGGTTACACTGGCGGTACTTCTGGTTGCCGGAGGCATTCTGGGCACCCAGCCTGAGGGCCAGCAATGGCTTGAAAGCGTGCCCACCTGGAGCTGGGCCCTGTTTGCAATTGCCGGTGGACTCATGCTCCGCGGCAGCCGATAACCGACAAAGATTTCAGGATTCACAAAAATGCAAAATAGCTCGGATAACGTCGAGACCCCTGACTGGCTGGATGCCATTCGCTGGACAGAGGACGGCCTGGTGCCAGCCATCGCCCAGGATGCCGAAACCGGCGACATCCTGATGATGGCCTGGATGAACCGGGAATCGCTCAGGCTGACCGCCGAAGAAGGCCAGGCCATTTACTGGTCCCGCTCTCGAGGCAAGCTCTGGCGCAAGGGGGAAACATCAGGACACCAGCAGGTCATTCGGGACATTCGACTGGACTGCGACGAGGACGTCATCCTGCTGAAGGTGGAACAAAAGGGCGGCATCGCTTGCCATACTGGCAGGCGCAGCTGCTTCTACCGGACCCTGGAAGATGGTCAGTGGGTCAGCGTTGACCCGGTGATCAAGGACCCCGGCACTATTTACGGCAGCAACTGAGGAGCACGGACAGTGAGCGATGTACTGGAAAACCTGGCGCGGGTTCTGGAGGCCAGGAAAGAGGCAGACCCGGAAACCTCCTATGTAGCCAGTCTCCACGCCAAGGGTCTGAACACGACTGGGCCTTGGCCCGAAGGACATCCTGGATGAGCTGGCCAGCCGGTTCGACCTGTCAGGCCTGGAAGAAAAAGCGTCACGGGAAAAGTGAGCGGTAATACCTCTAAAGGGGTTTCCGCGTAACCGTTCTGGTAACGTACAATGTCATTGAACAGAAACATTAAAACGGGGACCCCGTAATGGGTATCAGCATCTGGCAATTACTTATCGTACTCGGCATTGTCATTCTGTTGTTTGGAACCAAGAAACTGCGCAACATCGGCAGCGATCTGGGTGGCGCCATCCGCGGCTTCAAGAAGTCCATGAACAATGAGGACTCCAAGGCCGAGAACCAGGAATCCCTGGAAGGCAAGGAAAACGAGCAGCCGCAACAACAGGCCGCGGCCGAAGACAAGCCCCGGGACAAGTCCCACAGCTGAGACCAGGCTGAATGTTCGATATCGGCTTTCTTGAGCTGCTGATCTGCGGCGTCATAGCGCTGTTGGTACTCGGCCCCGAGCGCCTGCCCACGGCTGCCCGTGCTGCGGGCCGCTGGGTGGGTGGCGCGCGACGTATGGTCAGCCAGTTCACCTCGGAACTGGACCGGCAATTGAAAGCCGATGAGCTCCGCGAAGAGCTTCGCAAGGCAGGCGATGTTGGTCTGGATGATGTGCAGAAAACCGTGCGTGGCGCCCTCGACGAGGCTAAAAAGTACGAGCACATGATCCTGCCCGATAACGAAACCCAGAAGCCAAGGCCTGCACCTGCGACACGGCGGGTATCCGGCCAGCCAAAGGCCTCTGAGGCTCCAGCGCAGGATCAGCCCGATGCTGGTAGCTCCTCGCAGACGCCAGATTCCGGCTCTGACGGAAACGAACAACCCAAACGCGAAACCCCGCAAAGTCCGCCGGATAATCGTTCATGAATGCAAAACCCGACGGCAACCAGCTGCCTCCGGAGCAGCAGGAAATGCCACTGATCGAGCACCTGCTCGAACTGCGTAATCGCCTTCTGAAAATGGTTCTTGCGGTGCTGGTCTGCTTCGCTGCCATTTATCCGTTTGCCAACGAACTTTACCTGTGGCTGTCGGAGCCCATCCGTTCCCTGTTGCCCGTTGGCCAGACCATGATCGCAACGGATGTTACGTCGCCCTTCTTCGCACCGCTGAAGCTGGCCCTGGTTCTGGCTGTGTTCGCTGCCATTCCGATCATTCTCTACCAGCTCTGGAGCTTTATTGCGCCGGGCCTCTACGCCCACGAAAAACGCCTGGCCTTTCCGCTGCTGTTTACCTCGGTAATCCTGTTCTATGCCGGCGCGGCATTCGCCTATTTTGTTGTATTCCCCCTGGTGTTCGGCTTCTTTACTGCGATAGGCCCCGAAGGCATCGTCGAACTTCCGGACATCACCAGCTACCTCAATTTTGTACTCAAGATGTTCTTCGCCTTCGGTGTGGCCTTCGAAATTCCGATCGCCACGGTGCTGTTGATTCTCACCGGCGCCACCACGCCCGCCGATCTTGCAGCCAAGCGCCCCTACGTGGTGGTGGGCTGTTTCATCATCGGCATGCTGCTGACGCCGCCGGATATTATTTCCCAGACCCTTCTCGCGGTTCCCATGTGGATCCTGTTCGAGGTCGGTATCCTGTTCGGGCGGCTGGCAAAACGGGAAGTCGCAGACCCGGAAAGCGATGAGCCCGCCGGCGAATGAATCTGGCGTTACTGTTTGACGAGGATTTCGTGGCAACTGACCGTGCCGTTCTGCGCGGTCGACGCCTGGCGCACCTGCAGTCCGTGATCAAAGTGGTTGCTGGCGACACCGTGCCCGTCGGCCGCGCGGATGGCCAGTTGGGAACCGGCGAAGTGATCCGGCTTACCGATACCGAGGCGGAGCTGCGGGTGACGCTGGATCAGGCTCCGCCGCCGCCTCTACCGCTCACCCTCATACTCGCCATGCCCAGGCCCAAGATGTTCCGCCGTATCCTGCAAACCTGCGCTGCCCTCGGTGTGAAGGATCTCTGGCTGATCAACAGCTACAAGGTCGAGAAAAGCTTCTGGCAGACGCCATGGCTCTCAGACGAACAGCTTCGGGAGAACCTCACGCTGGGGCTGGAACAGGCAAAAGATACCCTGATGCCACAGGTGCATATCCGCAAGCTGTTCAAACCCTTCGTGGAAGATGAGTTGCCGGCGCTATTGGCGGATAAACGAGCCCTGGTAGCGCATCCCGGCACAAGCACCCCCTGCCCTGTGCACCTCAACCAGCCGACCGTGCTCTGCATTGGCCCGGAGGGTGGCTTCACGGCTTACGAAGTGGGCAAACTGGAAGAAGCCGGCTGCCAGAGCGTGCATCTCGGCCCCCGTATTCTGCGGGTCGAAACCGCGGTACCGGTACTGGTGAGTCGGCTGTTCGACGCCTGCCTCTAGAGCCCCGGCCTTCTCAGGCGTTCCTCGCCTGCCACCATCGCGTCAGTGGCGCGATAATGGCCACCAGTAGCGCACCTGCCAGCACACCGAACAGGCCATTGGCCACCGTTGGCACGAGCACACCAGCCACACCACTGAACCCCTCGGCAAAGTGATGAATGGCGTCGTAGACCGGCGTGAACCCGTGGGTGAGAATGCCACCACCCACCAGGAACATCGCCAGGGTGCCGAGAATGGAGAGCGTCTTCATCAGATAGGGGGCCAGCCATAGAATGCCTGCGCCCAGCTTCTGGAGCACGGGGTTGTCCTGCTGACTGAGGTAGAGGCCGCCGTCGTCCAGCTTGACGATCCCTGCCACCAGGCCGTACACAAAAACTGTGATCATGATGGCAACCACCGCCAGCACCATGAACTGCATGCCGATGGTCTGGGTCGTTACCGTTCCAAGGGTAATGGCAATGATCTCGGCAGACAGAATGAAGTCGGTGCGGATGGCGCCCTTGATCTTGTCTTTCTCGATCGCCCGCAAGTCGACGTCCGGGCTCTTCAGGGCTTCACGCAGCTCGCCTTTGCGCTTCTGGTCCTGCTCCCGGTGCAAAAACTTGTGCACCAGCTTCTCGAAGCCCTCAAAACACAGGAACGCACCGCCGAGCATCAGCAGAGGCGTTACCAGCCAGGGCATGAA
>LUMD01000044.1_pt1 | contig 27195 bp, 31 predicted proteins | sample 729651 | NCBI WGS metagenome assembly LUMD01 (sample SAMN03860272, study PRJNA289734) | marine metagenome | biome: seawater column; feature: ocean; material: water; isolation source: Red Sea water column Station 34 - depth 258m | place: Saudi Arabia: Red Sea | collected 2011-10-15 | depth 258 m | reverse complement strand
GCAGCACACTATCCCTGGCGGCAATCAAGACTGCAGCCGCCCACCGACGCCGAGTGTCAAGATCCGATCACAGCGGTCAGCCAGCGAAGCATCGTGAGTCACCAGCAGTAGGGCACTTCCAAACTGTTGGCGAAGATCGAAAAACAAATCCGCAATAAGGCCACTGCTCGCCGCATCAAGATTGCCGGTCGGCTCATCAGCAAACAACACCTTCGGATTTACAACAAAGGCCCTGGCCAGCGCAACCCGCTGCTGCTCGCCACCGGACAGTTGTGATGGATAATGGTTCACCCGTTCAGTCAACCCCACGCGATCGAGCAGGTCTGCCGCTGCAGCTCGAGTGTTGTCGTAACCGGCGAGTTCCAATGCAATCTCAACGTTTTCAATCGCGCTCAAGCCTGCCAGCAGATGAAAGGTCTGAAAAACGAACCCAACATTGCCTGCCCGAAGTGCTGCTTTTTCATCCTGGTTCAAAATGCCGAGCTCTTTACCGAGGAGATGAACCAAGCCGCTGGTCGGATCCTCCAGACCTGCCAGTAACGCCAGTAAGGTGGATTTGCCCGAACCCGATGGCCCGGTGATGGCGACCGCATCGCCCGGCATGACTGTCAGGGTAATTCCATCGAGTATGCTCAATTCTCCATCCGGTGTTTTCACTTGCCGGGACACGTCGTCCGCAGTGACAATCGGTTTCATGTTTCGTTTATTCCTGGTGCTGTTCGCTTTATTGTTGCCCATAAAGGTCAACGCACAAAACATTGTGATTCTCGGTGACAGTCTCAGTGCTGGCTACGGTATTGCGCTGGCCGATAGCTGGCCTGAACTGTTGAGATCACGATTATCGCAAAAGGGACATGCCTACAACGTAATCAATGCCAGCATCAGTGGGGAAACAGCAACAGGCGGCAGAAATCGACTGCCGGAACTGCTCACAGAGTGGCAACCCAAGATATTGATCCTTGAACTCGGTGCCAACGATGGCTTGAGAGGAGCGCCGATCGTCTCGATTCGTGATGATCTAGATTACATCATCAGCCATTCCCTGGCTGAAGGTAGCGACGTAGTGCTGGTGGGTGTCCTGCTTCCTTCCAACTATGGTGCGGACTACACCCGTAAGTTCCGTGATGTTTACACGGAATTGGCCGAACGCTGGATGACCGCCTGCCCCCATCCTCTCTTGCACAACCTATGATTCTGGATAACCTTTGGCCGGTTCTGGCGCCACTATTGAACCACGATTGATCGTGATCGGATGAGTCAGATTCGAACAGGCTCCAACTGGGGGACCTAAAACCGCTCACTCGAATTCAGGCCTGGCTGCGCTGTACAGCCGGCGCTAAACTCAACGTCCGATCACCTTTACCTGGAATAATACCGACGTGACTCAAGGAGAACAGCCCATGTATACGTTATACGGCTCGCTAGGTGCGGCCAGTCTCACGCCTCAGTGCGTACTAGAGGAAGCCGGCACCCCCTACGAACTCATCGAAGTGGATATTTCAGAAGACACCGAACGTGATCCGGAATACCTGAAGCTCAACCCACATGGCCGAATACCAACGCTGGTATTCGATGACCAGGTCATGATCGAATCCGCTGCTATTTCTATCTATTTGGCTGACAAGCATTCTCAAACACAGCTTAGTCCTCCCTTAGATCATCCCGAGCGCTCCCGTTATCTACAATGGATGATTTACCTCACCAACACCCTACAGGAGGCCCTACTGCTAAAAATGTACAGCTCACTCTACACTGATGAGCCCGAGGGATCTGCTGCGGTTATATCCCGTGCATCATCAAAACTAGACACGATTATGGCCTTTGTTGAACAGTCACTGGGCCTGACGGAAGGACCTTTCTTTCTGAACAGTGGCCTCAGCACAGCCGACATTTACCTCAATATGCTTAGTGGATGGGATCCGGCAATCCAGGTCCGGATACTGTCCTCGTCTACAGTTGCAAACATACCGGAAAATCAGCGGTACATTAATGTCGAACGTAACTATGCCGAAATGCTCAAGCGACCTGGGGTTGCGAAAACATTTGCCACCAATGGCTACTAATTTGTTGAGTATCCAATCGAACCCAGTTTCGAGGTACCGGGCCTGCTACCGGTTCAGATAGAAGATCCCAGAATCAGTCCACCGTGCCTACTCAGTTTTTCTTGGCCGCGCTATCCACTGCAGTAACATCACCGCGACAACTGTGACACTCGCGCCCATCACCTGTTGTGCACTCAGCCACTGCCCCAGCACAATGACCCCTAGAATCATAGCCCATACGGGAGAGGTGTTATCAATGATGGCTGTCTGCAGGGAACCCACCAAGTCAACCGCCTTGAATAACAACAGCGTGGCTGTAACGTATAAGGCAGCGCTGCCGCACAACGCCAGCCAGCCCACCGGGGACGCCGGCCATGTTAACTCAACGATAAACAGGGACACAAAACCCACTACAGCCGTTGCACTCAACAACATATAAAGCATCATGATCTTTGCTGGCAGTCTTTCCAGTACCCGCTCGCTAAACAGCAGTAAAGCCGCCAGGCAGGTGGCAGCAATCAGAGCCAGTGCAATACCAATTCTGACATCCCAGCCCGCCAACAGATTATCCGATCCAGCCAAGGCAATGATCAAGCCCATGAAGGCCAGTACCATGACACAAAGGCCCAAGTAAGAAAAATCACTTCGCCCCGATCGCCAGGTCCAAACGGCGATCATTATCGGATACGTATAGAAAACGAGTATAGACAGAGCCACTGGGATAAAAAGAATCGAGGCCAATAACAGATACGTCATAAGCCAGCTTCGACAGTGCGACATTGGACGAGAACGAAACGGCTGACATCAAGGCAGCGGCACTGCCTAACCAGAACCGCTGACGAGTTAATTCGGTATCGCACATGGACTTTTGTCTGTCATTGTCTCAGCCAGCCAAGCACAAACTGGCGGCGGGCAACAGGCATTTATAGACTCTGCGAGTGATTGAGGCCGTAATCAGAAAACCTAACGAGGGGTAACCGACTTGACCCTCTTCCACCAGTTCGTACTTTGTTTGCGCTTTCCGCGCTTGCTGAGATTTTCCAGTCTGATCAGCCACCTCCTGGCCGGCGTCCGGGCGAACCACCGCCAAACTCGATTCCACCAGTATCCAAAATCCCTGTTCCAGGGACAAACCCGTAGGCAAATCGCGCAGTCACTGCGCAAATCAGCCCAGAAACCGAAACACTTTTCAGCGTCTGAGGTCCACTTGATCACCCCCTGAATTGCTGATCTGTTGGGCTGTACGTCTGAGGGTGGTCCGCTGGGCAATGCTTTAACCGGGCAGGCATCAATACAACGCGTACAAACATCACAGAACCGTCGGACCCCAAGCAGTCGGGGTTGGTCGTGTACCAACGGCAGGTCAGTCAGTACTTTTGAGAATCTGACCCTGGGACCGTACTCCGGCGTGATCACCAGCTGGTTACGGGCATACTCACCGAGACCAGCCTGGAGAGCATAGGGGATCGCCAACGCTGAGTCATTCATCGAACCAACCGCTTGCCAGCCTAAATTGCGGATGTATTGCGATAAGCGAATCACCGTAGCTGTCTCCTCAGAATAGGCATTTCCTGTCGCTGCACCAGCAACTGCCGACGGGTAGGTGCCTACCAAAGCTCTATCCATCTCGTGACCCAATACAACGACCGATGTCAGACCTTCAGGTAAACCGGTTTCGTCTTCTTCGAATGTGGCCGAGCTTACCCGGTTGGCATATGTCCAGCGCGGGTCATACGGGGCTATGCCAACGATTCCCGCGCCAAACAACTTCGCGATCTGCTTGATCTCAGCCGTCATGTCACCACGACTCTCGACCTTGACCTGCTCTGGTGCCACCTGAGCAGTGGGTTGCAGAGGTGCGTTGAAACCTTCCCGAATACCCTGCGACTCTCCACGACTGGAAAATTCGTCTGAAACCGCCCAAGCAGCATTACGCAGTGCAAAATCTTTCTGGCCGAACCCTTGACCACGTCGGAAACTGGGTGTCTTTCGGTATGAATCAAAAAATTCCATCATCTCTGGACGGCGGATTTCGTCATCCCAGAATGCACGATTGAACATGTCATTGCGTTGACTGAAACGGGTAAACCTGTCGGTCGTCTGAATGCCCGCCGCAGCATCACGCCGTTCTCTATCGACGGCAGTCACCGACGAGGTGTTAATGTCTGCGTGGTAATTCACCGTAACTCAAGGAGATTTGTCACAACAGGCCCTGTACTGACTACAAACCGGTAACCGCTCAGCTACCGGTCAGTCTGAGTCCTTCAGATCTGATGCTGAAGTACGATAGAGGTGTACGTCCCGCTGTGGAAACGGAATGCTGATGCCAGCAGCATCCAACCACAGTTTGACTTTTTTGTTCAGTTCGAACCGAAGAGGCCAGAAATCGGTTCTGCTGGTCCAGCAGCGAAGCGTAAGATCGACTGATGAATCACCCAATCCCGTGACCAGAACTTGGGGCTCAGGGTCAGGCAGTACCCGAGTATCCTGAGACAGGTGGGACAACAGCAGATCGAGGGCCTGCTCAACATCGTCTTCATAGGCAATACCGACTGGTATATCCAGTCGACGGGTTGGATTACGACTGTAGTTGAGAATATTGCGATTCCACAACTCAGCGTTGGGCACTGAGCGGTAAATGCCGTCGTAGGTGGTCATGTCAGTGGTAAAAAGATTTATCGCGTCTACGGTACCGGATACACCGCCGGCATCGATGTACTCTCCAACGCGGAACGGCCGGAGAACCAGCAACATGATACCGGCCGCAATGTTCTGCAACGTGCCCTGAAGGGCAAGGCCGATTGCAAGTCCCGCGGCGCCCAGAACTGCAATGATTGAGGTGGTCTGAACGCCAAATTCCGCGAGTACCGCAACAACGGTGATGACAATGACAAAATAACGGACCGACGACGACAGAAATGGTTTGAGGGTGTCATCGATTCGAGGCACGCGATCCAGGGCACGTCGAACGAGATATTGAGTTCGACCCGCGATCCACCAGCCAACCAGCAGAATAACGAGCGCACCGACCGCATCCAGTGCATAACTCGCCAATTGATCGAGCAATACTTGAATCTGATCCTGATTCATAACAGCTATTCTACGGCCTGCCACACCGTGACGGTATGCCCGTTTTTACCTGAATATCCTGCACTTGATCCAACTGGCTCAACGTTTACCCGGAAAAAACGACCAGCGGGGACTACAACGGACAGGATTTAAGCTGTTTACGATATCGATCAGCACGTGTAGCGACCTGTTCTGCGACCTTTAACAGCCATTTCTTTTTACGATACGATTTATTCTGGTAACCATCGTGACCTTCATGGTAGGCAAGGTAGGAAGATCTGGCATCTCTCGGGCTTAATCCCAAGACCGTGTATGACTGTTGGTTATACCAACCGATAAAATCAACCGCGTCAGCAAAGTCAGTTCGATCAGCTTCAGCGCCGCCAGCACTACGCTGGTAACGAGCCCAGGTAGAGTCGATTGCCTGGGCATACCCAAATGCCGTAGTCGGCCGCTTCCAGGGGATGATCCACAATAATTTCCGCCGTGGAGGTCGGGCGTCCGATTTGAAAGAAGATTCCTGGTAGACGAACGACACTGTTATCTCCGGCGGTATTCCCCAGCGTTCGGCAGTTCGCCTTACAGCCACCTTCCACTGTGGGCGATCCGAAAAAATCTGACAGATGTCCTCAACAGATCTGAGTGGCCCCTCGATACACCCCGATAAAAACAATACAGCCGATAAAACAACTCCGCTGATTAGTCTGCACCCGAAGCTGGTCGACAATCTTAACAGATGCACTGAATCTGAACCTGATATTAAGATGAAATAACTATTCTGATCGCGGTGGGGTTGCCCCCGTTACACGGATTGTTCACCTGGGGGCAATTGGAAATCACAGCAAGTGCATTCATCTTTGCCTCAAGCTCTACATAGTCGCCTGCCACAGAATGGCCGGGAACAAAAACCGTCTGCTCGAGAGTGCGTTCTGTGTCAACAGGCACATTACAGAAAAAGTTTATGTTCGGCACGATATCACGTCGATCCATTCCGTAGGGGGCTAGGGCGGCGAGAAAATTTTCCCGGCAACCGGTACAGTTTTCTACCCCATACAAAAGCTGGTTGCTGTGTTGACTGCAGCAACCTCCAATCGTGTCGTGTCCTCCTACAGTATCGCCGGTGATCGAAAATATCGGCCTCGCCTCGTCAGAATAGAGCGTATGCCCTGCACCGAGTTTGAGGGTCAGTGCAGCCTTGAGGGTATTAGGGGCATGGTAGCGCTCTGCATGTTGATCTGCGTTGTAACACAGAAAATCAACCCCCTGGCCACCTTCCAAATCGATGATTCTGAGTCGATGCCCCTGCGGAACAGTTCCGCTCCAGTGTCCAGCCGGTGGTATAACGCACTCTTCTCGCATTTGATTCTCCCATTCTGTTATTTTTTGTCCGCACAAACGTAATCTTAAAGCGGCTTTGATCCCAGCTTAATGATGTTACCGTACCGTTACACAATCGGCTCGATCACTTGGCTTCACTCGCCACGCCAGATTTACCGATCGGCTAGAATGCCGCGCGTGTTTTCATGACCTTTGTGGTCGCACCATATTGAGGGCAGTCCGAATGGGGAATCAAGCCGTGCCTCTCTCGAATCACTGTTATCTCGCTGACAGCAGATGAGTCACTTGAATTCAAAACAGCCGGATTTACCGGCGGGCCAGATCAGGTAACTCGCCAATTGAATATCCAACGGAACAGCCGGGCCTGGCTGCTGCTTGGGTTCATGGGCATTCTTTGGGGACTGTCCTTTTCCCTGGCCAAAATGTCGACCGAAGGCGGTGCCCATCCGCTTGGCATCAATTACTGGTGCTGTCTCGTCGGTGCTGCTGTGCTGATTAGCGGCAGCATGATAGTGAGGCGCCCGCTACCTCTTCGACGGGATGTGCTGATTGTCTGTACCGTCTGCGGAGTGCTGGGTTCAGTTATCCCGGGTACCGCATACTTTTACGCCGCGTCGCGCCTGTCTCCCGGGGTTTTATCCATCACAATTGCTACTGTCCCGCTGATGACATTTCTGGCGGCGGCTATTCTGGGTGTTGAACGTGTTTCGACAACACGGCTGTTGGGTGTGTTCTTGGGAATACTGTCCATCGGGCTTCTGATTGGCCCGAGTACAAGTCTGCCGGATCGATCAGCCGTACCGTGGGTGCTGCTGGCGGTGGGTTCAGCGCTGTGCTACACCGCTGAAAACCTGTTTGTGGCAATGCGTATGCCGACAGACGTCAACGTCTATACCCTTGTGGGCGGAATGTTTCTGGTAGCCACGATTATTATGACACCACTGGTCATAATAACGGGCACTTTTGAACCGCTGCCCTGGCCCTGGGGGCGTTCTGACTGGGCAATTCTCGGCATGGCAGCAATCACTGTATCGGCCTACGGAATGTTTCTCTATCTGGTTATCTATGCCGGTCCCGTATTCGCAAGCCAAACGGCTTATGTGGTGACACTTTCAGGCGTGTTATGGGGCATTATGATCTTTGACGACGAACATTCACTGTGGGTGTGGTTGTCTCTGGGCGTGATGATGCTCGCACTGGCACTGGTCACACCGAGAAAAGACAACTCGCAACCCGCAACACCGCTGGAACACGTGAACAAACCGTAATCCTCAATACACATCCCGGCGTCGTGTTGGACTGAGACCCCTTAGGCGCCAGGTCAGTGCGTCTCGACAATGTCCGGTAAGGTAACCTCGAGAAGTTCCAGGTCTTGTGTGGACTCGACCAGTGTGTAGCCGAAGTTGCTGGGCAGCACCACTGAATCACCTCTGTTGAATTGCTCAATACCCCGGCCCGCGAGTTCCAGCGTGACAGAGCCCTTGAGCACAAAGAAAAAAACTAATTCTGCAACATGGCTGCACGGTCCGGCGGCTGACTCAAGATGAGGGCGAACAACCCGTACGCCAGCCAGGCCTGAGGTGGCGGCTCCAATTCCACTGTCTCGACACTCGAAACCATCGATACGCCATTTTTCCCAGCTGGCCGTTTCAGCCTGGTGCCGAACAAAACGCTGACCCTTAAACAGACGTTGCTCATCGAAAGTCGCTGTTGGCAGATTCATCTCGTGATCAGCATGGGTTTCGTGCTCCGCAGGACACCCTAATTCGACAACTTCCATATTGTCCGAGCATTCGAGCACGCGATGGCGAATCTGTGGTGGTTGCAGTACACAGTCCCCGGCTTTAAGGATGAATTCACCACCTTGGTCCTCATACACCAGTTTTGCCCAGCCCCGACAGCAGAAAATCAATTGAAAACGAATGTTATGGTAGTGGACATAATCAGGAACCGGGCCACCGGTGGGAATATGGATGTGTGAGGCTATAAAGCGGCCACCCTGTCTATCTGGGATCAGGTCTCGGTAGCGCATTCCCGCACGCCCCACACCCCAGGCGGTACTGGAATCCAGCCGACTGAGCGCCAATGACTGGACTACCGGTGGCAGCTGTAGTTCGTTATCAGCCGCTTCGAGTTCAATCTCAGTGCCGTTGGGCGCCTGTAAACGCAAATTACCTTCGGCGACAGTTGTTGGCGTGCTGCAGTAAAGCCGCAATGTTGCCGGCTTACTCGTCGCGTAACGATCGAGACGCAACCGAATACCATATCCTGACACTATCGCGACCACCGGCGCATCAGCGGGAAAAATACTGTCAATCTGAAACCCTAGCGTTTCTACAAAAAAGGCCAGTGTCTGGTCCAACTCGGAACACGCAAGGACTATCTCGGCGGTCTTTATATTGTTGCTGTCTTGTGCCATCAATCTCAGATTTAAGGCTGCATTACAGGTTTACCAGCCTTGTTGCCTAGCAAAAACCAAAAATCCTATCACGAACACGACCAGTACACTGTACGCCACTGCACCAATCAGAAAACGCACGATTCGTCTACGCCTTCGGCGGGTCTCAACCCGTACAAATGGTCTCTTCTCAAAAGGCGCCACCAACGGCACGTAAGACCCCGCCGTATCCCCAGTACCCCCAGAGCGCGAATCAAACCGTGAGTAGACATCATCATCATATTCATAACACCCATCGAACTGCTCGAGCACGTAGGCTGTAGCATCCATGCTCAGATCAGGGCAGGCAACCCCAAGTGCCTGCTGGAATTTTTTCCGGTAGACAGACCAGTTCGGATGCATGTTTGCGTAAAGCACAGGTGGAAACTTTTCCAACTCGGCCTGCAGGCAGGACATGCCCAAATCAACGTGATCCTCAAACCGACGAGTGTCTCTTTGCGACCACCAAGCGACGACCACAATACCGCTTGCAACCAGGTACCAATACTCTAGCGCTGTGCGACCAATTGCGAGCCACATCGACATGACCTGCTGTTCTTCTAAGTTGCCTTAAGTTAGTCCACAAACTGGCCCACACCAAACCACTTCGGACAGCAGAAATTGGCGTCAATCGCGGTAATCGGGTTCCTCCCGATCGAGAACCGCCACCAGTTCGGTAAAGTGGCCGTACGTGGAGTCGTAATAGGTTTCAAGTGCTGCGGCCAGACTTTCTGCTATTTCATCAGACATCAGTCTCAGTGGCCGGCCGGTCCACAGCGCTTTAATGTATGTCTCAGCGGCCCGCTCAAAATAGTACATCCGGTTGAACGCCTGGGCGACAGTATCACCAATGACCAGGATGCCATGGTTACCCATGATCATCACGTGACAGGGATTGTCAGAAAGCATTTCTGCACACCGTGTTCCCTCATCCGCCAGCGCCAATCCGCCGTAGTCTTCGTCAATGACCACACGATTAAAAAAGGTTGCCGTATTCTGATCAATCGCAGGCAAGCGACTGTCGGCAAGACTTGCCAGCACTGTTGAATAGATCGGGTGTACATGCATGAGACATTTGATCCCAGGACAATGTCGATGGATAGAGCCGTGTAGACCCCAAGCGGTGGCGTCAGGTGCATCCTGTCTTTGCATGACGCCTTCATCATGAACATTCAACAGCAACAGGTCGCTGGCTCGAATCTGGGAAAAATGACGCTGGTTGGGATTCAACAAGAAGTCGGTCCCAGACTCATTGACTGCCAGAGAAAAATGATTTGCCACACCTTCATGCAAATTGAGCCTGGCCGTCCAGCGCAAAGATGCCGCCAGCATGGCGCGTTGTTCCACGTAAGCACCAGCATTCGTTTTCTGAGAAATAGATACAGTTGCCATTTTTAACCACTCCGTGTACTGGATGATGCCCCACAGCATTGTGGCACAGGTCTAGTAAAGGTGCTATTTATGCACAAACCATCGGGCACAGACATAAGCGGTCTAACGAATTCGTCCCCGGACTTCCGTGTATCATTGCCGCATTGGAGCAATCTGTCAGGAGGAGACGAACGTGAACCTTGAAACAGTGAATTACCAGCATGACGGTGGCGTCGCCATCATCAAACTCAACCGCCCCCAGGCCGGCAATGCCCTGTCAGCTCAACTGGCAAGTGACCTGCTTGCAGCAGCCAGCAACGCAGCCAGGGATGACAACGTACGAGCTGTCGTATTCTCAGCAGAAGGAGATTTTTTCTGCTTCGGCGGCGACCTTAAAGAATTCAAAGCATTCGGGGGGCAACCGGAAAAACTCAAACCCATCGCCGACCAGTTACACGAGGCCATGTCGATTTTCCTGACAATGCCAAAACCGGTGATTGTGGCGGTCAATGGTATGGCTGCGGGTGCGGGCGTGCCGATATCTTTGGTTGGGGACATTATCATTGTCGATGAAACAGCGAGATTTCGGTTGGCTTATACGGCTGCGGGTTTGAGCCCTGACGGTGGATCAACGTGGCTGCTACCGCGATTGATCGGTTTTCGCCGTACGCAGGAACTGATATTTGAGAACCGCGAATTATCTGCGCCAGAAGCCGTGGAGTGGGGGCTCGCCACACGAACCGCTGCCCAGGGCACTGCTCTGGATACTGCAATTAAACAGGCTAAGGCAATGGCCGAAGGACCAACCATGGCTTATGCTTCGGCAAAAAAGATGCTCGAGACAACCTTCGCCAACAATTTTGTCGCACAGACAGACATCGAAACACAGGAGATCTCAGCAAACATGGCAGGCCATGACGGCAAAGAAGGCATTGATGCTTTCGTCAACAAGCGCAAACCAAATTTCAAGGGAGTTCGCTGAGGACGCCGGGGTCGACCACTGATGGCGTGCAACAAACAAAAGATCGACCCCCGACTTGCCCAAAACTATGCCGATCTGGCCACGGACGACCAGCGGGCCGTCTACCGGCAGTGGGCAGACTCATACGATGAGGAACTGATCGAGGAATTCGGCTACATCGCCCCCCAGGAGGCCGTCAACGCCTTCGTCCGCAGGGTCCCCGACCGTACAGCGCCTGTTCTGGATATGGGGTGTGGTACCGGACTGGCGGGGAAGCTACTCGACCAGGCAGGCTATACACACATCGACGGTATCGACCTGTCACCGGAGATGCTCGAAAAAGCGGCCGCACTAAACGTTTACCGACAGCTTTGGGAAGGTGATCTTACTGCTGTCATTGATGTACAGCCGATATACCAGGCGGTGATCTGCGTGGGCGTTTTTTCCCACAAACCAGATCAACCGTTTCTGATACCCAAATTGCTGGATTGTCTTCTGCCCGGTGGTCTTGTTATCGCCACAGTGAACGGGAAAGGATGGCGGGATATCGGGTGGGCCGAGTTATTAGAACAAAGTCAGCGCCAACACGACTTCAAACTTGAGTCCGTTGACGACATTGGGTATCTCACAAAACAGGGTATAGATGGAAAACTGTTGACGATCAGACCCTGACCCTAAGCATTGCGTCTCGCCCTCCCATCTAAGGCATCAAACCTTCACAGGACGTAGCCCGTTCTTCAGGAAAAGTCACAAATCATCTCCCATAGTTCATCGACATGGCGCTGCTCGGTTCGTGTCTGGCCGATCGAGACACGCACGAAGGTCTGATCATTGATTCGTGACGTCGTGACCATTGCCTTACCAGAGTCATTGATCGCATCAGCAATACCCTGAGTGGCCGTGTCGCCGTCAACATGGCTGAAACTGACCAGTGCAAAGTCTGTTGGTGCAACCAGCCTGAAACGATCATCGACCTCTAACCGCTGTGTCAGTTCTTTTGCCATACGGATATGCTCACGAATGTGATGACGGAGCCCTTCTGCACCATAGCTGCGCAATACCCACCACAGTTTGAGTGCTCGAAACCGACGTCCCAGCGGCACGTGCCAGTCGCGATAGTCGACAACCTGCCCGGAATCAGTTGCTTCATTTCGAAGATAGGGCGGCAGGATACTCAACGCATCGAGCAACGGTTTGCGATCAGCAACCCAGAACACATTGCAATCGAAATTCGTAAACAACCACTTGTGAGGGTTGAAGGTGTAACTGTCGACGTTCTCGAGTGTGCCCTGGTGCAAACGGTGTTCTGCACAGATCATGGCATTACCTGCCCAGGCTGCATCCACGTGATGCCACATTCCGTAACGCCGGGCCAGTTCTCCAATCGCATCGATGGGATCGACTGCGCCGGTGCCCGTTGTTCCCAAAGCCGATACTATAAAAACCGGCGTTAAACCCGAGGCAACGTCTTTTTCTATCGCCTGCGCCAGTGCGGTTGTGTTCAGGGCAAAGTTCCCGTCGACATCAACCAACCTGACATGTTTATAGCCAGCCACCCGGGCGCCCTTTTCGATTGACGAATGGGCCTGAGTTGAGGCGTACACCACAAGCCGGTCGACGGGTTCATCGTGGCGCTCGCGGGCCACCACCAGTGCGGTATGGGTCGAATCCGACGCGGACATTTGGATTACGCCTCCACCGGGACCTGACATCTTCCAGCTTTGGGGCAATGCCATGAGGTCAACCAGCCAGTCCAGCACAGCAGACTCGATTTCAGTGACAGCTGGACCGGTCGACCAGAGCATTCCCTGAACAGCCAGGCCCGCTGCAGCCAGTTCACCAAGGATCGCGGGGGGAGAAGAGTTCGCAGGGAAATAAGCAAACCAACTCGGTGACTGCCAGTGTGTCACACCCGGCATCACGACGTTGTCCAGATCGTCCAGCAGTGCTTTGAAGGCTTCGGGCTGTTCCGGCGCTGTACCCGGCAGCTTTTCTCGAATGGTGCCGGGTTCAACCGTTGACATCACTGGGTACTGCTCAACGTTCTCCATGTAGCCCGCGATCCAATCAATCAGCGCATGACCATTGGCCCGAAACTCTTCTGGTGACATGTGGTAGCTGGTCATGAAATCTCTCCTGGATCTGAATACGATATAGACCGACATAACAATTGATGGCCGGTCCTTCAGCGTCGATTATGCGGTGGATCCGCAGGATGGGCCAATCCAGTTGGTGGATGTGTCCCGGGTTGCGCCTGGATTGGATCCGTCAGGCTTCGCTCCTGGGCCCTTTATTTATGGCTTAATATTCCAACCACGGTTGTTGATCTCCCAGCCCGAAAAACCTCAATACTCTTTTTTTCGCCCCAGTCAAGAGACACGCGCTAATATACTGATCTCGATTCGCTGACCCTGACTGCCGGCAGGCAGAAAACACCTCGATGCAGACCAACCAACGCCGAGCCACCTATTCCTGGGCCATGTACGACTGGGCCAACTCGGCCTTTGCCACCACAGTCATGGCCGGATTCTTCCCTTTGTTTTTCAAACAATACTGGAGTCAGGGTGTTGAGGTGACTCATAGCACCTATTATCTGGGTGTCAGTAACTCGGTAGCCAGTCTGATCATCGTGATCCTCGCTCCCATACTGGGGGCGATGGCTGATACCGGCGGTCTACGCAAACGCATGCTGGCGTCTTTTGCCTGTCTGGGGGTACTCGCGACAGGATCTTTGTACCTGGTGGAGGCGGGTATGTGGCCGTTTGCCATCCTGCTCTACGTGATCGCAGTGGTTGGTTTTTCAGGCGCGAACATTTTTTACGATGCTTTGTTGGTGATCGTCTCTCCCCGAGATTCACGTCATCGAATCTCGGCTTTGGGATTTGCGCTCGGGTACCTTGGGGGTGGACTGTTGTTTCTATTGAATGTTCTGATGACCCTCAAACCGGCTCTGTTCGGATTAGCCGACGCCGCAGAAGGTGTGCGTTGGTCTTTCGTCACCGTTGCTATCTGGTGGGCCGTGTTTTCTATCCCACTTTTTACGGGGGTTGAAGAACCAACACCCCAATCGGGTCGGCGCGGAATTGATCTGTCCAGTACGTTCAGTGCCCTGAAGCAGACCGCTTCAAATCTACGTCAGTATCGGGTTGCCTGGCTGTTTTTGCTGGCCTATTGGCTGTATATCGACGGCGTTGACACCATTGTACGCATGGCAGTCGATTATGGCCTCTCCATCGGCTTACCGTCGGAGAGTTTGATTATCGCCTTGCTCATGGTCCAGTTTATCGGCTTTCCGGCGGCCCTGGTGTTCGGCCGACTGGGCGAACGCTACGGTCCCCGGCGCGGTATCTGGATCGCGATCTGGATCTATGTCGGCGTTACGGTCTATGCGTATTTTATGGATTCAGCCGTAGAGATGTACATTCTCGCGGCGGTCATCGGTCTTGTTCAAGGCGGCATCCAGGCACTGAGTCGGTCCATGTTCAGCCAACTCATTCCCGCAGACAAAAACGCAGAATTCTTTGGTTTTTATAACGTTGTCGGTAAAGCGGCCGCCGTATTTGGGCCGTTTCTGATGGGCTGGGTGACCCTTGTCAGTGGCAATCCGCGAACCGGCATACTTTCAATCCTGGTGCTTTTCTTTGCCGGGATGATCGTTTTCCATAAAGTCAGCGAAACAGGACTCGATCAACACGGCTGATGCCACTGCCCCCGGGTCAACAGAACACTTTTTAACTTTGCCGGATAGTCGGTCATCAGGCCATCAACACCAAGATCGAGTAGTCGGTGCATCTCGTCGACATTATTGACGGTCCACACGTGCACGGGTATGCCCTGGGCATGCATCGTCCGCACAAAACGACTGTCAACAACCAGGATTCTGTTCCACCATACCGGCACCTGGGCACAGGCCGCACCGCCGCGGCGCCACGGCAGACCCAGGCTGGCAAAACGTGCATAGGTCGTTTCAGCACGCGCCATCGAGGTACACACAGCCGGTAAAGCGTCCCGTACCCAGCGCAGGCGCCGACCGTAGAAGGAACCTATACACACCCGTTGTTCGGCATCCATGTGACGAATGATGTCAATGAGTGGCCCAACCGCGGCGTCTGATTTTGGGTCTATATTGAATCGGGCGTCGGGGAATGCCTCTAGCAGAGATTCCAACCGTGGAATTTGCTCTGTTTCTCTGATCCGCGCTTGCCTAATCAACGCGTAATCCGTCTGTGCGATAAGGCCCTGCTGATCAGTCACCCGATCAAGTCGATCGTCATGAAACGCAAGGAGCACACCGTCTTTACTGCAGTGCACATCGGTTTCCAGGTAACAAAAACCCTGTTGGACAGCACCCTCGAATGCACTCAGCGTGTTTTCAGGTCCGGCCTGGTGATCTCCCCGGTGGGCAAAAGCCAGAACACCCCCATGTTCCAAAAATGCGTGTTCAGCCACTACGATGTCTTAAGCGTCACGACCGTTTATGACGCAGCTTTGACGCCACAAATTCTCTGTGCGGGATGTGGAGCAGTCGCTGAATCTTCCGCATCAAATGAACCTCGTGATCATCGAGACGCCGGTCAGCATAGACCACCTGCCACATGCTATCGACCAGCAAGGTTCGCTCTTCGAGCGTCCAGTTGCGATTAATCAACGTAGTAAACCCATGCAGATCGGTGGCATCTTTGACCTGAGACTGGGCCAACACAAGAAGTTCTTTGGCTTCCGCCTGTGTGAGTTCGAACTGTTCACTGACCAGCTTCTGAATCAGTGTCTGTTCTTCTTGATCCAGGTCGTAATCGGCCATCGCGGTTTCATACATAAGGGCGGCTGCAGCAAGCCGCAGTTCGTCCTTAGAATCTCCGACGGCTTCGCTGCATTCAATATGTTCTGAGAAAAACTGTCGAATTGCGTCAATCATAAGTGCATCTTGTCAAAACGCAGCTATGCGGACGTCGATCATTTGTGGTCGGCTTTACTGGATAGCTTCGCCGCCATCAGACAAAGTATTTCCCACATCATCTGTGCCCCGTTCAAAGCAGTGGTGTTTGCCGAATCGAATGGCGGGGAAACCTCTACCAAGTCACCTCCGACAATGTCGATACCCGTCAGTCCCCGCAGCATCTGCTGAGCTTCGAAGCTGGTGAACCCCCCGACTTCTGGCGTACCTGTACCGGGAGCATAAACCGGGTCCATGCCGTCGACATCGAAACTCACATAAACTGGCCCATCGGAGACAACCGCCAAAGCTTTCTCTATGACAGCTTCAATACCCATGGCGTACATCTTTTCGATGTGAATGACCGTCATGCCTGAATCGTAGCTGAATCCCCATAAGGGCTCTGTCGGTCCACGTATACCGATCTGAATCGTTCGCTGTGGATCCAGGGCACCGTCTTCTACCGCGACTCTGAACGGCCCGCCGTGGTGATGCTTGTGACCAAACAGCTCCGGCCCGGTATCGCAGTGCGCATCAAAATGAACCATTCCTAGGGGCTCGCCGAGCTGCCTGGATATCGCTTTGAGTATGGGCAGACTGATACAGTGATCGCCACCGGCCGATAGTGGCATTATTCCACTCTGGACTACTTTACTGTAGAAAGTCTCAATGTCTTCAATGGCACGGTCAAGCGCGTAAACCCCTTCGATAGGCACATCACCCAGATCAGCAACCTGGGCCGAATCATAAGGCTTGACCCCGGTCTGATAATTTATTCTGCCCATCAGTGTTGACTGTTCACGCAGTGCCCTTGGGCCATGGCGAGCACCAGGGCGATTTGTGACGCCGCCGTCGAACGGCACACCAATAAGACCGATATCCGTACCCGCCCAGTCGGATTCCAGCTCGCGCAAAGGCTGGCGCATGAAAGTAGCGACGCCGGTGTATCTCGGGCGGTACACTTCTCCCCATGCCGCCAAACGTTCGTCTGGAACACCACTCATCTGTTCAGGTTTATCGCTCAACTGATCATTCTCCAACTCACCAACAACACGTTGATGCTAACCATACAAAACCTCCTCGGTGAAAAGTATTCCGGCATTGCAAATGACTGATTCATCTTCGACAAGCCAGTCGAGACCAGTGTTGTTTAAGGTTGTTGTCACCGGTAGCGAATGTACCGGAAAAACGACGCTGGTGCAGGCGCTGGCAACCCGTTTTAATGCAGTTTACTCCACCGAGGGTGCCCGGAATTACCTGGATGAAGTGCAACGACCATTGTCTTTTGCAGATGTAGAGCCGATCGCACACCGCCAAGTGTCACTTGAAGGAGAAGCATTAGAACAAGCCGGAAATCTAGTCATCCTGGACACCGATCTGGTATCGACGATGATCTACAGTCGCCATTATTACGGCGGATGTAAGACCTGGATCACTGAAATGGCGGTATCACGAATGGCAAACCTTTACCTGGTGTGTGATATTGACGTGCCTTGGATAGAAGACGGACTGCAACGCGATCAAGGCGAACCGGGGCAGCGCATACAAGTGCATCAGGCCTTTATCAGTGAACTCGATTGTATTCAGGCTCCCTATGAGATCCTGTCGGGTGACGCAGATACACGACTTGAGCGAGCCACAACGATAATAAAGGCTCATTTATGATGCACACCTATCCAGTGCTATCCCATCCTGGGTCAATCACCCCCTTCGGATTACTGTGGCGTATTGCTTGTGGGTATGGCCTGAACAAATGGCCGTTAGGCGGTTTGATCATCAATAAACTGAAAACAGTGTGCGTTGTGGCCACTGCGCTGGTACTACTAAACAATGCCGCCCTTGCGCGGTGCCCGAAAAACCTGGATTTCACCAAACGATTTCTGGCCAGCGAACAAAGTGTGCATCTGTGTCAGGCCTACGCAGGCAAAGTGTTGTTGGTGGTCAACACTGCCAGTTATTGCGGATTTACCGGGCAATATCGCGGTCTCGAAGCTTTGTATCAACAGTATCGCGAAGCGGGGCTGATGGTGCTTGGTTTTCCCTCAAATGATTTCCTCCAGGAACCTCGTTCCGAAGAAAAGGTGCGGGAATTCTGTTCACTTACTTACAATGTGAAGTTCCCGATATTTGAAAAAACCCGTGTCGCAAAGCGCCATGCCGACCCGTTTTACCAGGCACTGGCGAACCAGTCCGGAGACTACCCGAGGTGGAACTTTCACAAATACCTGCTCGACCGACAGGGCAATGTCGTCGCAAGCTATGGCAGTTCTGTAAAACCTGATGACGAATCACTGATCTTAGCGATCGAATCGAACCTGTAGCCTCACTTCGCTACCCCACCCCCGGAACACATCGCACAAAACCATTATTAAAGGAGACTGTTTATGGGTCGTGCGGTATTCACCGATCTTGATGGCACTTTGCTCGGATCGGACCAGAAACTCAGTCCGGCTAACCATGACGTACTGGAAGTGCTCGGTCAACAGGGCATCCTACGCGTGGTTGTTACTGGGCGTTCTCTTTTTTCCTGCCGACGTGTTCTCGACCGATCTTTTCCGATTGATCTCTTGGTCACCTCGTCGGGAGCTGGAATATTTTCATTCCCCGATTTTGAATTGCTGTTTGACCAGGCGCTCACTGAAACTGAAGTCAGTAAATCCATCGAGGTACTCAACGCACTGAAACTCGACTTCATGGTGCATGATCCGGTGCCAGACAACCACCGATTTCGCTGGTACCAGCACACGGCCCACAACCCGGATTTCGCCCATCGCCTAACTGTATACGAAGGCCATCACCGGCCCATCGAACAGCTCGACAGATTTGGCAGGGCTTCAACCCAACTGGTGGCTGTCAGTCTGCCGGGAGACAACGGTAGCGCTTTAGCGTATCTGAAACAAAAACTCTCCAGTCTGACTGTTGTCCGGACCACCTCTCCGCTGGACCACCAGTCGACCTGGTACGAGATCTTTCCAAGCAACGTCTCAAAATCCTCTGCAGCGGCGTGGGTCTGCAAAGAATTTAAGCTGGATTCAAACGAAGTCTTTGCCATTGGTAATGACTACAACGATCTCGATCTATTGCGCTGGTGTAGCCAGTCTCGTGTCGTGGCCAATGCACCGGCTGAACTCACTTCCGAGTTCGAGGTCGTTGCCAGCCATGACGATGATGGCTTTGCCCAGGCTGTTGTCGAATGGCTGGACAGTTTGTAGACTGCTTTTCGTATCAGGCATTAGCAGGGGCACCCAACCGAAGCAGGATGCCCAAATTGTGGACAACTGTAAGACACAGGAGGTTCAGATGAATCGAGTACTCAAGGCTATGGTTCTATTTTTTGTCTTGACGGGCATAAATTGGCAAGCAGTTGCATTCAGTGAAGCGGATCTACAAAAGCTAAAGTCATCGTTGAAATGCCCTAAATGTGACCTCGCAGGTGCAGATCTGTCTGGGGCAAAACTGGCAGGGGCAATTCTCAATTCCGCAAATCTGTATAAAGCAAGATTCTTTCGGGCAGAACTGGTTGGGGCAAATCTGACTGAAGCAGACCTCTCTGGGATAGACCTGGGTTTCGCAGATCTGACTGGCGCCGACCTTTCGGGGGCGAATCTAATAGATGCCTATATGGAGGAAACTAATCTACGGGACGCGAACCTGGCTGGAACAGATCTGACCAAAGCCTATCTGGAAGCCACAGATCTGACCGGTGCGAATCTAACGATGGCTAATCTTACGGGCGCATTTCTGGAGGGCACCTACCTGGAAAACGCAGATCTCACAGATGCAGTCTTGACTGATGCAAAATTAAACTGGGTCAAAAACCTGAACAAAGCGATCCTGTGTAGGACCACAATGCCCGATGCAACGGTAGATAACTCGGGCTGTTGACGATTCGAACCCCGTCTAATCCGGGCACGAAGCACAGAGCGTATCTACCAGAGTAACTGCCCCTCAACGAATGCACGCGCTTCTTGGCTCTTTGCGTGAGCCAAAAAATCCTCGCTTGCTGCCTGTTCTAGCAGCTGTCCCTGGTGCAGGAACAACACTTCATCGGCCAGTCTTCGCACCTGGCCAAGATCATGTGTAACCATGATGATTTTGCTACCGGCATTGCTGACCTGTTGGATAACGTCTTCAATGGCGGCCGTTGCAGCAGGGTCCAGATGCGCAGCCGGTTCATCCAGGAACAGCACTTGAGGGCGCAAAGCCCATGCTCTGGCCAGTACCAGGCGCTGCTGCTCACCACCGGACAGTACACGCGCCGGTCTATGCGCAAAAGCAGTCAAACCCGTCGCCTCAAGTACGCGGTCTGCGCGTTCCCGGGCGTCCTTTTTTGCGACACCCCGAACCGACAGGGCATATTCCACATTGGCACGTGCACTTCGGCGGAGCAGTACAGGTTTCTGGAAAACCATAGCCTGGCGTTGTCTCTGCTGGCGGGAAGAACCCGACGCCCACCGCACCGTTCCGGTCGTGGGTGAGAGCAATCCATGGCAAATCTTCAGCAATATACTCTTACCAGCGCCGTTGGGCCCTACGATAAACGTCAGGCCGTGGGCGCCCAGCGAAAAACTGACGTCCTTGAGCAACCATTGCTCCCCAACACTGAATCCCAGTCCATCGACAACGAGCGGCAACAGGTCGACCGGATCCTGGTTCACACTGTGATGATATTCTGAGTCTGCCATCTGTCAGGTTTACTCCTGCTGTCTATCAATCAGCCACTGCACTGTAGAAGTCATTCCGTTTATAACAATGACAATGCACAACAATACGATGCCAAGACCCAGGGCCAGAGCCAGATTGCCTTTGCTGGTTTCCAGCGCAATGGTTGTTGTCATCACCCGCGTCACATGATTGATGTTACCGCCGACAATGATGACCGCGCCCACTTCAGCACTGGCTCTGCCGAACCCAGCCAAAACTGCCGTCAGCAAACTGTAACGCGCATCGACCAACAAAGTGAACATCGCGCGCAATGGCGTGACGCACAGAGACTGCAACTGCTCCCGGTATTCACGATATAAATCTTCGATCGTCTGGCGCGTCAGTGCAGCGATGATCGGTGTGATCAATACAGCCTGGGCGATAGTCATCGCCGTCGGGGTGTAGAGCAGTCCATATGCCCCCAACGGTCCGGCTCGTGACAGCACAAGATAGACCGCCAACCCGATGACAACCGGCGGCAGGCCCATCATCGCGTTGAGAACAACGACAACACCGGACCGCCCAGGAAAACTTCCTATCGCAATTGCTGCACCCAGGGGCAGTCCAATCACCCTAGCTATGACCACTGCCAGCAAACTGACCCGCAGCGACAACAGGACAATCTCAACCAGATCGGGATCCAGCGAGATGATCAGATCAAGCGCGACGAATAATGAGGTAGCAAGATCAGTCACAGATCATCCGTTTCGCCGCTTGAAACACTGGGTACGAACATTCGTTAACGATCGTCTTAGCCGGTCGATACCCACTAACGCTACCAACTGCCGGCAACAGTCAGATGGACGAAGACTGAACGTTTCTTGATTCGCCGATCTGGGTACCCACGCCGCGGTCGGTGACTGTCTCAAGCAAAGTCGCATGCGGGACGCGACCATCACTGATCGTGGCCGTACGCACACCGCCAGCAACGGCCTCAAGAGCACACTGCACCTTAGGCAACATGCCGCCACTGATCACACCCTGCTCGATCAGATTCTGGACCTCAGTCTCGCTCAACAGTTCGAGCAACTGGTCGTCTGAGTCCAGCACACCCGGCGTATTGGTCAGCAGAATCAGTTTTTCGGCCTTGAGTGTCACCGCCAACGAACCGGCAACAGTGTCGGCATTGATGTTGTACGCCTTCCCATCAGGACCTGCACCTATAGGTGCGATTACCGGGATAAAATTCGCCTGATCGAGCGTATCGACAACCGCTGGGTCGATCTGTTCGATCTCACCGACCTGTCCAATATCGACCACTTCACCATCGTCATCAGATTGACCTTGCCGAAGTAACAGTTTCCGAGCCTGGATCATCCCACCGTCCTTGCCCGACAAACCCACTGCTCGTCCACCCTGGGCATTGATCAGTGCCACAATACTCTTGTTAACAAGCCCGCCCAATACCATTTCCACCACGTCAATGGTTTCGCGGTCAGTAACACGTAGCCCGTCCACGAACTCGCTCTTTTTGCCAATTCGTTCGAGCAAACTTCCGATCTGCGGGCCTCCTCCGTGAACCACCACTGGATTCATCCCAACCAGTTTCATCAGAACCACATCCCGGGCAAAGCCGCGTTTCAGTTCCTCGTCGACCATGGCGTTGCCACCATACTTGATCACGATGGTTCTGCCATGAAAATGCTGAATATAGGGCAGCGCCTCGGCCAGTACATTGGCGATGTCAGTTGGATTGTTTGTTTTCCTACTCATATCGAAATGATGATGGAGATAGTCTCCGTTACGGTCGAATTATACAGGGTCGTTTTCCAGTTTCTCCGTAGGGAAAAGCACAATACGAAGAAGGGCCGGATAACCGGCCCTTCGTGCCACTTGTCTGGCTGTTCATGTCAGTTGATCTTAACTTCGACCTCGCGTGGCGCCACAGCAGCTTTCTTAGGGATCACCAGTCTCAACACACCGTCCCGGTACTCTGCTGACACTTGGTCTTCGTCAATGTCTTCTCCAAGCCGAAGGGAACGGGCGTACTTTCCTGAATACCGCTCATGACGGAGTACTTTTCTTTCGTTCTGGCTGCCCTTATCTTTAGGCGTTGCACTGATCGTCAGCACGTTCTTGTCGATCGTAACTGACACCTCATCCCGACTGATGCCGGGCATATCGGCAGTGACGACGTAGGCTGTGTCATCTTCGATGACATCCATCGCCAATCGACGAACATCAACACTCGTATCCCAGGTCGATACCGGTGAATCGTAGAATCCCCGCAGGATTCCATCGACATCGGAAAACAGACCCCAGGGCCGCCTGCCATCTGCAATTCTGACTAAGTTGTTCATAATAATCTCCATGATTTCGGCGCCAGTGCTCAATTGCCACGACGCGCTTCTGCCCTATATCTGGTGGCAGGCTAAGAAATTTCAAGCCCTGCCACAGCCCGCGCTAATCAATCTTTGCTCTTTCTCAACGCAGCCGGTTAACTAGCCGTGGCGAAATGCAGCCCCTAGAATCAGCAGGGTTACAACTCTTGGTTCGTAAAGAAGGAAGTTGAAGGATGACTAAGACATACGAAGCGGTCATTATCGGCGCCGGTATCATCGGCTCGGCCATAGGCTGTGGACTGGCAAGACGAGGTTGGCGGACATTGAACATAGACCGCCATTCCACATCCGGTCAGGGTTCCACCAGCAGTTCTGTTGCCATAGTCCGTACCCACTATTCCACTGTGGAAGGCTCCGCCCTGGCTTGGGAAGGCACTCAATGCTGGGAAAACTGGCTCGATCACATTGGCACTGAAGACCCGGTCGGCATGGCGGAGTTCAGACAAACCGGCGTACTCTCTCTCAAAACCGAAGAAAACGGGCACTTGGAAAAACAGATTTCTGTATCCGATGAACTGGGCATCCCCTATGAAGAATGGTCAGTTCAAAGGATCGCTGACAAGCTACCCGGCTGGGAAACGAAGAAATTCGGCCCCCCTATATTGTCGGCACACGATCGGTTCGGACAGCACACCGGTCCCAGCATCGAAGGTGCCGTGCTGTTTCCACGTGGGGGCTACTGCAACGACCCAAGGCTCGCTACCCACAATCTACAAGTCGCAACAGAGGCTGCGGGAGGTACATTTCGATTTAATACCGACGTCACTTCCGTCCAGACTAATCAAGGCCGTGTAAGCGGCCTTATCGTAAATGGTACTGAGTCGATTGATTGCCCGGTGATAATCAATGCAGCCGGACCACACTCAACCAGAATCAGCGAACTTGCCGGTGTTGCCGACAAGAGTCGAATCACAACTCGCGTTATACGTCATGAATACGTCCGCCTGCCACGGCCCGAGCGTTCCAGTCCAGACGAGCCGGACTTCATCACCTTTGACAACGACATTGGCAGCTATACCCGACCGGACCTCGGTAATACGATTCTGACCGGCAGCGAAGGTACCGAAGCGGAAGGGGAGACACCAGCAGACCCGGATGATTTTGATCGCAATCTCAGCAACCAGGTGCTTGAACCCATTTACCGGCTGGCCCAGAGAATGCCCACGCTCGGAATTCCCAACAGCCCCAGTGGGATCGTCGACCTATGGGATGTCAGTGACGATTGGATCCCGATCTACGATCGCTCAGACCTGCCAGGTTTCTACCTGGCCGTCGGCACCAGCGGCAACCAGTTCAAAACAGCACCGGCAGTCGGTGAACTGATGGCCGAACTCGTCATCGCCTGTGAGGCAGGCCAGGATCATGAGCGTGACCCGCTACAGTTTCACTTGTCACGTATTGGTCGCACGATAAGCTTGGGTTTTTTCTCGCGTAATCGCGCGGTCAATTCAACCAGCAGCTTTTCGGTTCTGGCCTGAAACAAGCAGAACTATTGTTACCCCGCCCGACGACTGTCGAATGGCGATCGACCTAAAGCCCGATTGATTGAACAATATGCTTAATGACGATAAAAGATTACTTAAGACCATGGCTGCATGGTCCAGTGACCGCCGTACGCTGGCACTGGCGTTTACCCTCAGCACCTGGGGATCAGCGCCCCGCCCCGTCGGGAGTATGCTCGCAATTTCGGACAACGGAGAATTTGAAGGATCAGTTTCGGGGGGCTGTGTCGAGAACTCGGTGATCGAAGAAGCCAAAGAAGTCATTAGCACGGGTGATCCTAAACGCCTCACCTACGGGGTAACCGATGACACCGCCTGGAGTCTCGGCTTGCCCTGCGGCGGTACCATTGAACTCCTGCTGGTCAGATTGAATGATCCGGCCTTTGCCCAGAATCTGATTCAGCAGTCACCCACAACACTGTGCATCCAGCTTTCGACTGGGAAAATGGCAATTGGCCACAGTGGACACTGGTCGGGCGACCTGGCTCAGGACACTTGATTTTCACAGATCAGTGAGAAACTCATCGGTTCGAAGCCGGCGGAAGCACAAACTAACGAGGAATTGGATGTCTTTGTCCGGCCTTTTGTCGACCCCTGGCGACTGCTGATTGTCGGTGCAGTACACATTGCCCAGCCGCTGTCGACCATGGCTTCGCTGGCCGGCTTCCAGGTTACGATCATCGACCCCAGAGCGGCCTATCTGACGCCGGAGCGGTTTCCTGACTTACCCCTGGTCAACGACTGGCCAGACGTAGCACTCGCCGAACTCAAGCCGGAGGAGCGAACTGCGGTTGTCGTGCTGTCCCATGATCACAAGATCGATGATCCCGCACTACAGGCTGCCCTTTTATCACCTGCCTTCTATATTGGAGCACTCGGCAGCCGTCGCAACCACAACCGGCGGGTAGAGCGCCTACTGCAAGAGGGAGTCACGGCCGATCAGGTTAAGCGTATCCATGCGCCGATTGGACTGGATATCGGCGGTAGCAGCGCCGGAGAAATTGCAGTTTCTGTCATAGCACAACTGATCAGCACCCGAAACAAGAGATTGTCTGGTGAGCCCGCAGATTGATGCTATCGTGCTGGCGGCGGGTCTGTCGACCCGCACCGGGGAACGCAACAAGCTGTTGCTGCCCCTGGCCGGAAAACCGCTGATCGCCCATGCCGTAGAAGCGGCACTGGGTTCGCTCGCCTGCAAGGTACACGTTGTCACCGGCCATCAGTCGGATGAACTGGCAGCAGCACTGAATGATTACGCAGTAAATTTCGTTCACAACCCGGATTACGCAGAAGGTATGAGCAGTTCGATCAAGTCGGGGATCAGAGCGCTGCCCACAGATCTTGATGGCGTTGTGCTGTGCCTGGGTGACATGCCCCTGGTGGTTTCGGCTCATCTGGATCTGTTGATCAAAAATTTTACCGCCGATGTTGCCTGTGCTCCCTATTACAGAGAACGCCGTGGTCACCCGGTACTGTTCCCAAGGTCGATGTTTTCCGACCTACTGCAGCTCAGTGGCGACACCGGCGCACGTGACCTGCTGGAACAACTTGAATCGACTATCTTGCAGATCGATGTAAATGACGAGGGTATTTTCTTTAACGTCAACCGACCTGCCGATTTGTAGCCTAGACAACAACTGCCGCCGCGAACGATCTGTATCGCATAACCTCGCTTGGCACTACGCCTTGCACCGTGAGGCCCTAGACGACAAAATGCAACTCATCGGGGAATCGGCAGGTTCTCCAAATTTGACTCGCGGGAGGAATATCAGATGCCAATGGGGAAAAAGGCGATGCTTGAGGTGGAATTACACCCGGATACGATTGAAATGCTTGAATATGCCCAGGAAACCTATGGCTTTCGATCGACGTCCAAAGCGTTACGGGTGATTCTGGACTATGTGGCCACCGACGCAGACTGGGAGCAGATATTCCTGAATCAACGCTGCCTCCGATGCGGTGCTGGCAAAGGCTGGGAAAAACCAGGGCAAGACCATTCTCCGTCTTAAACCCGTAGGCCTTGAGTGAGTGACGATCTTGCTGACACTATTTACGAATGCTTTGCATCGATCTGTACTGCGCTCAATAGGACTTGGGCAATCCCATGACATGCTGACCAATATAAGCTAGAACCAGATTAGTCGACACCGGTGCCGTGAGGTAAAGCCTTGCCTCCCGCCACTTGCGTTCAATATCGTACTCGCGTGCAAAAGCAAAACCGCCAAAAGTCTGCATACAAGCCTCAGCTGCATGCCAGGCCGCGTCACCACACAGTAATTTAGCCATGTTGGCCTCAGCACCGCAGGGTTCGCCTTCATCAAACAACGCTGCTGCCTTGCGTGCCATAAGTTCCGCGGCCTCCGTCTCCGCGTAAGCGCGGGCCAGGGGGAACTGTATACCCTGATTACGCCCGATCGGGCCGCCGAAAATTTCGCGCTCGTTTGCGTAGTCACTCGCCCGTCGTAGAAAAAACCGTGCATCACCAAGGCTTTCACC
>LUMD01000030.1_pt1 | contig 27353 bp, 26 predicted proteins | sample 729651 | NCBI WGS metagenome assembly LUMD01 (sample SAMN03860272, study PRJNA289734) | marine metagenome | biome: seawater column; feature: ocean; material: water; isolation source: Red Sea water column Station 34 - depth 258m | place: Saudi Arabia: Red Sea | collected 2011-10-15 | depth 258 m | reverse complement strand
ATCCTGTACCTATAAGTCAGAAACTTTCATCGACAGATAAGTCACTGGACATTGATGGACTTGGGTTTGCAATGACCTTTGACACCGTTTCAAACGATGGAACTGTCTCTATTGATGCAATGGATCCTGCCACTGTTACTGGTGTCTCCAGTGTGGATTCTAATGGTGTGATTCAAATGAATACAAATGACGGTGAAGCGAAAACAGTTGGTTCTATAATTAACATCAGTACGCGAACTGCAAATGCTACTGGCTCAATGACCGTAACTTTAGATTATCAAGAAGCAAACATTCCTGACGGTGTAGCCGAGTCAGATCTTGTCATGGTGCACCAGGTTGGTGGTGCTTGGCAAGAAGAAACTGATTGTAGTGTAGATACAGTAAACAATAAAATTTCATGTACCCTTACATCACTTTCACCAGTAGGTGTCGGTAGTAAAGTATCCAGTAGCGCTGCTTCGACTGGTGCTTCTGCTGGTTATCCGGGATTGTGGTATAAAGCATTACATGAAAATAACTTTGATCTATTCTTGGGCAATTCCAAGATAAATGACACAACTGCAGATCTTGAAATTGCAGGTCCTGATAATCCTGTAATATCTGGCACAGTTGGTACGCCATTGTCTTTGAAACTAATGTTGCCTGATGCAGGTACTTACAGTATTGAACTCTTTGAAGTTTGTCTTCTAGTCCCAGAGTCTAGATTCTCATACTGTAGTGAATACTTTGATCCAAATATTACATGGGTTAAAGATACTGTAACAATTGTCGATTTGAATGATAATAATTATTTCTTAGGACCACAAATGATCACTTATGATGATGAGGATCGTTCCTTTACCACAGCAATGAATTTTGCAAGATCAGTACAAGACACAACTTTGAAAATTTCATTATCCGATGGGTCGGATATGCATAGACAGTATTATAATCTGATAATATATGATGATGAGACAGTTTCAGAACCAACTCCAGAATCAATTGAACAACCAACTCCCGAACCAACTCCCGAACCAACTCCAGAACCAACTCTAGAACCAACAGTTCCAAAGACTGAAATATTTGAGTCAAACGTTGTGGATATAGAAATTGATGCCCCAGAATCGGCCAGTGCTGGCGAGATAGTACCAATTGATGTTACATTCCATGATGAAATGGGTGGTTTGTATAGTTCTGTAAACTATGACATTCTAGTCACACATAATGGCGAGACATTAATTGATGAGACTGGTGTATATGAACAGAATGGTGTAGGCAAGCACACAACTCCAGCATTGAACACAGATGCATCTGATGAAAATCCAATTAATGTAATTATTACATTCCAAGGATTTGGTGTGGATGAACCATTAACTGGACCAATTGGAATAACATCTGACACTAAAGTGGTTCCAGAATTTGGTACAATAGCAGCATTGATTCTTGTAGTAGCAATTGCTTCAATAATTGCAGTATCTGCAAAATCACGACTTAGTTTTATGCCAAGACTCTAGATCCAGTAATTCTCATTATCAACAAAATTCATCGTCACATAGAATAGTTTCATAATTATGCGTGTGTTATGTTCTAGTTGCTATCCCAAATATGCGTACATCAGGGGGGGATTTCCCTTTTTATTGAGGCTCAATTGTAGCGGGTGGTTTACTAGAAATTACATATGAAACCCAAGTCACCTCGTCAATCTCATTGGTAATTCTATTGCTAATCTTTTCTAATACTCCATCTGGAAGTCTTGTCCAATCTGCAGTCATTGCATCAATTGAATCAACAACTCTAACTGTTACAATTCTTCCATACTTTCGTTCATCTCCTATCACTCCTACCGCCTTATCATCGCCTACGGCGGCATATGCTTGCCAAACCTTATCATAAATCCCAGCATCCCATAATTCATCTTCAACAATCTTACTGGCTTTTCTACAAATTGATAATTTTGAAGGAGTAATCTCCCCCATAATCCTGACTGACAGTCCTGGTCCTGGAAATGGATGTCTTTTCAGTAGTCTCTCTGGAACTCCTAGAATTCTTGCAACATCTCTCACTTCATCTTTATACAATTCTCTTAATGGTTCTAAAATTTCTAGATTTAACCAATCTGGTAATCCCCCAACATTGTGATGAGATTTTATTACTGCAGCAGGACCTTTTGACACTCCACTTTCAATCACATCTGGATAAAGTGTACCTTGTGCCAACCATTTGAACGGACCTTTCTCTTTTGCAAAATCAGTGAATACTTGAATAAATTCTTCTCCAACAATCTTTCTCTTCTGCTCAGGATCAGTGATTCCCTTTAATTTTGAAAGAAATTTTTCACTTGCATCGATTCTATGAAAATTTAATGAAAAATTCTTCTTGAACATATCTTCAATCTCTTCAGATTCCTTCAGTCTCAATAATCCGTTGTCTACAAAAACTCCCGTTAATCTATCCCCAATTGCCTTATGTATCAATAACGCAGCAACTGTTGAATCAATTCCTCCACTAACGCCGCACAAGACATTTCCTTCAATCTCTGAAATTTCCTTAACTGTCTTCTCCACAAATCCTTCCATTGTCCATTCTTGTTTTGCTTTACAAACATTCAAGACAAAATTTTTCAAAATATCGGTACCTCGTTCTGTATGAACCACTTCTGGGTGAAATTGAATTCCAAATACAGTACGATTCGTATTTGCTATAGCTGCTGCATGTGAATTTTCTGTATGGCCAATAACTTCAAAATCTGTTGGAATCTCTTCTGCTTCATCTCCATGACTCATCCATGCACGTATTGATTCACCAACTCCTTCTAACAATCCTGAATTCTTGTCCATAGTAAGAAGTGACGAGCCATATTCTTTGTTTGCACGTTTCACTTTGCCTCCAAATTTATTTACAATTAATTGATGACCATAACAAATTCCTAGTAATGGTAAATCAAAATTGAATAATTCTTCGTCTGGCTTTGGTGCATCTTCACTATAAACACTTGATGGTCCTCCTGAAAAAATAATCCCTTTCGGGTTTTTTTCCTTTAATTCTTCAGGAGATATGTCATATGGAACTAATTCTGCATAGACAGAAAACTCCCTAATTCTTCTACAGATTAAATGACTGTATTGAGAACCAAAATCTAAAACAATTATTTTTTCCATTTTCTTATTTTACTGAATTTTCTAGCATTCTTGTTAATGACCATGTCGCTGTATTGATTATCTCGTCTAATCTTTCTTTTTGTCTGTAATTTTTAATAATTATTTCTCTTATTGAAGGACCATTTTTGTTTATCACGCAATCAATTACTGCACTCTCATCAATCTTTCCATCTTTAACATCTACATTGTCTGTTTTTTTCATCTCACCAATTATCCTCTCAATAAAAAATGATCTAAGTGGTGGTGTTTCATCAGTAAGACCAATTCCTTCACTTAAGATTATGGAAACCTGTTCGGGAGTGACAATTGCGTTGGCAATAACTTCTCCATCTTTATTTTTCTTAATTGGAATTGACTCGGACACATCTTCTGTCTTAACCTTGATCTCTTGTTTTGGTTCTTCTTTTCTTGGTAATGAAGAAGCTTTGGTAAAACTAGAACCTTTTAGAACTACATCCAGTATCTCCAGGTTTCTTTCTAGAAAGTCTAATTCTTCTTGATGTTTTGTCATCTTGTCGATGATTGACTCCTTTAGTTCTAACATCTTCTGAATCTGTTCATCTGTATACTGCATAATTATTAGAAAACTCATTCAGTATTAAAACGCATTCTAAAAGTTTTCAATACACTGTAGGTCAACCAATCTAATCATTTTGTAACCCTTGATCTTTTTTGTTGAATACAACTCTGCTTTTGATCTTGTTGCAAACCACTCTAGAATTCTCTTCCCAAATTTTAATTTCTTTATCTTTATCTTACGATTGACTATCTTATGCTTTGAATACTTTCCAATTTCTTGTCCAAAATCCATCCCAATTAAAACAATTTTAGATGCATTGAAAAATTCTGCAAGAAATACACATCTATCACCGTCTGTGAATCCTCCAAAATTCTTCATCTTTCCAAATTCCTCTGTCTGAGTGGTTCCGACTACATTTGAAAACTCCTTGACAATTTCTAATTTATCGTGATTATCCCCGTGTGCGTGAACTATTATGGGAATATTTGTCCGTCCAATTTTTCTAATACTATTCAAATCTCCATCAAGATCTGTGACTAAAATATCTGGCTTGATATTTTTTTTAGATAATGCTTCTACAGCTCCATCAGCCACAATTTTTGTAACATTTTTACATTTCTTAACATATGTTAGAGATTTTGATAATGATGGTCCTGCTCCAATAACGAAAACTGTTTTGTTGGCAATCTTTTCTTCTAATTGTTTTTTTGAAAATTTCTTTTCTAATAATGAATTCAGTCTCTTTGCAGAAAGAAAATCATCTCTTTCTCTATATCCAAATTCTTTCCTAATCTCTTTGAATTTTGTTTTCCATCCACGCATTGTCATATCACTCAAATAGATTACCTTATCATAAATGATATGACCAAACTAGGTAGTCTTGTAGTAGGGAAAAAAAATAAACCAACCATTATGGGAATTTTGAACATCAGTCCTGAATCATTTTATAAAAACTCGATAAAATCTACAAAATCTCAAATATCAAAACATGTATCTGAAATGATAGAAAATGGTGCTGAAATTATTGATGTTGGAGGAATGTCTACTGCTCCATATCTAAGAACAATTGTTTCTGAAAAAGTTGAATCTGATAGAGTAACCAAAGCTATCAAAACAATACAAAATTTATCGAACATTCCAATTTCTGTTGACACATGTAGAGCAACAGTTGCAAATACTGCACTTGAATTAGGTATAGACGTAATTAATGATATTTCTGGTCTAAAGTATGATAAGAATATGCCAAAAATTATAGAAAAATATAATCCGTCTCTAATCTTATGTTCTTATAGTAAAAATACTGTAAAAGGTAATCCTATATACGAAACAAAAAAACTTTTGAATGAAAGCATAAAGATTGCACTAAATGCCCACATCTCTAAAGAAAAAATCGTAGTTGATCCTGCCATTGGTTTTTTCCGCCGTACTTCTGATGTTAAAAATAAACTTCCTTATACAAAAATCACTTCTGATTGGGCTGAGCGGGATATTGAAATTATTAAAAAACTGAAATTATTGAAAACTAATTTCCCTATCTTAATCTCTATATCCAACAAGTCATTTTTGGGAAAATTACTTGGAAAAGATGATCCTGCTGATCGAAATACCGGAACTGCAATAGCTGAAATGTTATCTATAGCTAATGGTGCATCCATCATTCGAACTCACAATCCAAAAGTAACCTCCGATGTTATCAAATTCACAGAATTACTCACAAAAAAATTCAAGAAAGGCTTATAACAGATTTTTTTTCTCTGGTAGGAGGTTCATTTGACAATAAGAGAAGGATTCACTTTTGATGATGTTCTACTTGTTCCCAAATTTTCAGATATCACTAGCCGTTCACAAACTGATCTCTCCACAAACCTTTCCCGCAACATAAAACTCAACATTCCTCTAGTTAGTGCAAATATGGACACTGTAACCGAGTCTACTATGGCTATAACAATGGCTAGACAAGGCGGAATTGGAATAATTCATAGATTCTTGACAATAGAAGAAGAAGCGAATCAAGTTCTAAAAGTCAAACGTTCCGGAAGTGTGATGATTGATAATCCATATCAAATTTCTGATGATAAATCAATTGAAGATGCTATTGACTTGATGAATGAAAAAGAGGTGTCTGGATTACTCGTGGTTGATTCAGATTCTAAACTTGTTGGTATCTTAACTGAACGTGATGTACTTTTTGAGTCCATTAATTCCAAGAAACTTGTATCTGAATTAATGACCAAAGATGTAATCTCTTCAAATGAAAATACAACACTGGATGACGCAAAAGATATTCTGAAAAGTCACAGAATTGAAAAGTTACCTCTTGTTAATGATAAAAATCAAATTGTTGGTCTCTATACCACACAAGACATACTGAATATCGAAAATTTCCCTAATGCATCAAAAGATAAGAAAGGACGACCTCTTGTTGGTGCTGCAGTTGGAGTAAAAGGTGATTTCTTGGATAGAACCGAGGCATTACTTGCCGCAGGTGTAGATGCAATTGTTGTTGATATTGCACATGGCCATAGCGAAAATGCAATAAACACTGTCAAACATATCAAAAAAGCATTTCCTGATTGTGAATTGATAGCTGGAAATGTTGCATCTGCTCAGGGCACTGAAGATTTGATTAAGGCAGGAGTTGATGCAGTAAAAGTTGGGGTTGGCTCTGGTTCGATTTGTATTACTAGGGTTATCACAGGTTCCGGTGTTCCACAACTTACTGCTGTAATGGATTGTGCTGAAATTGGAAAACAATATGATATTCCAATCATCTCTGATGGTGGAACAAGAACTTCTGGTGATGCTACTAAGGCTTTAGCTGCAGGCTCTTCATCTGTTATGTTGGGAAGTATGTTGGGTGGTACAGACGAGAGTCCAGGTTCAACAATTACAAAAAATGGAAAACGATTCAAGTTTTACAGTGGTATGGCATCTTTGGGTGCTGCTAGAAGAAGAAAATCAAAAGAAAATACACAGAGTGAGATGGATGATGATCTAAATGACTATGTTGCCGAAGGTGTAGAGGCAATGGTTCCATACAAGGGCTCTGTAACTGATATTCTTGTACAAATTACCGGTGGAATACGTTCTGGTTTGAGTTATTGTGGCGGTCATAACATTAAACAGATGCAAAATAATGCTGAATTTATTAAAATGTCACGAGCTGGATTTGCAGAAAGCCAACCTCATGACGTTGATGTTGTATAGATAATCTAAAAAATACAGATTGAAGGACATTTATTTTATGAGTAACACCGGTACTTTCGATTTATGAGCGACATAATTTGATGTGCTTCCAAGAAATGCTTCTCTTGCAGAGCCCATTCCGCGTGAGCCAAGAACAATCATATCAAAATTGAATTTGTTTGCCCAATCTACAATTCTCTTTCCCGAATTTCCAGAACCCTGAACCTGTTGCTTGTATGGAACTCCTGCATCCCATGCAACTTTTTTAGTTGCTTCAAACATAGAATCTATCTTTTTGTTTGATGCATCTTTCATCGATTTTGTCAAAACTATCCCTGATGCTAAGGGTAAATGCAAAACATGGTATGCAAATACACTTCCGCCTAATGACTTTGCAAGTAATACCGCATGTTTCATTGCCTTTAGCGATGAAGGAGAACCGTCAACTGGAACCAAAAATTTTCGGTTTTGAGTTTTATGTGCAAGAACTTTTCCCATATCAAAATTCAACATTTTTTGAATATAAAACGCCGAGTTGATTATTGTTTTTGATTCTCAAAAAGAAAAATAATGAATTAGACGCATTTTCTCACTGATTAATGTGACATTTCTGCAAAATAAGACATTCTTGACGGTTTTCTGCAAAAAATCCTCTATTCAGCTAATCTTTTATTGATTTAAAATCCAGATTTTTCATGTTAAATAAATTTACAATTATAGGACTAATCATTGGAAGTATAATCTCGATTCTTGGCGCATCTTCAATGGTTGATTCTCTTACTAATCCAAATGAAGTACAAGAAGACTCTGCAACATTTGGAGTTGGTGGTCTGGATAAAATTCAGTTTAACGCACCGGAAAATTCATCTCAATCGTTAACTGTGACTGGTGACTCGTTTGATATCAAAATTACAACCCCTGATTCAAGTAATGATGTAAATCAAAGTTTCAAAGGGAAGGCAAGCCTCTCATGGACTTCAATTACTTCTGGTGAAACAATAATTTCAATACAAAATACTGGTGATTCTGAATTTACTGAAGATTACAGATTTGAATTAGAACGTGATCCATTGTTCTTCACTTATTCAATCCTAGTAATTATCGCTGGAGTTGTAATAATCGGATTTAGTGCTGGATTTAGTGCAAAAAAACCCAAAGGATTCTAATCTAAATCTGCAATTGGGTATGAACCAATTATCTTAAGAAATAATGTATTCTCGGAGATCTTTTTCAGTACTGATTGAATTTTATCATTTGAAAAATGTCCTAAAAGGTCAACAAAAAAATTGTATTCCCAATTTGTATTCTTGTTAGGTCTAGACTCAATTTTTGTCAGATTAATATCATTATCATTAAACTCTTTCAGAATCTGATACAAGGCACCTGGTTCATGTTTTACTGAAAAAATTATTGAAGTCTTGTCATTTTCCCCTGCAACAGAATTGCCTTCTGAAAATATCAAAAAACGTGTATAATTATTTGAATTATTCTCAATTCCTTGTTTGATGATAGGTACGCCATACAGTATTCCTGCATCATTACTTGCTATTGATGCAGAATGAATATCTCCCATCTCTTTTATGATTTTAACACTACCTGCTGTATCATATGTAGGCACAGTTTTCAATTTTTTACTTTGAATCAAATCACTACACTGTCCTAGTGCCTGAGGATGTGAATACACTGTTTCAACATCATCAATTTTTCCAGTACCTATTAGGCAATGTTCCACTTTAAGATACACCTCGCCTATTGAATGTAAATTCGTATTTGCAATTGCATCGATACTTTGTCCCACACTTCCCTCAATAGAATTTTCTACAGGCAAAATTGAATATTTACTATTATTATTCTCGGTATTTTTTAATGCGTCTTCAAATGTCTTTGATGGAACTGCTTCAATTTTTTCTCCAAAAAATTTTCTTGCAGCGCTTTCACTATATGCCCCATGTTCACCTTGAAAAGATACTTTGTTCATGTTAATCTTGAGTCAAGAATTCACTTTTTCCAAAATCTAAGGATAATTTTCTATCATCAATCCATCCACAATCCTTACACTTTACTGCATCTCGCATTTTCACAACTGTACCATAACATTTTCTACATTTTGTGAATAACACTCCTAATTCTTGTGAATCGATAGTTGCATGAATAGTTCCATTGATATGGCTAATTATCTCTGCTTTTACTACATCTTGTGCCAATGCAACATTCTTTTTTCTCATGTGTCTTGTAACACAAACACATTCTAAATTTGAATTTGCTTTTTTACCATTGACAAATTTAATCATTATGGCAATCATTGATGGTAAATTTGCCTCTACCACTCCTATGATAATATCGCCTATTCTTGGAACTGAAATCTGCTTCTGTCTGTCTATTGATGCTAATCTCTCAGTAGAATCTAGACGAATTTCTCCAATTGCAGTGGCTCTAATTGAATCCTCATCCTCAAATGTATTTTCACCAGGCAAATATTCTTCAATTAATGCAATCTTCTCACCAGGAATCTTTTGTTTTTCATCCATGTGTAATCCAATAAAATTTTGTTATTAATTGTTTTTAGGGTTTCACATAATTGATAAATCAGCATGATTTTCTCATTCTATGAGTGAGCAAAAATCAAGCAGATTGGTCACATATTCTGTTTTTTTGTTAACACTTGGAGTGATTGGCATCAGTCTTGTCTCAATGTCATTCCCTGCATTGATAATTACAAGCACATATGATTTTCCATTAGAAGTTGATCCTTTTGAAGCCAGTCCATGGTTATCTCCAATAATAATTTCAACTCTAATTTTACTTACAATTGGTTTCCTCTATCTGAGAAAAAAATTACCTACTGGAATTCATAGTACAATTGATAATATCTTAAGTTTTGAAATCTCAAAGAAAACTGCCATAATAATTGGGATCATCATCTTATCTATCTATGTTGGATTGTCCATACCTGAACTTCTAATTGATGAGGCTGAACAATGGTCTGATTATCATATCTTATCCAGTGCATTGGAAATTTGGCCTTCTACTGATAGTTGGAATGTGTATGTCAAAGAACAAAACACTCGATATGTTAGAATGATTTTACTTGACTTCTCACAAGAATTCTTTCAGAACATAAAGATACTTCCATTTGCTGCAAGTATACTAACTGTAATTTTTACCGCATTAATTGCTATTCAAATCTCAAAAAAGAGATTAGCTGGAATTATTGCCATGATCGTTTTACTCCAAAGTGTTACTTTTACAGATTTTGATACTGTTGCAGTATACGAAAACTTTTGGGTTTTATTTTATCTTATATCCATATACTCTATTAATAAAAAATGGTGGCACGCATCTCCAATCGCATTTCTACTGTCTGTCTTTACAAAAGCGTTTACTGCAACCTATTTCTGGATGAACTTCTTTTTTATTTATCGTGCAGAAATTCCAAAAAAATCAAAACTTGTTCTTTTTGGCTCATACGGTATAGTAATTGGAATAACATATTGGATTTTTGAAAGTGGACGAAGTATTATTTATGACGATATAATTCGTTATGACTTTGATGCATTCCTAGACGGATTTACAGGATGGGGAAATTCCATGCAATTAGATCCACTAATTGTATTATGCATTTTACCATTGACCGTTGGTTTGTTTATTAAATCCTTGAAGGGGCTAAAACAAGCTGATTCAGTTTTAGTAATTCTTGCTGGCTCAATTCTTGCTGGTCCATTAATCTCTCTAATGACTGATTTCTATTTCATTTTGCCTTACCGTTTCATCCCATTTGTAATATTCGCGGCAATAGGAATAGGAATTATTTTCTCAAAAAAGAATTAATCTCTACTAAAAATATTCCAAAATGTTGTAACATCGTATCCTGATTTTACTAAGAAATTATGATTTAAGCCACGAAAAATTGTGTGCTCAATTCCTTCGCTGTCTGTCACTCCCAAAATGGTGGAAAATGCTCTATGATACCAATCACATTCATTATAAAATCCAGGCGTATCAAATATCCTCTCTACGCATTGTGGATTATAATGTTCTATTTTGATATTATACAAACTAACATTTTGTTCATTCAACTTTCCTTGTTTTACCAAATATTCTGGTTTTGAATTTAAGAATTCATCTACAATTGGATCGTTTAGATATCTTGCTGCATCAACTTTTGTCAAACTAATCAATTCTCCATTATCATTTCTTGTGATAGTTACACCTGAAGCTTTGTATTTTGATTGATCAATATCTTGTAAATCTCCTACATATGCATCGACAATTAATGTCTGACCAAATGCATTTGTTCCAGAAAATGGAACAATCAAAATCACCAGAACAACAAAAAAATATTTCTTTTCCATGTTGTATCTATAGCCAGTGTGGTATCTCCAAATAATTATCTAATTTCTCATTTTTTAACATTTTCAGTAATGCATTAGCTTGTGGAGTTGATAGCATTGGTTTGTCAAATTCATTATCTGTGGAAATCCTTGGACATGCAACTTGAATAAATGCATCAATTCCTGTAAAGTTCTTTAATCTATCATTTGTAATATCTGTCAATGCTAGCAATTGTACTTTTTTCCCTCTCTCTTCTAATTCCTTTTTAAATTTTAAGGCAGTAACTTTTGCAAATTGACCTTCTTTAAGACCTACAATTACTCCGAAAACATTTGCTTCCATTGCCTTGTAAATCTTCAACGTTGCTTTCTTTTCCAATTTTTTTGCAAAGTCAGTAACATCTCTGACCTCATTAAAATATGGATCTAAAATGTATGTTCTAATTCTTGTTGATAATGCTACTCCTGCAGCATGAAAATTACTCTGACCCAAAAATAAATTGGCATCAACTTGTTCTCTAATTTCCATTGCAGGATAGAATTCACATCCAAAAACCTGTCCATCATTAAGCTGTCCTTTTCCTTTCCCAATCTTCACTGTAATGTTATTCTCCTCTAGTTTTTTCTTCATCGCATCAATCTGGTGAAGATGTTGGCTGTCTGTAATTAACGAAATTGTCTTTCCTTCCAAAATTTCTATTGCTTTTGGTATTACTTGATCAAAAGATATGTCATCAAAAGCATCGATCATAATTACATTGTCTTGTGGTCCAGGAAATGTTTCAAGTTTATTTGTATGGCCAATATTGAATAAAATTTCTGCACCTAAAACTTTGGCTCCATTTGAGTTAAGATCACATGTTCCCCAAGTAGTATCAGCCAAAACAAATGCCGGAATATCAAATCTCTTTGTAATGTTCATGGCAGTTTGTTGAACCTGAGGTAACATACCGTCTGGTGCATTTAGTGCTACTGTAACTGGCTTTTTTAGAGATATTACATCGAAAATTGCCTTTTCGTCAATTACTATCATTTGTTCTAAAAAGTGTCATTTTGAATTTAAACCAAACTCTTTAGCAAATCACTAAAATTCCTATATTTCATACATCATGCATGCCCAAACAAATACTTCACATAGGCATTGATGACACCGATTCTCCTAAAGGAATGTGTACTACATTTCTGGCTTACAAAATTATCTCTCGATTAAAAAAAGAAGATGTAGATTTTCTTGATTTTCCAAATTTAGTTAGATTTAATCCTAACATACCCTGGAAAACTAGAGGTAATGGAGCAGTTGGATTCAAAATATCTACTTCTAATCCTAAAAAAATTAAAAATCTAGTAAAAAAATTTGTCAAACAATATTCTGATGTAAAAAATGGAGCGAATCCAGGTCTTGTATTCTGCCAAGATGAAAAAATTCCTGATGACTTCTACAAACTTAGTTCTGATGCAATGTGGAAATTAATTAATAGAAATTCTGCTAAAAAAATCCTTGCAAAACACAATTTTGATTTTTTCTATCTTGGGAATGGCCAAGGATTAGTTGGTGCTACTAGCGTTATAGGCTACAATTTTGAGGATCAAACATACGAATTACTATCTTATCGAAAACCATCCCACTTTGGCAAAAAACGAACTTTAGATAAATATAAGGTAAAACAGATGCAAGAAAAAACATATCCAAACACCTTCAACAGCTTTGATTCAAAGAAAAACAAAATTCTTCTAATGCCGCATGGCCCTGATCCTGTTTTTTATGGAGTTCGTGGAGAAAATTCAAAGACATTAATTTCTGCATCAAAAATGATTCAACCAAAAGAAAAACTTGCGGGTCATCTCATCTTCAAATCAAATCAAGGAACTGGTGATCATCTAAAAAATCAAATAGATGTAAATAATTTCTTACCTTACACGTCTGGTACATTACAAGGAATTGTTGATTCAAAACCAATTGTAACTAAAGGTGGTCATGTCTTCTTTTCAATTTTGTCCAAGAATACAAAAATTAAGTGTGCAGTATACAAGCCAACACGAATTACTGATATTGCTAATGAATTGATTGTAGGAGATACAATCAAAGTAGGCGGTGGCATTAGAAAGGCGACAAAAACACTTCCAAGAATATTAAATCTTGAGTTCATTGAAATTCTAAAACTTGAGAAAAAATCTAAATTGGTTAATCCTTTTTGCCAAAAATGCAAAAAACATATGAAATCAAAGGGTAAAAATCAAGGTTTTCAATGTGTGCATTGCAAAAACACTTTCTCTCATAAAATTCGTCAATTCATTCCACGTTCACTTAAAAAACAACTTTACATTCCTGATGTTTCTGCTCATCGTCATCTCACAAAACCCAGTCAACGAATGAAACAAAAGAACAAAATTGAAAAATTCAATCCACATTCCTTGTGGATCTCCAACTTCTAGAATCATAATAGCGGGGAGTAGATTTGAACTACTGATTTTCGGGTTATGAGCCCGACGGGATGACCTGACTTCCCCACCCCGCTGAACAAAAATTCCTTATGAGGTATATACGCGTTTCAAATTCGGAAATGAATAAAAGGATTCTAATTGATTTTTTAGTATGCTTAGAAAATTCCAAATTGTAGGAATTGCAGGTGCTCTAATATTTTCTGCTGTAATTTTGACCGACTCGTTACCTTCAAATCCACCACCGCTTCCTGAACCTGTCATTCAAAATGTTTCAACAGACTCTGTAGAAATTGTGGCAACAAATCTTGAAAAACCTTGGTCTATTGCTTTTGCTGATGAAAGAATTTTTGTGTCAGAAAAATCTGGAAAAATTCGTGTAGTAACTCCCTCTGGTTTGCTTGATTCTCCTTTAATCACATTACGTACCCCTGAGATTTTTGGTGGGGGACTACTTGGAATAACAACACATCCAGACTTTTCAAATAATCATTTTCTTTATGCATATTATACATATGAAGAAAATGAAAATCTATGGAATAAGATAATTAGAATCACAGAAGAAGATAACAAGGCTACAGAAATCATCACAATTCTAGATAAAGTACCTGGCTCTGCATTTAGTAATGGCGGAGTAATAAAATTTGGACCTGATGGAAAATTATACGTTGGAACAGGTTCTGTATCTGACTCTTCAGACGAATCACAAAATCTTGATTCTCTTATAGGAAAAATTCTTCGTTTGAATGATGATGGTACAATGCCTTCTGATAATCCATTTGAAGAATCATATGTATTTACACTTGGACATCGAAATCCAACTGGTTTTGCATGGGATAATCAAGGATTAATGTATGCAACTGAATCTGGTCCAACAAAAAATGATGAGATTAACTTGATAACTGCAGGTTCTAACTATGGCTGGCCTGAAGTTCAGTGTTATGCAGAAAATAATGCCTTTGTAAATCCACTAGAATGTTTTGATCCTGGATTAGAACCTGGTGGAATCATATTCTATTCTGGAGATAAATTAGATATTGGAAATAATATGATTCTTGCTTCACAAAAAGCAACCAATCTTTTCAAAGTTGAAATTAATGATAATGATGTTAATCTTGAACGAATGTTGAGTGGTGTAGGTAGAATTAGGGATGTAGCTCAAGGTCCTGATGGCTATGTATACATTATAACCACAAATACCGATGGAAAAGCATTTCCAGCACCAGATGATGACAAATTATTGAGGATATTGAAATAACATGACTGATTCATCCATTCCTAAATTCTTTGAAAAATCCCACGAGGAAAAATTAGATATTATTTGTAATTTTTCAGACTTGAATGATGATGAATTAAATCATCTCAAAAATGCGACAGGTGGAATAGATTTTGAACATGCAGATAAAATGATTGAAAATGCAATTGGCACATTTTCTCTTCCACTTGGAATTGCAACAAATTTCAAAATTAACAATAAGGATTACCTTGTTCCTATGGTGATTGAAGAACCATCTGTAATTGCAGCCGCATCAAAGGCTGCAAAAATTGCTAGAGTTCATGGTGGTTTTACTGCAAAAGTTGATGGGAATATCAGTATTGGACAAATTCAAGTTTTAGATGTTAATATACAAGAATCAACTTCTGCCATAAACTCAAATTCAAAAGAAATTATTGAATTAGCAAATTCAGCTAGCAAAACATTACCTAAATTGGGAAAGGGTGCAAAAGAAGTTAGTTGTAAGGAAATTGAAACTGCATCTTCATCAATGTTAATTGTAGAGTTGATGATTGATGTTGGAGATGCAATGGGTGCAAATGTCACAAATACGATGTGTGAAACTGTAGCCCCATTAATTGAAAAAATCACTGGGGGTAAAACATTACTGAGAATTCTTTCTAACTATTCTACAAAACGAATGGTCTCTGTTTCAGGTACATTTGATAAAGAAGCAGTTGGCGGGGAGCAAGTTGTAAATGACATGATCTCTGCATTTGAGTTTGCTGATAATGATATCTATCGTGCTGTAACTCACAACAAAGGTGTGATGAATGGAACAATCTCAGTTGCAAATGCAACAGGTCAGGATAGTAGAGCGATAGAAGCTGCAGCGCATGCATATGCATCTCACACTGGAAAATATCGTTCATTGACAAAATGGGGAAAAGATGATTTAGGAAATTTAGTTGGCACATTTGAAATTCCATTATCTGTTGGTATTGTTGGAGGAGTAACAAATGATCATCCTATTGCAAAAATCTGTACAAAAATTCTACAATTGACAAATGTTCAAGATCTAGCTTGCATAATGGCTTCAACAGGCTTGGCACAGAATTTTGCTGCAATGCGTGCTCTGGTTACTGAAGGAATACAAAAGGGACACATGAAATTACACGCTCGAAAACAGGCAAGTAATTCCTAACAAAATACCCAAAGAAAATTTTCTACCTGTTTTAACCACCCATTATATTACGTATAGTTGTTCGTATAGAAATGTCCAAAGTAAAATTTGCAATCCCAAAAGGCAGTCTAGAAGAAGCTACATTCAAGCTTCTTGAAAACTCGTGGACTCGAGTTAGTAGAAAAAGTAGAACTTATCGAGTTTTTCTAGATGATCCTGAAATTATGGTTAAAATGCTTAGGCCTCAAGAGATCCCTAATCTGGTTTCTGATGGATTGTATGATGTAGGCATTACTGGAAAAGACTGGATCAATGAAACAAAATCAGATGTTGAACCGTTACTTGATCTTGAATATGGAAAAATAAAGCTAGTAATTGCAATCCCGGACACATTAAGATTCAAAAATTTTGATCAAATGATTGCAGCATATGCAAAAAAGAAAAAAATCCTGCGTATCTCCTCTGAATATCTAACAAACGCTTCAAAATTCATCAAGAGTTGCAAATCATACAAAAAAGCATTTGGAAGTAAGGATCCGATGATTATTACTCCTTGGATGAGAGTTGGAACTAACAAAAATGTCCAAATTCACTTATCATTTGGTGCAACAGAAGCTAAACCTCCAGAAGATGTGGATGCAATCATGGATGTTACAGAAACTGGAACAACCTTAAAACAAAATGGACTAAAAATCATTGATACTGTGATGACATCTAGTGCACACTTGATTGCAAACAAACAATCACTAAAAGATAAGAACAAACGTGAAAAAATATTTGATATTGTAACTTTAATGAGCGGTGCAGTACAAGGAAAAAAATACTTGCACTTGTATCTAAACATCAAAGAAAATAGTCTGAAAAAACTTCTCAAGGAACTCCCTTCACTAAAGAAACCAACTGTTAGTCCTCTAAGTGAAAAAGGTTGGGTTGGTGTAAACACTGTGATTCTGAAAACTGATTTCCACAAATTAATACCAAGACTTCGTAAAATTGCTCAAGGAATAGTTGTACATGAACCACGACAAATTCTTCAGTTAGAGGAGATAAAGCGTGACGAAGAGAATTGATCAAAATATTACAGGTTCGTAATGTTGACAGTTTTGTAGAATCCAGACGTCAAAAAACCTCACACAGAGACATTCACACAGTTCTGGAAATACTTGATGACGTAAGAAAAAATGGAGATTCCGCTGTCAAAAAATACGAACAAAAATTCAATGGAAGAAAGACTTCACAACTGCGTGTAAGCGAGAAAGAGCTCAATAAAGAAAACATTACTGAAGCGCAGTTTGACGCACTACGAAGTTCCGCTTTAAGAGTATCAATTACTCAAAGACGACTCAAGAAAGGATTGATTGGTTCAGTTAGCAAGCTTCAAGGTATTTCGTTTATACCGATTACAAGTGTAGGCTGTTATGTGCCTGGTGGCCAAGCTAGGTATCCAAGTTCTGCCATAATGTCTGCCATTACTGCAGCTGAAGCTGGTGTCAAGAGAATTGTAATTACATCTCCACCAGGACCTGATGGAAAGATTGATCCAATGACAGTTACTGTTGCTAAGAAATGTGGTGCAGAAATTTACAAAGTTGGTGGAGCACAAGCAATTGGTGCATTGGCATACGGAACAAAATCAATACCAAAAGTTGATAAAATTGTTGGACCTGGAGGAAAATTTGTTAGTATTGCAAAATTAATTGTCAGTGAACAAACTTCTATTGATATGATTGCAGGACCAACAGAGCTTGGAATTATAGCGGATTCAACTGCAGATCCTGAATTAGTTGCATTAGATTTGATTTCACAAGCAGAGCACAGTAACGACACAATGTGTTTTGTCATTACAACATCAAAAGCTGTAGCAAAACAAATTCAAAAATCACTTGAAAAATTAATTCCAGACGTAGAAAGAAGAACAATCGTAAAGCAAAGTATTTCAAAAAATGGATTCATTGCAATATGTAAAAGTCAAAAAGAAGTGATTGAACTGGCAAACAAGATTGCTCCAGAACACATGGAATTGATGGTGAAAAATGCCAAAACACTATCAAAAAGTATCACTGGTTCAGGCTTAGTCTTGGTTGGAGATAACACACCATCATCTGCAAGTGACTATCTTCTAGGCACAAACCACATACTCCCAACTAATGGATTTGGTAGAACTAGAGGTGGACTATCTGTATTAGACTTTCTGAAATTACAGACCGTAGCTGAAACAAAAAAATCAGATCTATCTAAAATTTCTGCTAAGTTAAAAACACTGACTGATGCAGAAGGATTACCAAACCACTACAAAGCAGTAGAGAGGAGACTAGATTGAATAGAAAATTCCAAAAAAAGTTAAACGAATTATCAAAACTTTCTGGTTATCAAAAACCAACAAAAGTTAATGACGTTCTGAAACTAGATTCAAATGAAAATCTTGCAATCAAAAAAGAATTTCAAACTGAATTAATCCGTGAAGCTCAAAAACGTTCAGACATTCGAACATATCCTCTTGGTGGAGTTGAGAATCTCATCAATGCACTTGCAAAATATTTGAAGGTACCAAAAAATATGATCTCAGTTGGAAATGGCTCTGATCAAATCCTTGATCTAATTCTAGCAAATCTATGTACAAAATCAACAAAAATCCTTACCTCTGATCCTACATTTGGATTCTTTGAGGAAAGGTGCAAGCTTTATTCAATTCGTAGAATCAAAATTCCATTCTCAAAAAATATGGATTTGAAAATTGAAGATTTTATCAAAAAATCAAAGTCTGTTGATATGATATATCTCGATTCACCAAATAATCCCACCGGATTCCAATTCTCTAACAAAGACTTGGAAAAATTGATCAGATCTTTCTCGGGTCCTATCATAATCGATGAGGCATACGGCGAATTTTCAAATTCATCAGTTCTGAACCTTGTAAAAAAATATCCTAATGTAATTTTGGTAAAAACTCTATCCAAGGCATTTGGTTTGGCTGGGCTGCGAGTTGGCTATATGATTACAAACAAAAACCTCACTGAAATCTTTTCAAATGTTTTACAATATCCATATCCACTAAACACATTAGCCATTGAATGTGGAATATTAGCAATAGAAAAATCAAAGCAAATCGTATCGATCTTTGAAATTATCAAAAAGCAAAGAGCCAGAATTATACAAAATCTAAAGAAATATGATGCTTTTGATGTCTTTGATTCTAATGCAAATTTTGTATTATTTGATGCCAAAGGGGCTGATACACGCGTGTACAATGCACTAATCGAACAGGGAATTTCAATTAGGAAACTTGGAAAATTGGCATCACACAAAGGATGTTTACGTGTAACAATTGGAACTTCTGACATGAACTCGAAATTTCTGCTAGCAATACGTGATCTGTTAGAATGACACAAGAGCTTTTCATTTCTGATGAAATAATTCAGAAAATCCAAAAATTTGATTCAATCATTTTTGATTGTGATGGTGTTTTAGTTGATATAAGACAGTCATATGACAATGCAATTAACAAAACAATCTCTGCAATCATGAAAGAATTATTTGATGATGAGATTAATGATATTGTAACCTCAAAAATATTATACGGTCTGAAATCTACTGGTGGATTTAATGATGAAGTTGCAGTAGTTTATGCTGCTGTAATGACATTAGTTGCATCCAAAAAAGCAAACATTTCATTTGAAAAATTAATCACTGATATGATTGAAAATGCAAATGAGTCTGGAATAAATTCTGTTGATAATTATTTTAATAAACAAAATATTGATCTAACTGAAATTAAATCAAAATTAGATTATAACAACTCTGGTAAGGAAAGTTACGTGCGCAGAATCTTCAATCAATTATTTTATGGACCTTCATTGTATGAAGAAATCTTTAATGAAAAATCTCAATTTTCTAACAAACCGTTAATTGATCTGGATAATGTTGTTTTAGATGAAAATCTTATGTCTAAACTAAGTGACAGATTTGGAACTAAAATCTCTACAGTCACTGGTAGGGGAAAATTTGCATTTTCCTATTCAATGAAAAACTTTCTAGATAATATTGATATGAAAAATTCAGTATTTCTAGAAGATCGTTCACTGGACATGGCCAAACCTAATCCTGAATCATTAATAGAATCTATCTCTGGAATTAATTCTAAATGTTCATTATATGTTGGTGACTCGATGGAAGATCTTATGATGGTTAAAAAATGCAAAGAACGCGGTTTTGATGTATCGTTTTGTGCAATTTATGGTTCAAGTGATGAGCCTGACTTGAAGTATGAATTGTTTCAAAAAAACAATGCCTCTTTCATTCTCAAATCAATTCAAGAACTTCCGAAGGCATTAAATCTAGTATGATGGAAATCAAACAAGAATCTACATGAAACCACGAAAAACCACCCTTAAAAGAGAAACAAAAGAAACCAATGTCTCAGTTATCATTAATCTAGATGGAACTGGAAAAACTACAATCAACACTGGAATCAAATTCCTAGACCACTTGATTGGTTCATTTGGAAAACACTCGATGATGGACTTGACTGTAAAAGCAAAATCAAAAGATGGAATTGAACATCACTTGATTGAGGATACAGGAATTACTATAGGAAGTGCAATTGACAAGGCTTTGGGAAACAGAAGTGGAATCACAAGATTTAGCTTCTCATCTGTACCTATGGATGAATCTCTAGCTGAAACATCACTTGATCTAGTAAAAAGACAATATCACAAAATAACTCTCTTAACTAAAAGAACTAAGATTGAAGGAATGTCAAAAGAAGATTTAGAACACTTCTTCTTTTCTCTAGCACAAAACCTCAATTGTTGTATTCATGTTACTGTAAAGTATGGAGATAACGACCACCACAAAGTTGAGGCTGCAATAAAATCAATGGCTGTGGCAATCCGAAATGCAGCATCAAATGATCCAAAACAAAAAGGAATACCAAGCACCAAAGGCGCAATGTAATGGTAGATGTTGCAATCTTTGATTATGGAGCCGGAAATATCTTTAGTCTAAAGACTTCACTTGAAAAAAATGGTGCCGATGTTGATATTATTACTAGCTTTGATCAATCAAAAGAATATGACGGTCTGTTATTGCCAGGTGTAGGAAACTTTGATCCTGCAATTAGAAGTATTAGAGATTATTCTGCATTAGGCTTTCATGATTTTGTTAAAGACAAGATGCCTGTCTTAGGAATATGTCTTGGAATGGAAATGTTTTTTCAACAAAGTCAAGAAGGAAAAGAAAGTGGTCTTGATGTAATGAGTGGAGAAGTTGTGTTACTTCCAGACACAATGAAAATTCCTCACATGGGATGGAACAATCTAGAGATTACCAACGATAGTAAAATTCTAGAAGGCGTTGACAATAATTCATGGGTTTATTTTGTTCACTCTTATAGAGCAAAACCAGCTGATGAAAAAGTCATCGTAGCAAATGCAGATTATGGAATTAAAGTGCCTGCTGTTGTGGAAAATGGACTGTTTTTTGGCACTCAATTCCATCCTGAAAAGTCTGGTAAAGTGGGCTCGTTAATGATCAAAAACTTTCTTAGAGTGTGTACTAAATGAAAATCATTCCTGCAATTGATCTGATGGATGGAAACGTAGTTCGTCTCTACAAGGGTGATCCAAAAAATAAAACAATTTACAGTGACAATCCTGTAGAAATTGCAAAAAAATGGGAATCAGCTGGGGCTGACATAATACATGTTGTTGATTTAGATGCAACTCTAGGATGTGGTGAAAACATCAAAATAATTGAAGATATTTCTAAAAACATCTCTACTCCAATTCAGGTCGCGGGTGGATTAAGAAGCGAAGAAAAAATTTCCCAAGTTCTGGATTTTGCGTCTCGTGCCGTAATTGGCACAATTGCAATGCAACTAAAAGAAAGTGAACAAGAAAACATCCTAAATGATTTCATTAAATCATTTGGAAATGAGCGAATAGTAGTCTCAATTGATCATATAGATGGGAAAATAGTGACACATGGCTGGCAAAATAATACTGGTGTGGATCTATATGATGCAACAAATGAATTTGTTAGATATGGTTTTACTGAATTTCTTACTACCAATGTATCTAAGGATGGTACATTACAAGGCCCTGATCTTGAATCATTGAAGAAAATTTGTCAAATTGACAATTGTAATGTGATTGCTAGTGGTGGAATATCAAAGATTACAGATGTGAGTGAAGTAAAAAAAATAAATCCTTTTGGAGTTATTTTGGGAAAGGCACTTTATGAAGGGCTAGTTTCAATAGAGGAGGCAAAAAAAATTGACGCTAACTAAAAGAATTATTCCATGTCTTGATGTTGCAAATGGTCGTGTTGTAAAAGGACTACATTTTGAATCAATCAAAGATGCAGGTGATCCTGTTCAACTAGCTGAAAAGTACAGCAACGAAGGTGCAGATGAACTAGTCTTTCTGGACATTACTGCTTCATCTGAACAACGCGAAACAATCAAATCCCTTGTAAAAAAAATTGCCCAAGTAATTGACATTCCATTTACAGTTGGTGGTGGAGTTAAAACATTGCAGCATGCACGAGACATTCTATTGAATGGCGCTGACAAAGTAGCAATAAACACTGGTGCTGTAAAAAATCCAGAAGTTATAACTGAATTAATGGAATTATTTGGAAAACAATGTGTAGTTGTTGCGATTGATTCTAGACGTAATTATAATGTAGAAAAAGGAAAAAACATTTTTTCTGAAAAAGGAAAAAATTTTTGGTTTGAAGTTTTCATATATGGTGGAAAAAAAGGAACTGGATTGGATGTAGTTGATTGGGCAAAAAAAATTGAAGAACTAGGTGCCGGTGAAATATTACTTACCAGTATTGATAGAGATGGAACAAAGGATGGCTATGACATATTGTTAATAAATGAAATTGTCAAAGGAGTTGGCATACCTGTCATTGCATCAGGTGGCTGTGGAAAACCTGAAGACATGATTGATGTCTTCCAAAACACTGAAGTCAATGCTGCACTTGCAGCATCAATCTTTCATTATGAAACACACTCAGTTAATCGTGTGAAACAAATGATCAAAGAAAATGGAATTCAAGTAAGATACTAGCTCACTTTTATGGTGTAGGATCAGTCATAAATGGCATTTCCAATGCTTTTTCATCACATGTAACATAATATTCTTCAAAACCAGGTAATATCTCATCTGTTACTTGAAAATGTAATTTTTCATCAGGTAATCCTACAAACAAAACAGTCCATTCTCCCACAAGTTGTTCTACATCACAAATACCTAATTGTTTATTTAATGATGGTTTCCAGTAATGTTTGAAATTAGTTTTTTCGTTTCCATCAAATGGATATTGTATCAATAAAATTCCCTCTGGCGTGTAAAAATTAACCGCATCCTTCAATCCCATTGGTATTCCTTGCACACTGAAAAAAATCTTCTCTCCAACAAGGTACTTGTCTTTGTTAATCTTTAATCCATGTAAAAATTGTGGATTATCTGGATAAACTACATTCTTCACGCCCACTTGATCATCATAATATTCTTCTACAGTACTTCTCTGATATGTTGTGTCATAAATCTGAAAACCTATCACTCCAATAATTATTGCAATTCCAACTGCTGCGGCAATTCCAACACTTTTATTCACATTTTTCCAAATTTTTTTAATTCTATAAAACTTTCTTAGCTTTACATTTTTCCAAATTTTCTTTATAATTTCGTATTATTTCCCTAATTCTACTCTGAATCATTAGATTTTACATTCTTTTACCAAAAATTCCATAATCTTCATGAAGAAATCATTCTAATTTTAGATAAAAAAATTAAGTATTACTTAATCTAATATTAGGACATCTTATGAACAAACCACATACAGATCATGAATATGGGAAAAAATCACCTTCAGTGTAGGGAATGTAAGAAAGAATACGAGCCTACTTTCAAGTATATTTGTGACGAGTGCTTTGGTCCTCTAGATGTAAAGTATGATTTTCCTTCAGTAAACAAAGACACCTTCAAAGATAGGGAAAAGACATACTGGCGTTATTTCGAATTACTTCCAATAGTTGACAAAACTAACATTGTAAGCATTGAAGCGGGCATGACTCCTCTTGTAAAAGCCGAAAAATTGGGAAAGGAATTGGGATTAAACAATCTTTACATAAAAAATGACTCTGTCAATCCAACATTTTCATTCAAGGACAGACCTGCGGGAGTTGCAATCTCAAAGGCGAAAGAATTTGGATTAAAGTCAGTTGGTTGTGCATCAACTGGTAATCTGGCATCTGCAACAGCTGCACATGCAGCAAAAGCAGGTATGCCTTGCTACATCTTTGCGCCAAGCAATATTGAAACTGCAAAGATTGCACAAGCACTTTCTTATGGTGCGGAATACATCTCAGTTGACGGTACATATGATGAGGCAAATAGAATTGCAGCACAGATTGGTGACAGAAAAGGTGTTGGTGTAGTTAACATTAACATGCGATCATATTATGTTGAAGGTTCCAAAACCTTGGGCTACGAAGTTGCAGAACAACTAGACTGGAACACTCCAAATCATCTTATAGTTCCTACTGGAAGTGGTGCCATGTTAAATGCAATTTGCAAAGGCTTTGAAGAATTACAAACTGTCTCTTTACTTGATGATCTATCTTCAATGCATATGCATTGTGCACAACCGCATGGGTGTGCACCAATAGTTGATGCATTCAAGAAAAATTCTGACAAGGTAATTCCTGTAGAGCAACCAGAAACTGTTGCAAAAAGTTTGGCAATTGGTGATCCTGGTGATGGTCGTTATGTTTTAAAAAGACTGAAACAATATGAGGGAATTGCAGAAGAGACAAATGACAAAGAAATTTTAGACGCAATCTTACTTTTAGCAAAAACAGAAGGAATCTTCACAGAACCTGCTGGCGGTGTATCTGTTTCTGTATTGAAAAAAATGGTTGAAGAAGGAAAGATTGACAAGGATGAAACTACTGTCTGTTATGTAACTGGTAATGGTCTCAAAGCCACTGAATCAATAATGAGTGTACTTACAAAACCCCAAGTAATGCAGGCTGATGTTGCAAAAATTTCAGCAGTGATAGGATGATTAGATAAAATGACAAAAATTACCTTTACAATTCCATCTGTGCTTAATGCTGGCGGTGGTGAAAAAAAAACAGAACTAGATGCATCAACCCTCAAAGAATCCTTTGAAAAAATTTCTGAAATTATGGGTGATGACTTTAAGAGAAAAGTTTTGGAAGCAGACGGTTCTCCGCGTTCTCTAATTAACATTTACATCAATGGAAAAAATGCAGCATTTGACAATGGTCTTGACACTCCGCTAAATGAAAATGACGAAGTTTACATCTTACCTGCAGTTGCTGGCGGTTCGGACCTGTCTGAAAAAGAACTAGATCAATATTCGCGTCAAGTAATGTTGGAACAAATTGGTTACGACGGACAATTAAAATTAAAAAACTCCAAAGTTTGTGTTGTTGGTGTTGGTGGTTTAGGTAATCCAATAACAACTAGACTTGCAACAATGGGTGTTGGAAAACTAAGAATTGTTGATAGAGATGTAATTGAATTATCTAATCTACATAGACAAACAATGTTTAACGAAGATGATGTTGGACAAGTTAAAGTTGAAGTTGCAGAAAAAAAATTAAAACAACTAAATGCTAATGTAGAAATTGAAGCATTACCTGTTTCTATAAATGATTACAACGCTGCTGACATTATTGATGGATGTGATGTTGTAATTGATGCACTTGACAGTGTTAATGCGCGTTATTCACTAAACAAAGCATGTGTTGAAAAAAACATTCCGTTTGTTACTGGTGCTGCAGTTGGTGTTACAGGTCAGGTCTTTACAGTTTTACCAAACGAAACTGCGTGTTATCACTGCATGTTTCCTGCATTGGATGAAGATGCAATGCCAACTTGTAGTATTCAGGGAGTGCATCCGCCAATACTTTCTATTGTCGGTGGAATTGAAGTGTATGAAGCAGTTGATGTCTTGATTGGAAAAAAACCAAAGTCCTCAGAAAAATTTCTGTCAATTGACTTGGAAAACTTGGAATTTTCATCTGTTAAAACCTTCAGACAAGAAGAGTGTTCTGTATGTGGGTCTGGCAAAAAGACTGATATCCCAAAACAGGAATTAATCTTAGAAGAATTGTGTGGTCGAAACATGGGAAAAAGAACCTTCTCAATCACTCCTACATATGAGGTAAATCTTGATGTTACAGATGTCACTACAATAGCAAAAGAGAGGGGATTTCTAGTGGAAAACCAGGGGGACTTGGGATTATCCATGCGTACGAATGATCTCTCAGTCAGTTTCATGAAGAAAGGCTCTGCAGTTGTGGTTGGTCCTAGTAATGAAGAGGAGGCCATTTCACTATACAAGAGTCTTCTAGGCACGAAATCAATCAGTGCCTAGGCACAAATTGAAATAATTACAACTTTTGATCTAATAATTACAATAGATCAAAAGAGATCATAAAAGGATCATAAAGTTTTGTACAAAAATGTACTAATCGTCCATTAAGGTTAAATAGTAAAAATTTGAAAAAATGCTAATAACATGAACAAAGAATTAGGACGAAAAATAACTAGTCTAACCTTAATGACTATAATGCTAACATGGTCAGCTGCCATGGGATTCTCTAGCACATTCATGCCAGAGGCCGAGGCAGCTAACGAGCATTTGTATGTCTCAGCAGAAGCTGCAGGTTACTTCAATAACGCACAAGTTATCGAAATCGTTGTATCAGAAGCATCAATTGCTGATCTTGATACTGCTTACGGTATGCCGGACGTATCTATCAACGGATCATCCATCATCATGGCACAAGCTGTCGATGGTGCATGGTATGCATACGTTGCAGACGCAGACAATTCCAACAATATCGACGCAAACTACCCAGCAGCATCTGCTGGAACAAGTGGTGGTGCCGACTTTGGAAAATTATGTGGTCCAACAACCGACCTAACTTACAAAAATGATGGTGAGGCAGTCTCCGGACTAACCGCATCAGAAACCCAAGGTGTATTCCTTCCATTCCAACTTGCTGACAATGACATGGATTCAGATGGAACATCAGGATATACAGCAGGTACCAGTATCGATGATTGTAACCCATCACAAAGTGATTGGACACAAGGTCGAGCATCCGGTACAAACGCAACATCAAATATGTTGATGAACGTTGTAAGAGAAGCACCAGCTTTGTCTAATGGAACCACGACAAACGAGTATGGTAATATCCGACTCGGTGCAAACGCATGGCCATTAATTCAAATCTTGGATTTCTCAAGTGACGGTAATGTCGATATTGTATATAACAGAGCAGGTGCAGATG
>LUMD01000201.1_pt1 | contig 27362 bp, 20 predicted proteins | sample 729651 | NCBI WGS metagenome assembly LUMD01 (sample SAMN03860272, study PRJNA289734) | marine metagenome | biome: seawater column; feature: ocean; material: water; isolation source: Red Sea water column Station 34 - depth 258m | place: Saudi Arabia: Red Sea | collected 2011-10-15 | depth 258 m | reverse complement strand
GGACTCGGCGTGCGACCGGCCGCCGGCCGCCTCCAGCACCGACGTGGCACGGGCCACGTCGTCGTCCGTGAGGTCGCCGTCCCGGCCGTAGATCGCCAGCAGCTCGTCGGCCGCCTCGCCGCCCTGGTCGAGCACCACCGCCACCGGCAGCGACTTCTTGCGCTCCCGCAGGTCGTTGCCGACCGCCTTGCCGGTGACCGACGGGTCGCCCCAGATGCCCAGCACGTCGTCGACCGCCTGGAAGGCGCAGCCCAGCTCCATGCCGAACTCCTCGAGGGCGTCCACCTGGTTGGCCGGCGCCCCGGCCAGCACCGCACCCACCGAGGCGGCGTAGGCCAGCAGCGCACCCGTCTTGTCCGCCTCCATCGCGACGCACTCGGCCAGCGACACCGCCGGCAGGTCGTCGAACGCCATGTCGGCCGCCTGCCCGGCGATCATCGCCGCCGTGGCCTGGGTCAGGTGGGCGGCCGCCTCCCGGTGCTGGGGCGACGGGTCGTCGAGCAGCACCCGGTACGCCAGGTTGTGGAGGGCGTCGCCCGAGATGATCGCCTCGTCGGTGCCGAACGCCGCCCAGACCGTCGCCCGGTGCCGGCGCTCGGTGTCGCCGTCGATGATGTCGTCGTGCACCAGCGAGAAGTTGTGCACCAGTTCGACCGCCACCGCCCCCGGCACCGCCACCCCGGCGGGGGCGCCCACCGCCTCGGCCGACAGCACCGCCAGCGCCGGACGCAGGCCCTTGCCGGCCCCCACGTCGGACGGCGAGCCGTCGACCTCCGTCCACCCGAAGTGGTAGGTGGCCGAGGAGCGCAGCCGCGGCTGGAGCGACTCGACCGCCGCCCGCAGCGCCGGCTCGACCAGCGAACGGGCCCGGCCGAGGACCTCGGGGGTGGTCACCCGCGGCGGTCGGGGAGGAACGGGTAGTCGGCGCGCACCTGCGCCACCCGTGCCGGGTCGACCTCGGCGACCAGCACCTGCTCGACGCCCGGCTGGCCCTCGGCCAGCACCTCGCCGAACGGGTCCACGACCACGCTGTCGCCCGTGTAGGACAGCTTCGGGTCGGTGCCGACCCGGTTGACGCCCACCACGTACGCCTGGTTCTCGATGGCCCGCGCCCGCAGCAGCGTGCGCCAGTGCTCCCGCCGGGCCTCGGGCCAGTTGGCGGGCACCAGGTACAGGTCGGTCTCGTGGGCCAGGTCCCAGAAGGCCTCGGCGAAGCGCAGGTCGTAGCAGACGAACAGCGACGTGCGGACGCCGCCGATGTCGACCGTGACGTGCTTCTCGCCGGCCCGGTAGCGCTCGTGCTCCCGGGCGTAGGAGAACGGGTAGAGCTTGTCGTAGTGGTGGGTGGCGCCGTCGGGGGCGGCCACGACGAACCGGTTGACCGGCAACTCGCCGGCGATGTCGGCCGTCGGAATCGACCCGGCGGTCCAGCAGCCGTGGCGGGCCGCCTGGTCGCACAGCCACTCGACGCTCGGCCCGTCGGCCGGCTCGACGATCAGGTCGGTGGCCAGCGAGAAGCCGGTCGGGAACATCTCGGTGAGCACCACCAGGTCGGCCCCCCGGTCGGCGGCTTCGGCCACCATGCCGGCCAGGTGGGCGTGGTTGGCGGCCCGGTCCTCCCAGACCACGTCGTGCTGGATGGCGGCGACCCTCATGGTGGACCTCCTCGTGGGATTCGGGGGCTCGGGGCTCAGGGGGCGAGCGTGGCCAGCCGGTCGGCCGCCTCGCTGAGCACGTCGGGATGCTTGCAGAAGGCGAACCGCACCAGATGCCGGCCGGCCGCCTCGTCGTCGTAGAAGACGGTGCTCGGCACGGCCACCACCCCGCAGCGCTCCGGCAGCGACAGGCAGAACTCGATGCCGTCGTCGAAGCCGAGAGGCCGGATGTCGGCCGTGGCGAAGTAGGTGCCCGACGGTGGCCGCACCTCGAAGCCGGCGGCGGTGAGGCCCCCGCAGAACAGGTCCCGCTTGGCCTGCAGGTCGGCAGCCAACTCGGCGAAGTAGCCGTCATCGAGGCCGAGGGCGACGACCAGGGCGTGCTGGAAGGGCCCGCTGCTCACGTACGTCAGCGACTGCTTCGCCACGACGACCGCCGACACCAGGTCGGTCGAACCCATCGCCCAGCCGACCTTCCAGCCGGTGAACCCGAACGACTTCCCGGCCGACGAGATCGTGAGGGTGCGTTCGGCCATGCCCGGCAGCGTCGCCATCGGGATGTGTGGGACGTCGTCGAAGACGAGGTGCTCGTAGACCTCGTCGGTGACGACCAACAGGTCGTGCTCGACCGCCACTGCGGCGACGGCCGCAAGTTCGTTCGCGTCGAAGACCTTGCCGGCCGGGTTGTGCGGTGAGTTGAGCAGGATCAGTCGCGTGTTGGGACCGACCGCCGCCTCGAGGTCGGCCACGTCGAAGTGGAGGTCCGGCTCCTGCAGGCGAACCACCCGGCGCCTACCACCGGCCAGGGCGATCGAGGTGGCGTAGTGGTCGAAGTAGGGCTCGAACACCACAACCTCATCGCCCGGCTCGACCAGCGCCAGCATCGCCGCGGCGATGGCCTCGGACGCACCGGCGGTGACCAGCACCTCGGTGTCGGGATCGACCTCTAGGCCGTAGAAGCGTCGCTGGTGGTCGGCCACCGCCCGGCGCAGCGCCGGGACGCCCAGGCTGGGCGGGTACTGGTTGTGGCCGGCACGCATCGCAGCCACCGCCGCCTCGAGGACCGCGTCGGGCCCGTCGGCGTCGGGGAAGCCCTGGCCGAGGTTGATGGCGCCGGTGCGCGACGCCAACTCGGACATCTCCGCGAAGATCGTGGTGCCGAAGCCCTGGAGGCGCTCGACGAGGTAGGGGTTGCGCTCGCCCATCGGTGTCACGGTAGCGGCGGCGCCCGGTGGTCCCGGCCGTCCTCGGACCGAATCAGACAGCCGGGGTGCCGACCAGGGTCTCGCGCAGCTCGCGCTTCAGGAACTTGCCGTTGGCGTTCTGGGGCAACGGCTCGTCCACGAACCAGACGTGCTCGGGCACCTTGAACGAGGCGATCCGCTCGGCCACGTGGGCGCGCAGTCCGTCGGCGTCGAGCGACTCGCCGGGGAGCAGCAGCACGGCCACGCCCACCGCCTCGCCCAGGCGCTCGTCGGGCACGGCGAACACGGCCGCCTCCGCGATGGACGGATGCTCGTAGATGGCGGCCTCGACCTCCGCCGAGTACACGTTCTCGCCGCCGCGCAGCACCATGTCCTTGGCCCGATCGACGAGGAACAGGAAGCCGTCGTCGTCGAGGTAGCCGATGTCGCCGGTGTGGAACCAGCCGTCGGTGAGGACCTCGGCGTTGGCCTCGGGGCGGTTCAGGTAGCCGCGGAACACGTTGGCGCCCCGAACCCACAACTCGCCGACGCCGCCGGGCGGCTGGTCGGTGCCGTCGTCGCCGACGATGCGGGCCTCCATGACCGGAAGCGCCGGGCCGGCCGACTCGGGCTTGGCGAGGAAGAAGTGCGCCGAGTTGATGGTGATGACGCCGTTGACCTCGGTGAGGCCGTAGCCGGTGCTGGGCCGGCCCTGGATGCGATCCTCGATCTTGGCGACCAGGTCCGGCTGTACCGCCGCCCCGCCGCCACCGAGGTGCTGGATGCTGGAGGTGTCGCGGGTGGCGAAGTCGGGACTGTTGACGAGCTCCCGGGCCATCGTGGGCACGCCGGTGAACGTCGAGGTGCGCTCCCGCTCGATGAGCTCGAGGGCCCGCTCGGCATCCCAGCGGTGCATCAGGACGAGTCGGCCGCCGGACGCGGTGACCGGGTGCAGGCAGCAGTTGCAGCCGGTGACGTGGAAGAGCGGCACGGCCAGAACCGAACCCGGGTTGGACTCGCCACTGGCCTTGTCGGACCCGGGCGGCGGCTCGCCGGCAGCGACGGCCTTGGCCTGGGCGGCGTCGGTCATGACCTGCCAGAACGCCAGGTTCAGCAGGTTGGTGACGGCACCGCGGTGCGTGAGCACGGCGCCCTTGGGATGGCCGGTGGTGCCCGAGGTGTAGAAGATGCAGACGTCGTCCTCGGGCGAGATGTCGGGCAGGCCTCCTCCTGACACGCCGGCGTCGGTGCGGACGGCGACCACGTGGAGGCGGCGCCCGTCGCGCAGGCCGTCGAGGTGGGGGCGGATCCGGTCGAGGCGCTCCCCGTCGCAGAGCAGCACGCCCGCCTCGCAGTCGGTGAGGCCGAACTCCATCTCGGCACCGGTCCACCAGGCGTTCATGCCGACGACCGCCGCCCCGATGCTGACCGTGGCCCAGTAGCCGACGACCCACTCGGGGTAGTTGCGCATGGCGATCGCCACCCGGTCGCCGTGGCCGATGCCGACCGAGGCCAGGTGGGCGGCGAGGGCGCCGACCCGCTCGTGGACGTCGGCGTACGTGTACCGCTCGTCCTCGTAGACGAGGAAGTCCTTGTCGGCGTGGGCGGCCGAGGCGGCCCAGAGCAGCGCCAGGTTGGGTGGGGCGGCGTCGTAGGCCCGGGTCGGCACGCCCCGCACGTCGACGACCGACCAGGCGAACGGCGCGCCCGGTGCGGTCATCTCGTCCCATGCCTCTCGGAAGTGTCGGTCCACGCGTGCCCCTCGATCCCCGTGCCGCCGGTCTCGACGGCAGCCCGTGACCCTAGACAACCGACCACAGGCCTCCCCCATCGCGCCCCCGGGTGAGAAGGGGACGGGCCTCCCCTCAATCGCCACGTGAGAAGGGGACGGGCCTCCTCCCACTTGGCCCGCTGGCTTGCGGGCGAGGCCGGGGTGCGGATGCGACACGACTTGCGCCAGCCGGAGCGAACGGGTGCGCCCCGGCGATCCGGCCGGGGAGAGCGGGCCATCGACACGCCCGGGTTTGCCTGCGGACCTCCCACACGCCACCGTGTCCCGAGATCGAGACAGGGAAGGACACCCAGCACATGCACGAGATCCCCTTCGACGACATCGACGCCATCAACGCCGCCGGCGGCGAGGACGCCTGGAGCGACTGGGGACCCGAACTCGAGGTCACCCAGGAGATGATCAACGGCTTCGCCGACCTGACCGGGGACCACCAGTGGATCCACGTCGACGTCGAGCGGGCCACCGCCGGCCCGTTCGGTGCGCCGATCGCCCACGGCTTCCTGACCCTGAGCCTGATGCCGAGCCTCAACAAGACGGGCACGGTGAGACTCACCGGCCACCAGAACGTCGTCAACTACGGCGCCGACGGGCTGCGCTTCCTCGCGCCGGTTCCCGTCGGGTCGAAGCTGCACGCCCGCAACCGGATCAAGGAGGCCCGGCAGCACAAGAAGGGCACCCTGCTGGCCACCCAGGTGGCGATCCACGGCGTCGGCAGCGAGGTGCCCGCCCTGCTCTACGAGGCCCTCGTCCTGTACCAGGGCTAGGGCGGGCGGCAGAGGCGTCCGTCGATCAGTTGTTCTTGATCGTCATCCCGCCGTCGACCAGGAGGGCGTGGCCGGTGATGTAGCCGGACGCCGGCAGGGCCAGGTGGAGGATGCCGTGGGCGATCTCCTCCGGCTGGGCGTAGCGGCGGAGCGGCACCCGGCGACGGGCGAACTTGACCTTGGCGTCGTCGGGGATCGACGACGTGAGTGCCGTGTCGACCGGGCCCGGGCACACGGCGTTGACCGTGATGCCGTCGTCGCCCAGCTCGACCGCCAGTGCCCGGGTCAGGCCGACCACGGCGTGCTTCGCGGCCGTGTAGGCGGCCATCCCGGCCGAGCCGCCCACGCCCTCGGTGGACGACACGTTCACTATCCGGCCCGCCGACGACGCCCGCAGGTGCGGGAGCGCCGCCCGGATGGCGGTCGTCTGGGCGGTGGCCATCAGGTCGAGGGCCCGGTCCCAGGTGTCGACGAAGGCGTCGTGGCCGATCGGCGCGCCCATGGCGGCCCCGGCGTTGTTGACCAGCACGTCGAGCCCCGGACCCCACGCCGCCACCTCGTCGACGACCCGTCGCACCTCGGGCCGGTCGGTGACGTCGAGGCCCCAGGCACGGGCGGCACCCCCCGCACCCTCGACCTCGGCAGCCACCGTGCCGGCGGCGTCCCCGTCCACGTCGGTGACCGCGACGCGGGCGCCCTCGTCGGCGAACAGGTGGGCGGTGGCCCGACCGATGCCCGAACCGGCACCGGTGACCAGCACGACATGGCCCGCCACCGACCGGCTCAGGTGCGACAGGCGGGCACCGAATGCGTCATCCATGCCCCGAGTCTCGCGCTGCGGGTTGTCGGAAGGCCCCACCGGACCGGATGATGGGGCCATGACCTTCCCCACCGGACCCGACCGGGTCGCCGCCATCGACACGATGATGGGTACCAAGGCCGGACCGGCCGCCCGCAGGATCTACAAGGACCTCATGGCCCTCAAGGACCAGGAGTCGAAGGACATGGTCTTCCCGGCCCAGTACATGTTCAAGGACGTGCCCTACTCGCCGGACGCCCGCGGCGCAGGCGGGGATGCCGGGGAAGCCGGGGAAGCCGGGGACGACGGGCCGATCCCCGAGGGCGCCGACCTCCTGCTGCCGGCCATGGACCGCAACGGCGTGGAGTACGCCATGATCGGCGCCGGCGGCGAGGACTCGATGGCCCGGCAGCTGCTCACCGACCATCCGGACCGCTTCCTGGCGTCCTACGAGGCCGACCCCAACGACGTGATGGGCACGATCCGCACGATCCGTCGGCTCCACGACGAGGTGAACCTGCGGGCCGTCACGTTCTTCCCGGCCGGCACCAACCCCCAGGTGCCGATCGACGACCCCAAGATGTACGCCCTCTACGCCGTGTGCTGCGAGCTGGAACTGCCCGTCTTCTGCTGCGCCGGCATCCCCGGGCCCCGGCTGCCGTTCGCTCCGCAGCGGGTCGAGCTCATCGACCAGGTCATGTACGACTTCCCCGAGCTCACCTTCGTCACCCGCCACGGCTGCGAACCCTGGCAGGACCTGATGGTGAAGCTGATGCTGAAGTGGCCGAACCTCTACTACTCGACCTCGGCCTTCTCGCCCCGCTACTACCCGAAGGCGATCATCGACTACGCCAACCCCCGCGGCGCCGACAAGGTGGTCTACGCCGGCTACTTCCCGATGGGGCTCTCCCTCGACCGCATCTTCACCGAGCTCCAGGACGTGCCGTTCAAGGACGAGGTGTGGCCCAAGTTCCTCCGCCACAACGCCGCCCGGGTGCTGCGACTCGACGGGTGAGCGAACCCGACGAGCACCCCGCCAGCCACACCGATCCCACCGGCCCCACCGAGCTGCCGGACTGGGCGCTGGCGCAGCGGGAGCACCTCGAGCCCGCCATCGTCGGGCGGTTCGGCGTGCACCCGTCCTGGTGCCAGCCGGTCGGACGGGTGCAGGTGTCGATCGATCCGGGGCCGACCTTCGGCCACGGCAGCCACCCCTCGACGGTGCTGGTCCTGGCCGAGCTGGACCAGTTCGGGCCGGAGGGCCGTTCGGTCCTCGACGTGGGCTGCGGGTCGGGCGTGCTGGGGATCTGTGCCGCCATGGCCGGGGCGGGTTCGGTCGTCGCCGTCGACGTCGACCCCGACGCCGTGGCCTGGACCCGGTTCAACGCCGAGGCGAACGGCGTGTCGCTGGACGCCTCGACGGCTCCCGTGGCCGACCTGGGCGGCCCGTTCGAGCTGGTGCTGGCCAATGTGCTGCCGAGCGTCCACGCCGAACTCGCTGCAGACCTGGTCCGGCTCACCGCCGACGGGGGGACGCTGGTGGCCAGCGGCGTGCCGGAGGAACGCGCCGACGAGGTCGCCGTGCTCTACGTCGCCGCCGGGGCCGGGGAACTGGTGCCCGAGCACCGCAACCGCTTCGACGGCTGGACGGCGCTCGCGTTCTCGAAGGGTGGCTCGAAGGGTGGCTCAAAGGGTGGCTCGAAGGGCAGCCCGTAGCCACCCGCGGGGTCAGCCCCGCGGTCCGGCCACGCCGCGCTGGCGCAGGTCGGCGATGCGGTCGGCGTCGTAGCCCAGGCCGGCCAGCACCTCGTCGGTCTGCTCGCCGATCTCCGGCGCCATGGTGGGCGTGGGCGGCAGCTGGCCCTCGACGTAGACCGGCAGGGGCAACTGCTCGGCGCCGACGTCCTCGACGCGGTACATCGGGAGCCGGTGCCGGAACTGCGGGTCGTCGACCACGTTCTTGGGGGTGTTGACCGGGGCGATCGGCGTGTTGACCTCGTTGGCGAAGTCCAGCCACTCGGCGCAGGTCTTGGTCCGGAAGATCTCGCGCAGCTCGACCTGGAGCTCGGTGTTCTGGCGGGCGTGGTCGGCGTACTTGGAGCCGGGCCACCGCTCGAAGAGCTCCATGCGGTCGACGCCCTCGCAGAAGTTTCGCCAGAAGGCCTGCTCGGAGGCCATGAAGAGCACGTGGCCGTCGGCGGCCTCGTAGATCTGGTAGCGGACGCCCTCCCACATGCCGGCCAGGCCGGGCTCGCGGCGCTCGTAGTCGTCGGCGGGGTTGCCGGTGACGACGTCCTCGGGTCGCTCGTAGGCCCGGTAGGTCTCGATCCGGTACCAGTCCATGTAGGCGGCGGCGTCGGACTGGGCGACCTCCAGGGTGACGCCCTCGCCGGTCTCCCGGGCGCGGATGACGGCGGCGAGGATGCCGAGCGCACCGACCATGGGGCCGATGTTGATGCCGACGTTGGGCAAGACCGGGATCCGGGTGAAGCCGTCGTCGTCGACCACCGGGTCGACGAGCCCCGCCCAGGTGTCGTAGGCGATGCCGTGGCTGGGCATGTCCTTGTAGGGGCCGGAGGCGCCGTAGCCGGAGATGGTGCAGAACACGAGCTTCGGGTTGAGGGCCCGCAGGTCGTCGACGCCGAGGCCCAGCTTGGCGAGCGAGCCGGGGCGCATGGCCTCGACGACCACGTCGGCGTCGCGTGCGAGGTCCTTGTAGATCGCCACGCCCTCCTCGGACTTGAGGTCGAGGGCGATGCTGCGCTTGCCGCGGTGGGTGTGGAGGTGCAGTAGCGAGGTGCCCTCGATGATGGGCCAGGTCATCTGGCGGACGTAGTCGCCGGCGGGCGGCTCGACCTTGATGACGTCGGCGCCGAGGTCGGCGAGGAAGGTGGCGATGAGTCCGGGGCCGAGCAGCGAGCTCTCGATCACCTTGAGTCCGGACAGTGGCTGGTTGGCGTCGTTCCCCACGTCGGGTGGTCCCTCTCTCGGGTCGGGTGGTGGCCCGGGGTGCGTCCCGAGGCCTGAAATCTGACGGTCCGTCAGATTATCCGCTGGACCGGCTGCTCGCGGCCTCGGCGTGCAGGTCACGCATCTCCCTAGGCTCGCGCCATGTCCGCGCCGATGGGGATGCTCCACGCCATGTCGCACCACGGCGGCCAGGCGCCCGACGTCGGCGCCGGGACCCGCCGGCGGGTGTGGGCGTTCGCCAGCCCCTACCGCAACAAGGTGACCGGCTTCGTGGTCACGGTCGTGCTGACCTCGGTGCTGGGCGTGATCCCGCCACTGCTGTTCCGGGAGATCATCGACGGCGCCATCGCCGACGCCGACCGTCGACGCCTCACCGTCCTGGGCGGCCTCGTCGTGGTGGCGGCGCTCGCCCACGCCCTCCTGTCGTTCCTCGAGCGCTGGTGGTCGGCGACCATCGGCGAGGGCGTGATCTTCGACCTGCGGGTCGCCCTGTTCGACCACGTCCAGCGCCTGCCCCTCTCCTTCTTCACCCGCACCCAGACCGGGGCGCTGGTCAGCCGCCTCAACAACGACGTGATCGGGGCGCAGCGGGCCCTCACCGGCACGCTCGGCACCGTCGTCGCCAACGCCATCACGGGCATCACCACGGTCGTGACGATGTTCCTGTTGGAGTGGCGCATCACCCTCCTGGCCCTGCTGCTGGTGCCGCTCTTCGTGCTGCCTGCCCGCCGGGTTGGGAGCGTCGTCGCCGACATCACCCGCGAGGGCATGAACCTCAACGCCTCGATGAACGCCACCATGACCGAACGCTTCAACGTGTCCGGCGCCCAACTCGTCAAGTTGTTCGGCCGCCACGGCGACGAGACCGCCGGCTTCGCCGCCCGGGCCGGGCGGGTCCGCGACATTGGCGTGCGCAGCGCCCTCTACAGCCGCATGTTCCTGATCGCCCTCACCCTCCTCGGCGCCCTCGGCACCGCCGCCGTCTACTGGTTCGGCGGGTCGATGGCCATCGACGGCAGCATCAGCATCGGCACCCTGGCCTCGATGGGTGTGCTGGTGGCCCAGCTCTACGGCCCGCTGGCCCAGCTCACCAACGCCCGGGTCGACGTGCTGTCGGCGTTCGTCTCCTTCGAGCGGGTGTTCGAGGTGCTCGACGCCCCCAACCCGGTGGCCGACGCCCCCGACGCCGTGGCGTCGATGCCCGGACCGGGCGGCATCCGGATCTCCGGCCTCTCGTTCCGCTACCCCGGCGCCGACGAGGCCTCCGTGGCGTCGCTCGAGACCGAGTCCACACCGGACGAGCCCGGCCGCCTCGTCCTGCGCGGCCTCGACCTGGAGGTGGCGCCGGGACGGATGCTCGGGGTGGTCGGCCCCTCCGGCTCCGGCAAGAGCACCCTGGCGTCGCTACTCACCCGCCTCTACGACGCCACCGAGGGATCCATAGAGGTCGACGGGCAGGACGTGCGCCGGCTGACCCAGGCGTCGCTGCGGTCCCGAATCGGCGTCGTCACCCAGGACGCCCACCTGTTCCACGAGACCATCGGCGACAACCTGCGCTTCGCCCGTCCCGACGCCACCGTCGAAGAGCTCGACGCCGCCTGCCGGGCGGCCCGGATCCTCGAGGTGGTGCAGCGGCTGCCCGACGGCTACGACACCCTCGTCGGCGAGCGGGGCTACCGGCTCTCGGGCGGCGAGAAGCAGCGGCTGGCCATCGCCCGCCTGCTCCTGAAGGACCCCGACATCGTCATCCTGGACGAGGCCACCAGCCACCTCGACACCGAGAACGAGGCGCTCGTCCAGGAGGCCCTGGCTGAGGCCCTCGCCGGGCGCACATCGGTGGTGATCGCCCACCGCCTCTCGACGATCGTCGGCGCCGACGAGATCGTGGTCCTCGATGAGGGCCGCATCGCCGAACGCGGGCGGCACGAGGAGTTGCGTGGGGCCGGCGGGCTGTACGCGGACCTGTGGGAGGGCCTGGTCCGGGAGGAACGGGAAGGGCGGGAACAGCCCGCGCCACGGGTCTGAGCAGGGCCACACGCCGACCCGCCGACTACCGTTCGAGCGACCCGCACCCGGAGGAGCCTCCGTCCATGACCGCCGACCAACCCGTCCTGCTGGCCGGGGCCCGCACGCCCATGGGTCGCCTGCAGGGTGCGCTCGCCGCCTGTTCCGCCACCGACCTCGGGGCCGTCGCGATCGCCGGCGCCATCGAGCGCGCCGGCCTCACGCCCGGCGACGTCGAGTTCGCCTATGTCGGCAACGTGGTCGCCGCCGGCACCGGGCAGGTCCCGGCCCGGCGGGCCACCCACGACGCCGGCATCCCGCTGACCGTCCCGTCCACGCTGCTCAACCGGGCCTGCCTGTCGGGGATGCACGCCATCCACCTCGCCACCCAGATGCTCCGCCTCGGGGAGGCCGAGGTGGTCGTGGCCGGCGGCATGGAGTCCATGACCAACGCCCCCCACCTGCTCACGAAGGCCCGCGCCGGCTACCGCATCGGCGACGGCACCCTGGTCGACTCGATGATGGCCGACGGCCTCACCTGCACGATCGAACAGTGCGCCATGGGCGAGGCCACCGAGCGCTTCGCCGTCGAGCTGGAGTTGGGCCGCGAGCGCCAGGACGCCTTCGCCGCCCAGTCGCACCAGCGGGCGGCGACCGCCCAGAAGGACGGCCTGCTGGCCGAGGAGATCGTCCCGGTCACGATCCCCCAGCGCCGGGGCGAGCCGGTCGTGGTCGACGACGACGAGGGCATCCGCCCCGACGCCGACGCCGGCTCGATGGCCCGCCTGCCGGCGGCCTTCGCCCCCGACGGCGACATCACCGCCGGCAACGCCTCGCAGATCTCCGACGGCGCCGCCGCCGTGGTCGTCACCACCCGGGGCCGGGCCGAGGCGCTCGGCGTCGAGCCGCTGGCCGAGATCGTGTCTCACGGCCAGGTCGCCGGTCCCGACACCAGCCTCCTGCACCAGCCCAGCAACGCCATCGCCAGGGCGCTGGACGCCGCCGGCCTCACGGTCGGCGACCTCGACCTGTTGGAGGTCAACGAGGCATTCGCCGCCGTGGCGCTGGCCTCGATGGACGCCCTCGGCGTCGATGACGACGTCGTGAACGTCAACGGCGGCGCCATCGCCCTCGGTCATCCGATCGGCATGTCCGGCACCCGCATCGCCCTCACCCTCGCCCTCGAGCTGCGGCGCCGCGGCGGCGGACTGGGCGCCGCCGGCCTCTGCGGCGGCGGCGGCCAGGGCGAGGCACTCGTGCTCCGGGTCGCCAGATGACCAGCGACGCCGGACCACTGGCGCACACCACCGCCGGCCCCGTCCGGGGGCGGCACCGGCAAGGCGTCGAGCTCTTCGCCGGCATCCCCTATGCGGCACCTCCCGTCGGTAGCCGCCGCTTCGCCCCGCCGGCACCGCCCGAGCCCTGGGACGGCGCCCGCGACGCCCGGCGGTTCGGGAAGTCCGCCCCGCAGCTTCCCGGCGAGGGCCTCACCAACCGGGTACCCGTCGACTGGGACGAGGACTGCCTCACCCTCAACGTCGTCACCCCCGCCTACCTCCACGGCCAGGGCTCGACGCCCTGGTACGACGGCACCCCGTTCGCCGTCCGCGGCGACGTCGTCGTCGTCACCATCAACTACCGGCTGGGGGCCCTCGGGTTCTGCGACCTGTCCAGCCACCTGGGCGAAGGCTTCCGCTCGACCGGCCTCAACGGGTTCCTCGACCAGTTGGCGGCCCTCGAGTGGGTGCGCGACAACATCGCGGCCTTCGGCGGCGACCCCGACCAGGTGACGGTCGGCGGCGAGTCGGCCGGGGCCTTCAGCGTCTGCAACGTGCTGGCCTCCCCCCACGGCGACGGGCTGGTCCACCGGGCGATCGCCCAGAGTGGTGCCGCCCACAACGCCCACGACCCCGAGGCCGGGGCCGGCATCGCCGCCCAGTTCCTCGCCGCCGTCGACAACCCGTCCGCCGACGACCTGCTCGCACTTCCCGTGGAGCGGATCCTGGCCGCCCAGCAGCAGGTCATCACCGAGCGTCAGGTGCGTGCCGCCCACGGCATCGAGCCCTTCTACCCGGTCTGGGGCCACGAGGCCCTGCCCGCCGCGCCGACCGACCTGATCGCCACCGGCGCCGGCGCCGGCGTGCCGCTGCTCACCGGCACCAACGAGGACGAACTGGCCCTCTGGGGCGTCACCGGCCTCGACGAGGCCCGGGTGGAGCGGTACGCCGCACGCATGTCCGGCGACCCCGAGGCCGTGCTGGCCTGCTATCGGCGGAGGCTGGGCGAGGCGCCGCCCGGCTGGCTGGCCTGTGCCATCGGCACGGACCGGGTGTTCCGGGTGCCGGCGATCCGCCACGCCGAGTCCCGGCATGCCAACGGGGGCGCCACATGGATGTACCGGTTCTCCTGGGACTCCCGGGCGTTCGACGGGCAGTTCGGCGCCGCCCACGCCCTCGAGATCCCCTTCACGTTCAATACCCTCGACCGGCCCGGCACCGACGCCTTCCTGGGTGAGGGGCCCCGGCCCGACGCACTGGCGGAGGCCGTACACGACGCCTGGATCGCCTTCATCCGGGACGGCAACCCGTCCACCCCCGCCCTCGGCGACTGGCCGGCGTACGAGCCCGGGTCCCGGGTCGTGATGGACCTCGACGACGAATGCGGCCTGCTGCACGACCCCGAGCCGGACGAGCGTCGCATCTGGGAGCACGCCTGGCGGGAACCGGTCCCGTGAGCGGGGACACGTTCCGCGTCCTCGTCATGGGCGGCACCCAGTTCAACGGGCTGGCGCTCGTCCACGAACTGGTCCGGGCCGGCCACGACGTCACCATCTGCAACCGCGGGAAGACGGAGGCCCCCCTGCCCGACGGCATCCGGCGACTCGTCGCCGACCGCTCCGACCACGACCAGGTCCGTGAGGCGTTGGCGGGCCAGGAGTTCGACGTGGTGCAGGACATGACGGCCTACCACCCCGGCGACGTCGAGCTCATGGTCGACCTCTTCGACGGTCGGGTCGGCCACTACGTGTTCGCCAGTTCGACGGTGATCTACGCCGCCGCCGACCTGCTGCCCATCACCGAGTCGCACCCCGTCGAGCGCGGCGACGCCCAGATCGAGTACGGCCTCCACAAGCTGCTCTGCGAGGACGTGCTTCTGGCCGCCCACGAGGAGCGGGACTTCCCGGTCACGATCACGGCCTTCGCCATGGTCTACGGCCCCCGCAACATCATCCCGGACCGGGAGCAGCGGATGTTCGCCCGTCTCGAGGCCGGCCGGCCGGTCCTCGTCCCCGGCGACGGCCAGACCGTCGGCCAGGTCGGGCACGTCGACGACCAGGCCCGTGCCCTCACGGCGGTGATGCTGAACGAGGCGACCTTCGGCCGCCGCTACAACCTCACCGGTGCCGGCTACCACACCGATCTGGGCTACGTCCGCACCACCGCCGAGGTGCTCGGCGTCGAGCCGGACATCCGGCTCATCCCCCACGCGTTCATGGAGGAGTTCTGGGACGGCGGCATCGAGGTGGCCACGCCCGGCGGCGGGTCGGGTGAGACCCGCGCCAACATCGACATCCGCACCAGCGACGAGGCCCGGCGACGCCAGTCGGCCATCCGGCACCGGTTCCGGTTCGCCTCGGTCATACCCCGCCTGGCGCCCAACATCCACCGCTGGAACCGCAACGTGGTGTTCTCGATCGACGCCCTCCGCCAAGACACGGGCTGGGCGCCGCAGCACGACCTGGCCTCGATGGTCGAACAGACCCACGCCTGGCACGTCGCCACCGGCGGCCGGGAGTACGACTGGTCCTACGAGGACGGACTGCTGGACCTGCTGTAGCCGCGGGATGGTCGGAGGTGGGTCCGATCACCCGCGCAAGTGGGGACAAGCCCGTCCCCGTCCCACCTGGGGATGGAGGTTCAGGAAGGGAAGTGGCAGGCCACGAAGTGGTCCTCGACCAGTTCCCGAAGCACCGGCTCCTCGGTTGCGCACCGGTCGGTGGCACGGGGACACCGGGTCCGGAACCGGCACCCGGACGGCGGATGGATCGGTGACGGGATCTCGTCGCCGATGGCGGACTCGGACTCGTCCACGGTCGATGCCGGTTCGGGGGCGGACGCCAGCAGCACCCTCGTGTAGGGGTGGGCGGGAGACGAGTAGATGGCGTCGGCGTTTCCGACTTCGCACACCTTGCCGAGGTACATGACGATCACCCGGTCGCTGACGTTGCGGACCACCGACAGGTCGTGGCCGATAAACACAAGCGTCAGGCCGTAGCGGCTCTTCATCTCCTCGAGGAGGTTCAGGATCTGCGCCTGTACGGAGACGTCGAGGGCCGAGACGGGCTCGTCGCAGATGAGGATCTCGGGTTCGAGCACGACCGCCCTGGCGATGGAGATCCTCTGGCACTGCCCACCCGAGAACTCGTGTGGGCGCCGGTTGGCGGCCACGGTCGGGTCGATGCCTACGGCTTCGAGCACTTCGTCGACCCTGGCCCTGATCTGTTCGTCGTCAGCTTCCTCGGTCCAGATGTGGAGCCCCTCGCCGACGATGTCGCGTACCCGGCGGCGCGGGTTCAGCGACGAGATCGGATCCTGGAAGATCATCTGGAGCCGGGGCCGCACCTGCCGCAGGTTCTCGCCCACGAGGGCGGTCAACTCGGCCTCCCGGTCGGTTCCCGGGTCGAGCAGCACCCGTCCGGAGGTGGGAGCCGGCAACTGGACGATCGCCCGGGCCGTGGTGGACTTGCCGCAGCCCGACTCTCCGACGATGCCGAGCGTCTCGCCCCGACGGATGTCGAAGCTGACATCGGACACCGCGTGGACGACCTGATGGCGGCCTGCCGGGAACTCCATGACGAGGTTCTCGACCCGCAGGACCAGGTCGTCGTGGCCGCGAAGGTGGGCGGTGCCGCTCCCCGCCATCAGCCTTCTCCTCCCGATCGTCCCAGGTCGGCGACGGGAACATTGCGGGTGAATTGGCCCATGTCGAGGCCGGCGGCGGTGGTTCCGGCCGACTCGTTTGCTGCGCGCGCCTCGGTGCCTGACGGGGTGCCGACCGGAGCATGGCAGGCGCACAGGTGGCCAGTGCCGTGGGACGTGAGGCCCGGTTGATCCGTGAGGCACCCGGCGATCGAGTAGCGGCACCTGGGGGCGAAGGGGCAGCCCTCGAGGACGTCGATCACCTCCGGTGGCCGGCCGGGGATGGGTACCAACCGCGTGTGGCTGGGTGTGTCGATGCGGGGAATCGTCTCGAGCAGCGCCTCGGTGTAGGGGTGGCGCATCTCGGCGAAGAGGGTGTCGGTCGGGGCCTCCTCCATGGTGTGGCCGGCGTACATGACCATCACCTCGTCGGCGCGGCCTCTGACCACCCCGAGGTCGTGGGTGATGAGGATCATGGCCATGCCGCGGGCCCGGCGGAGGTCGTCGAGGAGGTCCAGGATGTGCTTCTGGACGGTCACGTCGAGTGCGGTGGTGGGTTCGTCGGCGATCAGGAGGCGTGGCGAACAGGCCAGCGCCATGGCGATCACGACCCGTTGGCGCAACCCACCCGAGAGTTCGTGGGGGTACTGGGCGAGGCGCTTTCCCGGTTCGGGGATGCCGACCTGTTCGAGCAGGTCGCCGGCTTCGGCCAGGGCGTCGCGTCGACCCTTCTTCAGGTGGACCCGCAACGACTCGGCGATCTGCTCGCCCACCTTCTTGACCGGGTTCAACGAGGTCATCGGGTCCTGGAACACCATGGTCATCTCGACACCCCAGAAGTGCTTCTCCCGATTGGCGGCCATGGCGAACACGTCGCGGCCGTCGAAATGGGCCGCTCCCTGGATCTGCGCGTAGGAGGGAAGCAGGTTCATGAGGGCCTTGGCGGTCACCGACTTGCCGGAACCGGACTCTCCGACGATGCCGATGGTCTGGCCTTCCTCCAGGTCGAACGAGACCCCGTCGACGGCCCGCACCTTTCCCTGTTCGGTGCGGAATCCGACCCTCAGGTCCTGGACGCGCAGCAGGGGTCCGGCCATCTCAGCGGCTCCCGATGCCGAGTTCGCGGACATCGAAATACTGGCGGAGTCGGTCACCGGCCAGGTTCAGCGCCAGCACGGTCAGGAACATGGCTCCGATCGGGAAGAAGGCGACCCAGGGTGCGGTCTGCAACGTTCGGAGTCCCGCGCCCATCTGGATCATCTTCCCCCACGAGAACCCGTCGGCCACCGACAGTCCCAGGTAGGCCAGGCCGCCCTCGGCGACGATCGTCAGGCCGAGGCCGAGCAGGAGCAGGGCGGACATCGGGATGAGGACGTTGGGCAGGATCTCGCGCACCATGACTCGTCGGTTCGTGGCGCCCAGCAGTCGGGCTGCGGACACAAACTCCCGTTCAGCGAACGCAATGGTGATGGCCCGGGCCAAGCGGGCCACCGACGGTATGACCACAATGCTCAGGGCGGCGGTGACGATCCACAGGCCCTGGCCAAAGAGCATGATGACCAGTAAGAACAGGACCAGAGTGGGGAAGCTCAGCATGACGTAGGTCATGAACCCCAGGGCCAGGTCAATCCAACCTCGGCGGTAGCCGCTGACTATTCCGATCGTCCCACCGACCAGGAATCCGGCCACGATCGAGAAGAACCCCACCATCAGCGAGACCCGGGCGCCCCAGATGGTTCGGGAGAAGATGTCCCGGCCGTTGCCATCCGTGCCGAACCACTGGTCCCAGGTCGGACCCGAATTCCGGGGTCCTATTCCGATCTGGTCCGGGTCGGAGATTGGGAGAAGCGGGGCAGCGATCGCCGCGGCCGTCACCAGCAGGATCCAACCGATCGACACCCAGAAGGTAATCCCGAGTCGGCGTTGGGCGGCCCGGTCGGCATCTGGCTCGGCACCGGCATCGGCCGGTGACCGCTTCCGCCAGTACTTCGCCGTCCGCGAACTCGGACTCGTGTGTTCGTTCGTATCAGCCGGCACGTCTCACCCTCGGGTCGAGGTACGAGTAGAGGAGGTCGACGCCGGTGTTGATGGCCACGAAGGCGGTTGACGAGATCGTTACTCCAGCAAGGACCACCGTGACGTCGTCCCGGATCGCGGATACGTACAACTCGCGTCCGAACCCCGGGATGGAGAAGATGCTCTCGATGATGATCGTGCCGCCGATCAAGGCCGACATGTTCAGACCCACCACGGTGATCATCCCGAACATCGACGGCCTCAGGACGTGGCGGAACATGATCCGGCGGTCCGACAGCCCCTTGGCCTTGGCCGTGATGACGAAGTCCTCCTGGAGGGTGGTGATCAGGTCGGTGCGGAGTAGACGCTGGTAGACCGCAGCCAACGGAATGCCGAGTGAGACTGCGGGAAGGATCAGGGAGTGGAGTCGGGAGAAGATGTTGTCGTCCATGAACCGGCTCGGGAAGATCTGCCATCGGACGATGAAGAAGTAGAACAGGATGACGGCGAGGGCGAAGCCGGGGATGGACAACAGGCCGAAGGCGCCGGCGGTCGATGCGCGGTCTAACGGCTGGTTGGCTCGGTAGGCGGCGGCCACACTCCACGGGATGGAGACCCCCAGGGCCACGACCACGGACATTCCCATGAGCAGTATCGACTTGGGGAGCCGTTCGGCGAGAATGGAACTCACCGGCATTTGGTTCGCGTACGAATCCCCGAAGTCCCCTTGGACCATCCCGCCGATCCAGTGCGCATACCGGACGGGCAACGGGTCGTCCAGGTGGTATTTCTCGCGAGCCTCGATGACCCTTTCGCATTCACCGATGCCGGTACCTGCAACGGTCCCGATGACGTCTTCGATCTCTCCGGCGACGACGGCGTCGCAGTCGACGGAGGCATAGAAGCCGACGACGTTGAAGAGGGGGTCGCCGATGACGTTCGTGGCCGAGAAGACCAGAAACGTGACAGCGGCCAGTACGCCGAGCATGAACGCCAGTCGGCGCATCAGATATTTCATTGGATGAAGGTGCCCCCGGAGTGAAGGGGGGGCGGCCGGCTTAGCCGGCCGCCCCCCGTCACACGCTTGTCAGAGGATCAAGTTGCGTCGTTACTCCTCAATCCACATGTGGGCCCAGGACGGATTGGCACTGTTGAGATGACACAAGGGCGAGGACCCATCCGGTAGGACGAAGCCGCAGACGTTCTTCACCTTCGTGTCGTATGCGTTCGTCCACATGGTGTGGGTCTGGAACAGGTAGGTGTAGCTGTCGTGGATGCTGACGGCCCACTCCTTCCAGAGTTCGACGTTCGCCTCACGGTCGGTACTGCCCCGTGCCTCGTACATCAACGCGTCCCGCTCCTCGTCGCAGTACCTCGGCCAGTTCAACGACAGTGCACCAACGGACTGACACTCCGTCCACAGGATGAAGCCATCCGGGTTACGGCTTCCGAACTGTCGCCAGGTGAGGAAGTCCCACATGCCGAGGATGGCGTGCGTGATGTGGTCGTCCTGGGGCAGCAGATCCTTCGTGAAGTTGAAGTGGTCCGACCAGCCAGCGGTGAGGAGGTCGTAGATCTGGTCCTGGATGACCGACGGACCCGAGTACTGGTACTCGGCGTTGATCCTGCCATCGGTGCACATCTCCGGGACGTCGGCGCAGTATTCAGCCACCAACGGTGTCGCCAGGTCCGGAGTGTCGTGTTCCTGGACGACGTCCGGGTTATAGAACATCGACTCCGGGGTTGACGCCTGGTCCGCTGCCCTCAGAACGCCTGCGCCGATGAACTCGACGTAGTCGTCACGGGCGAATGCGTACGTGAGCGCCTTGCGGGCCCTGATGTCGTCGAACGGAGGCCTAGAAGAGTTCGCCATCGAGAAACTCTCCTCATAGTCGTCCGTCTCATACAACACGACATCGTCGAGCGCACGAAGCGTCAGGATGGCGTTCACGTTGGAGGTACCCATGACGTCGATGTCTCCGGCTGCCATAGCGCCCGCAGCGAGTTCGCCATCCGTGTAGATGTAGAACTCGACAGCGTCGAGGTGGGCGGGTTCACCCCAGTAGTCGGGGTTGCGGACGAATCGGGTCATCGAGTCCTGCACTCGGCTGTCGAACATGAACGGACCTGTGCCAACCGGCGCCTGGTTCAACGACGGATCGTCGGTAGCGGCCATCATGTACGCCAGCGAAGGAACGTTGCCCAACTGACCGGTGAACACACCGGGGAAGTCGACGTGCGGACGCTTCGCGTGGTAGCGGATCGTCATGTCGTCGAGCAGTTCGGCCGGCTCGAAGGCGTCCGTCTCCGGGTCATCTGCCACGAAGAACGCCCTGACGGCGATCCCGACGGTCGGGTCGTTGAGCTGCATCTTCAACGCATACAGGACTGCCTCGGCAGTCAACTCCGTCCCGTCGTGGAACTTGACCCCTTCCCGGATCTTGAAGTCCCATGTCGTGTAGTCGTCCGAATGCGTCCACGACTCGGCGAGGGATGGCACGTAGACACACCCGCACGGGTCGTCCGTCGCTACAACCAGGTAGTCGTAGACCGCTGTTCCCATCTGGTACGCGGAGACCGCGAACCGGTTGACGGCGGGGTTCAACCCGTCGGTTTCGGCTTCGAGGCCGATCCGCAGGGTCCCACCAGCCACTGGCTCCGGCCAGAAGTCCTCGGGTTCCATGCCGGTGGCGCCGATGACGCCGTCGACGAACAGGCTCATGCCCAGCATGTCGCCGTCGCCCATGGTCTCCCCTGCCGCGACCATCACGTTGCCGGCCTGATCATGGATCGGACCGGAGAACGGATGGAAGTCGCCGGCGATGATCTCGGCCTTGCGGGCCTCGACCGCCGCCACCACGTCGGCGTCGACGTCGTCGGCGATGGGCGCCAGGTCGACGATCCCGTCGGCCATCGACCCCCAGTAGTAGCCCGGCGTGTACGTGCCCGCAGTCGCCGCCTCGATGATCTCGGCATAGCGCGGACCCCAGTCCCACACCGGCGCCGTCAGGTACGCGTTCGGCGCGAACGCCGACATGTCCGAGTTGTACGACACCCAACGGGCGCCCGCCGCCTCGGCACGCTCACCGGCCGCCGTCGAGTCCTGGTGCATCGCGATCACGTCGGCACCCTTGTCCAGAAGCGCCTGCGCCGAGTCACCCTCGACGACCGGATCGAACCACGTCGACGTCCACGCGACCTCCACGGTCGCCGTCGGATTCACCTCGCGCACACCCAATGTGAACGCGTTGATCCCGCGGATCACCTCCGGGATCGGGAACGCCGCCACGTAGCCGATCTGGCCGGACTCGCTCGCCGAACCGGCGACCATGCCAGACAGGTACCGCGGCTCGTACATGCGGCCGAACGTGTTCCCGAAGTTCGTCTCGTTGGCCTTGTAGCCCGACACGTGGTCGAACACCACGTCCGGATACTCGGCCGCCAACGCCTCCATGTCGTCCATGTACCCGAACGACGTCCCGATGATCACGTTGAACCCGTCATCGATGAACTGGCGCACGAAGTCGGCGAAGTCCGACGTGCCCTCCGGCACCGACTCCACGAACGCCGTCTCCACGCCCGTCGCCGCCGCAGCAGCCTGACGACCCTGGTCGTGCGCCCACGTCCACCCGGCATCCCCCACCGGGCCCACGTAGATGAACGCCGCCTTGGTCTCGGCGGGCGCCTCCGGCGCCACGGTCGTCGTCGTCTCAGCCGGCGCCTCGGTCGTCGTCGTCTCAGCCGCGCCGCTGTCGTCTCGGAGGCACTGCCACTGTCGCCGTCGGAGCCACATGCCGCTCCGAGCATCATCAGGCTCAGTCCGATCGCCAGCAACCGGTGCAGGCGTCCCGTCCGCGTAAGGCCACTTCTCATCGATCCCCTCCTCGGGCTCGTCCACTCCGGTGACGCGCGTCACGCCCCCGGTGGTCCGGTCATCATCGTCGTTCGCTGGCGAGTAGGCAAGCCGAGACTGTCACGAATCCCGGCGACCCCGTAGCCTCCCGGCCCGTGGCCCCGGATCCGCACGACCTCGACCTGGACGACCGGGGCCTCGTCGTCCGCCCCGACCCCTCTCCGATGCCCGAGGCGCCGCACTCCCTCGCCGACCTGCTCGTCGACGGCGTCGACGAGCACCCCGGCCGCGAGGCCCTCATCGACCCGTACGCGCGCCTCACCTACCGGGAACTCGACGAACAGGTGGCCGCCGCCGCCGGCGGCCTGGCCGCACTCGGCGTCGGCGCCGGCGACCGGGTGGCCTGCAGCCTCCCCAACCGCAACGAACTGGTCGTCGCCTTCCTCGCGGTCCAGCGCCTCGGCGCCATCTGGTTGGGCGTCAACACCAATCTGGCGCCGACCGAGGTCCGCTGGATGCTCGATGACGCCGACGTGTCGGCGTTCATCTCCACCCCGGAGCGGGCCGACCCCATGGGGAACGACCGGGCCCTCACCGTCTCCCGCGACGGCACCGGCACGTGGAGCGACCTGGTCGCCGCCGGGCACCCAGACCCCCGGATGGCCGTCGACCCGCACGCCCCGGCGGCCATCAGCTACACGAGCGGCACCACCGGCCACCCCAAGGGCGCCGTCCACAGCCAGCACAACGTCCTCTGGTCGGCGATCAACAGCCGGACCGCCTATCCCGTCACGCCGGACGAGCGCCACGGAAACACCCTGGCCTGCACGATCCTGAACCTGCTCCTCCTCGGCCCGGTCTGGTCGTTCACCCGCGGCACGACTGCGGTACTCATCGACCGGACCGACCCCGTGGGCCTGACCGAGGCCGTCCAACGCGAACGGGTGACCCGGATCCTGCTGGTCCCGACGCTCGTCCACGACCTGGTCGAGCACCCCGACGTCACCCGCGCCGACCTGGCCGGACTCACCCACGTGGTCATCGGCGCCGCCCATACCCCGCCCGAACTGCGCCGTCGCTGGTTCGAGAAGTTCGGCTCCTGGCCGCTGGTCGGCTACGGCCTGACCGAGGCGCCGTCCGGCGTGGCCCGCGACCGCCGCGACGCCGACGGGACCGACCCCGACGCCGACGGCGCCGCCGGCCACCCGCTGGACCCGGTCGACATCGTGGTCCTCGACGAGGCGGGTCACGAGCTCCCGGTCGGCGAGGTCGGCGAGCTGTGCGTCCGACACCACACGGAGGGACGGTGGGCAGGCGTGTGGACGCCGATGCTGGGCTACTGGAACCGACCCGAGGCGACCCGGGAGGCCCTCCGCGGCGGCGTCCTCCACACCGGCGACCTGGGCCACCTCGATTCGGAGGGCCGCGTCTTCGTGAAGGGCCGCCAGAGCCAGTTGATCCTGCGCGGTGGCGCCAACGTGTACCCCGCCGAGGTCGAACGGGTGCTGCTCACGCACGCCGACGTCGAACAGGCCGCCGTCCTCGGCGTGCCCGACGACCGCCTGGGCGAGCGGGTCGCCGCCGCCGTGGTGCCGGTCGCCGGCCGGCAACCCGACGCCGACGACCTGGCTGCGCACTGCGCCACCGAGCTGGCCCGCTACAAGGTGCCCGACCGGTTCCTGCTGGTCGACGACCTGCCCCGCAACGCCATGGGCAAGGTGGTTCCCCGGGATCTGCTGCCCCGGTTCGCGGACTGACCGGCCGGCCGCTCAGTCGGCCGCCAACGGGACGACCGCATCCTCTTCCAGCACCACGCCGACGGTCGCCCCCGGGTCCGGCGCCTGCCCGACGGGAACCCACAGTTCCAGGCCGTCGAGCTCGAAACAGGCCTCCCCCCGGCCCGACCGGAACGCCACGCTTCGCACCACGGCGGGAACACCCTCGGCGTCGAGGCCCACCCGGTCGCCCCGGACCAGGACCGTCCCCGGCCCGTCCCCGAGCCGGCCGAGGGCACAGTGGCCGTCGGCGTCGAGGTCGACCAGGTTGCGGTGGCCGACGCTGCGGGCAACGCCCTCCGTCCGAGGGTCTGCCCACACCTCGGCCGGGGTGCCGATCCGCGCGATCCGGCCACCGGCCATCACGGCGATCCGGTCGGCCAGTGCGAACGCCTCGTCGTGGTCGTGCGTGACGTGGACCGCCGACTGGCCAAGGCGCCGCAACAGCACCCCCAGTTCAGCGACCAGGTGGTCCCGGAGCGCCCGGTCGAGTGCTCCAAGCGGCTCATCGAGCAGCAGCAGGCGCGGCCCCGTTGCCAGCGACCGGGCCAGGGCCACCCGCTGGGCCTCGCCCCCCGAGAGCGTCCCGACCGCACGGTCGCCGCTGCCTGACAGCCCGACCAGCTCGAGCACCCGGTCGACGCGTTCGAGGCGCTGTGGCTCCGGCACGCCCGCCATGCGGAGGCCGAACGCCACGTTGCCGGCCACGTCGAGGTGCGGAAACAGCACGTGCTCCTGGAACATCAGGCCGATGTCGCGCTCGTGGGTCGGCACGGTGACCAGGTCCAGGCCGTCCCACGACACCCGCCCGGCATTCGGGGCCTGCAGGCCGGCCACGGTGCGCAGCAGGGTGGTCTTGCCGCACCCGCTGGGACCCAGCAGCACCACCACCTCGCCCGGAGCGACCGTGAGGTCGACGCCATCGAGCACGGTCGTGCCGTCGAAGGCCACCGACACGCCCTCGAGGCGCAGCCCCGACCCGGCACCGGTGCCCGTCACAGGTCCCCCCGGACCACGCCCGAACCCGACCGACCGCGGGACTCGATCACCAGCACACAGGCGGCAGTCAGCAGCATGAGCACGACCGCCAGCGCCATGGCCTGGCCGCGCAGCAGGTCACCGGGGGTGCCCAGCAGCCGGAACAGCGCCAGCGGGGCGGTCAGGCGGTCGGCCTGGCGGGGCAGGAACGACGTGGCGCCGAACTCGCCCAGCGAGACGGCGAACGAGAAGGCCGCACCCACGGCGACGGCACGGCCGGCGATCGGCAGGTCGACCTCGCGGAGCACCCGGCCCGGCGAGGCACCGAGGACGGCGGCGGCCTCGCGGAGGCGGTCGTCGATGCGCCGCAGCGTCGGCACCAGGGTGCGCATCACGAACGGGATGCCGACGAGGGCGTGGGCGACGGGCACCAGCCACCGCGAGGACCGCAGGTCCAGCGGCGGCTCGTCGAGGGCGACCAGCATCCCGAAGCCGAGGGTGACCGCCGAGACGCCGAGCGGCAGCATGAGGCCCAGGTCGAACAGGCGCGAGGCCCACGTGTGGCCGTGCACGACGACCAGCGAGGCGAGCCCGCCGACGACGACGGCCAGCCCCGTCGCCACGACGGCGAACAGCAGCGAGTTGCGTACGGCCACGAGGGCCGACACCGGAAGCAGGTCGACGCGTTCGGCGAGGGCGCCGTAGTGCCGCAGCGAGTAGCCGTCGCCGACCGCCAGCGACCGCTCGACGAGGACCAGCACCGGCAGCAGCAGCACACCCGCCAGCAGCCCCAGGTTGGCGGCCAGCAGCCGCGGGGACGGGCGGACGGCGCGACGGCCCGGCGGGTGCTCCGCCACCGACCGGCGCCGCTGCAGGCGGTTGGCGACCACCACCATGGCCACCACGGCCGCGGCCTGGACGACGGCCAGCGCCGTCGCCGACGCCAGGTCGCCGCGCCACACGGCGTGTCGCCAGACCTCGGTCTCGAGGGTGGCCCGGCGGGGGCCGCCGAGGATCAGGATGACGCCGAACGAGGTCGTACAGAACAGGAACACGATCGAGGACGCCGCCGCGATGGCCGGCCAGAGCCGGGGAAGGGTGGCCGACCGGAAGGCCCGCCACGGCCCGGCGCCGAGCACCCGGGCCTGCTCCTCGATCCTCGGGTCGAGCCCCTCCCAGTAGGCGCCGACGGTCCGAAGCACGACCGCCACGTTGAAGAACACGTGGGCGGCGAGGATCGCCCAGACCGTGTGGCGCATTCGGAACGTGCCCTCGTCCAGCCCGAACCGGTCGAACAGGGCGGCGAAGGCGCCGCCGACCACGACGGTCGGCAGGACGAACGGGACCGTCGTCAACGCCCGCAGTGCTGCCCGGCCCCGGAAGCGGAAGCGGGCCAGCAGGTGCGCCCCGGGCAGTGCCAGCAGCACCGTCAGCGCCGTCGACACGGCCGCCTGCCACAGCGTGAACCAGGCCACGCTTCGAAACGACGATGACCCGGGCAGTCCGAGGAGGCGGTCGAGGCCCTCGCCGGTGAGCCCTCGACCGACGATCGAGGCGACCGGGTAGAGGAAGAAGAGGCCCAGGAACGCCGCCGGGACGGCGACGGCCACTGCCCAGCCGAGGCGGCGCAGACCCATCAGAAGCTCCGACGCGTCCCCGTGGCTACCGCAGGACGACCTGGGTCCACTGCTCGGTCCAGTCGTTGCGGTGCTCCCCGATGTGGCCGACGGTGAGCATGTGTGGGTCTTCCGGGAGGACGACGTGGTCGACGAACTCCTGCGGCAGGTCGGCCGTCGAGGAGACCGGGAACACGAACATGCTCAGGGGAATGTCCTCCTGGAACGTGTCCGAGAGCAGGAAGTCGACGAGCGCCTCGGCGGCGGCCCGGTGCGTCGTGCCGGCCAGGATCCCGGCGAACTCGACCTGCCGGAAGCAGGTGTCGGTGATGACGCCGGTGGGGGCGGTGTCGGTCGGCGGGTCGGCGTAGATCACCTCGGCCGGCGGGCTGGAGGCGTACGAGATGACGATGGGACGCGTGCCGCCGCCGGAGATGAACTCGCCGTAGTAGGCGTCCTCCCAGCCGGCCGTCACCGTGACGTCGTTCTTGCGCAGGGCCTCCCAGAACTCGGGCCAGCCGTCGCCGAACCGGGAGATGGTGGCGAGGAGGAAGGCCAGGCCGGGAGAGGAGGTCTCGGGGTTCTGGACCACGAGCATGCCCCGGTAGGCCGGGTCCGCCAGGTCCGACAGCTCGGTGGGGGCTGGCAGGTTCCCGTCGAAGGCGTCGGTCCAGTAGTTGGCGCACACGTCGCCGAAGTCGATCGGGGTGACACGGTGCCGGTTGTCGAGCTGGAACTCGGTCGGCACGTTCGCCAGGGCCGGCGACTCGTAGGCCTCGAACAGGTCGGCGTCGAGGGCCCGCTGGAGGAACGTGTTGTCGATGCCGTACATGACGTCGCCGAGGGGGTTGCCGACGGTGAGGATCGAGGCGGCCACCATCTCGCCGGTGTCGCCGGCGTGCTGGACGACGACCTCGACGCCGGTCTCGGCGGTGAACGCCTCGAGGATGCCCTCGGAGACCCAGAAGGACTCGTGGGTGAGCAGGGTGACCGTCGTGCCGCTGATGTCGGCTTCGGTGGTGGTCGCCGGGTTGGCG
>LUMD01000078.1_pt1 | contig 27706 bp, 32 predicted proteins | sample 729651 | NCBI WGS metagenome assembly LUMD01 (sample SAMN03860272, study PRJNA289734) | marine metagenome | biome: seawater column; feature: ocean; material: water; isolation source: Red Sea water column Station 34 - depth 258m | place: Saudi Arabia: Red Sea | collected 2011-10-15 | depth 258 m | reverse complement strand
CCCAAGGACCTGACCGACCGGCGCGTCGAGATCACCGGCCCGACCACTCGCAAGATGATGATCAACGCCCTCAATTCGGGGGCCTCGGTCTTCATGGCCGACTGCGAGGACGCCACCAGCCCCACCTGGGACAACGTGGTCGAAGGCCACCGCAACATCCGGGATGCCCACCGCCGCGACCTCAGCCACGACCAGGGCGGCAAGTACTACCGACTCAACGAGGCGATCGCCACGCTCATCGTGCGCCCCCGCGGCTGGCACCTCCCCGAGCGCCACGTCCAGGTCGACGGCCGACCCGCCTCCGCCTCCCTAGTCGACTTCGGCCTGGCCTTCTTCCACGGCGCCCGCGAAGCCCTCGACCACGGCAGCGGCCCGTACTTCTACCTCGCCAAACTGGAGGGACACCTCGAGGCCCGGCTCTGGAACGACGTCTTCAACCACGCCCAGGACGCCCTCGACATCCCCCGCGGCACCATCCGGGCCACGGTCCTCATCGAGACGATCCTCGCCGCCTTCGAGATGGACGAGATCCTCTACGAGTTGCGCGACCACTCGTCGGGTTTCAACGCCGGCCGGTGGGACTACATCTTCAGCGTTGCCAAGAAGTTCGCGCAGCACGCCGAGTTCGTGCTCCCCGACCGGATCGACGTTTCGATGACCGCTCCGTTCATGCGGGCCTACACCGAACTGCTGGTCGCCACCTGCCACAAGCGCGGCGCCCACGCCATCGGCGGCATGTCGGCGTTCATCCCCAACCGGAACGAGCCCGAGACCACGGTCACGGCCCTCACCAAGGTGGCCGAGGACAAGGCCCGCGAGGCCAACGACGGCTACGACGGCACCTGGGTCGCCCACCCCGACCTCATCCCGGTTGCCATGAAGGAGTTCACGTCGGTCCTCGGCGGCGGCAACAACCAGCTCGACCGCCAGCGCCCCGACGTCGACGTCACCGCCGACGACCTGCTGGCCGTCGGCGACTCCGGCGGCGCTGTCACCGAGGCCGGCCTGCGCACCAACGTGCACGTGGGCCTGCGCTATCTGGCGCACTGGATCGACGGCACCGGCGCCGTCGGCATCCGCAACCTCATGGAGGACGCCGCCACGGCCGAGATCAGCCGGGCCCAGGTGTGGCAGTGGGTCCGGCACGGCCGGACCCTCGCCGACGGTCGCTCCGTCACCGCCACCCTGGTGCGCGACATCATCGACGAGGAGCTGCGTGCCATCGAGGACGAACTCGGCACCAGCGCCTTCATCGACCTGCCGTTCAGCGAGGCACGGCGGGTGTTCGAGTCGGTCGCACTGGCCGGCGAGTTCACCGAGTTCCTGACCCTTCCGGCCTACGAGTTGCTCGACTGAGCGACCCGCGGCCGGCCAGGAACGCCCACCCCGAATCCCCGAGAATCACCCCCCGCCCGCGGGCGGACCGACCAGGAGAAAGAACCCACCATGCGCAAGAGCTTCGCCCAACAGGTCGAGGAGCTGGAACAGGACTGGGCCGAGAACCCCCGATGGGCCGGCACCCAGCGCGACTACTCGGCTGAGGAGGTCGTGCGCCTGCGCGGCTCATACGTCCCGGAGTGCTCCCTCGCCCGCCACGGCGCCGAGGTCCTCTGGCAGCGCCTCCACGAGATGGACTACGTCCACGCCCTCGGGGCCATGACCGGCGGCCAGGCCATCCAGTACGTGAAGGGCGGCCTCCCGGCGCTGTACCTGTCGGGCTGGCAGGTCGCCGGCGACGCCAACACCGCCGGCCACGTCTACCCGGACCAGAGTCTCTACCCGGTCAACTCGGTGCCGGCACTCATCGAACGCCTCAACAACGCCCTGCGGCGCGCCGACCAGATCGAGTGGATGGAGAACGAGGGCGAGGTGCTCCGGGACTGGCTGGTCCCGATCGTCGCCGACGGCGAGGCCGGCTTCGGCGGCGCCCTCAACGTCTACGAACTCATGAAGCGCATGATCCGGGCAGGCGCCGCCGGCGTCCACTTCGAGGACCAGCTGGCCTCGGAGAAGAAGTGCGGCCACATGGGCGGCAAGGTGCTGGTCCCGACCCAGCAGCACGTCCGGACCCTCATCTCGGCCCGCCTGGCGGCCGACGTGATCGGCGTCCCGTCCATCGTGATCGCCCGAACGGACGCCCTCGGCGCCACGCTGATCACCAGCGACGTCGACGAGCGCGACCGGGCGTTCCTGAGCGGCGAGCGCACCCCGGAGGGCTTCTTCCACACCGACGCCGGCCTGCACGCCCCGATCGCGCGCGGCCTCGCCTACGCCCCGTACTGCGACCTGATCTGGTGCGAGACCAGCACCCCCGACCTGGACGAGGCCCGTGCCTACGCCGAGGCGATCCACGAGCAGTTCCCCGGCAAGATGCTGGCCTACAACTGCTCGCCGTCCTTCAACTGGAGGGCCGCCCTCGACGACGCCACGATCGCCACCTTCCAGAAGGAACTGGGCGCCATGGGCTACAAGTTCCAGTTCATCACGCTGGCCGGCTGGCACGCCCTGAACGCCTCGGCCTTCGACCTGGCCCGCGGCTACACCGAGAGCGACATGACCGCCTACGTCGACCTGCAGCAACGCGAGTTCGGCATGGAGGACGACGGCTACACCGCCACGCGCCACCAGCGCGAGGTCGGCGCCGGCTACTTCGACTCCGTGGCCAACACCATCTCGGGTGGTGCCGCTTCGACGCTGGCCCTCACCGGCTCCACCGAGGAGGAGCAGTTCTAGGAGCGCAGCCTCCCGGCTGATCCCCGACCAACCTCACCGAGACGCACGGCCCCCGGAGACACCCGGGGGCCGTTGCGCGTGTCGGGTCATGTCGCGTCCGTGGTAGCGAAGTCCCTCGTTCCATGGAGCGACGCGCCTACCGTCGCGCCGTGCCGCGCCACCCTCGCACCCGCATGCTCTCTGCCTCCTGCGCGATGCTTGCACTCGCCGCGGCCACACCGGCGCTCTCGGCCTCCGACCACGATCTGGCCTCTGGCGTCGTCCTGCTCGACGGGGCGACGTTCCCCGTCATCGCGACGCTCGGGGACGGGTGGATCGCGACCACGCCCTGCCGCACCGAGATCTTCCTCGACCGGGGCGACTTCCTCGACCGCGTCGACGTCCTCCTCGACCCCGGGCATGGCGGGCCCGAGACCGGCTCGGTCGGCGCCAACGGCATCGTCGAACGCGACCTCAACCTCGGGGTCGCCCACCTGGCCAAGTTGGCCCTCGAAGACCTCGGCTACACGGTCGCCCTGACCCGGAGCCGGGACCTCCACATGGGCGTCCGGCAGCGAGCCGCCATCGCCAACGCCCTCCAGCCGCGGGCCTTCGTTTCGATCCACCACAACGGCGGGGCGGTCCGACGCTCCTCCGATCCGGGCACCGAGGCCTTCCACCAGGTCGACGACGACGCCTCACGTCGGCTGGCCGGCCTCCTCTACGAGGAGGTCCATGCCGCACTGTCCGCCTGGGACGTCGCCTGGGTCGACACCGTCCACCAGGGAACCTCGGCCCGGATCCGCTCGAGCGGTCTCGACGTCTACGGCATCCTGCGCCTGACCCCCGACCTGAACTCGGCCATCGTCGAGGCGGCCTACCTCTCGAATCCCGCCGAGGCCGACCTGCTGGCCGACGTCGAGGTCCTCCAGGACGAGGCCGACGCCATCGCCAGGGCCGTCCACCGCTTCCTCGGCTCCGACGATCCGGGTACGGGCTTCAAGCGGGCCTTCGTCGACGAGGCGGTCACCGGCACCGGCACCGGCTGGAACTGCGACGACTCGGGATACGGCAGCACGCTCTCGTACGCCGTCGGCTACACCGAAACCGAATACGCCGACCTGTCCGCCATGGCCGCCCGTGCCGGCCACACCCCCGAGTCGCTCCAGCGCTTCGGCGTCTACGCGCTCGACTTCTTCCACGCCCTGCAGGGCCGCATCGAACTCGACCCGCTGCCACCCGAGGCGATTCCCGCGGTCGACGGATCCGGCCTGGACGCCTCGGTGACGGGCCGGTGGCTCCCGCAGGACCAGGTCGTCTTGATGCGCGTGGCCGATGCCTACGGACTGTCCCCCGCCGAGGCCCAGAAGGTGGGCGCCGTGCTGATGGTGTTCCTCGTGGGGATCAGCGGTTAGGAATCCGCAGCCCTACTCCCGACCCCAGTCTCTGCGCCGTTCGGACTTCCTCGCCGACCGCTGCTTCTTGGCCTTCAGGCGCCGTTCCCTCGCTCCCCTCCCGGGCCGCGTCGGGCGCCGTTCCCGTCGGACCACCCGGGCTTCCCGCAGGCGCTGTTCGAGCTTCTCGAGTGCCAGTTCCCGGTTCCGGTCCTGCGAGCGTGTCCGGTCGACGGTGACGTGGAGTGTGCCCCCCAGCCTCCCCACGAGCAGTTCCCGCACGTCGTCCTCGATGCCGCGGGCGTCGGTCAGGTCCAGTAGCGCCTCCACCCTGGTGTGGGCACGGTTGGCGTGCTGTCCGCCGGGCCCTCCCGACGGCCCGAACCGCCAGGAGACCTCGCCCCCGGGGATCCGGCAGCCCGGCCCGCCGTCCAGCACGCGGTCCTCGAAGCCGGCCATGCACGGAGGCTAGGGAAGGCCACACGCAGGTCTTGGGATCCCGGCACCGAGTTCGGGAACGGGGCCGCGCTCCGGTTGGCCTCTCCGGCCGGATGCTGTTGGACTCGCGCCATGGCCCGAGACCTGCGTGTCCTCGTCATCGGCGCCGGGATGGCGGGGATCCTCTCCGTGATCCGCTGCCGCCAGATCGGGCTCCCGGACGTGACCGTCTACGAGAAGGCCGACCGGCTGGGCGGCACCTGGCGGGAGAACCGCTACCCCGGGGTGGCCTGCGACGTGCCGTCGCACCTCTACTCGTACTCCTTCGCCCCGAATCCGGAGTGGACGCACCGCTTCTCCCCCGGTCCGGAGATCCAGGAGTACCTCGAGGCGGTCGCCGCCGAGTGCGACGTCGACCGGGACGTCCGCTACGGCGAGGAGGTCACCGACCTGCGTTGGGACGGCCGGCGCTGGCACCTCCGCACCGCCTCCGGAATCGTCGACGAGGGCGACGTCGTGATCGCCGCCACGGGCGTGCTGCACCATCCCAGCTATCCGGACATCGACGGCCTCGGCGACTTCGCCGGGACCACGATGCACACCGCCCGCTGGGACGAGTCCCTGCCGTTGGCCGACCGGCGCGTCGGCATCATCGGGACCGGGTCGTCGGCGATCCAGACCGTGCCCACGATCGTCGACGAGGTGGCGCACCTGTCGCTGTTCCAGCGCACCGCCCAGTGGGTGATGCCCGCGGAGAACCCCGCCTACACCGAGGAGGAGAAGGCCGCCTTCCGGGCCGACCCCGGGCTCCTCCACACGCTCCACGCCGAGATCTCCGAGTTGTTCTCGAACGGCTTCTCGGACGCCGTGGTCGACGCCGACTCGGAGGGCATGCGTCGTATCGAGGAGGCCTGCCGCGCCAACCTCGAGGGCAACGTCCACGACCCCGACCTGCGCGAGCGCCTCCGCCCCGACTACCGGGCCGGCTGCAAGCGCCTGGTCGTCTCCCCGAACTTCTACGACGGGATCCAGCGCCCCAACGCCGAACTGGTCACCGAGCCCATCGACCGGATCGAGGCGGGAGGGGTGCGCACCGCCGACGGGCACCTGCATGAGCTCGACGTGTTGGTGCTGGCCACCGGCTTCCGGGTGGACCGGTTCCTCCGCCCCATCGAGGTCACCGGCGCCGACGGGCTCACCCTCGACGAGGCCTGGGCCAGGCGCCCCAGCGCCTACCTGTCGATCTCGACGCCCGGCTTCCCGAACCTCTTCATGCTCAACGGCCCCAACGGACCGGTCGGCAACTTCTCGCTGATCGAGGTCGCCGAGGTCCAGTTCGACTACATCGCCCAGCTGCTCGAGCCACTGCGTGCCGGCGACGCCACCTGGGTCTGTGCCGGCGAGGCCGCCACCGACGCCTTCGAGGAGGAGCGCACCATCCAGGCCGGCAACACGGTCTGGGCCACCGGCTGCAACAGCTGGTACCTCGACGACCGGGGCGTCCCGATGGCCTGGCCCTGGAACTTCCAGGAATACCGCGACCGCCTCGCCGCCCCCGACCCGACGGCGTACGTCAGGGGTTGAGGACCCGCCCGCAGCCGCCTGGCACTGCCGGCCTGTCCGGGAACCTGTCCGGGAATGAGTGCCGGCCCTGCCCGGGGGTCAGTGCACGATCGGGCAGGCGTTGTCCCGGTCGAGGACCCGGGTGATGCGGCCCATGCCGAGCCAGCCACCGATGCAGAAGGTCAGGTCCCGGACCAGGGAGTCGTCGAAGTGGTCGGCCAGTCGTTCGAAGAAGGCGTCGTCGCAGGACGCCACGTCCCCTTCGAAGCGTTCCGCGTACTCGATGGCGATCCGCTCGGCGTCCGAGTAGCCCGGCCAGGTCGCCCAGTCGGCGACATTGGCATAGTCCTCCTCGCTGAGCCCTGGCTCCGCTCCCGGCGGATTCCGGTAGCCCAGTCAGAGGCCGCAGCCGTTGAGTTGGGCGATCCGCATGCGGGCCAGCTCCCGGATCCGGAACGGCACGTCGCTCTCGCTGTTGGTCGCCAGCCCGAAGGCGGCCCCGGCGGCGATGACCTCGTTGGTGCCCATGCGGCGACCCTAGTTGCCGGGGCTTCCCCGGCTGTCGCCGAGTCCGACTGGTGCCCCCGGCAGGATTCGAACCTGCGACCGGCGGAATAGAAGTCCGCTGCTCTGATCCGGGCTGAGCTACGGGGGCCCGGGGCGAGGCTACCCGTGGCCTCTCAGTCGGCCGGGGAGCAGGCCCGACACGTCGGCGCCGTCGAACGCCGCCGACGGGTCGCCGCCGAGTGCCAGGTCGGCGGTGAGCCTCCCCGCTCCCGGCGAGGTCTGGATGCCGCAGCCGCCCTGCCCGACGCACCACACGAAGGCCGGCTGTGCCGGGTCGGGGCCCAGGACCATCGAGCGGTCGGGGGCGAAGGTCCGCAGGCCCGCCCACGCAGAGTTCACCGAGCGGATGCCGAGGGTCGTGGCTGCATTGATTCGGTCGATGGCCAGTGCCACGTCGACCTCCGCTGGTCGGGCGTCGCAGGGTTCGGAGGGGGTCTCTTCGCCCAGCGAGCACAGCATCTGGGGTCCGTCGTCTTTCGTGTACCAACGGTGTTCGACGTCGATGGTGAAGGCCCAGCCCGTGGTGTCGCCACCGGGCCCATTCACCATGAAGGCGGTCCGACGGCAGGGCTGCAGGCCCACCGGTTCCACCCCGGCGGAGATCGCCACAAGGTCTCCCCAGGCACCCGCTGCGTTCACCACGACGTCGGCACCCATGTCCCCCTCGGTGGTGGCCAGGCGCCAACCAGCGCCGTCGCGGCGTGCCGCGTCCACCCGGGTCGAGGTGGCGATCCGACCGCCACCTCGCCGCAACCCCCGGACGTAGGCCTGGTGGAGGGCTCCGACGTCGAGGTCGTAGCAGTCCGCGTCCAGGGCCGCCCGGTCGACCCGTTCCTTCCGCAGGGGCGGGAAGTGTGCAACCGCCTCCCCCGGGGTGAGTTCCGCGGTGGGCGACGGCAGTCCACTGCCCGCCTCCAACAGTTCGTCCACGAATTGGGACTGCGACGCGGTCGCCACGTGCAAGACCGGGCGGGGTGCCAGTAGCGGAGCGTCCACGAGGCCCTCGGGCGGCTCGCGCAGGAAGCCGACGCTGGCCCGGGTGAGGATCCGGTTCGGGGGCGTGCTCAGGTTCCCGGCCAGGATCGCCGCCGACCGGCCGGTGGTGTGGTGGGCCAGCACCGGCTCGGCCTCCAGCAGGAGCACGTCGGCGTCCGGGTGGACGACGGTCAGGTGGTACGCGGCCGACGCCCCCGCGATCCCACCGCCCACGACCGCGATCCGCACGTCGCTCATTCCCGAATGCTTGCACGTGTCCGGGGGCGGGTTCGAATCCCGACCTGGCACGTGCCCGACGTCCCACGGAACCCGTGCGCCGCCGGCGGCCGCCTCCCGTATCATGGCGCCCGCTTGGTGGCCGTAGCTCAGTCCGGTTAGAGCACCTGGTTGTGGTCCAGGATGTCGGGGGTTCAAATCCCCTCGGTCACCCCAGTCGCACGTGCGATGTGCCCCGGTTCACGGTCGGCCGCCCCGATGGGCGCCGGTAGGATCGTCGGCTGCTAGCGCCTCTAGCTCAATTGGCAGAGCATCGGACTCTTAATCCGCAGGTTCTGGGTTCGAGTCCCAGGGGGCGTACCCATATTCTCGGATCGAGAGGCCGGATCGAGAGAGAGCAGATGTCCAGGACGCGTGCTGCATGGGCCGGCTTGATCGAGGTGCTGGCCGAAGCCGGTGAGCGTTTCGCCGGCGAGGAGTGGATGGTGACCGACGACCGCGACGTCGCCGAGGCACACCGCACAATCGCCCACATTCTCCAGTCGGGGCTGGTGAGCCACGCCGAGTTCGATCCGGAACGTCCAGTGTGGCGTCGTATCGTGACGCCGACCCGCAAGTTCAGCGGCGACAATGCCGACGCCATCTACTTTGAGGCCCCCATCCGGGGCGACCGCACCTACCGGATCACTGGCAACCTCTCCCAGGCGGTGTACACGGCGTTCACCGTGGAGGCCGGAGCGAACGACGGCTCCTACCCGGACCGCACCGACGGGATTCTCAACGACACGCAGTTCGACGTTGCCGCCGATGGCTCCTATGAGATCATCCTCGGAGGTGAGCCCCGGGACCGGAACTGGTTGAAACTGTCGGCCGATGCCGGCCGCCTCACCAGCCGCCACTACTTCGAGTGGGCGTCCTCGGCCGCTGCCGCCGACGTCCATGTGCCGCTGACCATCTCGAACCTCAACCCACCTGATGGCCCGCCGCCACCGTGGGACGACGACCTGGTGGCTGCGGCCATCGGGCGGGTCACCACCCATGTACGAAGCAAGACCATCGACGGTCTGCGCCCGGCCGATCACGCTGCGCGGCCCGACTGGGTGGGCCGAATCCCCAATGAATTCCCGGTGCCCCAGGAACCGGGTGATTTCGCCCTATCGGCTGCCGATGCTCACTATTCGCTAGGCCGGTGGCAGCTGGGGCCGGATGAGGCGCTGGTCATCACCGGCCGGTGGCCCGAGTGCCGTTTCGCGAGCGTTTGCGCCTGGAACCGATTCCAACAGACCCTCGACTACCTGAATCGGCCGGTCAGTCGGAACAGAGCCACCACGACCCTTGAAGCCGATGGCTCCTTCCGCATGGTCGTGGCCCACGCCGACCCCGGCGTCCCCAACTGGATCGACACCGAGGGTCGGGCTTCTGGCACTCTGTTCTTCCGATTCTTCCTAGCAGAGGGTGACGTGGAGCCCCTGAGCACCGAGGTGGTTCCATTCGATGGCAGGCCTATTGCAAATGGCCTCTCCTCCTAGGGTGCGTACCCACAAGACCGGAATGGAGGTGTAGCCATGGGGGTGCTCAGCCAGTTGGGCTTCGAGGCAAGACCCGCCAACATCCTGCAACAGCTCGTCCAGAAGGTGTCGTCCAGTCGACCCGGGGCGTGGTTCTTCGCCAGAACCCTCTACGTCCAGGACAAGGCGCTCTTCAAGGCGACGAAGGGACGGCTCACCGTTCCCACCCTCCTGGCAGGGCTGCCCGTCCTGATGCTGACCACCACGGGGGCGAAGACCGGGAAGCGCCGCACCATGCCGCTCGTGGGCATCCCCATCGACGACGACCTGGCCATCATCGGCTCCAACTACGGCCAGAAGAACACGCCGGGCTGGGTCTACAACCTGGAGGCCGACCCGACGGCGACCGTCGAATACCGGGATCGCACCATCGAGGTGGTCGCCCGCCGGGCCGACGACCACGAGGCGGACCGGGCCTTCGAACTCGGCAGCGCCGTCTACCCCGGCTACGCCAAGTACCGGGCCAGGGCCGACCACCGGATCATCCGGGTGTTCGTCCTCGAGGTTGCGAGCCCAGCCGATGGAGCCTGAGGGGCCGGTCGGGTCCCTGCAGTTGTCCTAGATTGCCTGGATCGCCCATACCGACGAATCCAAAGGGAACGACAATGGACCTCGTGGCAGTTGTGGACCTCATCTCGAGTTTCGAGGACTGGAAGGTCATCTTCGATGAGGACGCCGAGGAGCGTGCGAAGTTCGCCGAGTCGTGGCTCGTCGGCCAGACCGATGAGGAAAAGGTGATCATCCTGGCCCGCAACGTGGACCTGCCGGCCATGGCGGCCTTCATGGGTACACCGGAGTTCGCCGAGCGGGCGCAGCCCTACCAGAGCGGCGTCACGCTCTACGGCTTGTCGGAGATGGCACCCCCGGCCTGAGTCTGACGGGCCGCTCCGTTCCCACTGGTGGGGAAAGGCAATGCAGGGGCGTCGCCGTTCCGGGCCCTGGAGGCAAATCCTGGGGCTTCTGGTTGCAGGCGCCCTGGTCACCAGCGGATGCGCGGGTGGCTCAGATGCGGTCACCGAACCGACCACGACCACTCTGACGGGAAGCGAAGCCCCCACCACATCAACGTCCACCCAGGTGCCCGCGACCACGACCGCGCCGACCACCACGACCGCGCCGGCCACCACGACCGCGCCGGCCTGGACGTCTCCCTCGACCTGGGACATGTGCCTCGTGACTGCTCCCGAGGGCCGTCGGTACGAGTGGCTCAACCACTCGACCTGGATGGCCCTCGAACGACAGCGCCGGGAACCACCGGACACCGCGACGACGGGCTGGACCGGCGCCACGACCGCATCGGCCACACCCGGCGATTCGGACGATGCCACGGCCCTCATCGACGACTTCGTCGAGGCTCACTGCGACCTCGTCGTCACCATCGGAAGCGAGATGGGCGCCACGACGGCCGCTGCGGCCCGCCAGCACCCCGAGGTCGACTTCATCGGCATCGACCAGCATCCCGACGCGGACCTCCCGAACCTGGCCGGACTGCTCTTCCCTGAGGACCATGCAGGATTCCTCGTCGGCGCACTCGCCGCGTCCGCAACCGTGACCGACGTCGTCGCCGTGATCCTGGACTCTGACACCGAATCCGCATCGATCGGCTACGGCACCGGCTTCGCCAAGGGGGTCGCCCACCTCGACCCCGACGTCACCGTCCTCTCGATCGCCCACCCGGATGGCGAAGGGGAACCCGACGAGTCCTGGGGCGCCGCCGCCGCCCAACAGGCCCTCGACGGCGGTGCCGACGTCGTGTTCGCCCCCGGCAGCGGAAGCGGACGCGGCGCGCTGCTCGAGGTCGCCGGAACGGGGCACGACGCCCGCAACGGAGCACTGTGCATCGGCGCGGAGGCCGACGACTTCCTCCAGGTGCTCCAGGCTCGCCGGTGCATGCTCACGAGCGTCCACAAGCTGCCCAACGAGTTCCGCGACTGGTACTGGATGCCGGGTAGGCCGGTCGTGATCAAGCGGTACGAGGACGCCCTCGACGTGCCGGCCGACTACGAGCGCGGACACGTCCATTCCACCCTGGGCCTCATCGTCGGGGAGTTCCGCCTCGGCGGCAGCCCGTCAGGTGGCCACGTGGGGCCGGTCGGACTGCACTTCTTCAACGCCTGGGGCGCCCACAAGAAGGGGGTCCCGAATCGCTACTACTGGCCCTCCGACGAACTCAAGTCGACGCTGGCCGACCTCACCAGGGCCCTCTGGGCCGGCCAGGCCCCGTCCTCCTAGAGGCCGTCACTCCCGGAAGACCTCGACGCCCGCCAGGACATCGCACCTCCAGCCGTCGACGGTCCCTCGGAACCGGTAGACGGCGGCCAGGGCCGCCTCGACCGACTCGTCGGCGGTTCGCCCGCAGGAGGACCATCCCGGTTTCGTGGGTCGTCGCCAGCACGTCGGGCTCGAGTCCGGTCGAATGGGTGGCATCGCCGGCCGTCTCGATGTCGAGCGGCGAGAACGGCACCGCGTCCAGGACAACTGATGCCCCCAGGAACGCGTCAAGTCTGTCCGAACAGGCCCCGGTGCCGCCCTGGCCCAACGGACGTGCTGGTCGTCAGGCCCGACTGCCCACCCTCATGGTCACCGCCCGAAGAGTCCGCCGGCGAGGTACTTGAGGCCGTTGTCGGGGCCCAGGGTCACCACGGTGGAACCCGGCCCGTACTCCCGGGCGAGTTCGATCGCCGCACAGACGTTGAGTCCGGTCGACGAGCCACAGAACAGGCCCTCTTCGGCGGCAAGGCGACGACACATGTCCATGGCCCGAACCTGGTCCACCGTCCGGATCTCCGCACACCTGGCGCGGTCGAGGAACGGTGGCTCGAAACCGACCCCGATGCCCTCGACCTGGTGCGGGCCGCCGACACCCGTGGTCAAGAGCGGCGACTGGGCAGGCTCCAACGCGACGACAGCCGGACGAACGCCTGCGGCCTCGAGCCCCCTCACGGCGCCCATCAGCGCTCCACCCGTGCCGACGCCGGCACAGATCACATCGACGGCGCCACCGCTCTGCTCGGCGATCTCAGCCCCCATCGGCTCATAGCCGAGCAGGACGTCGGGCGAACCGAACTGGTCCGCGTACCAACACCCTTCGTCCACCAGTTCCATCGCACGCGACCGAATCCGGGCGATGAGGTCCGGCGTGATCGCACCGTCCTCGCTCGCCTCGATGATCACCTCCGCCCCGTATGCCCGCATCGACTGCAACTTCTCCTTCGCGAACGCGTCGGACGACACCGCCACGAATTTCAGGTCCAGACGGGCGGCGACGAATGCCAGCGACGTCCCCGTGCTCCCGCCCGTGTACTCGACAACCCGGTCCCCCGGCGCGACGTCGCCACGCTCGATCGCACGGCAGAGGACGGAGACCGCCATGCGATCCTTGTAACTCCCCGTCGGGTTCCCCGACTCCAGCTTCAGCCAGACCGCCCCGCATCCCTCGGGAACAACCTTCTCCAGTCGCACCAGTGGGGTCCGCCCCACCGCGGTGAGAAGCAACTGGTCGCCCACGTCCACGAGCCACACCCTAGGCATGCCTCCCGGAAGGGCTGCCACGGCGCGCCACCCAGGCGACGGATCGAGCCCGACGCTGCTCGCACTACGGTCCCCGGGATGCCCAGCGACTCGCAACTCCGCGCCATGAACCGCGTCCACCGCGCCCTCCTCAAGGTCACCGGAGGACGCTTCGGCTGGACGGCCGCCAGGATGCCCGTCCTCGAACTGACCACCACCGGCCGGCGCTCCGGCCAGCCCCGCTCGGTCATGCTGACCTCTCCCCATCAGGAGGGGGACACCATCGTCATCGTCGCCTCCAAGGGCGGCGAGGACACCCACCCGGCCTGGTTCCTCAACCTTCGCGAAAACCCCGAGGTCGTCGTCACCACCAAGGAGGAGTCCAACCGGCCCATGACCGCCAGAGTCGCCACCGCCGAGGCACGCGCCCGGATCTGGCCGCTCATCACCGAGCGCTTCACCAACTACGCCGGCTACCAGGAGAAGACCGACCGCGAGATCCCCCTCGTGCTCCTCCAGCCCACGGACTGACTCGGCGACGACGCACCCGCTACCGTCCCGGCGTGCTCCACGCCATCACCCGTGCCGTCAGTCCCGCCATCGCCGACTGCGAACTGACCCACCTCGAACGCACGCCCATCGACCTCGAGGTCGCCCGCGCCCAGCACGCCGCCTACGAGGCCACGATCGCCGACCTGGGCGCCCGGGTCCAGCAACTCCCCGCCCAGCCCGACCTTCCAGACTCGGTCTTCGTGGAGGACGTCGCCGTGGTCCTCGACGAGGTGGCGATCATCACCCGGCCGGGTGCCGCGTCGCGGCGTGGCGAACGGACAACCATCGAGGAGGCGCTCGCCCCCCATCGCCACCTGGCACGAATCGGAACCCCGGGAACCCTCGACGGCGGCGACGTGCTCGTGACCGGCCGCGACATCGCCATCGGCATCTCCAGCCGCAGCGACCTCGAGGGAATCGAACAGTTCCGGGCCATCGCCGTCCACCACGGCTACCGGGTCCACGCCATCCGGGTTCGGGGCTGCCTCCACCTCAAGTCGGCGGTGGCGTGCGTCGACGACGACACCCTGCTCCTCGACCCCGACAGGATCCGACCCGACGACCTGCCCAACCGCCGCTGTCTGACCGTCGACCCCCGGGAACCGGACGCCGCCAACGGGCTGCAACTGGACGGCACGGTCGTGGCCGCCGCCGCCTTCCCGCGCACCGTCGACAAACTGGCCGACGCCGGCCACGACGTCCGCGTCGTGGAGGTTTCGGAACTGGCGAAGGCCGAAGGCGCACTGACCTGCTGCAGCCTCCTGGTCGACGTGCCCCAGCCATGACCACCGACGGCCACGAGCCGCTCGACGATCGCTCGCTGGGCTGGCTGCGGTACCTCCACCGCAAGGCCACCACGCCCGACGACTGGAGCCGCACCGGCCGTCCGCACCCCCACTGGGACGACCGCACCGGCTCCCCGATGCTCTCCTGGCACCGCTTCGACCTGGTCGACTCCTCCTACGCCGTGGCCCTCATGGCCGACCGGACCCCCGCCTGGCGGGAGGTCTACGCCCGGGTGCTCGACGAACTGGTCGCACGCCACACCTCCTGGTGGTCGGCCTCCGACTGGCTCACGCAGTTCGGACCCGACCCCGACCGAAATCGCTACCCCGAGGCCTGGCGGCCGCTCGTACCCCGGGACCTCTGGGGCGACTACGACGTCCCCGGCTGGACGGCCAACGGAATCGCCCCCTACGGCGTCCAGATGGATCCCATCGCTGCCGACGGGATGCTCTTCTTCAAGGGATTCTTCGCCCTGCTGTTGGGCCTCCACCGCCACGTCACCGGCGACGACCACTGGAACCGGCCCTTCGAGATGATGTGCGACGGCGAGCACACCTTCACCTGGACCCACTCGGCCATCGCCGCACACCTGGCCGACCAGTGGCGACAGCGGCCGATCGGCGTGCACTGCGAGAACACCAAGATCTGGCCCTATTGACTGAGCGGCGCCGGCCTCGGTCTGAGGCTCCACGACAAGCTCCTCGGAACCGACCACCATGCCGTCTTCGACCCCTGGTGGGAGCATGCCTCGGAGCACTACGTGACCTGGAGCGAGGGACGGCCCGTTGCCATGGACCTCTACTACGACCCCGTCGTGGACGAACACGTCCCCAGTCCGCTGGGCCTCATCGCACCCGTCTGGTACCTCGCCCCCCAGCGCCCCGACGTGGCCAGGAGCGCATGGGAGTTGGCCGTCTCCGTCGCCGGACTCGACGGCGACTCGACCGTCGGCCTCGAGGATCCGGGCTTCGCCTCCCTGCTGGCACTCCAGACCGGCGAATTCGACGACGGACGCATCCGTCGCCGCCTGTGGGAGGCCCTCGACGACCTGCACGAACCCACTCGGGACCAAGGGAGTGGCGAATTCACGTTCGGCTTCGGCTTGGAGGAGCCCCATCCACGCGGGCAACTCAACGCCCGGGCGATGGCCGGCTGGGTGTGTCGACCGGGCGCCTGGAGCCGGATCTTCGAGTTGCCTCCCGACGGGCGCTTCACGGCGCCCACCGTCTCAGGCGTGGACTTCCCCGACGTCGCCCTCAGTGAAGCCCGCTGGGACGGGACCGCGCTGCACCTGGCTGCCGTCCACCGCAACCCGGCCGCCGGCGGGTTCACCGAGGTCACGGTCTCGAACCTGCCCCCCGGCGGGAACTGGCACCTCCAAGGTGCGGACACGAGCCCCGTCCCCGTCGAGGAGGCGGCAGGAAGCGCACGAATCCGACTCGTCCCCGACGGCCGCCAGCACCAGGTGCGGCGGAACTGAGCGCCACCGGGCTCAGACAAGGCGACGGAGCACCCCGCTCCGACCGGCCATGAACCGTCGACCCGGGTTGTCGCCTCGAGCAGCTCCCTGCAGAAGCCGGCCTGGGCGGGTCGACGTGCGACTCCTCGAGATGCCCGACCAGCAGTTCGAACGCCAGCGCAGCCCACGGCGCGAACCGTCGATGGCGGACTTCCTCCCCCCGGACCTCCCGGGAATCCCCAACACCTTCGCGACGCGGTTCGACCAGTTGCGCATGCCGGTCCCCGGCCGACTCCGCTACCGCTTGCTGCTCCTGGTCAGCAATCTCGTCGACCGGACATTCATCACCAGCCACCTGGATCCCGATCCAGCGGCCGCCCTGCTCGAGGGGCACTTCGACCTCGAGGCCGGCTGGTGAGCGGCCTGCTTGACCGCCGGAGGGGATCGGCACATGCTGGTGGGCGAGGCGGGTCCGAACGGGGGCGTGCCCGGAGGCGAGGAGTCAACCATGTCCGTGAACGTCCACGTCGCGTTCCCGTGCCAGGAGGGCAGGGGGCCCGAACTGGTCGAATTCATGAGGACGGCCGCCCTCGGTGCCCGGAAGGCACCCGGGAACGAGGGCATCGAGGTCTTCACCGACGCCGACGACCCCGACATGGTCATCCACCTCCAGACCTGGACCGACCGGGCCGCACGGGAGGCCTACATCGCCACGCTCGTCGAGTCAGGGGCCATGGAGCAGGTCTCGGCGTTCCTGGCCGGACCGCTCCAGAGCACCTACCTCGACCCCACCGACATCTGAACCGCAACTTGACGCCCGCCTCGGCAGTGCTGAATGCTGGGGCGAGGCGGGCCCGACGGGGGCGTGCCCCGACGAGAGGCGGACACCATGTCGCACACCATCCACGTCGTCTTCCCGTGCCAGGAGGGCAAGGGGGCCGATCTGCTCGGAATCCTGAACGAGATTCTGGGGGACACCCGCGCCTTCGACGGCTGCGAGTCCATCGAGGTCTACACCAACAGCGACAACCCGGACACGGTGATCCTCTGGGAGAAGTTCGAGACCCGGGCCCACCACGAGGCCTACCTGGCCTGGCGCATCGAAAACGGCATGCTCGACGTGCTCGGCCCGATCCTGGCCAGCGACGCCGAGTTCAACTACCTCGACGACCACCCCGACATCTGAGCCACGTCCGGCCGCGACCGGTGCGCCGCTACTTCGCGGCGAAGCTGTCGGGCAGGGTCGACTGCTCGAAGCCATCGGGGATGGCGCCCGAGGTGGCATACAGGTAGAGCGCTGTCTGGAAGATCGCCGACAGTGCGGCCAGCACGACCACCACGACGGCGATCCAGAGGACGCTGACCACGACGCCCGCGACGAAGGCGGCCTCTCCCAACGCGCCCGCAAGCACCAGCACGGGCAGCACCGGAAGCATCGCCACGAACCCCAGCAGGCCGAAGCCGACCTGGCCGGCGATGTTCTCGCCCCACGTCTGCTTCAGGTGACTCGCCGAGGACCTGAGGCCCTCGATCGGCCCCTGGTCGTCGATCACGATGGCGGGCACCACGAGGAAGGTGGCGACCTCCCAGGCCGCGCCGATGATGCCCAGCACAATCCGTCCCAGCCAGCCGGCCCGCTCCTTCAGGGTCTCGAGGATCAGGCCGACCGTCGTCTTCAGGATCGCCCACGGCACGAGGCCGCCCAGCCGTGCCATCGCCCGCCGGATGGCCGAGCCGACGGTCGGGTCGCCGCCCGTCAGGCGCTCGTACGCACCGGCCACCAGCGCCCCGTTGAAGAACACGCTCACGATGCCGAGCACCATGGCGCTGACGACAGCGACCACGATCAGGACGCCCGACGCCTCCGAGCCCTCGGCACCGGCAGACGAGTCGGCGTCCATCGACAGCAACGTCGGCACCCAGATCACGGCCAGCAGCACGACCGACAGGAGGAACGACAGCACCGGCAGGACCAGCAGCTCCCGGTCCTTCCTCAGGACCCCCCAGGAGACCTTCGCCATCGTCCAGGTGTTCGAGAGGCGTCGCACGGGCCAGAAGTTATCGCGGTCCCTTCGTCTGGCGTCCGCGTCTGACAGGATCGACGCGTCGCACTGCGACGCCCCTTTGTCCCCACCCCTGACCACGAGGTACCCCCATGGCCACCTACCAATGCGCCTCCTGCGGCATGTCCGTCAACGCCACCTGCGGCGCCTGCGACGCGCCGCTCGTGAACGACGTCCTCACCAAGGACGACGGCTCGACCGTGCAGGTCTCCCGCTGCCCCAACGACCACGGCAAGATCAAGTCGCCGATGTGCTGCGGCGCCGACATGGCCTGCGCCCTCTGACCCGACGGGTGTGGCACAACTGATCCTGCTGCCTCCGTCGGAGGGCAAGGCCCCCGGCGGTGACGGCCCACCCTGGCATCGGGTCGACCAGTCCTTCCCCGACCTGGCCGAGGACCGCCGCGGGGTGATCCGAGCGCTCTCCACGGCGATGGAGGGCAGCCTCGACGCACGCACGAAGCTGCTCGGGGTCGGTGCGGCGAAGGCCGACGAGGCCACCGCCGCCAACCTCGCCGTCGACACCGCAGCGACGCTCCCCGCCATCGAGCGGTACACCGGCGTGCTCTACGACGCCCTCGACGCCGCCTCGCTGCCCGCCCGCTCCCGACGCCGGCTGGAGCAGCAGGTCGTGGTGTTCTCGGGCCTGTGGGGTGCCATCCGGGCCCACGATCCGATCCCCGACTACAAGCTGAAGATGGGCGCCACCCTCCCCGGTCTCGGCAAGCCGGCCCGGTTCTGGAAGGCACGGCTCACGGCGGCCCTCGCCGAGGCAGCCGCCGGCACCGTCTGGGACCTCCTCCCCAACGAACACGCCGCCGCATGGGACTCCTCCATCGCCGGCCACCGCATCCGCGTGAGGTTCCTCGACGACGTCGAGCGCAACGGCGAGCGCACCCTGACCACCGTGTCCCACTGGAACAAACTCCTGAAGGGCGCCCTCGTCCGCCACCTGCTCGCCCACCCACTCGACGACCCCGACGGCCTCGCCGACTTCGAGCACCCCGAGGGCTACGCCTACCGCCGCGACCTGAGCACCTCGCAGGCCACGGGCATCGGCACCACCACCGACGTGGCCCTCGTCGCCGTGCGCTGACCCCGCTCTCCTTCCCTCCTCCCGCTGTCCCCCACCCTGCCCCGGCTACCGTCGGCGGGCACATGGCCGACACACTCCGCATCGCCACCTGCAACGTCCGCAATGGCCGGGCACCCGACGGTCGAAACGCCTGGCCCTTCCAATGGCGGCGTGCCGGGACGGGACCCGAGATCGAGGTCCTGACCCGGGATCCGGCGGCGTTCCGGCGGCGCGCGCCGCACCTGGCCGGCGCAGGGTGCGTCCACCTGACCGCCGGCGACGTCCGGGATGCGATCACCCCGGCGGCGGCCCCGGACCTCGTCATCCACGCCGCCACACCCGCCAGCGCGGCCCTCGACGCCGACGACCCGGAACGACGCCGCCACGCCGCCGGGATCCTGGCCGACTGGGCCGCCGACTGGACGGCACCGGTGCTCGCCGGCGACCTCAACGCCACCATCGACGCGCCGGAACTCGCCCCCCTCCTCGCCACGGGCCTCCGAGCCGCCCTCCCCCGCGACGCTCTCGGAACCGACCACGGCTTCACCGGCCGCACCGACGGTCCACGAATCGACCACGTACTCGTGGACCCGTCCTGGAAGGTGGCCGCTGCTACCGTCGCCGTCCGGGAGGGACGGCCGCCCAGCGACCACTGGGCCGTGGTCGTCGACCTGTCCGCCTGAACCCTCTGAAACGACCCGGAGCCACCCCATGTGCATGACCTGCATGACCGGCGCCGAGGCCATGCTCCTCAACGGGGCGGGCCTCACCGCCCTCGGCCGCGTCGGCCTGCGGCGCCTACGGCACGGCGGCGCCGACCCCGACGAGGCCGCCAGGGCCCGGCGCCTCGACGAGGAGTTCCTCCGCTCCATGGACCTCGACCCAGCCTCGGTCCTGGGACCTGCACCCGACCCGCCCAGACCCCTCGGACACCACCGCCACGTCGATGCCTGAGGCCCCCCGGCGAGACGTCCTCGCCTGGTCCATCACCTTCGTCGCCTACGTGGCGCTCGGCTACGCCACCAAGGGCCTGGTCCTGAACTGGATCGTCGGCCCCCTCTTCCCGCTGCTCGCCCTCGTCGTCCTCCCCCGGATCCTGCGCCGCCAACCCGACGGGGAGCACACGCCATGAGTTGGGCGGCCCACGAGTTCGAGAACTACGTCATCCAGCGCCACGTCGGCGTCAAGGTGTCGTTCCTCGGCATCGTGCTCGGCACCCTCTCCCCCGACCTGTTCACCAAGTCGCTCGTCTACAGCTCCGACGATCCCGCCCAGTTCCACCGGGGCTGGCCCGGTGTCGGATTCAGCCACTCGCTCCTCTTCGGCGTGGTCCTCGCCCTGCTCGCCCTGGCGATCACCCGCAGCCGGAGCTGGTCGCTCGGCATCCTCATCGGCCAGTGGGCCCATGTGTTCACCGACATCGCCGACACCGCCGGTGTCATGCCGTTCTTTCCGTTCTCGACCGAGCCGGTCACCATCAGCATGTGGCGACACGCCGCCGCCGAGGGCGCCTACGGCGACGCCGCCGCCTACTACTCCAGCCTCGGCGGCGCCTGGGACCTGTTCTGGCTGGTCGTCCTCGTGCTGGTCGCCCGCCGCACCCTCACCGCCGACTACTTCCGCACCACGATCGTGCCCGCCGACCCCCGCGTCTGGGCCTGGCTGCACCGTCGCACCGGCCTCGGCGAGCGGGGGCTCCTCACCCTCTACCGGGGCCTCTGCTTCTACGGCGCCGGCCGGATGGTCTCGTGGTTCCTCTACGCCCGCCTCGGCGCCAAGACCCCGTTCCAGCCGGTCTGGGACGGCCCCTCCTACCTCACCTCCTTCAACGACCTCTCCGACGCCGGCCCGGTCGAGGTGCTGTGGCGCTCGGCGCTCGGCGGCCTCCTCTTCGCCGTCTTCCTCTGGCTACTGTGGCGGCTCCTCGGCGCCCGCCTCTGGCGACGAGGCGTCGACCCGCCCAGTGTCGAGCGCAACCGCACGTTCCTGTGAGGCACCATCCCCGAGACACCGGGAGGCAACCGTGACCCGACCCACGATCCTCGACGGCGGCATGGGCCAGGAGCTCATCCGCCGAGGCGCCCCCCGCTCCGGCGAACTCTGGTCAGCCTGGGCGATGCTCGAGAACCCCGAACTCGTCTCCGGGGTGCACGCCGACTACGTGGCCGCCGGATGCGACGTCCTGACCACCAACACCTACGCCACCTTCGCCGACCGGCTGGTCGAGCACGGCCTCGGCGAGCGGGCCGAGGAACTCACCCGGCACGCCGGCGTGCTCGCCCGCCAGGCGGCCGACGCCGCTGACCGTCCGGTACTGGTCGCCGGCTCCCTGCCGCCGTTGCGCGGCAGCTACAGCCCCGACCCGGACGGCACCTACGACGAGCTCCGTGACGAGTACCTGGTCATGGTGGGGCAGCTCGCGGACCACGTCGACCTGTTCCTCTGCGAGACCATGGGCGCCCTCCACGAGGCCCGTGCCGCCACCGACGCCGCTCGAACCGCCGGCCTGCCGGTCTGGGTCGCCTACACGATGCAGGGCGGCGACGGCCTCCACCTGCTCGACGGCACGTCCTTCACCGAGGCCGCCGACCGGGTCGAGGCCGACGCCCACCTCCTCAACTGCAGCCCACCCGAGCAGGTCACCGCCGCCCTCCCCCTCCTCCGTGACGCCACCGACGGCCCGATCGGCGCCTACGCCAACGCCTTCCACGGGATGCCCAAGGGTTGGAAGGGTCGCCAGGGGGACGCCCTTCCCGAGGGCCGGACCGACATGGGCGTCGAACGCTACGCCGAGGCGGTCCGCCACTGGGTCGAACTCGGCGCCGACATCGTCGGGGGATGCTGCGAGATCGGCCCCGAGTACATCGCCCACATCGCCTCCGAACTGCACTGACCCGCCGCTGCCTGATCGAAGCAGGATCCGGACCGGACGCACCGGCGCCCGCGCTTCATTTCCTAGGGTGATGGCATGGGTGAGGAACGCTACGGAACCCCGGACGCCGAGGCGGAGGTCGAACGCGTCCGGCTGGACATGCTGGCCGGAACGCTCGACCCGTGCACCTTTGCCGCGCTGGATCGGGCCGGCATCGGCCCCGGCGACAGGGTGCTGGAGGCCGGGTCCGGCAACGGCTCCGTGGCAGCCTGGATGGCCGAACGCGTCGGGCCGTCCGGCCACGTGCTCTCGGTCGACATCGACCTCCGCTTCCACGCCGCGGTGCCGGACCACGTCAGGGTCCGCGAACTGGACCTGGAGGAGGAAGCACTCGACGTCGGAGACTTCGACCTGGTCCACGCACGCGCACTGCTCCAGCACCTGCCGACACGGGACGCCGTCCTGGAGCGCCTCCTGGCGGCGGTACGCCCCGGAGGCCGCCTCGTGGTCGAGGACGGCGTGTTCGAGGGCTTCGCCCGACAGCCGCTCGACCCGCCCTACCGGGATCTCCACGCACTGGTCGCCAACGCCTCTCTCAACGAGTGGCGCGACCCCGACTACGGCCTCCGCCTGCTCGACAGCTTCGGACGACTCGGACTCCGCGACCTGGACGTGGCAGGCCACGTCTGGGCCATGCGGCCCGGCGAACCCGGTGGTGACTGGTGGTTCCTCGCCCTCGAACGGGCCTTCCCGCGCATGGTGGCCGCCGGAGTGGCCACCCAGGAACAGGTCGACGAGGCCCTCGCCCAGGTGCGTCGACCGGACTTCGCCCTGCTCAGCCCTGTCCACGTCTCGGTCACGGGAACCAAGCCGGACTGAACCCCTCCCTCAGTCCGGCCCGTCGACCAGGCTGCGGACGAAGTAGCGAATCTCGGGTTCGACGACGTAGCCCATCTGCTCCCAGAAGGTCAGGCCACCGGAGTTGTGGGCCCACACCTCCAATCGCAGTTGGGTGATGCCGCGTTCGGCAAAGCGCCGCTCCAGTTCAGCCACCATCCGGCGCCCGTATCCACCTCGTCGGAGGTCGCCCCTCACGGCCAACCGCTTGATACGGCCCCGATGCCCGTCCCACGTACCCATCACCGTGGCCACCACCTCACCGTGGATTTCGCCCACGAGGAACAGGTCGGGATCCCGCTCCATCTTGGACAGGACCTCCTGCTCCGGTGCGCCCGAGATCTCGGAGCCGCCCAGTCCCGCCTCCTCGTAGAGGCCGATCACCGACGGCACATCGGCCTGACCCAGGGGGCGGACGATCAGGTCGACGCTCACGGGCGGTCCACCCGGCGCCACTCCCCCGCCTCGTGGCGGCGCACCACGCGGGCCGGCACGCCGGCCACCACCGAATATGAAGGGACCTCGCCGCGCACCACCGAGTTGGCCGCCACCACCACGTGCTCGCCGAGTTGCGCTCCCGGCAGGATCACCGCTCCCGAGCCGATCCAACTGCCGGCCCCGATGGACACCGGCTCCTCGGACGGAACCTGGGTGCCGATCGGCTGGTCCACGTCCTCGTAGCCGTGGTTCTGGTCGGTCACGTACACGTTCATGCCCGTGAAGACGTCGTCGCCCACCTCGATCGACAGGTGCCCCACGATGGCGCTGCCCCGGCCGATCAGGCAGCGGTCGCCGATCCGCACGACCGGGTCCGTCACCATCTGCTGTCCCGGCACCATCCCCGCCGAGAGCGTCACGTGGGAGCCGATCAGGGTGTCCTCGCCCAGGTGGATCCAGCGCTCGCCGAACACGTAGCCCGTCGGCCAACTCAGGCAGGTGCCCTGCCCGAAGCGGCCAAAGCGCCGGGCCCGCCGGTCCGACGGTCCGATCGCCGCCAGGCGGTTCAGCCATTCACCAAGGCAGCGGACCGTCCCCCCGAGGATCGGACGCATCGGGTTCCGGGCGCCGGCCATCCGCCGACCCTAACCGTGGCGAGCGGGCCGACTTCGAGTCGACGACTCCCTCAGGCGCCGCGGCGACGCTGCACGAAACGCCGATAGCCCGGGGCGGCGCCGACGTTGAGTCCGACCCGGCGAGGCGCCTGCTCCAGCTCGCCGTCCCGGGCGGACACGAAGGTCAGCCAGGTGACCGCGCCCAGCGCGATGCCGCCACCCAGCAGGGTCGAGGTGCCGGGACGCTCGCCGGGCCAGATCCACAGCCACAGGGGCGCCAGCACGATCTCGGTGACCAGCAACAGGTTCGCCTCCGCCACCGGAACGAAGCGGTGGGCGTAGTTCCACATCGGCACGCCGAGGCCCAGGAGCAGTCCACCACCGCTGAGGCCAAGGGCGACGTCGCGCAGCGGCAGGTCGAGGCCGGGTCCCGCCAGCGACACCGATCCCGCCACCGCCGCGGCGAAGAAGCCGGCCAGCACCGTCGGCGCCCCGGGATCCTCCGCCGGAGCACTCCGCACCAGCGTCGTGTAGGCCCCCAGGCAGACCGGGAGCGCCAGCGACAGCCCGATGCCCAGCGCGTCACCACCCCCCACGTTGCCGCCCACCATCGTCACGATGCCGACCGCCGCCACCGCCATCGCCACGATCGTCCGCCGGCCCACCCGCTCGCCGAGGAACACCCAACCGAAGAGGGCCGCGTAGAACGGACTGGTGCACTGCAGGAGGAGGATGAAGGCGGCATCCACCCGGCTGAGCGCAACGACGAAGATCCCGAACAGGGTCCCCAGCAGCACCCCGGCCAACTGCTGGCGGGGACCGGACCGCCGGATCGCCGTGATCGGGTTGCGCCCGCCGATGCCGATGACGAGTGCCGCCACCACCGCCGTCCCGAGGGCCCGGTGGAAGAGGTACTGCCAGGCGTCGGCCTCGACCACCGCCCGGAAGGTCAGCGGCCCGAAGCTGAACATGGTCCCTGCCAGCAGGATCACGAGGAACCCCTGGCGTCGACTGAGTTGGGGAGCCACCGCTTCCCACCCTCCTGCTCGGTGCCCGCAGGCGAGTGCGGGCGGTCTCGGGCGATCTCGAACGGCGGGACACTACGCCCGGACGCCGCCCTGCCCCCGCACCCGGCGATCGCCGATGCCGCTGCTCAGCCGGTGTCGACGGGGTGCAGCCAGCAGACGAGCGGCGCCGGTGCGGTCGCGTCGCCGCGCACGGCCGGTGCGAGCGCCGCCACGCCCAGGAGCAGCGACACGACCGCCGCCCCGACAGGGCGATCAACCGCCGCCTGCCGGCACGGACCGGTGCCGGCGGCACCGGGCGCTCGTCGACGAACAGGTTCACCAGTGCCCCGAACACGCCCAGCGCCACCGCCGCCCACCACCAGGCGTCGTAGGAGCCCATGGCGTCGCGCACGAGGCCGGCCCCCCACGAGCCGACGAAGGACCCCACCTGGTGGCTGAGGAACACGATGCCGAAGAGGGAGCCGGCGTGGCGCGTGCCGAACTGCGCCATGACGACGCCCGAGGTCAGCGGGATCGTGGACAGCCAGAGGACGCCCATCAGGCACCCGAACGCCACCGACAGGGCCGGCGAGGCCGCCCGCCACCGGTTGGCCGAGGCCCCAGACGAGGTTCTGGACGGCGACCATGAGGGCGAACGTGCCGGTGCCGAGGCCGAGGCCGTCGCTGACGGGGTCGAGGAAGATGCCCATCGTCGACCGCGCACCGAGGGCGATGGCCGTGATGGCGCTGCCCGCCACCAGGACGACGAGGTACGGAGGCGTCCGCCGGGCTGCCCTGGAGCGCCTCCGGTCAGCCGGTGCCGAGCAGGCGCCCCGCGTACCAGTCGGCGAACGCTGCCACGCTCGGCTCGAGGTACGAGTAGCGACCCTGACGGGCGTACGGCGAACGCAGGCCGGCGTGCTGCTGGACCAGCATCGGGATGTCCTCGGCGAGGGCCGCGTCGAAGCGCCCGTAGTAGTCGTCGATCCGGTCCCCGAAGTCCTCGCCGTCGATCGTCGCCGGCGGAAAGGCCACCACCTGGGCGCACCGGCAGCGATCCGGGCCGTCCGGGTACACCTCGTACATCCAGAGGGCCTCGACGCCGAGGGCGACCACCAGGTTCGGGAACAGCCACGTGTAGCGAACCCCGGTGGTCGGGCGGCCCGCAAGGCCCGGGATCGGCGGCAGGGCCCGATCCTGGGTGTCGTCCAACAGCGCCCCGGTCCCTTGGGTCGTGCCGAAGTGCGAGGCGTAGGCGCCGTCGACCACCTCCGGCTCGTCCGGGTCGTCGTAGGTGCCGTTGATGCTGTCCGGGTGCACGTAGGGCAGGTGGTAGTACTCGTTGAAGACCTCGGCGAATGCCTTCCAGTTGCAGTCCACCGTGAACTCGCGTCGGCGGGTCGTGACCACCTCCTCCAGCGGCCAGTCGGCGTGCAGGTCGGGGAAGTCGCCCAGCCAGGCGTCGACGTCGGGTGGGTCCTCTTCGAGGCTGACGAAGGCGAAGCCGAGCCGCTCGACCAGGGCGAACTCGGTGAGCCCGTGGCCGGCAGGGTCGAAGCCGGGGGTCCGCTGCATGCTCGGTGCGCCGACGAGGCGCCCGTCGAGTGCGTAGGTCCAGAAGTGGAACCGGCACCGCATGCGGGTGCAGTGCCCCTCCCCCTCCAGGATCTGCGCCGAGCGGTGGCTGCACGAGTTGTTGTACGCCCGCAGCCGACCGTCGTCGTCGCGGACGACGACGACGGGTACGCCGCCCAGGTCGAAGGTCCGGTAGTCGCCACTGGACGGCCACGTGTCAGAGCGGCCCACGCCGACCCAGCCCCGACGGAACACCGCCTCCGCCTCGATGGCGTGGATCTCCGGGTCGTGGTAGCAGGCCGGCGGCAGGGTCGCTGCCTCGCCGGCCCGGACGCGGCAGCGTGCCAGGTCGTCGACGAGCCCCTCGGGGAGGCACGGGAGGCCGGCGGCCGAACCGCTCATGGCGCGGAGTGTACGACGGCCCCCGATCCGACAGGGCACCGCGAAACGGTGTGGCGTGGCCTCCGACGCATGCCGTGGGCCCACGTCCACCTCCCGCTAGCCTGTCGGGACTCCGGCAGGGACCTCCCGCCGGTGGGTTCGCAGGCGGGCAGTGGTTCCTCCGTTCAGCGTGGACCACCCCGATCAGCACCGACCTCCGCAGACGCGTCGAGGCTTCATGAACCCCCGGAAGCGGCCGACACGCGGCCGAGGAGACCCATGTCCGACAGCCCCTCCACCACCTTCGCCCAACTGGGCGTCCCCGAGCGGATCTGCCGCGCCCTCGAGGCCGGCGGCATCACCGAGCCCTTCGCCATCCAGGCGGCAACCGTCACCGACGCCCTCGCCGGGCGCGACGTCTGCGGCCGGGCCCCGACCGGCTCCGGCAAGACGCGCATCGGGGTCGTCTACGGCGGCGTCGGCTACGGCCCCCAGGTCACCGCCCTCCGCAAGGGCGTCGATGTCCTCGTGGCCTGCCCCGGCCGCCTCGAGGACCTGATCGGCCAGGGCCTCGTCGACCTTGGTGCCGTCGACCGGGTCGTCATCGACGAGGCCGACCGCATGGCCGACATGGGGTTCATGCCGGCCGTCCGCCGCCTGCTCGAGCAGACCGCCACGGACCGCCAGACGGTGCTGTTCTCGGCGACCCTCGACGGCGACGTCGCCCAACTCACCCGCGACCACCAGCGGGATCCGGTCCGACACGAGGTCGGCAACGAGACGCCCGACATCACCGCCGCACGACACCTGTTCTGGAAGGTGGACCGCACCTCCCGCAGCGGCGTGCTCGCCGAGGCCATCGGCACGGCCTGGCCGGCCATCGTCTTCTGCCGGACCCGCCACGGCTCGGACCGGCTCGCCCGGCAGCTCGACAAGGCCGGCATCCGCACCGCCGCCATCCACGGCGGCCGCAGCCAGGCGCAGCGCACTCGTGCACTGGCCGACTTCACCGACGGCCGTGTCC
>LUMD01000080.1_pt1 | contig 28162 bp, 30 predicted proteins | sample 729651 | NCBI WGS metagenome assembly LUMD01 (sample SAMN03860272, study PRJNA289734) | marine metagenome | biome: seawater column; feature: ocean; material: water; isolation source: Red Sea water column Station 34 - depth 258m | place: Saudi Arabia: Red Sea | collected 2011-10-15 | depth 258 m | reverse complement strand
TACCAAATCCAACAAATGAATCAAAATTTAACTGTTCAAGAGGCTGAAGATCACTACCAAGAGCTAAAAGCTAGAGGTAGCCAACTTGATTTAACCAGGGGCAAGCCATCAAGTGAACAACTTGATCTCTCTCTAGATTTAGAGAACCTCCCGATTGGCAATTTTATTGAGGATGGAATTGATACAAGGAATTATGGAGAACTACTGGGTTTAGAAAAAATGAGGCAATTAGGCTCAGAAATTCTTGGATGTAAAAAGGAAATGGTTATTGCAGGCGGCAACAGTAGCCTCACATTAATGGCCCAATATATTTCTAATTTATTTTTTCAAGGAGGTGGGGAGGGCCCTTGGTCTATGCAGGAAAGGAATTCTGTCCTGTGTCCAGTGCCTGGATATGACAGACACTTCACTTTATGTGATGAATTTTCAATAAATATGATACCTATCCCATTGACTGGTAATGGGCCAGACATCGAGAAAGCCAAATCTATTGTTTCAAATGATTCATCTGTTAAGGGAATATGGTGTGTTCCAAAACATTCAAACCCTACCGGAGAAACTTATAGCAAAGAATCTATTGAAGGGTTATTAGAAATAGCTAGTCAAAGAAAAGGGTTTAGAATCTTTTGGGATAATGCTTATGCAGTGCATGATTTTCAAGAATCTAACCCACTGGAGAACATCTTTACTTTAGCTGAAGAAAAAAAGATGTTGGATTCAATTATAGCTTTTGCCTCTACTTCAAAAATCACATTTGCTGGATCAGGAGTAAGCTTCATGGCCATGAGTGAAGCTAATTTAGACAACTTTATTAAACATTATTCCTCAATCGTGATTGGACCAGACAAAGTGAACCAATCAAGGCACATAAAATTTTTTAAGAATTTTGAAGGGCTTAAAAATCACATGCTTAAGCATGCAGAAATACTAAGCCCTAAATTTGAATTGGTTGATAAATGGCTTTCAAAACAAAATTTTGGATCTTGGACTAAGCCTACGGGTGGTTATTTCGTTACCTTTAAAAGTGAACCAGGACTGGCAAAGGAAATAATCAGTTTAGCTAAAAATGCAGGATTAAAACTGACTCCAGCTGGAGCTACTTTTCCTTATGGAGTAGATCCCGAAGATGAAATAATTAGATTGGCCCCGACTGCCTGCACCATTGAGGAACTGGAACAAGCAATGCAAATCTTTAATGCTTGTGTAGCCTTAGCTAGTGTAAAGAAAACAGTTAGTTCTTAGTAGCTTCTAAAATATTATACGATTCGCCGTTAAACTCGCCGAAGAAGATTGGGACGTCAGGGTGTTCAACAGGAACTAGACTGTCATCTATTTGTAGGTTCTGCTGAGAGACGTAAGCAGAATAGAAAACCTGATCATTCTCAGCAAAAACATGATAAAAGGGCTGTTCTTTCTTGGGTCTGATTTCAGCAGGTATTGATTGATACCACTCCTCAGTATTATTAAATTCTGGATCTACATCGTAAATCACACCTCTGAAATCAAGGTATTTATGTTTTACAACTTGTCCTATGGAGTACTGTGTTTCAACTATTTCTTTCATTTGAGTAAGTCTTTTAGTTCAACAGATTGGTCGCAAAGCACATCTGAACTTATTTTTAGTTTATTTGCAACCAGCTTTTTTGAAATTAAAAAATCTTTGGGGTTATTGACAGAATCAACAGCAATTAGTTCTCCCTTCTTTAGGTAAAAAAGCATAAATAACCTTTCTTCAATCGACCCCCTAACTACTGTTTCGTCATGGTCTCCAGAAATGCCAACTATCTGAAGTTTGTCTTCAAACTGGTCTGACCAAAACCAAGGGACTTGATCATACTTTTCTTGTTTACCCAGCAGCGATAGTGCAACTGTTTTAGCTTGCTCAAGTGCATTGTGTACTGATTCTAATCTGATGTTTTTATTTAGGTAAAAATTAGGATGATTAGTGCAGTCTCCGCAAGCAAATACAGAAGAGTCTTCAGTTCTTCCAAATTCGTCCACTAGAATACCATTACTGCATTTGAGCCCAGCTGATTCCGCTATCTCCTGGTTGGGCAATATACCCACTCCGATAACCACACTATCTGCATCCAGTATCGTCCCATCGGTACAAACAACTTTTTCAACATGAGTTTTGCCCTCAAATCTTTCTAGGGCTGATCCTAAAATTATTTCTACTCCTTTATTGCGGTGTAAGGTATCAAAATACTCAGAAATAATAGGATCGACAGTCCTATTCATAACTCGATCTTCCATTTCAACTACCGTTACTTTCAATCCTTTCTTTACTGCGGCGGCAGCTACTTCAAGGCCTATATACCCAGCACCTATAATTACTAGGCTTTTTCCTTTTTGAAATTGATCCTTAAGGTTATTTGAATCATTAATCGATCTGAGATAATTTATATTTTTTAAATCTGATCCTTCAACTTCTAGTTGTCTCACTCTACTTCCAGTTGCTAAGACTAAGTTTTCATATGGAAGAGCTTCTCCTTTAGACAAATGAACCATCTTTTCTTTTCTGTCTAATGACAGAACTTTTGTTGCAACTTTTACAGTTACATTATTTTGATCATAAAAATCTTGAGTTTTCATGTAAACCCTATCAAGTTCCACATCACCGGATAGATAGTCTTTAGAGAGAGGAGGGCGTTGATAAGGTAAATGATCTTCTTCACCTATGACTACTATAGGCTTTTCGAAATTATTTCTTTTTAGTGTTAACACACATTGGGCAGCTGATTGCCCCGCACCTACGATAACTAGATCCTTCATTATTAGAAAAGTACTCGATTATTCCTTTAAATAGAAATAAAGTTTACATTTAATTTCCAATAAGTGAGGACTAAATGATAGGAATAATTGCGACCATGAAAATTAAGGAAGGCACAAATAAAGATTTTGAAGAAGTAGCGTCAAGACTACAAAGTGCTGTTACTGAAAATGAACCCGGTGTTGTTTATTATGATTGGTATAAAGGTCAAGACGATACAACATATGTAGTTCTGGAACGCTATGAATCTCAAGATGCGTTAGATGCTCACGGCCAAACAGATCACATGAAAAGTATTGGTGGTGAAATGGGTCAATATATGGCTGGGCGCCCTGAGGTTACTATTCTTAAAAGTATTTAATTAAGACAGGTGAGGTAAAGAAAGGAATTCTCTCGACTTCATTTCCTCAAGCCTACTAAGAGCCCTTTCGATGGGTTTCAACAATTTAGACCCTGAATAGATTTCTTTTATCTTTTTTTCTGAAGAAATTATAAGGTTAACTTTTCGTTCATAACATTCATCGATAAGAGCAATAAATCTTCTTGTTTCATCTTCTTTTGACTCTGTAAGGAGTGGTATGTCAGATACCAAAAGGGTATGGAATTCCTTACTAATTTCTATGTAATCCTTTGAGCTTCTTGGACCTTCGCAGATATCATTAAAATGAAACCAAGCAACGCCTTGAGAAAGTTTTTTGGTATTAATATTTCTACCTAAAATTTCTATAGTTTGAGCAAGCTTGATCTCACCTTGAGCAAGCGAATTAAAGTGTTTCGATAGTATTTCATCCGTTTCTTTCGTACCTGAGATAAGTTGGATTTTTTCTTGTTCAAGATTTCTTAGCCTGTAATCTTGAGAGGTTTTTAGCTGATAGATTTTGCAATGGTTTTTTATAGATTCAATAGCAGGATAAAACCTATCTCTGTGGAGACCGCCTTCATATAAAAATTCAGGGTGTATATTGGAAGTTGCTACTAGCGGTATTCCTGCTTCAAATAATCTATCTAAGAATCTAGCCAGCATCATTGCATCGCCAATATCCTCCACAAAGAACTCATCAAAACATAAAACATCAGCCTCTTGTGCCAGTTTTTCAACAATCTTTTTAATTGGGTCTTCTTGTTTTGCCATACGATTCATATCGTTATGAAGATTTTGCATAAATCTGTGAAAATGAAGTCTGATTTTGTTTGGGGTGTCTAAACTTTGAAAAAATATATCCATGAGTTGAGTTTTACCAGAACCCACAGACCCATAAATATACAATCCATCCAGGGGCTTTTTACTGAACCACGACCTAGATCTAACGGTAACTTTTTCTTGTAGGCTGTCTAATTCAACCAGCAGTTCTTTTTGAGCAGGATCGTCTATTAATTTTTCATTAGAAACCAAATCTTCATGTATGCGTGAAGGTTTCAAAGAAATTCCTTTTTACTTAGATTTAGGTTTCAGGGTTTTTAGTAAAGCTATGCAGGGTTTCATCTACGGGAGACCAGTGTCTAGCACTTGAACTCCAGAAATTGGAATCTATTTTTAGCCAAGACGAATCATCTAAGCTTCCTGCTTTGACTAATCTTAAACCTTCTACTTCCTCTATTAAACTTAATAAGGGAGAGCCGCATTTCTCACAGAAACCTCGACTTATGTGGCTTCCGTCAGTACCGGTAACCGTATAAAACTTCAATTCTCCTTTAATTTCCAAAGCTTCTTCGGGAACCATAATAATTGTAGCTTTGCCAGAACCTGTCGACTTTTGACAATCTGTGCAATGGCAATGACTTGCAGATATTACTGAAGACTCGCTAAAGCTATAACTTATGTCCCCACATAAGCAGCTGCCCGTTTTCTTTTCTTCACTCATCGTTTTTCCTTAATTTTTTACTCATTGGAATTAAAGCAGAGGTACTTTCTTTGTATAGAAGATATTCTGGATCGTCTCCCCATTTCTTATCTGCTCTTCTTTCCAACATGCTAATTCCACTAATTCTGGTTAAGAGAATATAAACAAAAATAGGAGAAATCAAAGTAAGAAGTTGCCAACTCTCTAAAACCGGAAAAGCTATAAGAGCTATGCCAAGCCATAAAGTTATTTCTCCATAGTAATTCGGGTGCCTTGAAAAACGCCAAAGGCCTTCATTTATGAATTTATTTTCATTTTCCTTTTTGGCTCTAAATTTAGTTTTTTGATGGTCAGCTACAACTTCAATTATGAATCCTTCAAGCCATAAAATTATTCCAATAAGGGCAAACCAGCCTAGGGGCACAACCTTGCTTGAAGTCATTGCTGCTAGACCTGCTGCCATGGTAATAAATACCCACAGCCCCCCAAGGGTCCAGGTAAATAAATACCACCAAAACTTGGTTTTCATCACGGTAAATCTGTTGTCCTTGCCCTCCCTTTTTACTCTAGAAAAAAGAAAATATCCTAACCTCACAGCCCAAACCATAATGAGGACTCCAATCAAGATCGATCTTATATCCAATTCACTTAGGGCCAAGAAAGTAAAAAGAACTATAGATAGATAAGAAGCTGAACCCGTTAAATCAAAATAGTGTTCTGTTTGGTAAATGTAAGAGGGTATAAAGATGAGCCAATGAAGTATAAATCCAATAGAAGCGGCAATGGCAAAAGAGGGAAGGCCAAGTAAATAAATTGAACCCGGACTGCCCGCTGCGGCTATGGCTATTCCTAAAACCAAGCATGCCAATATAGACATTATTGAAGCAGTGTTGCTCATTTTTTTCTTTCCTATTAAGTTAAGTTCGTTATTGTATTGTATAAGTTTAAAGATTAAGACTCTTATGGATTTAAAAAACTATATTGATTCAATCGAGGATTGGCCACAAGAGGGTATTAACTTTAAAGATATTTCTCCAATTCTTGCTAACCCCGAAGCTTATACTGAAAGCATATCCGGTATGTGCAATCTAATTAATCACAAGCCAGAAATGATTGCGGGGATTGATGCAAGGGGTTTTATTTTTGCTTCTGCAATAGCAGAGAGATTAAATATTGGTATGTTGTTGCTACGGAAAGGAGGAAAACTTCCGCCCCCTAAAATAGACATTCAATATGAACTTGAATACGGTTTAGACCAACTTGAAATTAAGGAAGCTCAAACTAAGGGAACAGAAATAATTTTGATTGATGATATTCTTGCCACTGGCGGAACCATGTCCGCTGCTTGCGACCTATGTATAAAAGCAGGCTACACAGTAAAACAGGCTCTTGTGTTCATTGACTTAGTTAATGTTCATGAAGAAATAACCTTATCTAACGGCATTAAGGTCGACAGCTTGATACAACTAGATTGATTTATCACTTAGGTATTCAGAGAAGACTATTCCTGCTTTCTTAACGTTTTCACTAAAATCATTCGCAGCACTTTCATCAGCAAAATCTGAAATGTACTTGAAACAGGCAAACGGAATGGATTCCTGATAACAGACTTTAGCTATAGCATAAGCCTCCATATCAACAACATCAGCCTTTAAGCCAATGTCGGATTCAACAAAAGAATCACCAGTCGCACAAATCAAGTTCATATTTATTGTATTAATAGGATGATCTTCAATCTCAATAACCATAGGTGGGTCTTCTTCAAAAGGAGTTTGTCCTAAGCCTGTACCCAAGGGCCTGGAGTCCATGTCTCGTTGAATAAAATATTTACAATCAATTAATCCTGAGATTTTGGTATTCAGAGATCCTGCTGTGCCGAAATTTATAATTAAGTCAGGCTTTTCTTCCTTGACTGTTCTCAGGGTTGATAGGGCAGCGTTAATTTTACCTACACCGGTATGATTAATGTCATATTCAGTATTCAAGGAATGTGTTTCTTCCTTAATTGCAGATAAGATAATTACTTTCATGATGTAGTAAGTACAACTTTAAGATTATACAAGGCGAAATTTAATTTGTTATAAAAGAGGAGAGGGGATTATGTTTGAAATAAATTTATTTAATACAGCACAAATTTTAGATCAAGGAATAGCAATAATAGGCACCTTCTTATTAACCAGCTTAAGTGCGAAGACAAGAATGTATGGATTTATAGCTTTTTTATTAGTAAATATTCCCGGTATATATTTATTGGTCGTAACTGAGTTATGGTGGATATTAGCCGTTACACCCGTGTGGTTGTATTTAAACTACATAGGTTTTATCAATAATTACAGAGAACAGAAGGCTCTGTCTTAAGTTAAGCAAAAATATTAATATTCTCTTTAACTACTTTTTCTAAATACGGAGAAGGTGCAAATTCAGGACCAAGTTCTTTCTCCATTTTATTTAACCAGTCTAGAACTTTATCAAACCCAACAAGACTACCGTAAAACATAGGTCCGCCTTCATAGACTGGCCAGCCATAACCATTAATCCAAACTATATCTATATCACTGGCCCTTATAGCCATGCCTTCTTCTAGAATTTTAAATCCTTCATTAATCATAGGGTATAGACATCTTTCCAATATTTCCTCTTTGCTGATGTCCCTGAGGCGTATCTGCCTAGCTTGAGCAAAGTCTCTGATAATGGCTTCAACTTCAGGATCAGGTGATTTAACTCTGTTTTCGTCATATAAATAAAATCCTTTTCCAGATTTTTGTCCAAGGCGGCCCGCTTCACAAAGAACATCTCTTAAAGTTTCACCTTTTGAAGTTTCTTTACTCCACCCAATATCAAGTCCAGCAAGGTCTGACATAGCAAAAGGACCCATAGGAAACCCAAAGTCAAAGAGAGCGTCGTCTATATCCCAAGGTAAAGCGCCTTCAAGAATTAATTTATTCGCTTCTCTTTGTCGCTGAGCAAGAATTCGATTGCCTACGAATCCAGGGCAAACACCAACAACGGCAGCTATCTTGCCTATCCTTTTAGCAATTGACATGGAGCTAGCGACGACTGATTTGGAAGTCTTTTCTCCTCTAACTATTTCTAATAATCTCATGACATTAGCAGGACTAAAGAAGTGAAGGCCTATGACATCTTCTGGCCTATTTGTTTCTGCAGCTATCTCATTCACATTAAGGGCTGAGGTATTAGAAGCAAGAATGGCTCCCTGTTTAGCAATACCGTCAAGTTTATTGAAGATTTCCTTTTTTAACTTCATGTTTTCAAAAACCGCCTCGATAATAAGGTCCTGTGTATTCAAGGATTCAACAGACAACTCGCCGGTTATTAATCCCATTCTTGTTTCCACATCTTCCATAGAGATCCTTCCCTTATTTGCTGTGTTCTCATAGTTTTTTCTAATAACTGCTAAGCCCTTATCTAATCTCTCTTGATTCTGTTCAACTATAGTTACAGGAATACCTACATTAGCGAAATTCATGGATATACCACCCCCCATAGTTCCGGCTCCAATAACTCCAACAGAATTTATCTCACTCACTTCAGTTTCTCGTGGGATATCAGGAATCTTGTTAACTTGTCTTTCGGAGAAGAAAACATACCTTTGTGCAGCTGACTGAGTACCTGTAACTAGTTTAGTAAAAAGATCCCGCTCAACTTTTAAGCCCTCTTCGAAAGACTTGTTAACCGCTGCCTCTATGCATTGAATGTTGTATTCAGGTGCTAAAAAACCCCTAGTTCGTCTAGCAATCGACTTTCTAAAATCTGTAAATAAAGTGTCGTTTCCTTTGTCTGCCTTAATGTTTTCTTCATTGTCTCTGACTTTAACCAGAGGTCTTTTTTCTTCAACTATCGTTGTTGCAAATTTAATAGCATCCGCTAACAGATTTTCTTCATTAGCCAATTCATCAACTAATCCCATTTCTAGGCACTGTTTAGCAGGAACATGCTGTCCTGATGTAACCATTTGTAAAGCTTTTTGCGCGCCTACTATTCTAGGTAGGCGTTGTGTCCCTCCGGCACCAGGTAATAATCCAAGGTTCACTTCTGGAAGACCACATCTAGCTGAAGGCACTGCAATTCGGTAGTGACAGGTTAGGGCAACTTCTAAACCACCACCCAGGGCAGTGCCGTGAATAGCTGAAATAACCGGTTTAGGTGAATCTTCTATCATGTCTTGGACTTCAAAAAGTGAAGGGCCTTTAGGGGCTTGACCAAATTCAGTGATATCAGCACCAGCAATAAATGTCCTGCCTTCACAAATTAATACAATTGCTTTTATATCTTCGTCCTCAATGGCTTGTTTAACACCAACATGCAGTCCTTCTCTAACATTTGCGGAAAGTGCATTAACAGGAGGTGAATTCAAAGTTAGTACAGCTATATTTGATTCTATTTCTAAATTCGTAACTTCATTGATTGCTGGCATTTTTACGCTCCGTATTTAATTATTTTGAAATTACACTCTAGCTTATGATGAGTTTAAATAGTAATCAAATCTTAAAGGAAGAGCTCATCTCCTCTCTCATAGAGAATCTGCAGACCCCCTTCAATAGAGAAATTTTTCTGCTTTGATTCGGTTAGTAATAGTTTTCTTATTAAACCCTTTAATAGGAATGGGCTTGTTCCAGTTGCCATTAATTTCTTTGCTCCTAAAAGTGAGGCAACTTTTATAGATTGTTCCAAACTCATAGACACAAATGGATTATCTCGAACAAGCTGAAAACTGGTCTTCCATATATTCGGCTTTTTGCAAGTAATATTTAAAAGGACCAATTTCTATTGGGTCATTACTAACGCAAGTCACTTTATTTAAAAATCCTTTTTTCTCGAGTGTCTTTTTTACTCTAGACGTACTGATGATTTGAACATCTTTATTAAGTTTTTTTAGACTGGGTAAGTGCAAATGATCAACAAAAGGGGCTGTGATGATTACGGCCTTCACTTTGTTGAGATCTTTTTCACTTAAACAAGAGGGCTCTTCTCTCTCCCTTTGCAGTATGAAAGAGGAGTGGGGGTTAAGCGTTTTATCTAACCATGGATCAATCAAAACCGAGAAATTGTCTTCCTCAATTAACCAAGTTTGATAGTCATCAGCTTTTAGAATTCTCATGCGGTTAGTTTAATTATTAGGTGGTAATATGAAAGGCTTAACTTTTAAGGAGTGATTATGAAATATCTTATTGCAACTATGGTCTTTATTTTTTCCTGTTCTGCTTTTTCAGCTGCTAAATGGGATGAAGCAGGATGTGGAAGAATAGAAGCAGGGGTTGGTCAACTTATTGGAGCATCTGAGTCTATGAGAGGACTTTCCGAAGCAGCTGGCAGGGATGGTGATTATAAAGGAGAAGAGGAACTAAGAAAGAGGCAAATGGATTATCTCGAACAAGCTGAAAATTGGTCTTCCATATATTCGGCTTTTTGCAAGTAATATTTAAAAGGGCATATAAGAAGAATATGGTGCCCAGAGGTGGAATCGAACCACCGACACAAGGATTTTCAGTCTTCTTGCAGAAAGAAATGTTCTGGATTTATCGAGAATCCTAATCCGCCATAAGCTCTATAACCAATTAGCTCAGCAAGATCCTTAGGAAGTTTTTTTACGTCTTCTGAAGTTACGTCTAGATATTGATTTTCTTCCTGACGCAACCAACCTAGAGAGTAAGAAAGAATGACTCCATATCTCCAGTCATTAGAAACATTAGCTCCTGCACCATGCAGAGTTCCTCCCAACCAATACAAGACTGACCCTGCAGGCATTTCTGCCGATAGTATTTCTTCATCTTTTGGCTTTCTATCTTTCCCCCATGTGTGACTACCTGGTACCAGCAAGGTAGCTCCATTGTCGGCACGAAAGTCAGTTATTGCCCACATACTTGCAACAATTAGATTCGGTCGCGGAAGATCAAAAAATGGAAATGGGTCTTCCTCTCTATGTAATATTTGTTTTCGAGAACCAGGACCAACTTCCACAGCAGCACTTACATGAAGTTGATAACCGCAGTTTGAGTTAGGCAATAAAAAATGGTCACAAATTTCCATAGACATTTTATCGATTGCTAGTTTTCCAGTAGTTTCAGATAACGCGACCAAGGCACTCATTCTTCTAGTATTTCCAGGATAAAAGTCTTCAGGATCATCAATCTGCGCGGGGGACATTTCCATCGCTGGTTCTAGTTCGGTTTTAACTTTCTCTCTTATATTCTCCGATATGGCATTTTTTACAACCAAACAACCGAATCCTGAAAGGTTTTCTATTTTATCCTGAGTTTTATCAGTTATATCTAAGACAGGTATTTCCATTTTGACTATTTCAAGATTAATTACTCTAACACAGACTATTAAAATTAATATTAAGGCCTAATTTTAAAAAATTTTAGAGATGGTGCCCAGAGGTGGAATCGAACCACCGACACAAGGATTTTCAGTCCTTTGCTCTACCAACTGAGCTATCTGGGCAAAATGTGGAGCGGATTGTATACAAATATACTGCCTTAAAGAAGGTGCTATTCTTTTGGAGGTGTATATCCTTCCGGCCTCGCGTACTCTTCTCCTGAAAGAAATAAATCCATTTGTTCATTTAACCACTTCCTAGCCTCTTTATCCGTCAGATTAATTTGGCCTTCATTTATAAGCATTTTTTGATGATCAAGCCACTCTTCCCATGCTTGCTTTGAGACATTTTCAAAAATTTCTTGTCCTTTAGGTCCTGGATAAGGAGGTTTATCTAAACCTGGTAATTCCTTTTTAAATTTTTTACAGAGGACTGATCTTGTCATGGCATTGTTATTTGGTTGATAGTTTTTTTAACGGGTGCTGGTAACCCTAAGGATTCTACATTTTTGAAGTTAACCCAAACAGTGTTTTTGATTTTTTTACCTTTCTTTACTTTTACGAGATAAGGGATGGCCTCTAAATTAAAGTGACTGAAATTATGTTTAACTTTTTTGAGTTTTTTTATATTTGAGATATTTGAATCAAAATTACGAGATAGTGCTAACTCTAATTCCGCTTTTTTTTCGGTTTCTATAAATGACCAAAGACCACCCCAAATTCCTTCTTCTTTTCTTTTTTCTAACAATATCTCTCCAGAGGGGCCTTGAGGTAAAAGCCAGAGCACCTTTTTGGTAAGTTTTGATTTTCTTTTTACCTTTAAGGGCAGGGTATCAACCAGACCTTCTTTAAAAGCTGAACAATCTTGGTTAACAGGACAGTTTGAACACAAAGGATTTGATTTAGTGCAAACAGTAGCACCCAAATCCATAATAGCTTGCGTATAAATATCAATTCTATTGCTAGGCAATAGACTTTCAGAGATTTGCCATAATTGTTTAGTTGTGGAAGAGGCTTGAAGGTTACCTTCGATTTTAAAGTGTCTTGCCAATACCCTTTTTACGTTACCATCCAAAATAGGAGCTTTCTTCTTGAAACCCAGGGACAGAATAGCCCCCGCAGTAGATCTACCTATACCGGGTAATTCAACTAATTCATTAATAGAACTCGGGATCTTTCCTTCGTGGTTAGAGCAGATTAGTTTAGCTGCTTTATGAAGGTTTCTAGCCCTTGCATAATAACCTAGGCCTGACCAAAGTTTTAGAACTTGATCTGGGGTAGCTTTAGAAAGGCTTTTTACTGTAGGAAACTCCTGAATAAATTTTTTAAAATAAGGTATAGCGGTAACAACTTGTGTTTGTTGGAGCATAATTTCGGAAACCCAAACTTTGTAAGGAGTGATTTTCTTCTGCCAAGGGAGGTTTTTTCTACCATGCAATTCATGCCAAAGAACTAGTCTGGTACTAAATTTTTTCATTTAACTGTGATTTTCATACTGATAGCATTCCAGTAAGAATAGTTTAGTTTTACATTATGGTTTTAGCTACAACCTCGCCCAGTTTGTTTACTTGGTAGCAAATAGGCATCCCTGTTGGGATTTCTAGCTTCACTACCTCTTCTGGACTAAGTTTATCTAATTCCATGACAAGAGCACGAAGAGAATTACCGTGTGCAGCTATTACGATTTCTAAGTTATCAATTAGCAGAGGAAGAATATTATTTTCGTAATAGGGCAGTACTCTCTCGGCGGTCATTTTTAGGCTTTCTCCACCCGGGGGTGCTATGTCAAAAGATCTTCTCCACTTATGAACCTGGTCATCTCCCCACTTTTTTCTAGCTTCATCTTTATTCAAACCTGCTAGGTCTCCGTAATTTCTTTCGTTTAAGGCTTCATCCTCAACAATTTTTATATCTTCTTGGGTCATTTGCTTAAGCATAATACTTCCCGTTCTCTTAGCTCTTAACAACACAGAAGTAAACATAAGGTCGAATTTATAGCCAGATGCCTTTAAGGCCCTACCTGCTATTAAGGCCTCTTTTTCTCCTTTATCAGTTAGGTCAGGATCCTTCCACCCTGTGAAAAGGTTTTTTTCATTCCATTCACTTTGACCGTGCCTAACAAGAACTAGAGATGCCATTGATAATGTTTTAATCTTCTAAATTAATTCTTTGAAAGAAACTATTCTAACTCACGAACCTATATAATCACGATCCAAAATGAATACATTCTTTCTATTTATTTCCCAAAACTTTATAGCTGTAACTCTGCTATTGCTAAGTATTTTGGCTTTGATTGTTTATGAAGGTAGAAAGGGAGGCAAAAAATTAAGTCCAAGCGAAGCAACCAGAAAGATTAACAAAGAAGAGGCTTTGGTACTAGATCTGCGACCCTCACAAGAATTTTCTTCAGGGCACATCGCTGGGTCAATTAATATGCAAGAAGATAAATTGGAACAACACTTAACGACTAAAAAGCACCCCAAAGAGACGCCAATAATCTTGGTTTGTAGAACAGGAATGAATTCAAAGAAATCTGGTATTTCCCTTATTAAATTAGGTTACCTTGATGTCAATATAATTGGCGGAGGGATGATGTCCTGGGAAGGGAATGGAATGCCTCTCGCCAAATAAAAAAATCTATTAATTCATCCCCAAGTCTTTTATTTTTCTAGTTAGGGTATTTCTGCCCCATCCTAAAAGCTTAGCTGCCTCATTTTTTTTACCCATTGTCTTACCTAATGCGGCCTCTATCATTGTCTTTTCAAATTCAGGCAAAGCTAGATCCAATAATTCTGTTTCTCCTTTTGCTAGGGAATCTTCAGCCCAAGATTTTAATTTTCCTGTCCATTCCGTCTTAGACTCAGTACTTTCACTTTTTAGATCAACAGGTAGATCTTCTAATTTAATTTGTCTTGAAGGTGCCATAACGGTTAACCACCTGCACACATTCTCTAGTTGCCTTACATTTCCTGGCCACGATAATCTAGAAAAGTAATCTTCTACTTCTTCTGATAAGAATTTGACCTCTTCATTTAATTCTTGGGCACTGATTTTTAGAAAGTGCTTACTAAGAGCTGGAATATCTTCTCTTCTTTCACTCAAGTTGGGTAAAGAGATTTTTATTACATTCAAACGATGAAACAAGTCCTCCCTAAAAACTCCCTTTTCTACTTGTTCCTCTAGGCTTTGGTGAGTGGCAGCTATTATTCTTACATCAACCGTTATTGGTTTTCGGCCTCCAACTCTATAAAACTCTCCGTTTGAAAGAACTCTCAATAGTCTGGTTTGAGTTTCTAAAGGCATATCTCCGATTTCATCAAGAAAGAGTGTTCCCTCATTAGCTTGTTCAAACCTTCCTATTCTCCTCTCGTCCGCTCCTGTAAAAGCACCTTTTTCGTGACCAAATAATTCTGCTTCTAATAATTCTTTTGGTATATCAGCCATATTTAAGGCTATGAATGCTTTATCTTTTCGTGGACTATGTTGAAATAATGCTTGGGCTACTAGTTCTTTCCCCGTTCCTGAATGACCTACCAATAAGACGGTCGAATTTGAATTGGATAATTTTCCTATGGCTCTAAAAACTTCCTGCATAGCAGGAGCTTCACCAATTATCTCAGCCTTAGGACGACTCTCAGGTTCTTCTTGATCTTCTTCTTCAGAAGTAATTGCTCTTCTTACAATTTTTATGGCTTCATTTATATCAAATGGTTTAGGAAGATATTCCCATGCTCCATGCTCATAAGACTCGACTGCACTTTCAAGGTCAGAGTGGGCTGTCATTATTATGACTGGTATATCGGGTCTAATTTCTTTAACTTGATCCAAGAGAGCTAATCCACTGGTACCCGGCATTTTAATGTCAGACAGGATTGCTCCGGGAGACTCTTCTTCTAGCTTTTTTATGACTTGATGAGCTGATTCAAATGTTTCTACCTTTAAACCGTTTTCTGAAAGTCCTTTTTCAAGAACCCATCTTATAGATTCATCATCGTCGACTACCCAAACTAAATTCTTCTCAGGCATTTACCCTCCTTAGTTGTCGCTCTCTGAACTTATGTTCAATCGGAATTAGAATGCTAAATTCTGTTTTACCTGGTTCACTTTCAAACTTTATAGTCCCCTTATGTTGAGAAATAATTCCTTGGGTAATAGAAAGACCTAAGCCCGACCCTTCAGACTTTGAAGATATCATGGGAAAAAATACTGAGTCCTTAAGGTCTTTGGGTATTCCAGGCCCATTATCAATCACAGAGATTCTACAAACCGTTTTATGTTGAGTTTCTCCAAGTAATTCTTGATGCAGAACTCTTGTTTTAATCTTTATCTCTGGTGATAGAACCTCTCCTTCTATCAAAGAATCCCTGGCATTGTTAACTAGATTTAAGATGCTTTGTTCCAATAAATAAATATCTATATAAATTTCCGGGATGCTTGGGTCATAGTCTTTAAGCAAATTAATACCATTTTCACTTAAGTTTTGTTTTAACAAAGTTATAACATTTTCTAAAGGTGCATGAATGTTCTGCATTTCAAAAGCAGGCTTTCTATTTGGACCAAGAATGTCATTAACTAATGAAGAGAGCCTGTCGGTTTGGTTAATTATCATTTCTGTGTATTCTCCCAAATGTTCTTTTGGCAGTTTTTGACTCAATAATTGGGCTGCACCTCTAATACCACTTAAAGGATTCTTGATCTCATGAGCAAGGCCTTTAATAAAGGCAGAGGTCACTTCTTGATTGGATTGAGATCTGAGCCTTTCACGGACTTCATGCAAGTAGTCTTTATTTATAATCTCCAATATAAAGCCTTCGCCAATTAACTCATCTTTAAATGGTTGAATATGGTAATCACATAACAGCTTCTTTCCGCCCTTAATAAACAAAAGGATATCAACTTTTGAAAAAGTTGTTTTGTTATTGAGATTTTCTAGAAAGCTGTCAAAGTCTTCTGACTCTTCAAAGAATAATTCCTTGAGCTTTTTGTTTTTAGAAGACTTAAAACTAGTATCTAATAATGATTGAGCAGAAGGATTTAAATATTTAATTTTTAAAAATCTGTCTAAAAGCAGAACCCCAGTTCTTAGTTCATCCAGGTAACTTCTATCTAATTTTTGCATGGACTCTTTAAGAAAAAAAAGGGGGAGAACATCTCCCTCTTTTTTATTCTTTAAAGTAACAGTTCAACTTAAAATTTTTAGCTCTTAAAAACATTTAAGTTAAAGTTCCCACTATGTGAGCAATGATCTTATAAGGATCTGCATTTGAAGCTGGTCGCCTGTCTTCTAGGTAACCATTCCAGTCATGTTCAAGAGTATAAATAGGAATACGAATACTTGCTCCTCTATCACTGACACCGTATGAGAATTCAGAAATTTTTTGTGTTTCATGAAGGCCGGTTAGTCTTTGATCATTATCTGAACCATAATGAGAAATACCTTCCTCGTGAACTTCTCCAAGTTTTTCACACATTGAAGTGAAAAGATTTTCTGAACCATTTGTTCTCATTTCTTCATTAGAAAAATTTGTATGCATTCCAGAACCATTCCAGTCACCACTCTTTGGCTTAGGATGGAGATTAACTCCAACTCCAAAATCTTCAGCAATCTTGTATAGCAAATATCTACTTACCCAAAGATCATCTCCAGCTTTCACGCCCCTACCGAAGCATTGATATTCCCACTGTCCTAATGCTACTTCGGCATTTGTTCCTGTAAGCTCAATTCCAGCATCAATACAGGCTTCTAGATGAGCTTCAGAGATTTCTCTTCCTTGAACATTATCTGCTCCAACACCACAATAGTAGTCACCTTGTGGTCTAGGTGTACCATCTTCCCAACCTAAAGGACTTCCATCCTTATTAGTAAAGAAATACTCTTGTTCAAATCCAAACCACCATTCGTCGTTTAATATTTTTTCTGCAGCTGCTCTGGTATTAGAAGGATGAGTTTCATGCTCTCCTGTTTCGACTTGACACATAACAAGATAATCAGCAAATAAAGGACAATCATAAGTATTTACTGGAAGTAGTAAGCAATCTGAGCTTCCACCTTCTGCTTGTTGAGTTGAAGAACCATCAAAGGACCACTCTGGGGGTGTGTCATCTGTAGTTGCTTTAATTTTACTTCTGATAGAAGGTTCTGGCTGAAATCCATCAAGCCAAACATATTCATAGATTTTTGTTTCTGACATTTAATTTTCTCCGTACATAAAAATGAAATGAAATAATATCATAAAAAAAGCCCCAGTACAGGGCCTTTAAAGTTAGTATAGAGTGCAAAATGCACTAGATAAAAGCATATGCACTACTAAGGTGCATTAATACGAACAATTTTTTCAGCTAAACCTTCTTTTTTAGAAAAAATTAACCACTCAGAGAAGAATTTATTCCATTGATATTTTTCATCTCTATGAAACATGTTTTTGTTTGGGTATTTATTTCTTGCCCAAAATAGTTGCTTTCCATTAAATTTTCTTACCTCTGCCATTCTTATATCATGGTAAATGGCTACAACAATTTCAGTAGCAATCAATTCTTTGGTTGAGAATCCTGACTGTTTTATAACTAATGTAGACGTATATTTAGAATCTTTACTTAATTCTAAAGTTACTCTTGAGTTGAGATCAGCTTCTGGTAGAAGATAAGACAAGTTAAGGTTTTTTCTATAAGTAGGAATAATCTCTTTTATAAGCATAAAGTTCTTCTCATATAAAAATAGAAGGCCCTTAAGATTAGTCTTTGGCTTTCTTCTTAATGTTACTCCTAAGTTATTTTTATTAGTCATAAGACGACCATAATATTAACGCAGCTACTGATCTAAAGGGTTTCCAAGATTCAGCAATTTTTTCTGTTGTCAACTTTTCAGGTCTATTTTTTAGGCCTTTTAGTCTTTGTATTGCAACCTGTAATCCTAAGTCTGCAGAAGGCCAAGCATCTTTCCTAGACATGCATCCAAGCAAGTAACACTGTGCAGTCCATTCTCCAATACCTTTAAGCTTAGTTAATTCATTTATTACCTCTTCATTAGACATCAGTTCTAGTGAATCAAAGTTAAGATCTCCTGAAAGGCATGCTTTTGCAATACCAAAGCAGTAATTAATCTTTTGAAAACTAAGACCCGCTTCTCTAAAAACCTTTTCATCAGTTTTAATGAATTCCTTTGCAGAAAATGGAGTAATACATTGTTTTAATCTTCCAAAGATAGCTTTAGCTGAAGCAACAGAAAGCTGTTGTTCCACAATTAGATTTATCAACCCCTCAAATCCTGAAGGCCTTTTGAAAAAGGTAATTTGACCCTTTCTTTTTTTTAGTAGTGCTTTTAATCCAGGATCTTTATCGCATAAAAATTGAAGTCCTTCTTTAAGAGAACTAGAGTTTAATTCTTGTTTCATTAGGGTAGAGTTCATTAATTACCGAGCTTTTAAAGGGTAAGAGAGATTTGCATCTTTCGTTATATTCTAGGACGTGCTCTCTTTCCCTTACCAAGAAATCATCAATAGCTTTTTTAAATCTTTCATCTTTTATCCAATGGGTCGAGTAAGTTTCAACTGGTTGAAATCCTCTTTTAATCTTGTGCTCTCCTTGAACCCCTGGATCAAATTTATTTAACTTTAGCTCTATACAATGTTCTATTCCTTGATAGTAACAAGTTTCAAAATGCAAAGAGTCGTATTCCTCAAGACAACCCCAATATCTTCCATAGAGATTCTTCGAGTCACAAAAGTTTAAGGCACCAGCCACGTACTCTCCTGTCTCAGTTTCCTTGGCCATCACTAACAATATTGATTCAGGTAGACATTTTGAAATTTGATGAAAGAATTCTAGGTTTAAATATGCTTGCATGCCCCGTTTTAAATAAGTTAGTTGATAAAATTTAAAGAAACTCTCCCAATGTTTTTTCGATATATCTTTCCCCGAAATTCTTTCCATTTGAATGTTTTGATCATAAATCTTAGACCTTTCTTTTTTTAGATTTTTTCTCTGCCTCGAAGTCAACTCATCAAGAAAATCATTAAAGTCAGAGTAGTTGTTGTTGAACCAATGAAATGAATAGCTGGTTCTCATGCTAAATCCGGAATCTATATAAGCTGTAAGTTCATTCTTTTCGGGTAAAAGAATATGAGCACTAGAAATCTTTAGTTTAGTAGAAATTTCTTCTAATCCTTCTTTAATAAGTGCACTTATTGTTGTTCTTTTATTTTCATCCAAAATGCATAACCTTGGACCCGAAGCGGGAGTGAAGGGAATTGCGCTTACTAGTTTAGGGTAATAATCTAAGCCATTTCTGTAGAAAGCATCAGCCCAAGACCAGTCAAAAATAAATTCTCCATGTGAATCAGTTTTTATGTACATAGGCATTAAAGCAATTACATCTTCATCTTCCTTTACAAGGAGGTGAAATGGGTACCAGCCTGTTCCTTCCCCAACACACTTGCTTTCTTCTAAAGACAACAAGAAAGAATGTTTCATAAAGGGATAGTCAGAACTGACTAAATCATCCCAAGTTGTTTTATCGATGTTTTTAATAGATTCAATAAAGGTTATTTTCATTTATTTAATATAAATTCACATTTGGACAATGCTGGCAAGTATTGTGCCTACTAAAATTGAAAAACCTATCCAATTATTTTGCTTAAAGGCTCTAAGGCATTTATCCGGTTCTTCATTTCTAACAAGAAGAAATTGCATAAAAACTAGTCCAAGACAAACAACAATACTTAAATAAAAAATTGGACTTATTTTTTCTAGTAAAGCACAGAGACTCCAAAGAGAAAGAGATATCAAATGGAATGCAACAATTAAGGTTGGTGAGTGCTTTCCGAAAGTTATGGCAGAAGAATTAAGACCAATCGATAGATCTCCTTCTTTATCACTCATAGCATAAGCTGTGTCATAGGCTAATATCCAAAAAAAGCATGCTGAAAACATAATTAGAGATGTGGCAGAGATCCTATCTAACTCTGCAGCTGAAACCATTAATATTCCCCAAGAAAACGCCAATCCCAAAAAAAATTGAGGGACTTTAAAAAATCTTTTTGTCAGAGGATAGAAAACAGCAATTAGTAGGCCCATGCATGCAATAAGAATGGTTAGTTTATTTGTCCAAAATAATAATAATGCTGAAAGGCTTATTAAAATAAAAAAGAGGATCATTGCCTCAAGGCTACTTACCTCACCAGTTACAATTGGCCTCTCTTTAGTCCTCTCTACTTTGCCATCAAAATCTTTATCAAAAAAGTCATTAATAACACAACCAGCAGAACGCATTAAAAAGGTTCCTAAGCAGAAAATAATAACGAGTTTCAGAGTGGGTGAACCATCCTTCAAAATCATAAAAGCACTTAAAGTTGGCCATAGAAGCAAAAAAGTTCCGATAGGCTTTTCAAGCCGCATAAGTTTTCCTAACCCAATTAACTTACTAGTCATTTCACTTTTTCTATCCTAAGTACTAAAGAAGGAGTACTTTAGTCTAGGTTGCCAAGAAAGTTGAGTTAGAATGTCGCATTTTATTAATAAGCAAAAGTAAAAATAAATGAAAAAGTGGGAATGCATAGTATGTGGTTTCACCTATGATGAAGAAGAAGGCTGGCCAGAAGAAGGAATTGAACCAGGAACGGCTTGGGATGATGTACCCGAAGATTGGGTATGTCCAGATTGTGGAGTAGGCAAGGAAGATTTTGAAATGGTTGAAATATGAACGCTTTATCTGCTCCTAAGAACCTCACAAGAAATGTTTTGATTGGAATGGCAGCTGGTGTTCTAGTTGCTTCAATCTTTTACTACACATCTGGATTTATTTCTGAAAATATATCAGTAGTTGTAGAAAAGTATATTTTTAATCTGGGTGGACAGATTTTTAAGAATCTTTTGATGCTTGTAGTTGTGCCGCTTGTTTTCTTCTCACTAGTATCAGGAATATCTTCTCTATCCAATATGGTAAAGCTAGGATCTATAGCTACCAAAACCATTGGACTTTATTTATTCACCACTGCCATAGCGGTGAGCTTGGCTTTATTTTTTGGTTGGGTTTTTAATCTTTCTGGATTCGAAGGAACAGTGGACCCTTACATCCCCCCGTCGGGCGATTCAAGTTTATATGGAACGGTTTTAAGAATTTTTCCAAATAATATTTTCGGTGCTTTTATTGAAAATAATATGTTGGGAATAGTATTTATAAGCATTTTGTTTGGAATAGCTCTAAATCTCACAGACGATTTAACAGATGGACTTTCAAAGTCCTTTGAAAGACTTAATACAGTTTTTCTGAAGATAGTTTTGTTAATAATGAGTTTTGCTCCGATTGGTGTTTTCTGCTTAATGGGCAGTTATGTAATGGCTAAAGGATTAAATATTTTTGGTGATTTAGCTCAATACGTTCTCTTATTAATCTTTGTATTGGCTTTTCATTCTCTATTTACTTATTCATTGATGCTTAAGTCTTTCGCTAACCTCAGCCCTATAGTTTTTTATCGAAAGATGAGAAATGTAGCCTTGTTTGCTTTCTCTACTTCTTCAAGTGCAGCCACGATACCTGTAACTTTAAAAACAGTAACCGATGATCTTGGCGTTAAGAAAGATGTCTCCTCTTTTGTTGTTCCTGTTGGGGCAACTATAAATATGGATGGAACAGCTATCATGCAGGGCCTTGCGACTATGTTTATTGCCAGTACTGTTGGCATAGATTTATCTTTAGTTCAGTACGGACAAATCGTCTTGTTAGCCATAGTAACTTCTATAGGAACTGCAGCAGTACCGTCTGCTGGTACAGTTACTTTAGCTCTGATTCTTGGATCTCTTGGCCTGCCTTTAGATGCAATAGGTTTAATATTAGCTGTTGATAGAATTTTAGACATGATGAGGACCGCAGTTAATGTGTGTGGAGATGCTGCGGTTTCGTGTATTGTTGCTAAATCAGAAAATGAACTGGATTTATCAACCTTTAATTCAGAGTGATAAAGATTAATTTGAATTGCCCCCTTTATCTTGTAGACTTCGCCGCTGTTAATAGTTCTCAAGAAGGTTTTTGATTTAAGGAGAAATAATGATAGAGAGTTATCTTGCCATACCCCCTTTATTAGGATTTGTAGGTCTTCTAGTCGCTCTAGGACTTTACATTATTGTTAATAGATTTCCTGAAGGGGATGAAAACGTAAAGAAGATTGGAGATCAAATCCACCTTGGCGCTATGACGTTTATGAAAACCGAATATCTGTACTTAACAATATTTGCAGTTGTAGTGATAGTTTTGGTTTGGGTGTCTTTAGGGCAAGATACAGCGTTAGCCGTTTTAGCAGGCGCTCTTTCTTCTTCTATTGCCGGTTGGATAGGAATGTACTCAGCAACAAAAGCAAATGTTAGGACCGCAACAGCTGCTTCAGAATCTGGTGCAGAAACAGCACTTTCAGTTGCATTTTATGGCGGTTCAATTATGGGGCTCTGTGTAGCATCTCTTGGGTTAATAGGATTAGGATCGCTATATTATCTATTAAGTGGAGATGCTCATTCCATAGAAGGATTTGCTATGGGCGCATCGATCGTAGCTTTATTTTCAAGAGTAGGTGGAGGAATATACACAAAGAGCGCAGATGTTGGAGCAGACCTGGTTGGTAAGCTGGAAGCTGGAATACCTGAAGATGATCCAAGGAATCCAGGAGTTATAGCCGATAATGTCGGAGATAATGTAGGTGACATAGCAGGAATGGGCTCAGATATTTTTGAGTCTTACTGTGGCTCTATGGTTGCCTGTATTGCAATTGCTTCAACCTCAGCAGTTATTGCAGAGGCAAATAGAGAAGGCATGATGTTTTTACCATTAGCTCTAGCCTCGATAGGACTGATTTCGTCAATTATTGGCATAATCGTAGTTAGAATCTTTTCTAATCTATCTCCAGCCTTGGCAATGAGAATAGGCACAATTGCAGCACCAATTCTTTTTGTATCGGCTGCCTATTTTCTTATTAATTTCTTAGTTCCTGAAAGCAATATTTGGCTAGCAGTTGTTTGTGGTTCTGCAGGAGGCATAGTAATTGGTTTAATTACCGAATATTACACAGGCTCAAAGCCTATAGTTAAAATTGCAGAATCAGGCCAGACAGGACCTGCAACTGTAATGATTACAGGGTTATCTGTTGGGATGCAGTCCGTTGTAATCCCGGTGGCTTGTATAGCACTTATTATTTTCGTTTCCACTAATTTAACTGGTTTATATGGAGTTGGAATTGCAGCAGTAGGAATGCTTTCTACAGTGGGTATAACTATGGCCATAGATGCCTATGGTCCGGTTGCTGATAATGCTGGAGGTATAGCAGAAATGGCTGGCATGCCTCCTGAAACAAGAGAAATTACTGATGAGTTAGATGAACAGGGAAACACAACAGCTGCAATAGGAAAAGGTTTTGCAATAGGAGCTGCGGCATTAGCGGCTTTAGCAATAATAGCTGCTTTTGTTTCAACAGTTTCTGCAAACAGAGGGGAGGACCTTCAATTGCTGTTAGACAATCCCATGGTATTAATTGGGTTATTTATTGGAGGGGCTATTCCTTTTCTCATAGCCTCGATAACCATGACAGCAGTTGGTGATGCTGCTTTTGAAATGATTAATGAGATAAGAAGACAGTTTAAAGAAATACCTGGTCTTCTTGAAGGTAATGCTGAGCCGGATACTGCTAAGTGTGTTGATATAGCTACCTCTGCAGCTCTTAAAAAGATGCTTATACCTGGAATTATTGCTGTATCTGCACCTCCTTTAGTAGGTTTTATATTAGGTCCGGAATCTTTAGGGGGAATGCTAGCAGGGGGTTTATTGGCTTGTGTTTTAATGGCTTTATTCATGGCAAATGCTGGTGGAGCCTGGGACAACGCTAAGAAATATATTGAAAAAGGTAACCTAGGAGGAAAGGGCACCGATACTCACGCAGCCGCTGTTGTAGGAGATACGGTGGGCGATCCGTTTAAGGACACGTCTGGTCCTTCCATGAATATCTTAATCAATGTAATGGCGATAGTTAGTCTTGTAATAGCACCCTTACTCTGATCAGATTAATTCTTTCCTCATTGTAGTATGGGGTATGCCAGTATCAGATTCATATGGCTCTATCTCTTTATAACCTAAAGATAAGTAAAAATTTATAGCATTTTCTCTAGCATTTAGAACCATTTCTTCTGCTCCTTTCTTCTTCGCAATCATTTCTAATTCTGAGACTATAGCTGAACCTAAACCTCTTCTTTGGATAGATTCGCTTACTGCCATATATCGTATTTGTCCTTCCTCTTCATTATTGAAATGTAATCTACCCGTTCCAATTACCTCTTCTTTATTATTTACAGCAATAAGATGACAACTATCTTGTTCTTTATCATCCTTCAGTGTGTCCTTTGGCATACCAAGTGGTTTTCTCAACTTTTCCCATCTGAAGTTAAAATATCTTTCCCACTCGGATTCAGTTTCTGGTGACTTAATGATGTAATTCATAGAATATTAATTTTTTATACTTAATTTACTAATGGCAAAGAAAGATAACATCTTTAAAGCAGGCAATTTTAACGACTTACCTTTTTCTTTCAATGAAGAAGTGACTGAAGTTTTTGAAGACATGATAGACAGGTCAGTTCCAGGCTATAAATCCAGCCTAAAACTTATTGAAAACTTAGGAAAGAATTATTATCAGAATAACAGCTCTTGTTATGACTTGGGATGTTCACTTGGAGCTTCTACTTTAAGCCTCTTCAAGGCAGTAGGGAAAAAAGAAGGACAAATTTATGCTGTTGATAATTCAAAGGCAATGATCTCAAGCTGCAACTCAAAATTTAAGAATTTAACTGATTCCAAAAAACTGGATTTTATTAATCAGGATCTAGAAGTTATTGAAATTAAAGATGCCTCTGTAGTGGTCATAAACTATGTTTTACAGTTTATAGAATCCAGTAAAAGAGAGGAATTATTAGAGAAAGTTTTTTGTGGGATGAAAAAAAATGGGCTACTGATTTTGTCTGAAAAGACACATTTTGATAATAAATACCGAAACCAGACTCTTTTTAACTTGCATCACAACTTTAAGTTTAAAAACGGGTATACAAAAATGGAAATTTCAAGAAAACGAGACGCTTTGGAAGGGGTTTTGATAACTGATTTAGAAAAAGACCATCGTCAAAGACTTAGTAAAATTGGTTTTAGAGAAATAAGAAAAGTTATGAGTAACCTTAATTTCTTTACTTTAATTGCTCAAAAATAATGATCAGATTAAATAAATACTGGACAACTTTATTGAATAGTCTTGATTTAGATCCCTATGGGCAAGTAAAAGATAAGCGAATTGAAAATTGGAAGAAAATAATCTCAAACTTACCTCTAATTAACACAACCAAAGTAGATTTAGTAGATGGGATTACAGTTCAAGGGAAATGGGATAGTAAAGACAAACAAAGAACGGAAGAAGGCCTAATGCAACTTGTCCCCTGGAGAAAAGGCCCTTTCACGATTCAAGATATATTTATTGATGCCGAGTGGCAGTCAAATATGAAATGGGAGCGTGTTCTGGATTTAAATATAGAATTAAAGGGAAAAAATATTTTAGATGTTGGATCGGGTAATGGTTATTACGGATTTAGGATGTTAGGGAAGGGCGCGGAGTTCGTAATTTGTTTAGAGCCCAACGTCAGTCATTTAACTCAGTTTCTGGCATTAAACCATTTCATTAACTCAAACAGAATAAGAATGGTTCCACTAAGGATTGAAGAAATATCTTTTTTTGATAAGTGTTTTGATTTGGTATTCAGTATGGGGGTTTTGTACCACCAGAGAAATCCAGAAAATCATCTAAATATACTAACTTCGCATTTAAATGAAGGCGGACAAATAATTCTAGAAACATTAATAGCTCCTGATGAATATGGACAGGCTCTTATACCTAAAAGCAGTTATGCAAATATGTCTAACGTTTGGTTTATTCACACTAGAAAAGGCTTGGAAGACTTAATTAATAAATCAGGTTTAAAAATATTGAAAATGGGTTCTTCGGTAAAAACTATGCCTGAAGAACAAAGAGCAACTAAGTGGATGCCATTTAGATCTTTAGTAGATGGATTAAGTCAAGGGTTGGATAGAACTGTAGAAGGTTTGCCAAGCCCAGATAGAGTGGTTTTGGTTTTAACTAAACTATGAATCTGAATAATCAAGCCTCGCCCCAATCCACCTATTGATAAGAGACCTAGCGTGAAGTTCATTTGTTTTAGCAATAACAAGGGCCTCTTGTTGAGCAGACTCTAAAAGATCTGAATCTCTTATAGGGTTAGCTATTTTTAAGTTCATTAAGCCAGACTGTCTTAATCCATGAATATCGCCACCACCCCTAAGCTCTAGGTCCTTTTCAGCTATTACAAATCCATCATTTGTGTTTTCCATCGTACTTATTCTCTCCTTAGCTAGTTCACTAAGGGGCTCTCTAAAAAGAAGTAAGCAATGTGAATCTGTGTCAGCCTTTCTACCAACTCTACCTCTTAGTTGATGAAGTTGAGCTAGACCTAGTCTTTCTGGATTTTCTATTATCATTAAAGTAGCTTCAGGAACATCTACTCCTACTTCTATAACCGTGGTACAAACTAAAAGTTGTATGTCACCCTTTCTAAATCTATTTATAACTTTATCTTTTTCTTCTTTTTTAAGACGACCGTGGACTAATCCGGTTTTAACTTTGGGTACTTCGCTACTTATTTCTTTAAAAAGCTCTTCAGCTGCCTGTGCTTCGAGTTCGTCTGAGTCTTCTATAAGGGTACAAACCCAATAAACCCTTTGGCCCTCTAGGCAAACTTCTTCGATACGTTTAATAACTTTACTGCGCATAGAATTGGGCCTAGAGGTAGTTTCAACAGGCCTTCTTCCAGGCGGCAATTCATCGATTATGGAAGTGTCTAAGGCTCCATAGACTGTCATAGAAAGAGTTCTGGGTATTGGCGTAGCAGTCATAATTAGTTGATGCGGGCTTTTTTCCTTGTCACCTCCTTTTTCAAGTAAAGTAAATCTTTGATGAACCCCAAACCTATGTTGTTCATCGATTATGGTCAGACCAACTGAGTTAAAAATAACATCTTTCTGAAATAAAGCATGAGTACCTAATAAAACTTGTGTTTTTCCGCTTTGTAAATCCGAAAGAATTCTTTTTCTATCCTTGGCTTTAGTTGAACCCAAAAGTAAATCTACCTTTATACCCAAACCAGTAAACCACTCAGTCATATTTTCATAATGTTGCTCTGCTAAGATTTCGGTAGGACACATAAATGCGGTTTGCAAACTATTATGAGAAGCTTGCAGAGTTGCAAGTGCAGCTATAACTGTCTTTCCAGATCCAACATCTCCCTGTAACAGTCTTCTCATGGGAGTCTCCTTTTCAAAATCCTTTTTTATCTCACCCCATACCCTCGTTTGAGCATTTGTTAATTCAAAGCCCAGTGAACCTAGTAATAACTTTTCTTGTTTTGAAGCAGACTGCATTAAAGGAGATTTTCTAAGCTCTGTTTCTCTCTTTAACATTCCTGAGCAAAGGATATGAGCAACTAACTCTTCTTTGATTAATTTTCTTTGCGCCGGATGTTGGCCTGAAGAAAGTAGCTCCAAGCTAGTTTCTGTTGGAGGATTATGAATGAAGGTTAGAGCACTTAACAAATCCTTAAAACCACCTTTTTCCTCAGTTTCCCAATTTTCTTTCAGTAAGTTATTTTTTTGGCAATAGACAATGGACCCTTGAATCAATTTTCGTAATCTGCCTTGTTGAAGATTTAAAGTTGAGGGGTAAATTGGAGTTAAGTGATCTTCTATTTCCACTTTTTCATCTTTAGAAAACACCTGATACTGCGGGTGTATCATCTCTTTCCCTTTTGGGCCGTGCCTTATGGTCCCAAAACATCTTATTTTATGGCCTTCCTTAAGGTTTTTATGTTGAGCTAAGGCAAAGTGAAACATCCTCATAGTCAATCTTCCTGTGCCATCAAATATCTCAGTTATGAGCATCCTCCTGCCCCTAAAGACTACTGTCGATTTAACTATTTCACCCTCGACTAATAGAGGGGTTTCGTATGGAGCATCTCCTATAGGGGTGAGGTTTGTTCTGTCTTCATATTTATAAGGTAAATGGAAGACAGCATCTTCAACCTGATAAATACCAAGGTTAGATAAAGTGTCGGCTATTTTTGGACCTACACCTTTAATGTTTTGTAT
>LUMD01000590.1_pt1 | contig 28335 bp, 33 predicted proteins | sample 729651 | NCBI WGS metagenome assembly LUMD01 (sample SAMN03860272, study PRJNA289734) | marine metagenome | biome: seawater column; feature: ocean; material: water; isolation source: Red Sea water column Station 34 - depth 258m | place: Saudi Arabia: Red Sea | collected 2011-10-15 | depth 258 m | reverse complement strand
AGACAATAGGGTCGGTCGCACCTTCTGTCCCAAATACCAGCACGGTGCTCTGTTCATTCAGAGCAAGTTTCTGGCACAGGTCTGCATCGGCACGGGCTGCGATGCAGCCAGCAAGTCCTGCAACAGCAGCTTCGCCGGCCACAATTCTTGGGTCATCACCCCTACCTTGCGCAAGTTGTTTCATCAGTGGACCTACGGCATCATCTTCGATCGTCAGAAAATGGTCAGCACCCGATTCGAGTATGTCCCAACCCAGTAGCGACACTTCCCCACAGGACAGACCAGCCATGACGCTTTCCCGAGTAACTGAAATATTCACCAGCTGTCCAGCTACGGCGCTCTGAAACAGACAGTCTGCCGGTACAGGCTCGACCACTATAAATCGTGGTCGCTGAGCGTCATATCGGTGCCACAGGTCGGCGCAGACAGCCCCGGCCAATCCACCGCACCCGCCCTGAATGAATACATGGGTCGGGGTGCTCGCCGCTGGCAGCTGGTTCATTGCTTCAGTACTCATCACGGTATAGCCGGCCATGACAGCCCGTGGGATATCAGTATAGCCAGGCCAGGCTGTGTCAGAGACCAGCAGCCAGTTATTTGCAGCAGCATCTCGTGCTGCTTGGCGTACAGAGTCGCCATAGTCCCCTGCTACGCGTATAACCTCGGCCCCGAATGATTCAACGGCACTCTGGCGACCAGAACTCACTTCGGCATGCATATAAATGATGCACCTGCAGCCAACGTTCCTAGCGCCCCAGGCAACCGATCGTCCGTGGTTGCCGTCGGTTGCGGTGACGACAGTGATCTCGCCAGCGGCTTGACTGAGTTGACCTGCCATCAAAGCTTCAATATCAGTCGCTGTACTGCCCCGCACAGAAATTTCTTGGGCTACAGAGTGCAATACTGCGTAAGCACCGCCCAACGCCTTAAAACTACCCAATCCAAGCCGTGTTGCTTCATCCTTGTAGAATAGTTGTGCGATGCCAATCTCATCTGCAAGGGCAGGGAGGTTGTGTAATGGTGTGGACGCATAGGTGGGCCATGATGTAATCGATGCTCTGGCCCTGGAGCAGGTTTGGATGTCCAGTGCTGAGTCCACAATCTCAGGTCTGGACTGTCTTGGGATGGCTTTCAGATTAAAGTGGTGCTTGGCTATTTCAGCCCCAAGTGTTTTAGCGAGAATCCTTTTTTGCGTCATCAGATAACCTTAGGGGTTTACTAGTGCTTTTGGGAATAGTCGATCTAGAAGAGTGGTAAACCAGCTACCGATCAACGGATCGTATCGTGGCGCCAGCTTTTGTTGTGCCGTCCTACTCTGCGTGCCGGGTTGATCCCAGGGAGCCCATTCTGCTTCATGCCAGCGCTTAAGAAGTATGGTGGAAGTCACCTCGGGATGGAACTGCAGTCCACAGGCATTATCACCGTAACAGAACGCCTGATTCGGAAAAAGTTCTCCACGGGCAAGTAACGTTGCCCCATCGGGGACTTCGAACCCCCGGCTATGGTTTTGTAAGACGTTAAAGTCTTGTGGCACGAATGGCTTTTCCGGATCGTTGGGCTGGATGGTGTAGTAACCGAATTCCTGCAGACCGTCCTCTCGCGGTCCGACCCGCGCACCCAGGACATGGGCCAGGAGTTGACCACCCAGGCACAACCCAAGTACCGGTACATTAGCTTTGAGACACTGTTCTAGCCATTGGGACTCGCTGTACAGATAAGGTGATTGTTCGATCTGATCAATTTGGGCACCGCCACCCGTAACAACCACGCCAGCAATTTCTGGATCTATATCCGGCAAAAGCTCCCCTTTGAACGGTTGGAACCAGGCGATTGCAAACCCCTGATCGGCAAGATATCGAGAGGCCCTGTCATCCCGAGGTTCGGATTCATGTTCTATAAAGACGATGCGCTGACCCATTTGTCGATTGATACTGAGTCAGGTGCCGTGCGCGGGTAATTGGTACAAGGAGCCATATCCGTCGATCGTTTCACTTACTCCCGCGAGTCTCAAGGCGTGCCAGATCAGCGCATGGTTAGACGAGGTCACCGGCTTGCCGAGTTGAGACTCGATATCGTCTATGCTGTCAGTGAGCCTTAGACTTGTGCAGGAGAGAAAAACCGTCTCGACCTCGGTGTGGCTGCCGACGCTCATGATGGCATCTCGAATGCTGTCAGTACTGATGCGAGCTGCTCGATTGTCATCAGTCTGGTTGAACGAACCGAACACCGGGATTTGAAGACCGTTATCAATAAAGTATTGTCGGACGGTTCGGTTGATATCCTCACTGTACGGGGTAACTACGCCGATACGGCGGCTTTGAAAAGCACGGAAAGCAGCAAAGGCCGCGGTAACTGGGGTTGTCGGCTGTGCCTCTGGCCGTCCTTTCTTGATCAGTTCAAAAACACGATCTTCGCCGAGTACTATCGATGCGGATGTACAGCCATAGGCCAGTACATCAAGCTCGACACCGGGGAGAATGACTGCCGCCTGATCAGCGATACCATTCTCCATAGCACGCAGAGAGTCTGTCGTAATCTCCGGAGAGTTGGGGATACGTGTCTGGTAGATAGCGATGCCGGGCATGGTGACGACCTGACGGAATTCATATTCCACTGTATGGTCAGACGCCAGAACAACAAGCCCTATACGTGCTCGGCTGGCGATGCCTTCATCAAGCACGCAGGGCATCGAAAGGATATTGGCACGCTCGTTCAAGATATATCGCTCAGTCGCTGTTCCTACCCTGATAGGTAATTCAGTCCGCGGCTGCTATCACTGCTATTTCAACCGTAAAATCCGGTGACGCCAGTTTGGCTTCAACACAGGCACGCGCCGGTGTATTGCCGGGACTGACCCAAGCATCCCAGACCGCATTCATCTCGTTGAAGGTCGACATGTCACTGATCCAGATGGTGGCTGAAATCAGTTTTGACTTATCTGTTCCCGCTTCGGTTAACAGCGCATCGAGCTGGTCCAGGATCGCGCGGGTCTGGTCAGTGACCGAAGCGCCTGCTGCAGATCGTGCAACCTGGCCTGCGGTGTAGACTGTGTTGCCGTGTACCACGGTCTGACTCATTCGTTCGCCGGTCTCAATTCTCCGGATACTCATGGGTGATTTCTCCTGGTTGGAATATAGGCTGCCCTAAATTGGGGTCGCACGTATTCTAGCGCTGACTGGCAGTTGGAGGTTCAGTAAATAACGGTTAATCTTTACACTCCAGCACAGCGCTAACCTTCATCTGTCTACGTTTCGGAACTAACCCATGAAAAATCTATGGAAGTGGATGTCGGTACCGAACGAATCGACTCATCTCGATTTATGTCAAACCAGTTGATCAATAAAACCGACCCAAATGGCTTCCGCCATTTTGAACAGCTCTTGGCGCCGGTCAATATCACGCTTAATGGGTCCAATAGCTGGGATATCAAGGTCAGGGACGAGCGCTTGTTCCGGAGGGTTCTGCGGGACGGTACTCTGGGTCTGGGTGAGGCTTACATGGACGGCTGGTGGGATTGTGAACAACTGGACGAACTGGTTAGTCGCGGCCTGCGGTCAGGACTTCATCAATCAATTCGCAACAACTGGCGGTTTCTTCTTTTTTTCTTCTCTTGCAGGTTGTTCAACCTGCAGAGTGTGCGTCGGGCATTTATTGTGGGGGAAAAACACTACGATATCGGCAACGATGTTTTCGAGGCCATGCTTGATACCCACATGAACTACAGCTGCGGTTACTGGGCGACCGCGCAGAATCTAAATGAAGCCCAGGAGCATAAAATGGAGATGATCTGTCGTAAGCTCCAGCTCGAACCGGGCATGCAGGTGCTTGATGTTGGTTGCGGATGGGGTGGGCTATCACGCTGGATGGCTGAACGTTACGGTGTCGAAGTCATGGGCGTTACCGTATCCAAGGAGCAGGCGGAGCTGGCACAGACACGTTGTCGAGATTTGCCGGTGACCATTGAACTGACTGACTACCGGTCATTGAGCGGTCGCTATGATCGGATAGTGTCGGTTGGGATGTTCGAGCATGTGGGACAAAAGAACTATCGAACCTATTTCAAGGTGTTGCGCACACTGTTGGCGGAAGGTGGGATTTTCCTATTGCATACGATCGGGTCCGGCGACAATCACTATTCCTCTGACCGTTGGATAGAGAAGTATATTTTCCCAAACGGGGTGCTGCCCTTGTCGCGGGGTATTGTCGACAACTGCAACGGTCTGTTTACAATTGAAGACTGGCACAACATTGGCGCAGATTACGATCCGACGCTGATGGCCTGGTACCGAAATTTCAATGGTGCATGGCCGGAACTCAAAAACCGTTACAGTGACCGGTTCAAGCGGATGTTCGACTATTACTTGCTGACCTGTGCGGGTAGCTTCAGGGCCCGGGATAATCAGCTTTGGCAGGTAGTCCTGTCGGCTGGTGGCATAGAAGGGGGTTATCGGGCTGACCGATGGTTACCCAGAGGGGCAGAGTCCTGAAACTGATCAGGTCTGATGAGTTACGACAGGATCGATCGGTACGCCGGAAGTCAGATCAGCTGACTCTTCGAAAAGCAGTGCCGCCGACAGCAACGGGCCCTCATTAAGCGGTGCTGCGGCGATCTGCAGGCCGACCGGTAAGCCGGTTGAGGTAAATCCGCAAGGGACCGACACAGCTGGTGCACCGATGATTGTGATGGCATAGGCGATTGAGCACCACTCAATGTAGTTCGAAAACTCGTGTTCACCCAGGTGTTCGACGAAGCGCTGTTCAACTGGATAGGGTGGAACAATCGTGGCCGGTGAAATGAGTAGATCGTAGTTTCGGAAGAAAGTCTGCGCCCTGGCGTAGATCGCAGCCCTGGTAGTCATTGCCCGGGCGATCTCCTCGGCGGTGAGTGAAAGACCCTTCTCTACGTTCCATACGATTTCAGGTTTGAGCACTGAACGCAGTTGATCCAGCTGATTGCCGTGGCGGACAGCCATCCCGAGCGCTCGAAAAGTGTGGAATACGTGCTGCAGGCCGGAAAAGTCGGGGTGGTTTTCTTCGACAGTCGCGCCCATGTCCTCGAATCGTTGGGCAGCGTGCCGGCAAATACTGGCGATCTCCGGGTCCACCGGTGTGACGCCCAGATCAGGCGAAAAGGCGACCCGTTTAGGCGCAGTTCGGGCTTCAGCCATGGCCTCAAAGCTCTGTTCGGGTCGGGTGACTGACAGCGGGTCTCGAGGATCACGTCCAGCCATCACATCGAGTAGCATGGCAACGTCGCCGACAGTCCGGGCCATGGGTCCTTCTACGCTGAGCCGATAAAACGCCATGTCGCCCGGGTTGGTCGGGATCCGGCCAATGCTGGGCCTAAATCCCACGATTCCACAGAAGCTGGCAGGGTTTCGCAGTGACCCGCCCAGATCTGAACCACTGGCAATCCACGCCATGCCTGTCGCGAGCGCCACTGCCGATCCTCCGGACGAGCCGGCACACGACAGCGCTGTGTTCCACGGGTTTCGGGTGACGCCGAATACGTCGTTAAACGTATTGGCACCGGCACCGAATTCGGGGGTGTTTGACTTGGCATAGACCACAGCTCCCGAAGATTCAAGGCGTTCTACCAGCAGATCGGATTTTTCGGGTATGTGGTGTTCATGGAGCATCGATCCCCAAGTGGTGCGAACGCCAGCGACAGGCAGCAAATCTTTGATCGCGATGGGCATACCGAGCAGTGCAGTGTCTTGATGGTTCCGAGTGGCAATCGCCTGGCGAGCACGGTCGAAGCATAGTGTCGGCAGGGCGTTGACAATGGGATCGATTTTATCAATACGCGTTTCCAGCACATCGAGCAGTTCAGCGTTACTGACCGCTTTGTTTTTGAGCTGTGCCCGAATTTCCCGGGCGCTGGATTTGATTAGGTCATCGCTCATGAGTTATGTGACCTCTATCTCGAGGGAACCGAAAGATCCGTAGTTCGCGACCAGTAGTTGACCTGACGCTGCGTTGTAGATATTCGTCAGAACGCCCGTGGTAACGATGTCACCCGCACGCAGAAAGGCACCTTGCGCATTCAGGTGATTGGCCAGCCAGGCCAGGACACCAAAAGGGCCGTCGTCAACATTCATGGCATCCCCCTGCTCGACAGGTTGATCGTTGACCGAAAGGGTAACCGCAGTATTGTTGACACTTTCCAGTGACCAGTCAGAAACCGGATCACCAAGAATCAATTCGCGGTGTACGCCGTTATCAGCCACGGCCGAAAACGCCCCCATGTCAGGCCAGGTAGAGAAGCGGCTTTCAACAAGTTCTATCGAGGGCATCACTTCTGTAGTCAGGTCGGCGACGCGTCTGGCAGTCCAGGGGCCTGCCGGTACCAGGTCCTGGCCGACCCGTACCGCTATTTCCGGTTCAATCCCGACCATGTGATAGTCACTGCGGCTGATTATTGTTGGCGTGTGTTTGATGTTATTTTCAAAACAACGTCCTGAGAAACAACCATCGATGCCCAGCAGGGTACGCGCATTAGCATTGGTGCAGCCGACTTTATAGCCCAGGATCGGACCCTGGTTCGGAATCAATAGCTCGCACAGCGCGAATTGAACAGCATAAGCCTGGTCGAGATTGGCCGGCATGACAGTGTCCGGCAGGCCTGTCAGGCTTTGCCCAGGTACACGTGCATCATAAAGTAGTTTTGCAGCGGGAAAGGGGTCATACACCGGTAAGTTCTCCTCAGGTGGACAGCACGGTATACGACTTGATGGCATGCTGCAAGGCGCAGGTACTGGTTTTCGAATGATTAACCATCAATCTGATGAAGCAGAACAATTCGTTATCGAGTTGGTGTAGATTGGAAGTCTTGGGGTTTTAAATCACCGGGTCAGTCGGTAACTGCGCGGGAGATCAGCAGATGGGAAACACAGTTGTCAGTTCGTGGAATGATTTCGATCCATTAAAACACGTTATCGTGGGGCGTGCAGATTTTACCTGTATCCCTCCGACCGAACCGGCAACGGAAGCGAAAATTCCTGCAGACAGTGACATGCGGGGGATGTGGGGACCGCGGCCTCTGGAGACCGTGGAACGTGCGAATTACCAGCTGGATACTCTCGCTGGTTTGCTGGAATCCCGAGGTGTGCGGGTCGATCGTCCGGAACCGCTTCAGTGGAACCAGGCTGTGATGACGCCGGATTTTTCAACAGGATCCTCCTTTGGGTGCATGCCGCCGCGCGATGTGTTGCTGACAGTTGGGAAGGAAATTCTTTCGGCACCGATGTCATTTCGCTGCCGATTCTGGGAATATCTGGCCTACCACAGCCTGATGCAGAAGTATTTCGACGAAGACCCGGAATTTCGCTGGGAGCAGGCGCCAAGACCCCGATTGAGTGATGCAGCATACAAAGCAGGGTACTTTGATGAAATTACCATCGAAGAACGGCTCGAACGCACCGCAGAACTTGATTTCGTGACCACGGAACATGAGCCGCTGTTTGATGCCGCCGATGTGCTGAGAATGGGCAAAGACCTGTTCTGCCAGCACGGACTGACGACCAACCGGCGAGGTATGCAGTGGTTGCAGCGGCATTATCCGGCACACCGGGTTCACGCAGTGAATTTTCCTGGCGACCCCTACCCGATCCATATAGACGCGACCTTCGTACCGTTACGGCCGGGTTTGGTGATGAATAATCCCAACAGGAAGCTGCCGGAAGAACAGCGAAAGATTTTCGAAATCAACGGCTGGGAGATTGTCGATGCCGCACAGCCGGCGCACGAAGCTCCCCCTCCGTTGTGTTACTCCAGTGTGTGGTTGTCCATGAATGTCCTGATACTCGATCACGGCACTGTAATTGTTGAGGCCAGTGAAGTGAACCAGATTGAGCAGCTCGATGCCTTGGGATTCAATGTGCTGCCGGTGGAGTTTCGCGATGCCTATCCGTTCGGCGGACTTCCCTAAGCAGATACCGGGAACACAGATCTAGCTGGTATCTGCGCTGCTGCCTTTGGAATGTTGCAATGGAGATATAAGGGCACGTCGCAGATATCTAAGGAAGACGAGTGGTGCTGAGGTGACGGGTGCTTCGTTCCTGATACATCATGAGTAGAGCACGTGCTGCGACTGCACTGAGCACGATCAATCCTCCGATTAAAGCAATTCGCGTGGGTTGTTCTGAAAACACCAGCCATACCCAGATCGGTCCCAGAGTAAATTCGATCAAGGTGATCAGCATAATTTCGGCGCCTGTGATGTAACGAGAGCCGAGAGTGAAAAAATAATGGACTATTGTCACGATGACCGCACCCCACAAAAACAAGAGCAAGAGATCATGCAGCGATACCTTAAAGTCGAATTCACACCCAACCAGCCCGATTAACCCGCCGATGATCGCACCCATGACACTGGCTGGAAGCATGTTTCTGTCTTTGCCGACACGCAAGAAGATCACAAAGGTCGAAAAAAAGAACGCGCACAGTAGAGCCAGCAGGTTGCCGAAGATCGAGCCAGACAGAATTCCGTCACTTACCATGATACTGATTCCAATCATCGCGACGACAATGGCAACCATCGTTGGGCGCGAGATGTGTTCCTTAAGAAATATTCGTGCCAAGACGGCGGTGATCAGTGGCGATGCACTAATCGTAAATAAGGCACTGGCGACGGTCGTATGGCTGAGCGCTATGATAAAGGTTGGATTCGCAAGTCCGAGAGATATGGCGCCGCCAATCCCAGCCCACCCAACCTGGCGGAACATCCCTGGTAGTCTCGAACGGTATTGGAGTATCAGGACCAGCAGCAGCCCAGCAATAAAGAAAGCCTGTCGGTAAAAGATGATCTGCCAGTCACTGGCGGAGTCAAAGCTTCTGATTACGAGGCCGTTGACAGATATCAGCACACAGCTGCCAGCGATCATCGGTATGGCCCACCGTTGGGCAACTGGGCGGTACGGGCGTGTTGGCGGCATTAGGAGGTCGGATTAGGGAGAAGGCGACGATTCACGGGTGCTCGAGTCTAGTGGAATATCGTTCTGGCTATCGATGGGTAGGTCTAGAACCTTCCAGCGTTGTAGTCCGTGATAGCCTGTTCAATTTCATGCGGGGTGTTCATGACGAATGGGCCATAGCGGGTATCGCCTGCTCTAACACAGACCGCAGTGCCGTCACTCAATGTGCCAAGCTGCTTGGCGCTCAAACATACCGGCATATTCTCATCATCTCGCAGTTTGAGCTCGCCATCGATCACAAATAAAAAAATGGTATGACTTTCAGGCATTGGTTCAGTCAGGGTGCTTTCGGCGGGCAGGGTCACGTCCAGGTAGATCGGGTCGGTCGCCACACCTCGTACAGGTCCGACTGTCTGGTTGCTGGTGGCGCCGGTTATGACCCGCAATGTGGTACCGTCGTCGCGAATGTCTGTGGGAATCTGAGTGGCGGGGTACTCGTGATAGGCGGGCGGACACATTTTGTCGGTCGCCGGTAAGTTAACCCAGAGCTGGAATCCAGCCAGCCGCCCCTGTTCTTGTTCCGGCATTTCAGAATGGATGATGCCACGACCTGCGGTCATCCACTGGATGCCGCCACTTTCAATGATTCCGCCATGGCCTGCGCTATCTTCGTGCCTGACTTTTCCGGCCAAAAGGTAAGTGACTGTTTCAAACCCCCGATGGGGGTGAGACGGAAATCCGGCGATGTAGTCGTCGGGATTGTCGGACTCAAAAAAGTCAAGTAGCAAAAAGGGGTCAATATGATCTAATTCAGCGGAACCGATGTATCGTCGCAGGCGCACCCCGGCACCGTCGGCCGTGGCTTGTCCTGAAATGATACGACTGATTTGTCTATTGCCCACGCTGATGATCTTAGGGGTTGGTGGTATGGTCTGATTCACGGCGTTGAGGATCTTGAGTCAACGCTATAGCTGTTTGGCCCCGATGAACAGGGGCAAAGCAGGAAATGAGTAGCCCATTTTCCAGATAACCCGTTATGCTGTCGATGTGCGGCGTTGGCCTGTAGAGAAAGGGTAATTCAGGCATTTGTTCTAACACTGGATTGCAGGCGTCCGCTATGCTGGCAAATATAATAGTTTACCGTCAGGGTCAACCACCCAGGTGGTATTAAAGGAGAACAACGTGCTGAGCCCCGAAGTAGTGACTTGCCCCGATTATTTGTTGCAACTGGCAAGGAATTGTCCGCCGGTCAAGACAGCGATTGTGGGGACAGGCGCTCCGGTCGTTTTAGAGAGCGTACGCGCTTCGGTTGATGCCGGGATCATTGACCCCGTACTGATCGGTGAACCGGATATTCTTGCGCAAATAGGCGATGAAATCGGCTTCGATATCAGCCACCACGAGATCGTTTCCACGTCTGATGAGAAGGCCATGGGAGAGATTGGTGCGGCATTGGCACGTGCCAACGAAGTTCATATGGTTATGAAAGGCCATATTCACACGGATAACTTCATGCGACCCCTGATCAGTCGCCGGACCGGTCCGAGGAGTCGACGACGACTCTCTCATGTTTTTCACATGTCCGTGCCGGGCAGCGACCGTGTGCTCATGATCACAGACGGAGCCGTCAACGTTGCGCCTGATATCAAGGCGCGAATCTCGATCATTCAGAATGCAGTCGAACTCAGCCATGCACTGGGAAACGACAGACCTAAGGTGGCCCTTTTGGCGGCGTCAGAAGAGATCAATCCTGCGATGTCGGTGACTGTGGATTGCCAGGAAATCACAAACCGATGTGCCGACCTGGACATGGCTGCAGACGTTTATGGTCCACTGGCATTTGACAACATCGTGTCTGTAAAGGCGGCGAATTTCAAAGGTATCTCGCATGTCGTAGCCGGTGCGGCAGATATTGTTGTTGTGCCGACAATCGAAGCAGGAAACGCACTGTTTAAAATGATGGTGTACTTCATGGGTGCTTGTGCGGCAGGCATCGTGCTGGGTGCCGAAGTGCCTTTTCTTTTGACTAGCCGGGCCGATCCGCCTGCTGCGCGACTCGCCAGTGCCGCATTGGGGGCAGTGGTCGCCAGCAAATCTGCCTGAACAACAAAGCCAGCTTCAAAACTATGGTTTTTGAGTTTCGGCAGATTCGAAGTAATGGCCCGTCGCCGGGGCTTTTTTAATCGACCAGTGTCGGGCGGCGAAAGACCAGAATTCTTCAACATCCACGAATTGTTGCTGGGGTATCTTCTGCCCGAGAAATTGCCACGCAGCGACCAGAGAATGCAACGCTTGATCCATCTCGACGGGGCGGTCGCGATCGTGCTTGCTGAGTTTTCTACCGCCAGAGTCCACCACCAAGGGTAGATGGGCATAGCGTGGCGTGGCGTACCCGAGTAGATGCTGAAGGTGTATTTGACGAGGTGTTGACGCCAGCAGGTCTGCGCCTCGAACAACGTCGGTGACGTGGTCCAAATGGTCGTCGATCACAACAGCTATCTGGTAAGCCGCATATCCGTCTGCGCGCTTGATGACAAAATCACCCACGTCGTGAGACAGGTTCTGCACCAGTTCTCCAGCAATGCGGTCGTTGAACCGTATTGGCGCTGAACCGGTCTTGATCCGGATTGTTCGATAGGAATCGGGGGCCAGTTGATGGTCCCGACAGGTGCCGGGATAAACCAGCCCGGCCGCACCTCGTATCCCTGCTGCGAGCACATCCTGGCGGGTGCAGCGACATCCAAATGCATGGTCTTGAGTAAACAGTTTTTCAATTATTTCCAGGTACAGATCTTTCCGTGCACTTTGTTGTACCGGTACTTGGCTCCATCGGAAACCGAAATATTCAAGTTGCCGAAGTATGGTCTGGGCCATGCCAGGTATGGTGCGGGTCTGGTCGACATCATCAATTCGAACCAGCCAGGTTCCGCCACAGTGGAGCGCATCGGCAAAACTGCCGACAGCCGCGACCAGAGAGCCAAAGTGTAGGGGCCCTGTTGGCGAAGGGGCAAACCGACCGACGTAGTCGATTGTTCGGGTAGATGGTCTACTGGACACGGAGCTCAATAGGGCTGTTCGACCCACCAGGACTGTTCTGACAAAGCGCGCCGCAGCGGTGTATCCACCTTGTCCGGGGCCAGGCTGATATACCGCTTTGCTTCGGCAGCTGATTCGCCTTCGAGGCTGCGCAAGTGAGCCGTCGCCGTAGCAACCGAAAATTCCACTCCCAGGACAGACTCGAAATTAGGTGCCCCGTCAGACCAGACCGCACCCGCATAGTCAGTCTGACCCAGCCATTGCCTGACGGTAGCCAGCGTGGTCATCGAGCGTGACCGGGCAGCCCCAGAATCCCGTTCGATGAAACCAATGTTCTGGTCTGATGTACGTTCCCGCGCAGCGAGGTTCTGCACTGCCTTTTCAATCGTGTTGCTGCTGCTGCTGATTATGCAGCTTGGACAGGATTGACCATGATCGTGGTCGATCGCCAGGGCAAGCCCACGGCGTCTCTTGGCCGAAACGAGGGAAAACTCCAGGGGTAGATGGGGTCCGGAATAGAGTGCCCATTGACCCTCAACGTGAGGTGCCAGGTCGTCGAGATCCCAGATCAGCGAGCCATATCCAATTACAGCAAATTCTGTCATTGTTCAGTGTCCTCCTGCCAGGTGCCGATCATACAAGACATCATGGTGATCGATTTCCACAGATGCTTTTGTCGATCTGCGAACTCGAGCCTGGAAATGGCCGTTACCTGGCTGTACTGTATCTTTAAGCGTTCACGCTACAATCGAAGGTCAGTTAGAGGTATTTAAGATGACAAGATCGTTTGCAATTGAGTACGAGGACCTGCCCCAGGAGCTGCCATTGTTTCCGTTGACTGGGGCACTGCTGCTCCCGAACGGTCAGCTCCCGCTGAATATTTTCGAACCCCGGTATCTGAATATGGTGTTGGATGCATTAGCCGGTACGCGTCTGATCGGTATGGTACAGCCCCTGCCTGGTGCGGATACAGAACGTCCGGAACTACACCGGACCGGATGCGCCGGTCGAATTATCAGTTTCAGTGAAACCCGCGACGGTCGCCTGCTGATTGTACTTGGCGGGGTTAGTCGGTTTGATATCGTCAGTGACTTTGATGTCCCGCGCGGATATCGAAGTGCACACGTGTGCTGGGATCGTTTTGCTCATGACACGGTACTCGAGGATATTCAACTCGAAAAAGAGCTGCTCCTGGAGTCGGTAAAGGTCTATCTCGCGAATCAGAAGTTAAGTGTTGAATGGAAGTCCCTTGAAGTTCTTGATATACCCGAGTTGGTCGACACACTGGCCTGCAGTCTGCCTTTTTCGCCTCGTGAGAAGCAAGGTTTGCTCGAAGCTGCCGTAGTCGAAGATCGATACCACCTGGTGAAGGCACTGTGCGAGTTTGGAGCCGGATTCTCCGGAGATGCAGGAGCTCAGGCACACTGAATCAGCGGGGTCATCTCGATAGTTCTATCAGGATCCGCCCATGCTCGATTCGGATAGGAAAAGTCTTGAGGTCGATCTCTGCAGGATCATCTACGGCCTTACCATCGAGTAGACAGAATCTACTGCCGTGCAGTGGGCAACGGACAAAAACACCATCGAGTGCACCGCCCGACAGAGATGCGTCTTCATGAGTACACGTATCGGCAACAGCCACGATTGTCCCCTCTACATTAGCAAGTAGTACAGGTTCACGACCGATGTCCAGCCTTTTCATGTCGCCAGGCTCGAGATCGGTATCAATGCCCACATCCAGCCAGACAGTGGTCATGTGCAGAATGTCGCTTGCCCACTCATCTGGAAAAATCTGACTTCGCGTGCAGGGTTGTTTCAGTGTCGGTATCGGGGCTAGAGTCGTCGGGGTTGTACCACGCGAGACCTGAGCGCAAGCTGACAACATGACCTATGACCAGCAACGTGGGTGGTTTGATATCGCCGCTGCTTACTGCTCCAGGCAGGGTCGCCAGTGTGCCCGTAATAACTTTCTGGTTTCGTGTTGTGCCCTGTTGAATCAATGCAGCCGGTAGATCTCCATCCGCACCGTGCCTGATCATCTTGCTGCACAGTGTTTCAAGACCGGTCAGGCTCATATAGACAACTACTGTCTGGTCAGGCTGGCAAAGCGCAGACCAGTTGAGGTCGAGTTGACCATCTTTTAGGTGGCCGGCGACAAAAACACACGACTGTGCGTGGTCACGGTGGGTAAGTGGTATACCGGCATAGGCGGCACAACCCGATGCGGCCGTTATACCGGGTATGACCTGGAAGGGGATATTTTCACGAACCAGGTCGGCAATCTCTTCACCGCCCCGGCCAAAGATGAATGGATCTCCGCCCTTTAGTCGCAGCACCCGTTTTCCTTGGTGTGCGAGTTCAACGAGTAGACGGTTAATGTCTGTCTGTGGCACGGTATGTTTGGCACGTGCTTTGCCGACAAAAATGCGGTCCGCATCCCGTCGTACCAGATCAACAATCTCGCGGGCAACGAGTCGGTCATAGAGTACAACATCAGCTTGCTGCATAAGTCTCAAGGCGCGAAAAGTCAACAGGTCTGGGTCTCCGGGGCCTGCACCAACCAGGTAGACCTCACCCTGCACAGCGGGTGAGTGATCCGGCTTTTCAATCAGTTGCTCAAGTGCATCCCGAGCTTCATCATCCCGCCCGGAGAAGACCAGTTCGGCGATGGGTCCTTGTAATACATGCTCCCAGAAGTGTCTTCTTTCGGCGATGGAATCGAATTTCGCCTTGACCTGTTGCCGAAATCCACCCGCAAGCCTGGCCAGTCGTCCGTAAGCGGCCGGTATCAGAGTCTCAAGTCGGCTTTTGAGCAAGCGGGCGAGTATGGGTGCAGTACCACCGGTACCGATTGCAACGATGACAGGGGAACGGTCGACGATCGAGGGCACAATGAAACTACTCAGTTCGGGTTGATCGACGACATTGACCGGTATGGCATGGGCCATCGCGGCCTCCGAGACTTGCTGATTGACGGTCCGATCGTCAGTTGCGGCAACCACCAGGTGCATACCCTTGATCAGCTCCGGGCTAAACCCGCATTTCAAATAGGTGATTTTGTCTTGCTGAACGAGGTTTAGAATACGATGGTCCTGAGACTTCGAAACCACAGTAACCGATGCGCCGGCGCTGAGCAGTAACTCAACTTTACGTAATGCGACTGCGCCCCCACCAACCACAAGGCAGGGCGCGTTGCGGATTCGTAAAAAGACAGGCAGGTAATTCATTGAAATCGCCGTGTTGTACGGAACGAAAATTTTGGATCAAACAAAATGATTTGGCCATATCCTACGTGGTATAGAGTAGAACTGTATATTTTAGACCTTTCTATTGAGTGTTTAGGTCGACGCTGTTGTAATTCGTGGTTGGATAGGTGGAATTAACGCCTCGAGCTATGAGCGCGGTCGACTTTTCAGTTAGGAGTAAAAACAGATGGTGAATCGAACAGCACTACAAACATTTGGTCGTTCAGGCATGCATTCCAGCCTGATGCAACCTTCGACGAAAGCGATAGTACTCAAAGAATGACTCTTGCCGGTGCGGTCAATAAGACCGGTATCCTGCTAGCGTTGTGTCTGGTTAGCGCAGGATATGTATGGAATCAATTTTTCCAGAGCGGTGGGTCAGGTGCAGTCAACGGCCTGATGATGCTTGGTTTATTAGGTGGGTTGGCCATGGCGATGGTTACCATTTTCAAGCGTCAATGGGCTGGGGTGACGGCCCCAGCGTACGCACTTTTACAGGGTCTGGCAATGGGTGGTATTTCTGCAATGTTTGAAATGCAGTACCCGGGGATCGTGATTCAGGCCGTGGGTCTGACTTTTGGGACGCTTGGTGTCTTGCTCTTGGCGTACAAAACAGGGTTGATAAAACCGACCGAGAATTTTCGCTTGATGATTGTTGCAGCAACCGGTGGTATCGCACTGCTTTATCTGGTGAGTTTCGTGATGAGTTTTTTTGGAACCAGCATCGGGTTCATCCATAGCAACGGTTTGTTCGGTATTGGATTCAGCGTTTTTGTTGTGGCTATTGCAGCTCTTAACCTTGTGCTTGATTTTGACTTTATCGAGGCGGGCGCTGAACAAGGAGCACCTAAGTACATGGAGTGGTATGGTGCGTTCAGTCTCATGGTCACATTGGTCTGGTTGTACCTTGAAATTCTGCGCCTCCTGGCAAAGTTAAGGAGTCGTTAGTCGATGGGTCTAAACGAGCTGATCTTTGGTGGACTGGCTGTTCTTGGGATTGCGGTTTTTGTGTATGTAGGCCAGTTCCGAGCTAGTCGTAGCCAACGTGAACGAACGGATCGACTCCGATGGAACGCCGTTGACAAAGCGCAGTCGGCTAAAAAGAAGTCCTAAATATTGACGTAAGTGATTTGTTGAGCTAAATGTGGCTGATTAGTTCTGCAGGGTCGAATCCGGCCTGAACATAGAGCAACCTGGCCTTGTTTGAGTCCTGGACTACGCCGCGGCCCTGTTGATACATCTGTGCCAGTGCCAGCATTGAGCCTTCCAATCCAAGATCCACCGCTTTTTCAAAACAGGCTACGGCTTTTTGATCGTGCTGGTCGGTGCAGTCCCCATCCAGATACATGTAGCCCAACGCGTGTAGAGCCAGGCCATGGTCCTGGTCTGCAGCGCACTTCATCCATCGGTAGGCCGACGCTTCGTTTCGAACCAGGCCGAGACCATTCTGGTACATAACAGCCAGACGATGTTGTGCGTCCGGGTTGCCGATTTGTGCGTGTGGTGTCAGAAGTTGCAGTGCCCGGCTGAATTGCTTGGACTCAAATGCCGCAATACCGCTCGCCAGGGCCATTTGCTGCTCGTCCATCATGAAATTCCTCCAGAAATCCGGTTGGGCGTGTCTACACTACCGAATTGGGTATAGAGAGAGCAAGCGTTGCAACGTAGACTGTAGCGGGGAACCACGATAGGACTACGGTGATGAAAATTTCATCGGTCGATCTTGAGATGCGTTCGTATCTGCAGCGCATTGCGACCGGCCCTCAACTCAGTAAAGACCTCTCCGAAGAAGAGACTTATCGTGCGATGACCCATATTCTTGCCGGGTCAGCCGATGAAGTACAGTCCGCAATATTCTTGATTGCACTGCGCATGAAGCGGGAAACCGATGCTGAGAATTGTGGTGCACTTCGTGCGCTTCTCGACAGCACAGTACAGGTGCGTTCTGACATTACAGACATTCTGCATGTTGCAGACCCTTTTGACGGATTTGTTCGCGGATTACCGGCAGCTCCTTTTCTACCTGCAGTCCTAGCCGCCTGTGGGGTCGCCACAATCAGTTCCGGCGCTCAGCAGATCGGGCCAAAGTACGGCACTACTCACCGCCAGGTCCTTGAAGCCGCGGGTGCGGCAGTGGAACTGGTCCCGGCTGAGGCAGCAATGCAGGTTAGTGATCCGAGTTGTGGCTGGGCATATGTCGACCAGAGATACGCCTGTCCCGATCTGCACCAGCTGGTTGACCTTCGGTCACGAATTGTAAAACGACCGTTACTGACGACGTTGGAGGTGTTGCTGGCTCCTGTCCTGGGTCAGGAGTCGACGCACCTGGTTACGGGGTATGTTCACAAACCCTACCCGCCAATTTATGCGATGCTGGCCCGCAGGGCAGGATTTGCATCTGCTGCGATTATTCGCGGTGTGGAAGGCGGTGTTATCGCATCGCTGAATCAACCATCGAAACTGTTGCGGTTTACAGCTGATCGTGACAATGAAGAAATTCGGCTTGATCCCGCGCTTGCCGGCATTAATTCTCAGACTCGCGCAGTACCGCTGCCTGATGGTTTGTCGCCAGCGAGTGCACAGAGCGAACTGCCGGACGAAGACGAAAATTATCGCAGAGCACTGGCCACAGCTCAGGCCGGACGTTTGGCACTGGCCGGCACACCGGGGCCGATGTGTGACAGCCTGATTTATGGTGCGGCGGTGTGTCTATTACACCTGGGTGTGGAAAACAGTTTGAAGGGTGCCTCTGCCACTGTTCGGTCCGTGCTGGACAGTGGCGAGCCAACGGCTCGCTTCGACGCGGGTTGTTACTGAAAAAAGACGAAAAACTCGCTGAAAGCTTAAGAATCAGCGTTAAGCGAACCTGACCCTGGGTCTATATTTGCATCAGTATTTTTGCGACTGAACTGACGTATAAATAAGTTATACTTATTTCAGTGACTGGGATCTTGGTCTTGGTCCTGTGCCCAAAAGGTCCGGTATGCACATTACCATTCGCCAATTGCAGGTCTTCGAAGCGGTCGCCCGCCAGCTGAGTTATACGCGTGCAGCTGAAGAGCTCCACCTCACCCAGCCGGCAGTTTCAATGCAGATTAAACAGCTGGAAAGTTCCGTCGGATTGTCGTTGTTTGAGCAGTTGGGTAAGCGCGTATTTATGACTCAAGCCGGTGAAACCATGCTGCGCCATGCCCAGACTATCATGCGCCACCTGGGTACGGCGCGGGAAGAAATGGATGAACTGAAAGGCGTGGATTCAGGCCGGCTGCACATCGCTGTTGCTTCTACCGTGAACTATTTCGCCACACGACTGCTTGCCAGTTTTACCCGTTTGCACCCCAGTGTCCAAATTACACTCGATGTGACCAACAGGGAAGCCTTGTTACAAAAACTTGAAGACAATCAACCCGATATCGTCCTGATGGGTAAACCGCCTAAAGGCCTGGATCTCGATGCGGCCGATTTTATGGACAACCCTCTGATTATGATTGCGCGACCCGATCATTCATTGTCCAAGCATCGTTCGATAGGCTTGAAAGAGTTAACTAAAGAAACATTTGTTGTGCGCGAGTCGGGATCTGGAACCCGTATCGCGATGGAACGTTTTTTCGATCAAAAATCTTTTGCCCCCAGTGCAACCATCGAAATGACAGGTAATGAAACTATCAAACAGAGTGTCGAAGCCGGCCTGGGGTTGGCGATCGTCTCTGTACACACCGTTGAACTGGAACTTGCACTCGAGCGACTGAGTCGTCTGGATATTAGGGGAATGCCGATTATGCGCCGTTGGTATGTTGGGCACCGGCGCGGTAAACGACTTTCCCCAACAGCCCAGGCATTCCGCCAGTTTGTGCTGGACGAAGGCACGCGGCAGGCAGTCGCCTGATGTTAGCAATACATTTTTGTTATGGCTGACAGAAGACTGCAGGTATTTTCGACAGTAGCCAGGCTGTTGAGTTTTACCAAGGCGGCCGACGTGCTGCATATGACTCAGCCGGCAGTGACATTCCAGATCCGTCAGCTGGAAGAATACTTCAACACCCGCCTTTTTGATCGAACACACAATCGGATCACGCTGACTGTGGCGGGCGAGCTTGTAAAGTCACATGCCGACCGGATCATCGCGCAGTACGGTGAAATGGACAACGAGATACGAAAACTCACGGGTGATGTTTTAGGACCTTTGGTAATTGGTGCAAGCACGACTATTGGGCAATATGTGATACCACGCGTTCTCGGAGACTATCAGGCGAAATTTCCTGAGGTGACGATGCGCCTGTATGTTACTAATACTCTCGGTGTTATCCACATGGTGGAAAACAACGAAATTGATATTGGTATTGTTGAGGGTCCGATCAACAACAAGAACCTGGTCACTGAAGTCTGCTGGCAGGATGAACTGCTACTGGTAACACCGCCGGATCACCCGTTGGCCGGACTAGACTCCGTCAGGCCTGACGAAATCATGCAGTACCCGTTTATCAGTCGTGAGGAGGGATCCGGCACCCGGCAGGTCATCTCCGAGTACCTGACTAAAAACAAATTATCATTTTCAGATATGATCCTGGCGATGGAGTTTGGCAGTTCTGAGTCAATCAAGAGTGCCGTCGCAGCAGGTCTGGGAATTTCCATTTTGTCGATCGCAACGCTGGATAAGGAACTCAGCCTGGGTCTGCTCGAACAAACCAGTTTGACTCCTTCGCTCAAACGGCCGTTTACAATCGTTTACCAGAAACAGAAATTTCGACTTCGGGCAATGGAGGAATTTCTCATTTTTGCAAAAGACCAATGTGATACGGTTGGTCTCAGGGATGGACAAGCTGCCAATAGCGGTTGATGTGGCCTGAATCTCAATACCAGATCAACCACTTGCCTGACAATTATGAGCGATGATGTCGAACAGTCACTGCTGAAGGCTTTTCGTCAAATGACACCGACGGCCCGAAGCACACTTATCGATTTTGCTGATTTTTTATCGCAGCGACATCCAGTTGCGGCCACACCAGCTTCCGAGCAACCTCTACAAGTGCCAAGACCAGCGGAAGAAAGTGTCATCGCGGCGATACGGCGATTAGCGAAAACCTATCCGATGCTCGACAGCGATAATGTTTTTTCTGCAGCTACTACACTTATGACCCGTCATGTTATGGGTCAGCAGGCTGCCGTTGAGGTGATCGATGAACTCGAGGTGATGTTCAAGGCTCGCTACGATGACTTGTACAGGGATGCATAATTACCTGAAGTGGTAAAGTTTATCTGCTGGGTTGCTCAGTTTTAACGAGGATCAACACTATTTTGCCTGCAGCGCAGTGACTACGGTGGGATGCACTTTATTTAAGGTGGCTTGCACGGAATCTGATCACGTTGTCTGGAAACACCGAACATGAAACAATAATCATCTTTGGGTACACACTCGATGAAACGGACAGACGATCAATCTATTGACAGAGATGGTTATCGACCTAACGTCGGGATCATTTTGTGTAATGGTGGGGGTCAGGTGCTTTGGGCCCGGCGCAGTCGCCATGACGGCTGGCAGTTTCCGCAAGGTGGTGTCGAAAGGGGAGAATCAGTACTGGATGCCGTCTACCGCGAACTCTACGAAGAGGTCGGTTTATTGCCCGAGCATGTCGAGGTAATTGGACACACACAAAAATGGCTGCGCTATGATGTACCCCGGACCTACATTCGCTCTCAAAGAGTGCCATTTCGAGGTCAGAAGCAAATGTGGTATCTGCTGCATATGCTGGCCGATGATAATCAAGTCTGCCTTGATCATGCCGAGTGTCCCGAGTTTGACGAATGGCGGTGGGTTGATTACTGGCAGCCTCTGAAACAGATCGTATCATTCAAACGTCGGGTGTATAGGCGAGCCCTGACCGAACTCGAACCCATGGTGATACGCATCGATCTGCCCACGTGAGTGTTACATTTGTCTGACTGATAGCGATTTGACATAGGTCTTGATGTTTCCCACGAGGATGTATCGTTGATCGACGTGATAGTCGCTGACATCACGACACTCGACGTGTCGGTCGTGGTTAATGCAGCCAATGAGACACTGCTAGGTGGCGGGGGTGTTGATGGAGCGATTCACCGGGCAGCAGGTCCTGAGCTCAAGACCTACTGTGCAAAACTGGGTGGGTGCAGGACCGGGGAGGCGCGTTTAACGCCCGGCTTTGGGCTGGTCTCAGACTGGATCGTTCACACCGTTGGTCCAGTCTGGAAAGGCGGTACCGCGGGAGAAGCAGCGCTGTTGCAATGCTGCTATGAGAACTGTTTCGCGTTAGCGATGGATGCGGGACTGGCATCTATCGCTTTTCCGGCCATCAGTACGGGCGTATTCGGGTATCCCAAGGTAGACGCTGCAGCAATTGCTGTGTCCGTGATGCACCGGCATCAGGTTCAGTTCGAGCAGATCGTTGCGTGTTGCTTCAGTGAGTCTGATGCGCAGGACTACCGCGCGTTACTGGCAGACTCTTGCATTTGACTCAGAGTGGGCGGCTCAGTTTTTTGCGGTACGGATCTTTTCAAGCAGTTTGCTGGTTGAGCAGGGATAGCGGATAGGGATAGTGTGGACCGTACCACCACTGACCTGTACCAGATCGGCACCAATAATCTCAGAAACAGGCCAGTCACCGCCTTTGACCAGCCGATCCGGTCGGCATAGGCGGATCAGTTCCAGGGGGGTCTCTTCCGCGAAGTCTTCACCCTTACCCAGCGCTCGGATTGACTCGTCACTGTTTACTGCCACGAGCAATGTAGCGCCCAACTGTGCCGCCTGCTCCAGATAATCAACGTGCCCCCGGTGCAGGATATCGAAGCAGCCGTTGGTGAAGACAAGCGGCCGCCTGACCTTGTCCAGCTGTGCCCGGAGCTGGCTTTGGTTCTGAAAGATCTTGTGCTCAGAATTCAACGGCTTGCCAGGCGTTTGTACGCCCTGGCTTACTGCATTAGATGTATTCAAAAACCTTGATTACGCGCACCACACCGGCAACGCTGCGTACGATCCTCACAGCCTCGGTTGCTTCATCCGAGGTGACCAGGCCCATGAGATAGACATTTGCTCTCTCCGTGACGACTTTGACGCGCGTCGCATCCACTGTGCCCGATACCACCAGCGCAGTTTTTACACGGCCGGTTAGCCAACTGTCGTTAATTCGATTGGCCATATTGGTCCGGCCAGCCAGCTCGATACGATTCACCACCTGGCGGGTGTAATGGTGAGATTTTGCAGAATCTAGGATACGGTCGATGGTTTGCTGGTCGGGTACTTCGCCGGTCAGCAGCACCACAGCATTCCAGATCGTGACACTGACATTGGTGTCTGAGCCAGTTGTAAGCGGCCAGTTGGGGTAGATCGAAAGCCGTATGTCCATTTCGGCCTTATTGTCTTGCCAGTAAGCGCGCGGCTCTCGCTCGTCTCGTACGACATCAATAGCCAGTAAGCTCACTGTAGGTACACAGCCACCGGCCAGGATCGAGCCGGCCAAGAGCATCAGGCCCAGGCTAACGCTTTTTAGAGGTGTACAGCGTGTAGGCGTCATAGCCTCGTCTCCCCTGTCATATGAAGGTCAATAAAATTACATATGCAGTGAATGATTATAGCGTGGGCTTCCTGGATACGGGCTGTTGAGTCTGAAGGAACCCGTAATTCCAGGTCATTCGTATCGAGCAGACCCGCCAGGGCACCTCCGTCCCGCCCGGTCAGTGCGATGACGCTGAGTCCGGCAGTTGTGGCAGCCCTGGCAGCTTCAAGAATGTTCGGACTCTGGCCGGATGTTGTGAAAACGATCAATGCATCGTTTGGTTTGCCCAGACCGCTAATCTGGCGGGCAAAAACCTGAGTAAAATCGTAGTCGTTGCCTGCGGCGGTGAGTGTGGCTGTATCAGCTGGAAGGGCGATCGCGGCCAGCGGCTGGCGCTCCTTTTCATAACGGCACAGTAATTCGGCTGAAAAGTGCAGCGCGTCACTTGCCGAGCCCCCGTTACCGCAGAGCAGGAGCTTACCACCGTTGTCATAGACGGCAGCAATCCGGCGCGCCGCATCGACCACCTGCAGACCGATTGTGGCCTGGGTCTTGAGTGCGGTAGCAGCGCTGTTCTCGAAATGCTGTCTGATTCTTTGTTCGGGATTCATGGGGTCTGTGTTTTCAGTGAGGTGTCGGCCTGGCAGTCGAAAAGGTGGAGAACGAACTGTTCCACAAGACCGAACTGTAACAGGCCTTAGCTGCGGCTCATAGTCTACGGTACGTTAGCATGTTTCAAGCGGATGTCGTTTCCTTAGTATGGTTTAAGGGAAAGCGTTCTGAATCCAGCGGCAAACCGGCGCATGTGGACCGCCCGTGATCGCAACCACATCAAAACGACAGGGCCAGGATTGCGATCTGTCGTGGTGCTGTAAATAGCTGGCTGCGGTGCGCCTCAGTTTCGCCTGTTTAGCCATGCCGACAGATTCTTCGGGTCGGCCAAACTGAACTTCACGACGTTGCTTGACCTCAACAAAAACCAACGTTTGGTCATCGATCATGATCAGATCGATTTCACCCGTTCGATTGCGATAGTTTGTCACCAGCAGTTCAAGACCCTGTCGTTGCAGGAATTCAGCAGCAATATCCTCAGACCAGTGATGACGGTCAGGAGGACTGCGCTTGTGGTGGCTATTGCACAATCACTTATCCACCTGCCGGGTAGAGGGTCCGCTGTGGGTGTTGTCCAGATGGTGCCGGCACAGTCCCAGTGCTTTGTTAATTAGTCCAGATCGAGACATCGAATCAGTATACCGGATACACTTTACTAACCCGACCCACAGTCATCCAGTCTACCTAGAATGTTATTCAACTCAGTCGACTGCAGTCAGTGTCTTGCGCCGGTATGAGCGTTTCCGGATCCGGTACGCTGTATGTGGTTGCGACGCCGATCGGCAATTTGGGCGATCTGACTGTCCGGGCAGCTGAGGTTCTGGCATCGGTCGACCGGATAGCAGCTGAAGATACGCGGCACACACGAATTCTGCTTCAACATATTGGAGTCTCGAAACGACTGTTCTCGCTTCACCAGCACAATGAACGCGCGCGAAGTCGTCAGATCATAGACTCTCTGCTGCGTGGTGAAGATATTGCACTGGTCAGCGATGCTGGAACACCGCTGATCAGCGATCCGGGTTACCTGCTCGTCCGCGATTGTTTGGCCACAGGATTACCAGTCCTGACGGTCCCCGGCCCCAGCGCTGTGACAGCAGCACTGGCTGTGTCCGGCCTACCGACAGATCGTTTCGCTTTTGAAGGGTTTCTGCCATCCCGCTCGTCTGCAAGGCGCAGGATGCTTCAAGACCTGGCAAAAGAGCCCCGTAGCCTGGTCTTTTTTGAATCACCGAGGCGTTTAAAGGCGACACTTGCCGACATGGCTCGGGCTCTGGGTGGTGTGCGGCGTGCCTCGGTCTTGCGGGAGTTGACAAAGCGTTTCGAAGAGACTGTGCTGGCGACACTGGATGAAATGGCGGAGCGCTTCGAGAATGATGATCATCCCGTCAGAGGGGAACTTGTGATCATTGTCGAGGGCTGCCAAGATCCAGTCCCACAACGCTTAATCGGCGCTGACGACGTTTTGCCGATACTCGCCGAACATTTGCAACCCGGTGCAGCGAGTCAGGTAGCTATTAAGTTGTTCGGCGGCCGTCGCAACGATTATTACGACCGAATCCTGGCATTGACTAAGCCAGATGCCTCGGATAGCTGACGTCCGGACTTGCTATAAAGCGTCACCAGTAATATGTTGTCGCGGGGAGTCGGCCGGGCGATCGCGGCTACGTTCCTGCAGTCACCGGAATACGGGGTTTAGCGGTGCGTAGCGGAGGAAAGTCCGGGCTCCACAGGGCAGGGTGCCAGATAACGTCTGGACGGCGCGAGTCGATGGACAGTGCCACAGAAAATATACCGCCTGCTCGGCAGGTGAACACTTGTTGAGCGGTAAGGGTGAAATGGTGCGGTAAGAGCGCACCGCGTTCGTGGTAACACGAACGGCAGGGTAAACCCCACCTGGAGCAAGACCAAATAGGAATCCAATGGTGCGGCCCGCATCGGATTCGGGTAGGTCGCGAGAGTCACGCGGTGACGTGTGACCGAGATGAATGGTCGCCTTCGACAGAACCCGGCTTACAGGCCGACTCCCCACCACTCCCCCCCGAGCCTATAGGCCTTATTTTTACGGCTCAACTGGCCATTTGTTGTCGTCATACAACACTGACCGACTGACAGCGGGCGTCAGCACTCCGTTACCGATGGATGGCCGATGTTGAGTTCGCGGTCGTCAACACTGCCCGATCGGCGATAAACCCATGATTTTTTTGAATTACGGGCTTGACAGGTCGTGATATTGATGCCAGAGTGTCGATTAGTGGGGAATCGTGGTAAAAAAGGCAAAAATTGGCAAAGAATCGTGAGTTATTTAGCAGAACATGCGAGCTACGGGGCGACAAGCCCCGGTACCCCGACTACCCCTATCGGTTTGCCGTGGATGGCGGCATATCCATCCATCCTCATCCTCCTTTGGTGATTGCCCGACCCCTTTTGGGGTCGGGCGTTCTTTTTTCACGGGGGCGTCAATTGACAAATAGACCAGCGGACCAGACCAGCGGCTTGGGTTTGAGGTAAAGACTAAGGCAGAAGATGACATGTTTCGTGGTGCAAGTTCCCTCAACATGGATCAAAAAGGACGGTTTGCCGTCCCGGCGAAGTACCGTCAGGTACTCACTGAGCGTTGTGAAGGTCAGTTCGTGCTGACCGTTAACAATACTGGGGAACGGTGTCTCTGGCTGTATCCACAGGATGAATGGGAGCAGGTCGAAAGAAAGGTCGTCGAGTTACCCAGTTTCGATCCGTCAGCACAGGCGCTGAAGCGACTCTTGATCGGTTATGCCACGGATTGTGATCTTTCAAGCGGGGGCCGGATACGCGTCTCTGCGCCGTTGCGGGAATTTGCAGGTCTAGAAAAACACATTGTACTGATCGGACAGGGAAATAAGTTTGAGATTTGGGATGAAGGCCTTTGGAAAGTGAAGTGCGATGAATGGCTGTTGAAGCAGCCCGAGGATCGGCCGCTGCCCATTGAGCTTGAGTCGCTCTCGCTCTAGACAACTCACCGGCACATGTCAGTTCATGGACACGAGCCGGTTATGACGAGAGAGGTTGTGCAGGCGCTTAACGTCCAAGTCGACGGTACCTATGTCGATGCTACATTTGGCCGTGGAGGTCATACGCGGGCCATTTTGAGTTGTCTGGGGCCTGCCGGACGCGTTCTTGCAATCGATCGAGACCCGGAAGCGCATCGTTGTGCAAAGCAGATGTCTGAGGCGGAAAGCCGGCTGACGTTTGTACAGGCATCCTTTTCTGAGCTTTTCGAAATGGTTAATTCCCACGGGCTTGTTCATCGGGTCACAGGACTTGTACTTGATCTTGGCGTCTCGTCTCCACAGCTTGATAGCCATGAACGTGGTTTCAGTTTCAATGGCGACGGCCCGCTCGATATGCGTATGAATCCGGATATGGGCCAGTCTGCTGCAGAGTGGTTGAATACAGTCACTGAAGAACGGCTTCGTAACTGTCTGCGCGAGCTTGGCGAAGAGCGCTACTCAAGAAGAATCGCCCGAGCCGTTGTTGCTGCGCGGGCCAGTCGACCACTGTCGCGCACGCTAGAACTCGCTGACATCGTAGCGCACGTGGTACCGAGCCGAGAACCGGGCAAGCACCCAGCAACCCGGACTTTTCAGGCGATCAGGATGCAGGTCAATCAGGAACTCGGTGAGTTGAAGTCAGTGCTGCCACAAGCTCTGAGTGTTCTTGAACCCGGCGGCCGTCTGGTCGTGATCAGTTTTCATTCCCTCGAGCACCGGGCAGTCAAGCAGTTCCTGCGTCAGTCTGCCAGCGGTGATCGTTATCCACCAGACCTGCCGGTTACCCATGATCAGATTCGACCTGCTGTGAAAATACTGAGCAAGCCACTTAGGCCCGGCCAGCAGGAGATTGAGACCAATCCTCGTGCCCGCAGCGCCGTGCTCAGAGCGGCTGAAAAAACAGGACACGCAGACTCATGAAGATACTGATCGGTCTTGTCATTGCGGTGTTCGGCAGTGCATTGGGCACAGTGCTAATTCGCTATGAAAATCGACAAGTGTTTCTTGAAGTCAGAGATGCAGAAATCCAGCGTGATCGACTTAACGACGAATGGGGAAAACTTCAACTGGAGCAGGCGACTTGGTCGCTACATAGCCTAATTGCATTCGAGGCTCGGGAAAAACTGGGCATGGTGCCCCCAGATCCCCAGGACACAGTCGTTTTGAGACTTGAGAGTTCAAGATGAGCCAGTTGCTCCAAGATCGGAAGAAATTCTACCCGCGGCGGCACTGGTTCTGCTTTATGGTGATGTTGATGGGGTTCATGGGGTTGTTCGCCAGAGCATTTCAAGTTCAGGTGCTTGAGAGCAGTCAACTACGAAGTGAGGGAGAAATCAGGCAAATCAGAACGCTTCCAGTTAAACCGGTGCGGGGTGTCATCACCGACAGACAGGGTGAGATCCTGGCCGTGAGTACGCCACTGGACGCGATCACAGCAGATCCCCGAGAACTCAGAAAAGCCGGGCCTGACCTGGAGCGGCTCGCCGCTGCATTGAATATCTCCCTCAATCAGATCAACAACAAGATAGATCTGCCGGCCAGCAAGAAATTCGTTTATCTTCGTCGGCACCTCCCACCAGACAAAGCCCAGCAGATTCAACAATTGGGTATCCGCGGTGTGACTACCCAGAGGGAATATGGGCGTTACTACCCGGCGGGCATGCTGGTTGGACACATCGTTGGATTTACGGATATCGATGACCACGGTCAGGAAGGTGTAGAGCGGTCATTCGACAATCATTTGTCGGGTGTAGAGGGTCGGAAACGAGTTCTGATTGATGCTCGCCACCGTATTGTTGAAGATGTTGAGAGTGTTCAGGCCGTGCACCATGGCCGGAAGCTAAATTTGAGTCTTGATCTTAGGATTCAGGCTGCAATGCGCAGACATATCCGCAAGGCTGTCCTACAGAACCAGGCAGCCGGTGGTTCTGCCGTGATGCTCAATTGCCGCACCGGTGAGGTGCTGGCT
>LUMD01000205.1_pt1 | contig 28444 bp, 29 predicted proteins | sample 729651 | NCBI WGS metagenome assembly LUMD01 (sample SAMN03860272, study PRJNA289734) | marine metagenome | biome: seawater column; feature: ocean; material: water; isolation source: Red Sea water column Station 34 - depth 258m | place: Saudi Arabia: Red Sea | collected 2011-10-15 | depth 258 m | reverse complement strand
CGACCACGACGACGTTGCCGCCCACCACGACGACCACGACGACGACGTTGCCGCCCACGACGACGACCACGACGACGTTGCCGCCCACCACGACCACGACCGAGCCGCCCAGCACCGACCTGGTGGTGCAGACGGGCTACACGGCCGACGAGTACGCCGGGATCGCCCGCGCTGCGGCGATCCTCGACCTGGAGGTCGAGGAGTTCCAGCGGACCGGCGTCTACGTGGTCAGCTTCCTCACGGCCATCAACCCGACGCCCCCCGAGCCCATGCGTCCGCGACCCCCCGTCGACGGTCCAGCGCTCGTCGCGACAATCTGGTCCGAGGAGGAGATCCCGATGCTGCTGGCGGTGGCCGAGGCCTGGGGGCTCACGCCCGCCGAGATGCAGAAGTTCGGGGCGATCCTCCTGGCGTTCTTCGTCGGCCTGGCCTACGGCTAATACACCGATCCGGTGTCGAAGCCCCCGATCAGGCCTTCGGGTCGGGTCACGCCGTAGTGGGCCTTGTCCATCCGCCGTCGCCACCAGCGTTCCCCGTACCCGGCGTCCAGGGGTGCCAGCTCGGACCACCTCCCCTGCATGCCACAGTCGAAGCAGAACTGGCGGTAGGGGTCGGCGCCCTCTGCGGCGACCTCCCCGCTGCCCGGCTCGGGAGTGCCGATCGAAGGAGTCCACTCGGAGCTCGAGGCAGGGTTCGGTCGGATCAGGTGGGCGTGGGCCGTTTCCCGGGCGAGTCGCTCGAATTGGCGTACGGAGTGGCGGCTCCAGATCGGCCAGGCGGCAAAGGCGAGGACGAGGAAGCCCCCGAGGAGGCCGATGGCCAGTGGCGACGCCGACCTCGAGGATGACTCCGCCTCGGCCAGGGCGGGCGGTGCGGCCAGTGCGAGGAGTACCGGGATCGTGAGGTGTGCGCAGAAGACCCGCGCCCACCGCCTGGACCACGGAGTTGCGGTGTTGCCTCGCCCGGCTCGGTCCATGGGTTCTTCTCCCGTCCGTTCCCGGGGACGATGGTAGGTGCCCTGAGTACGGGGATGTCGCCGGCCCCGGGTTGGCGACGGCGGGAGCAGTCGGTCTGTCAGACTCCGGCCATCGAGGACGCCCGCGCCGCCGCCTACCCCTTCGTGCCCTCAGCTGCCGTTCCACCGGTGGTGGAGCGGGCCGAGGGCTGCACGCTGCACCTGGATGACGGGCGCACGCTGATCGACGCTGGCGGCGGTGCTGTCGCCGTCAACATCGGCCACGGCCGCAGCGAGGTGGCCGAGGCCGTCGCCGAGGCCACCCGCCGGGTCTCCTATGTGCTGCCCCCTTGGGCGACCGAGGAGCGGGTGGCCCTCGCTGAGGTCCTGCGGAAGCGGTGGCTGCCGGAAGGGCTGACCCGGGTGGGGTTCACGAGCGGTGGTTCCGAGTCGGTCGACACGGCGGTGCGACTCGCCCTCGCCCACCACGCCACGTCAGGCCGCCCCGAGCGTCGGAAGGTCGTCGGCCGCGAGACCTCGTACCACGGACTGACGATGACGGCGTTGGCGGTGGGTGGCCACCGGGACCGGCGTTCACTCTTCGAGCATGCGCTGGCCGACCATCCCAAGATGTCGATGGCCGACGCCGAGGACCTCGAGAAGGTGCTGTGGGACGAGGGGCCGGAGACGGTGGCGGCGGTGATCGCCGAGCCGGTGGTCGGGGCCTCGGCCGGAGCGCTCGTGCCCCCTGACGGCTGGTGGTCCGACGTCCGCTCCCTCTGCGACGAGCACGGCGTGCTGCTGATCGCCGACGAGGTCATGACCGGGTTCGGACGGACCGGGAAGCGCTTCGGAGTCGACCACTGGGATGTGGTGCCCGACGTGCTGGTCGGCGGCAAGGGCCTGTCCGGCGGTTACGCACCGCTGGGCGGCGTGTACGCCACCGAGGCGGTGGTGGCGCCGATCGCCGCCTCCGGGGAGGGCCTCATGTTCTTCCGCCCCCCCCGCCGTGACCGAGGTGCGAGGCCTCGGCCTGATGGTCGGCATCGAACTGGGCGGTGGGCCGGGGTCCGGACTGGCAGGGGCGGTGGTCGCTGAGGCCATGGCGCGTGGCGCCTGGGTGTACCCGGCCGGCGACGGGAACCTGCCCGACGCCCTGCTGCTGGGGCCGCCCTTCACCATCACCGACGGGGAGATGGACGAGGTGGTGCGCATCGTGACCGAGTCGGTCGACGCGGTCTGCGGGGGCTGAGCGGCGGGGGCGGTTCAGCCACCCGAGAGGGGCGTCACGAACCAGATGTCGGTGTCGGGCCCGACCGCCAGGTACTGCGGGTCCGCGTGGATCACCCCGTCGATGCCGGCCGACGCGCCGTGGGTGAGCAACTCGCCCAGGCCCGGGTAGCGCCGCTCGAGTTCGTCGATCACGGCGCCGACCGTTGCGCCCTCGACCTCGAGGGTCGCGACGCCGTCCGTGAAGCGCCGGTGGTCGGCCATGAGGTGGACGCGTGGCATCGGGTCCGGTCGGTGGGTGGGGGAGCGGGCGCTCAGCGCTCGCCGAGCCGCTCCAGGATCTTCGGGGGCGACATCGGGAGGCTGGTCATCCGGACCGAGGTGGCCCGGGTGATGGCGTTGGCGATGGTGGCCATGGGGGGCACGATGCCGGTCTCGCCGACGCCCCGCACCCCGTACGGATGGGCCGGATTGGGCACCTCCACGATGATGGTGTCGATCATCGGCAGGTCGGAGGCCACCGGGATCCGGTAGTCGAGGAAGCCGGCGTTCTGCATGGCCCCCTCGTCGTCGTAGACGTACTCCTCGTTCAGGGCCCAGCCGATGCCCTGGGCGGTGCCGCCCTGCATCTGGCCCTCGACGTAGCTGGGGTGGATGGCGGTCCCTGCGTCCTGGGCGGTGGTGTAGCGCAGGATCTCGACGTGGCCGGTCTCCTCGTCGACGGCGAGGTCGCAGCAGTGAACGGCGAAGGAGGGGCCGGCGCCGCCGGCGTTGAGTGAGGCGGTCTCCGTCAGCGGCCCCCCGGTGCTCTTGGCCTTGGCGGCGATGGCGGCGAGGGGCAGGGGATCCTTGCCGTCGGCAACGGCGTCGCCGTCGACCCAGTCGACCGCCTCGGCCTCGACGCCGAGGATCGTGGCCGCACGGGCCTTGAGGTCCTCGACGAGTTCGCGGCAGGCGTTGACCACGGCCATGCCGGTGGCGAAGGTGGCCCGGCTGCCCTCGGTGATGTCGGTGAAGCCGACCGTCTCGGTGTCGGCGACCACGGGCGTGATGCGGTACACGTCGATGCCGAGTTCCTCGGCGGCCATCAGCGCCATCGAGGCACGGCTACCGCCGATGTCGGGGCTTCCGGTGATGACGGTCGCCGTGCCGTCCTCGTTCACGTTGACGGTGGCGCTGGACTGCTCGCCGATGTTGAACCAGAAGCCGGTGCCGATGCCCCGGGCGGCGCCCTCGGGCACCGGCGACCGGTAGTGCTCGGAGTCGCGGATGGCCTCGAGGCACTCGACGAAGCCGATGCGGGGATGGGGCATGCCCATCGCCGTCGGGTCGCCCTCGACGACGGCGTTGCGGAGCCTGATCTCGATGGGGTCGAGTTCGAGTTGCTGGGCGATCTCGTCGATGACCGATTCGACCGCGAAGGCGGCGTGGGGGGCGGAGGGCGCCCGGTAGGCCGCCGTCTTGGGCGTGTTGGTGAGGGCGCCGATCGCCTCGAGCTTGAGGTTGGGGAACTTGTAGGACGCCACCGACATGGCGCCGACGAGGCCGGCGAAGTCGTTGGCGCTGCCGACGGCGTAGCCCAGCCAGCCCTCGATGGCGGTCAGGTCGCCGTCGTTGGTGGCACCGATCTTGACCCGGACCTTGGCGGCGGGTGCCGGGCCGGTGGCGCGCAGCACCTCGTCGCGGCTCATGACGGACTTGACGGGGCGGCCGCTCTTCTCGGAGAGACGGGCGGCGACGGGCTCGAGGTAGATGGTCGTCTTGCCGCCGAAGCCGCCCCCGATCTCGGCGGGGGTCACCTTGATCCGCGAGGGCTCCCAGCCGAGGACGGCGGCGGTCACCGCCCGGACCATGAAGTGGCCCTGCGAGGAGGCCCAGATGTCGGCACGGCCGTCGGGGCCCACGTCGACCACGCAGGCGTGGGGCTCGATGTAGCCCTGGTGGACCCAGGCGGTCTCGAACTCCCGCTCGACCACCAGGTCGGCGTCGGCGAAGGCGGCCTCCACGTCGCCCCGCTCGTTGACGTTGACGGTCGCCAGGTTGGAGGGTCCGTCGCTCTCCACGAAGCGGGTGATGTTGTTCTCGTTCACCAGCGGGGCGTCGTCGGCCGTCGACTCGTCGAGGCTGAGGATTGCCGGCAGCAGTTCGTATTCGACGTCGATCGCCGCTGCGGCGGTCCGGGCCTCGGCCCGCGTCGAGGCGGCCACGGCTGCGATCGCATGGCCGTTGTAGAGCACCACGTCGCGGGCCATGACGTTCACCGAGACGTCGAAGTTGGGGTTCATCGGGTCGAGGTCGGGGAAGTCGGCGCCGGTCACGACGGCGCGGACCCCGGGCATGGCGGCGGCCGCGTCGGTGTCGATCGACAGGATCCGGGCGTGGGGGTGGGGGGAGCGCAGGTAGGCGGTGTGGAGCTGGCCCGGCAGGTCGAGGTCGGCGGCGAAGCGGGCCTTGCCGACGACCTTGTCGTAGCCGTCGTGTCGGATGGGCCGCGTGCCGACCCAGGTGTAGGTGGGGTTCTCGGTGGCGGTCACTTGCCGGCTCCGTTCAGTTGGACCGCCGCCTCCTGGACGGCGCGGACGATCTTGTCGTAGCCGGTGCACCGGCAGAGGTTGCCGGCCAGGCCGTAGCGGATCTCGGTCTCGGTGGGGTCGGGGTTCTCGTCGAGGAGCGCCTTGGCGGCGACGAGGAAGCCGGGGGTGCAGACGCCGCACTGCAGGGCGGCGCCCTCGAGGAACGCCTGCTGGAGGGGGTGCAGGTGGTCCCCGTCGGCGAGGCCCTCGACGGTCACGATGTCGCGACCCTCGGCCTCGGGGGCGAAGACGAGGCACGAGCAGTTGAGGCGGCCGTCGAGGAGGATCGAGCAGGCGCCGCAGTCGCCGGTGCCGCAGCCCTCCTTGGCGCCGGTGAGGCCGAGTTCTTCCCGCAGGGCGTCGAGCAGGGAGGTGTCGTCGGCGGCGAGGAAGTCGACTTCGTCGCCGTTGACCGTGCAGGTGACGTGGGTTCGGGACATGGCTCAGGCTCCGTTCCGGGCGCGTTCGGCGGCGATCGCGGCCGCCCGCTTGGCGAGGACACCGGCGACCTGGCGCCGGTAGGCGATGGTGCCCCGCTTGTCGTCGATGGGGTTGCAGGCGGTTGACGCGGCATCGGCTACGGCGGCGAGGGTGGCGTCGTCGAGGCCTCCGTCGGTGAGGGCGGCGCCGGTGAGTGCTGCCTCGGCGTCGGGGACCGAGACGGCGGTGGGGGCGACCGCCCCGAGCACGACGCGTGCGTCGGTGACGGCGGCGCCGTCCACGGTGAGCCGGACCGCGGCGCCGACGATGGCGATGTCCATCTCGCTGCGGGGGATCATCCGCAGGTAGGCGTCGCCGGTGCCGGCCGGCGGGTCGGCCAGGGTGAACTCGATGATGAACTCGCCTTCGGCGAGTGAGGTTTGTCCGGGGCCGGTGGCGATGTCGCCGGTCGGCACGGTGCGGGTCCCGTCGGTGGTGGCGACGACCGCCTGGGCGCCGTTGACGAGCAGTGCGGGCACCGAGTCGGCGGCCGGCGAGGCGTTGGCGAGGTTGCCGCCCAGGCTGGACCGGTTCTGGATCTGGTCGGAGCCGATCAGGCCGGCGGCCTCGGCGAGCCCGGGGAAGGCGGCGGTGAACTCGGCGTTGCCGGTGAGCTGTGATGTCGGCAGGGCGGCGCCGACGGTCCACTGGCCGTCCTCATGGGTCAACGACATCAGTCGGTCGATGTGCTTGAGGTCGACCAGCAGCGGGGGCGACGGGCGCCCCCCGCGGAACTGGGGGACGAGGTCGGTGGCGCCGGCGAACACCCGGGAACCGGGGTTGTCGGCCAGCAGCGACCGGGCGTCGTCCACCGTCGTCGGGGCGGCGTACTTCAACGGGTGTCCCTCCCTTCCCGTGGGGGCGTCACGGGATGTCGGTGCGGCGACGACGTCGTCCCCGGCGCCGGAACCCTAGCCAAGCCGGGAACCGTGGCCCCGACCCGGCAGGGGGGAGGTTTGCCGGGAAGGCGGGAGGACGAGCGCCTGGGTGACGAGCGCCTGGGTGGTGCGATGTTCGGTTCCGTGGGTGGCTGGCGTGCCGCTCTTGCCAGGGTCCGTGCCGGGAGGAGTCGCGGGGGAAGGGCGGCGTCGGAGCCTCTTGCTCGGGTTTGGGGCTGGCCGCGGTCAGGTGGTCAGGAGCGGCCTCGCCACCAGCCAGGCGGCGATCAGGGTGCCGAGGGCGAACACCTTGCGAATCCAGACCTTTTGGGTGATCAGGCAATAGGCCACGTAGGCCAGCACGGCTAGGCCGAGAAGAATCTGCAACACCCTCATCGGTCACCTTCCCCCTCCGGCCCCCGTTTGGAGCCATTGACGCTTCGTGTCAGAGACCCCCGAGATCGTCCTCTTTTCATGTAGACGCGTCGAGGGGGGTCCGCTTGCGGATCCGACGTTCGCGAAGCCAGACGACGAGGCCGAGGAGTGCGTTCACGAGGGCTCCGAGGGCGAATCCGTACGCAGGCCAGGAGATCCGCAGGTCCGGATCGAAGGCATCCCAATCGGATGGCAACACCAACCCGATTGCCAGCGTCGCCGCGAGGAGCACGACGATCGAGATCAGGCCGAGGATGCCCGCCGCAGCCGACGACGCACTAGCCAGGAGCAGCCATTTCGGACGTCCCGAACGCACTGCCAGTCCGGCACTGCCGAATGCAACGACCCAGGACAGGATCAAGATGATGCCCAGGCCGGGCAACTCATAGGCCCCAACACCACGATCAATGGCCAGAAGTAGGGCGTCGGGAACCTCGTCGGGCACCATGCGCCAAGCGTCCTCCACGTCCACCACCAGCCAACCCGGAACTAGCAGCAATCCGACCAGTAGGTGACTGAGGCACAGAAACAGCGCCGTTCGTCGAGCGATCATATGGGGGGCGTTTGGGATGACCGGGGCGGTTGCATGGCGGTATTCAGCAGGTGTGAGCCTTCTCGAAACTGCGAACACGTGCACGCAGAAACTGCGAACACGCCTTGGTGGAGCTGGGGGGAATCGAACCCCCGTCCGTCGACGGGTGGACGCCCGCGATACGACCATTCCCGAGTCTGCGGCTCCTGGCTGCCGCACCGCCGGGTCGGTTGGGCCCGAGGGCCCGGCCACGGGGTCTTTCCCCCGGGTCAGCGGTCTTTCACGCCGTCAGCGGTCTGTCCCTGCGGTCTCCACTGCTTCTGTTGCCGGGCTGCAGTGGACTGGCCCCGCGTGCCGTTGCCGGTCGCGGTGACTCTCTACTGCCTGACGGGTCAGGCGGCGAGAGCGAGATCGTCCGTGTTGGCGTCTCTGTTGGTGCCCCGTTTTGGGAGTCTGGGCAACTCCGGTCGCACGACTCGTCCACGAAACGCCGGCGTCGAAACCGATCAGCCCCGTGAAACGGGCGGCTCGAGGCCGCCGCGTACGGATGGTTGGTGCTCGATTGTCAAGGATCCGCACCGACAGGGTACCGGCCGGCCGTGACGGCCGTCCGGCGAAAAGGGGGCCTCAGCGCCGGCGACGACGGGCCATGGCGCGCTCGGCCTCCCGGTTGGCCTCCCGCTCGGCGATGGCCTGGCGCTTGTCGGCGTGGCCCCGCCCACGGGCCAGCGCCAGCTCGACCTTGGCCCGGCCACCCGAGAAGTAGAGCGACAACGGCACCAGCGTGAGGCCCTCCCGCTGGACCCGGTCGTGCATCCGGCGGATCTCGCTGCGGTGGAGCAGCAGCTTCTTGGGGCGGTCCGGGTCGTGACCGGAGGCCTCGGCGGAGCCGCTGGTCGCCCAGGGCGAGATGTGGAGGCCCAGCAGCCAGACCTCGCCGTCGTCGATGCGGCCGAACGACTCGGCCAACTGCACCTTGGACTCCCGCAGCGACTTGACCTCGCCGCCGCGCAGCACGAGCCCGGCCTCCCAGGTGTCGAGGACCTCGTAGTTGCGGCGGGCCTGCCGGTTCGTGGCCACGACGCGGTCGCGCGGGTCTTCCCGCCCGGCCCCGGCCGGCCTGCCCGATGACTTCGTGCCCATCGGGCGAGCGTACCGGTGGACCCCGCCGGGGTTCCCCCACCGTTAGCCTCGCCGTCGTGGCCGACGAGACCCTGCGCCTGACCGCCGACGCCCACACGGCCATGGTCGCCCATGCCCTCGCCGGCGTGCCCCACGAGGCCTGCGGGCTGTTCGCCGGCCCGGTGGGGGAGCAGGGCGGCGGCCCGCTCGTGGACCGCTTCTTCCCGATGCGCAACACCGCCGAGTCGAGCACCCTGTACCTGCTCGACGGCCAGGAGATGCTCGACGTCGAGCGGTCCGCCGACGAGGCCGGGGCCGTGCTCACCGGGGTGATGCACAGCCACACCCACACGCCGGCCTACCCCTCACCGACCGACGTGGCCGACGCCGCCCGCTTCGACCCGTTCGGCGCCTGGGTGTTCGTGATCGTCTCGCTGGAGCACGCCGATCCGGTGTTGCGGGCGTTCCGGATCCTGGACGGCGACATCACGGAGTTGACGGTGGCCGTGGGGGACGGCGACCCACGGGGTTAGAATCCCGACCGATTCAGTCGGAATTACACCGGAGCCCGCCATGACCGTCCACGCCTCGGTCCTCGACCTGATCGGCGACACGCCGTTGGTCGACGTCAGCGCGCTCAGCCCCCACCCCGGGGCCACGATCCTCGTCAAACTCGAGGGGCAGAACCCCGCAGGCTCGGTCAAGGACCGCATCGCCAAGGCCATGGTCGAGGAGGCCGAGGCCGACGGCACCCTCGTCCCGGGCCGCACCATCATCGAGCCGTCCTCGGGCAACACCGGCATCGCCCTGGCCATGATCGCCCGCCTCCGCGGCTACCCCCTCAAGATCGTGCTCCCGGAGAACGTCTCCGTGGAACGTCGCCAGATGCTCGAGGTCTACGGCGCCGAGATCATCCCGTCACCCGGCGAGGAGGGCTCCAACGGCGCCGTGCGCCTGGCCCGCCGCCTCGCCGACGAGAACCCCGACTGGGTGTTCCTCTACCAGTACGCCAACGAGGCCAACCCCCGCGCCCACTACGCCACCACCGGCCCCGAGATCCTGCGTGACGCCCCGGGCATCACCCACTTCGTGGCCGGCCTCGGCACCAGCGGCACCCTCATGGGGGTCGGCACCTATCTCAAGGAACGGCGCCCCGAGGTGCAGGTGCTGGCCGTCGAGCCGCCGTCCGGCGAGCTGGTCCAGGGGCTGCGCAGCCTCGACGACGGCTACATCCCGCCCGTGTACGAGAAGTGGGGCGGCAACGAACTCCTCGACGGCAAGCGCATCGTTCGGCCGCGCGAGTCCCTGGAATGCACCCGTCGGCTGGCTGACGAGTGCGGGATCTTCGCCGGCATCTCGACTGGCGCCGCCCTGGCCGGCGCCCTCAAGGTGGCCGAGCGCCTCGCGGACGGCGAGGAGGCCACAATCGTCTTCATCGCCTGCGATGCGGGATGGAAGTACCTGTCCACGGGCGCCTGGACCGACGACCTCGATACGGCCGCCGCCAACGCCGACTCGATCATCTACTTCTAGCCTGCCTGCAACGGCGCCGGTGGAGGCGCCCGACCCAGGGCCACCGACCAGAAAGCAGGCACCCATGCGACCCGACGGACGCCGCAACGACGAACTGCGCCCGTTCTCCTTCGAGCGCGACTTCACCGACGCCGCCCTGGGTTCCTGCCTCGTGTCGTTCGGACGCACCCGGGTCCTGTGCACCGCCTCCGTGGGCGACGGCGTGCCTCGATGGCTGTCGGGCACGAACAAGGGCTGGGTGACCGCCGAGTACTCGATGCTGCCGGGCTCGAGCGCCGAGCGCATCCGGCGCCGCGTCTCCGGTCGCAGCCAGGAGATCCAGCGGCTCGTCGCCCGGTCGCTGCGGGCCGTGTGCGACCTCGGGGCGTTGGGAGAGCGCGAGGTGACGGTGGACTGCGGGAGACCTGGCCGCCAACCCGCTCACCGACCCCCTGGCGGCCGTCTCGGTCGGCATCATCGACGGCGAGGCCCGCCTCGACCTGCCCTACGTCGAGGACGCCGGCGCCGAGGTCGATTTCAACGTCGTCATGACCGGCTCGGGTTGCTTCGTCGAGGTGCAGGGCACCGCCGAGGGGGAGGCCTTCGAGCGCTCCCAACTCGACGAACTGGTCGACCTGGCTGCCGGCGGCATCGCCGAGATCGTCGCCGCCCAGCGGACGCTCCTCGCCGACCCACCGCCCGCCCGCGGCTGAGCCGCCCCGCGCCAACACGGTCTGGCCGGTTGCGACGATGCAGCGAGAGCCCGTGCCGCTGGTCGCCGCCACGGCCAATCCCGACAAGCTGGCCGAGATCGCCGTGATCCTCGGTGGGGAAGTCGAACTCCTGCCCCGCCCGGCCGACCTCGGCGAGGTCGTCGAGGACGGCGAGACGCTGGAGGACAACGCACGCCTCAAGGCGGTGGCGGTCTGTTCGGCGGCAGGTGCGGCCGCCGTGTCCGACGACACCGGCCTCGAGGTCGACGCCCTCAGAGGCGCTCCCGGGGTCCATACCGCCCGCTTCGCCGGCGAGGGTGCAACCTACGCCGACAATGTGGCGCGCCTGCTCCAGGAGCTCGAGGGTGTCGCTCCGGGCCTGCGGACGGCCCGGTTCCGCACCGTGGCCCTCGTCCATCGTCCCGACGGCAGCGAGGTCGTCGCCACCGGCACGGTCGAGGGACGGATCGCCGAAGAGGCGATAGGGGAAGGCGGTTTCGGCTACGACCCGGTGTTCGTGCCCGTGGAGGGCGACGGCCGCACCTTCGCCGAGATGGGCGACGAGAAGCATGCCCTCTCGCACCGTGGTCGGGCGTTTCGCGCGCTCGCCCGGCGGCTGGACGGCGAGGCCGCCAACCGCTAGTTCGGCGAGGCCGCCCCCGTCGACCAGCGGGGTTCGAGGAACCGGTCGAACTCGGCGTCGGTCACCGGCTCCGAGAAGTGGTAGCCCTGCGCCAGGTCGCAGCGCAGTAGGCGCAGGCGCTCCAGCTGCTCCTCGGTCTCGACGCCCTCGGCCACGACCCGCAGCCCGAGGCTGTGGGCCAGGGCGATCGTGCCCGTGACGATCGCGGTGTCGCCGTCGTTGCTGCCGAGGCCGGCCACGAAGGAGCGGTCCACCTTCAGGAAGTCGATCGGGAAGCGCTTCAGGTAGGCCAGCGACGAGAACCCGGTGCCGAAGTCGTCCAGCCCGATGCGCACCCCGAGCCCGGTCAGGTCGTCCAGGACCCGTTCGGTCACCGGGTTGGCGGCGATCAGGGCGCTCTCGGTGAACTCCAGCGCCACCAGGGCGGGGTCGAGGCCGCAGCCGGCCAGGGCGTCGTCCACGACACCGGGGAAGGCGGCGTCGGCCAACTGACGGGCCGACACGTTGACCGCCATGGACAGCGGCTCCTGGCGGGTGCGGCTCCACGCCGCCAGCCGATCCAGGGCGAGCACGAGGACCCGGCTGCCGAGCTCGGCGATCAACCCGCTGTCCTCGGCGATGTCGATGAACTGGTCGGGAAGCAGCAACTCGCCGGTCTCGGCCCGGACCCGGGCGAGGGCCTCGGCGCCGGTGACAGCGCCGTCGCTGATGCGCACGACCGGCTGGAAGTGGACCTCGATCCGATTCGACTCGAGGGCCAGGCGGAGTTCCTGCTGGATGGAGTGGCGACGGACGGCTTGGACCCTCAGGTTGTCATCGAAGAGCTCCGCCCGGTCCCGCCCTTCCTCCTTGGCCCGGTACATGGCGGTGTCGGCGTCGCGAAGGAGGTCGCCGGGCGTCTCGTCACCATGGGCGATGTTGATCCCGATGCTCGTGGTGACGACCGTCGATTCGGCGCCGAGTTCGACGGGGCGGGCCAGGGCCCGCCGGATGCGTTCGGCGGCGGTCAGGGCGTCGATGTGCCGGAGCATGTCGCCGATGACGACCACGAACTCGTCGCCGCCGAGGCGGGCGACGGTGTCGCCGGGCCGGACCGTGCGTTCGAGCCGGCGGGCCACCTCCCGAAGCAGGTCGTCGCCGGCGCCGTGGCCGAGCGAGTCGTTGACGACCTTGAAACGGTCCAGGTCGAGGAACAGCACGCCGACCGAGCGCTGGTGGCGGGACGCCCGGTGCAGGGCGTCCTGGAGGCGGTCCAGCAACAGGGCACGGTTGGGGAGGCCCGTCAGCTCGTCGTGGAAGGCCCGCTCCTCGAGCTGTGCCGCCACCTCGACGCGTTCGGTGACGTCCCGGGCGTTGACCACGATGCCCTCGACAGCGGGGTTCTCGAGCAGGTTGGTGGCGACGATCTCCATGTGCCGCCACCCCCCGTCGGTGTGGGCGACCCGGGCGTCGAACACCGGCGACATCCCCGGCGTGGCGACGACCGTCGGGGCCTGCTCGATCAGCCGGTCGAGGTCCTCGGGGTGGACCAGGTCGGCCACCGGGACGCCCTCGAGGTCGTGGGGCTCGAGGCCCAGCACACGGGCGACCGCCGGACTGGCGTAGATGATGCCGCCGTCCTCGCCGACCACGCAGACCAGGTCGGAGGCGTGCTCGACGAGGGCCGCCAGCCGCACCTCGGTGGCCTCGACCCGGCGGCGGGCCGCGTACAGGTCGCTGAGGTCGCGGGCCACGAGCGAAATCGCCTCGAGGCGCCCGGTGTGGTCCCGGTGGGCGACGAGCACCGCCGAGACCGGGAGCGGTGCGTCGTTGCCGGTGCCGGCCAGGCGCAACTCGCCTCTCCAGGTGCCGCCGGAGCGGACGGCGGGCAGGGCGGTGGCGGCGTACCGGGCCTGCGACCAGCCGTCCAGGCGGTCGAGCAGCCGAAGCCCGGGAACCTGCGGGTTCCCCAAGATCTCCCGGAAGGCGTCGTTGGCCCAGGCGATCGTGCGTCCCAGCGGGTCGAGCACGGCGACGAGGTCGGGACTGGCCTCGAGTACCCGGGTCAACTCGTGGGCCCGTCGAGCCTCCTCGAGTTCCTCGGTGACGTCGTCGAAGGTGAGCAGCGCGGCGCCGCCGGCATCGACCGGGGTCAGGGACAGGTCGATCCATCGCAGCCCGTCCTCGGGGGCCACGAGGCGCAGCCGTCCCCGGATCCCCCGCCCGGCGGCCAGTGCGGCATGTGCCGCCTCGAGGAACTCGTCACGGCCGTCGGCGTCGATGGCAGCCTGCCAGCCGGCGCCGAGCGCCTGTTCGAGCGCCTGGCCGGTGTGTTCGGTCCAGCGGGCGTTGGCCCGACGGAATCCCAGGTCGGCGTCGAGGACCGCCATCCCGGTGGGGCAGGCGTCGACCAGCCGGTCGAGCAGGCCGGCGTCGCCCATCTCGATCGGGCCCGGGTCGCCGGGCAGGGGCGTGTCCGTCATGTGCGGACGGGGGGACTCGAACCCCCATGCCTTGCGGCGCCGGCTCCTAAAGCCGGTGCGTCTACCAGTTCCGCCACGTCCGCAGCGGTGCAGCCTAGGTGGAGGCGAGGGGCGGAGGGGTCCGGACGGCCGCTCAGGCCATCTCGCCGCGGCGCACGATCACCTTGTCGATGATCCCGTACTCCTGGGCCTCGTCAGCGGTGAACCAGCGGTCACGGTCGCTGTCGGCCTCGATGGTCTCGAAGGACTGCCCGGTGTGCTCGGCGATCCGCTCCTGGAGCTGGCGCTTCACGTGGGTCATCTGCTCGGCCTGGATGGCGATCGAGGAGGCGTCGCCCTGCACGCCGCCGAGCGGCTGGTGCATCATCACGCGTGCGTGGGGGAGGGCGTAGCGCTTGCCGGATGCGCCGGCGCAGAGCAGGAACTGCGCCATCGAGGCACCCAGGCCGGTGCAGATGGTGCCGACCTCGGGACCGACGAACTGCATCGTGTCGTAGATGGCCATGCCGGCAGTCACCGAGCCGCCCGGCGAGTTGATGTAGAGCCAGATCGGCTTCTCGGGGTCCTCGGCCTCGAGGAACAGCATCTGGGCGACCAGCACGTTGGCGATCTCGTCGTTGACGTCGGTTCCGAGAAAGACGATGCGGTTCTTGAGGAGCCGGTCGAAGATGTCGACGCGGCCCGAGGCCCCGGCATCGAGGTCGGAGGCGGCCGCGGGAAGGTGGAGTTCGCTCATGCGGGGGAGGGTATCGGCGGCCCGTGACGGCCCGGCCCCCGGCTCAGGACCGGGCGGCCTCGGCGCGGGCGCGCAGGTCGGCGACGGCGTGGCTGAGCCCCTCCGGGTCGCGGTACAGGGCGCTGCCGGACACCAGCACGTTGGCGCCGGCGGCGGTCGCACCGGCGACGGTGTCGGGACCGATGCCGCCGTCGACCTCGAGGTCGATCGGCCGCTCGCCGATCATGGCGGCGACCTCCGACACCTTGGACTCCATGGCCGGGATGTAGGCCTGGCCGCCGAAGCCGGGGTTCACCGTCATCACCAGCACCATGCCGAGAAGGTCGAGCACGTGGCCGACCACGTCGGCGGGGGTGTGAGGGTTGAGGGCCACGCCGGGTGTGGCACCCAGGTCGGCGATGTGGGCGAGGGTGCGGTGCAGATGGGTGCAAGCCTCGGCGTGGACGATGACGATCCCGCACCCCGCCTCGACGTAGCGGTCCAGGAGTCGGTCGGGCTCCACGACCATCAGGTGGGCCTCGAACGGCACCGACACGTGAGGTCGGATGGCGGCGATGACGTCGGGCCCGAAGGTCAGGTTGGGGACGAACACGCCGTCCATGACGTCCCACTGGATGCGGTCGACGCCGGCCTCCTCGAGGGCGGCGCACTCCTCGCCCAGGCGTGCGTAGTCGGCGGGCAGCACCGAGGGTGCGATCTGGAGTGGGCGGTTGCTCATCGACGTGACCCTATCGCCCGGGTCCCGGGCGGCCTCGGCGCGGGCGCGCAGGTCGGCGACGGCGTGGCTGCGGCGGGCTGCCCCGCCGGAAGCGCAGCCGGTCGGGGTAGGGATAGAACTCGGGGACGTCCGCGTCGGCATGGCGCTGCTGCACGCCGTTCCAGAAGCCGGTGGTGAACAGGTCGCCGTGCACGGCCTGGAAACGCTCCCAGATCTCGCCCGGCACGTCCGAGGGGAACGCCATGAACGTCGGGAACTGCTCGGGGAACACGTCGCCCGGCTCGACGGCGAACCAGGGCGTGGCCCGCATCTCGTGCTCGTGGTCGTCGGACTGGGGGATGCGCCGGAAGCGGCACTCGTCCAGCAGCGTGATCTCGTCGTAGTCGTAGAAGACGACGCTGCCGTGGCGGGTGACGCCGAAGTTCTTGGTGAAGAGGTCCCCGGGCCAGACGTTGGCGGCGGCCAGGTCCTTGATCGCCCAGCCCCAGTCGAGGGCGGCGGCCTCGGCACGGTCGGCGGACATCTCGCGGAGGTAGAGGTTCAGCGGGTACACCTGGCGCTCCGTGTAGACGTGCGAGATGACCACCTGGTCGCCGTCGAGGCGCACGGTCAGGGACGCCTCGGTGAGGAGTTCCTCGAGCAACCCGGGGTCGAAGCGGTCGCGGTCGAAGGAGAGGTTCTCGAACTCGTGGGCGTCGACCATGCGACCGACCCGGTCGTGGGTGGCGACCAGCCGGTAGCGGTCCCGCACGGCCTGGCGGGTCGTGTTCTTGGGCGGGTCGAAGCGGTCCTTGATGACCTTGAAGACCACGTTGAACGAAACCAGCGTGAAGACCGACATGACCATGCCGGGGGTCCCCCGGGCACGGACGAACTTGTCGTGCGAGTTCTGCATCTGGCGGTACAGGGAGCGGTAGAGGCTGGTCTTGCCGTGCTGGTTGAAGCCGATCGACGTGTAGAGCTCGGCGATGGACTTCATCGGCAGCATCGACTTGCAGAAGCCGACCAGTTCGGCGGGCTTGGCGGCCTCGACGAAGAAGTAGGAGCGGGTGAAGCTGAACAGCCGGCTGGCCTGCGACTCGGTGAGCAGGACCGTGTCGGCCTGGAGGCCCTCGTCGCCGTGGGCGACGGGGATCACGATGGGCGTGACCCGGTTGAGGTGGCGGAGCCGACCGACGAGGTAGGCGCCCTTGTTCCGGTAGAAGACGGGCTCGAGCATGTCGATGCCGTCCAGGTCGAGGGTGTCCCAGGAGTCGAGCAGGAAGGCATCGATGCGCGCCCCGATGCGCCGGGCGTCGGCCGCCGCGTCCGCCCAGGGCACCTCCAGGTCGTACGACTCGAGGACGGCCTGTGCCATGGCCGCCGATCCGCCGCGGCGGTCCCAGGTCCGGAACATCTCGGAGCGTCCGAGACCGCGGGGGAGGATCGAGGCGCCGAACCAGCGCAACTCCACGTCGTTGTCGACGCCGATGGTGGTGAAGATCCGTCGGGTGACCGAGTTGAAGAACGTCTCGGCCAGTTCGAGGTCGGTGCGTTGGGCGATCCGGCGCCGGAACGCGGTGCGGGCGCTCCGCCAGGCACCCCGACGGTCGGGGGTGGCCCGCAGATGCGGATGGACCTCGGCGACGGTCCGCTGGACGACCTCGGGGTGGACCGAGAGGCGCTTGACGGCGTCGGCGTCCTGGGTGGCCCAGGCCCGGCTCGTGAAGTTGCTCGCCGCCCGGCGGGTCAGGTTCTGGAAGGCGGCGAGGTACTCGACATAGCCGGCGTAGACGGTGTCGGCGACCCAGGCGGCGACCGCCTCCGGGTCGGAGGGTCCCCGGGGCCGTTCCTGCCCCTCCTGCTCGACCGCCGTCACTCCGCGGGCTCCCCGTCGGACCCGTGGAACGCCTGCCATGTGGGTTCCTCATGTGGGAGCGTGCCGGTGCCCGTGTGGTGCTCGGGCCAGTTGGCCGGCGCCAACGCCAGGGGGTTCTGCCCCACCTCGGCGCCGTAGAAGAGGCGGTGGTTCCGACGCAGGAACAGCCAGCGTCCCTCGACGCGGCGGTAGTCGTCGTCGTACCGGATGGCCTGGTGGATCCAGCGGTCGCCGTCCTGGATCTCGGCCTTGCAGTACACGTGACCACTGGCGGCGCCGGCGCCCAGGTCGAGGTCGATCTGGTGGGTGCCCGTGTTGAGAACGGTGACGCCGAGGGGCGCCAGTTGGGCGGCGAAGGCCTCGCGGAGGGCGTCGCGGCCGACGACACCGCGTCCGACGCGGACGTCGGGAACGAACAGGTCGACGAGGCCGTCGAGGTCGCGGCGGTCCAGACAGACCGCGTAGCGGGCGACCAGTTGTCGGATGTCGGCTTCCGCCTCGAGCCGTTCGACCGCGCCGCTCATGCGCCGCCTCCGAGCCGCTTGTCGGCCCAGCCCCCCGGGGTGCGACCGTCGGTGCGGACCCGCCGGGAGGCGAATCGCCAGGTCCCGTCGACCCGGACGTAGGCGTCCCGGTATCGGCCCCAGTGGTCGACGCCGGCGTCCGAGAACACGGTGAAGTAGGCCTCGCCGACGGCGTGGTCGGCATCCTCGAAGGCGACGTGGACGGGCGTGGTGTGGTGCTGGAGGAACCGGGGTCCGTCGCCGTCGAGGACCGAGTCCCGGGTGTTGGTGAAGATCTCGGCGATGCGGTCACGGCCCGTGTAGGTGGTGCCGTCCCCGATGTCCATCGTGGCGTCCTCGGCGAACAGGGCCAGGAGTTCGTCGAAGCGACCCCGGTCGCCATGGGCGTTGTAGGCGGTGACGAGCGCGGCGATCTCGGCCCGTGCCCCGGGTTCCCAGTCCTCCACGGTTCACCTCCAGTGCTTCCCGAATGGTCGATCCCGGGTCGCGGAACCCGGAGACCACACCTCTAGCGTGCCCCAGCATGGCTCCCCTCGGCGACATTCGGCACCGGTTTCCCGGACTGGCGGACGGCTGGGCCCGGTTCGACGGCCCGGCCGGCACCCAGGTGCTGGACGCCTCGATCGAGGCCATGGCCGACTGGCAGCGAAGCGGCAGCAACGCCAATGCCCACGGCGCCTTCCCGGCGGCACACGCCTGCGACGCCCTCGAGGAGCAGGTGGCCGCGACGGTACGCGGGCTGCTGGGGGCGTCCAGCGGCGGTGTGGTCTTCGGGCCGAGCACGACCGCCAACGTCATGGCGCTGACCCGTGCGATCGGACGCACCCTCGGCCCGGGCGACGAGGTCGTCTGCACGACGCTCGACCACGACTCCAACGTGACCCCGTGGGTGCTGGCGACCGAGGACGCCGGAGCGACCGTCCGCATGGCGGACTTCGACGGGGCCACCGGTCGCCTTGCCACCGAGTCGGTCGCCGACCTGCTCGGGCCCTCGACGCGCTGGGTGGCCGTCACCGGTGCCTCGAACGTGATCGGCACGATGCCCGACCTGCCCGCCATCGCCGACGCCGCACACGCCGTCGGGGCCCGCGTGGTCGTCGACGGCGTGCACCGCACCCCCCACGTGGCCGTCGACGTCGGGGCCCTGGGCTGCGACGTGTACACGACGTCCTCGTACAAGTGGTACGGCCCCCACGCCGGGGCCATGTGGATGACCGACGACCTGCTCGCCGACCTGCCCGCCTACAAGGTGCGACCGGCACCGTCGACGGGCGGCGCCCGCTGGCAGTACGGGACCGCCTCCTACGAGTCGCTGGCCGGCATCGACGCGGCTGCCCGCTTCCTCCTCGACACCGGCATGGACGCCATCGAGGACCACGGACGCGACCTGCTGCGCCGCCTGCTGGCGGGCCTGCACGACCTGTCCGGCGTGCGCGTCATGGCCTCCACCGGCCCCGACGACGTCGCCGACCGTGCACCGACGCTGCAGTTCCTGGTCGAGGGCCGGGCCCCCGTCGAGGTGGCCGAGCGACTGGCGGCGGCCCGGGTCGCCGTCTGGGACGGCCACAACTACGCCGTCGAGGCCATGGCGCCGTTGGGCCTCGACCCCGAGGCGGGCGCCGTACGGGCCGGCGTCTCGATCTACACCACCGAGGAGGACGTCGACCGACTCCTCGAGGCGGTGGCGTCCTGCTGACGGCGGGACCCGCCGTCTACGGTGCAGCGGGTACCCGACGACGAGTGGTCAGCGGAATGACCGGAGGGAGGGGGTGAGCAGCGTGCGGCGACTGACCCAGTTCAGCCACGGCGCCGGTTGAGGCTGCAAGCTCGCCCCCGGTGAGCTGGCGCACGTGGTGCGCCGCCTGGCACCCGTCGACGATCCCGCCCTCCTCGTGGGGGCCGCCACCGGCGACGACGCGGCCGTCTACCGACTGGACGACGGCCGGGCGCTCGTGGTGACCGCCGACTTCATCACGCCCGTCGTCGACGACGCCCGGACGTGGGGACGCGTCGCCGCGGCCAACGCCGTGTCCGACGTGTACGCCATGGGCGGCAGGCCGCTGCTGGCCCTCAACCTCGTGGGGTGGAACAGCGAGGAGCTGTCGAGCGACCTGCTGGCCGAGGTCCTCCTCGGCGCCCAGGACGTCGCGTCCGAGGGCGGGTTCGTCATCGCCGGCGGACACACCGTCGACGACCCCGAGCCCAAGTTCGGCCTGGCCGTGGTCGGCGAGGCGGACCCCGACCGGCTCCTCACCAACGCCGGCTTCCGACCCGGCGACGCCCTCGTGCTCACCAAGCCGCTGGGCATCGGCGTGGTGACGACGGCGATCAAGGCCGGCACGGCTCCGGACGCCGTCGTGGACGCCGCCCTGGCCTCCATGACCCGGCTCAACGCCGAGGCGTCGGCGGTGGCGCTCGACGCGGGGGCCACGGGGGCCACCGACGTCACCGGCTTCGGCCTGCTCGGCCACCTCGGCCGGGCGGTCGAGGAGTCCGGTGTCGACGCCGAGATCGACGTCGGTGCGGTGCCTGTCCTCGACGGCGCCCGGGAACTCGCCGAGGCCGGGATGGTGCCCGGCGGCAGCCGCCGCAACCTGGCCTGGGCCGACGATCGGCTGGACAGGGGCGGCCACGACGAACTCGAGGTCCTCCTTCTCGCCGATGCCCAGACCTCGGGCGGCCTCCTCTTCGGCACCTCCCCGGCCGGGGCCCACGAGGCGCTCGACCGGCTCGAGTCGGCCGGCCATACGGCCGCCGTCGTGGGCAGGGTGCTCGACGGGGCCGGCAGGCTGCACCTGGCGTAGCGTCGGGGTTCATGCCGAGGCGACTCGAGGCGTTCATCCCGCAGTCGGCCGAGGAGTTGACCGCCGACTGGCTGACCGACGTGGTCCGGTCACCGGACGGCTCGCCCGCCCGGGTGGTGGACTTCGAGGTGCGGAGGCCGGGAACCGGTGTCGGCTATTCCGGCGTGTCCGTGCGAGTCGCCCTCACCTGGGAGCCTGCCGACCCGGAACTGCCGCACGTCGTGCTGATCAAGTTTCCGACGCCGGTGGCGACGAACCGCGGACTGGTCGAGAGCGAGGGCGGCTACGACCGGGAGTTCGACTTCTACGAGCGTTTCGGCGATTCCTTCCCGGTGCCAGTGCCCTCCCTCCACCATGCCCTGCGGGACCCGGGGCGCCCCTGGTCCTCGTACGCCCGGCAGTTCCGGATGCTGAACCGCGCACCGGGCTGGGTGGCCCGACTGATCGGCCGCCACTCCCGGCGGATGGTGCGTCCGACGGTGCGTCGCTTCGTGCTGGTGCTGGGATACGTGGAGAACGCCCGCCTGACGCCCCTCGACGGGACACCCTCAGAGGCGGACCTCCAGACGGCGCTCGCCACCCAGGCGTCGGTACATGCCAACTGGTGGCGGTCGCCGGTGCTCCGAGAGGACGTGCCGTTCGGGTGGCGGACCGCAACCCAGGTGCCCAACATCCTGAACGGGACGTATGCCGTGCACCGCGACGCCGTCCTCAGGCGCCAGTCGGGACTCGTGGGCCCCACAGCGGTCGAGTTGGCCGACTGGGTGGACAGCAATCTCGCCGACGTGGTCGACCACCTCGACGAGCCGCTGGCCCTCCTCCACGGGGACGCGCGCGGCGACAACCTGCTCTTCACCGACGACGGCCTGACGCTCATCGACTTCGGCATGGTGAGCAGCGGCCGGCCCGCGTGGGACGTCGGGTACCTGCTGTCGTCGATGCTCGCGCCGGGGGAGGGGTCGCGGGCCGAGGTGGACCGGCTGTGTGCCGACTACCACCACCACCTGGTGGCCGCCGGCGTGGACGACCACTCGTGGGCGCAGTTCCGAAACGACGTGGACCTGGTGTTGGTGTACCTCCTGCACCGGATGCTGCTCGCCGACGCCGTCTTCGAGGGGGAGGGCTACGGGGAGGGCGACATGTCCACGCTCTGGCTGCGCAAGCTCGTCGCCCAACTGCCCGAGGAGCCGCCGGTCATCGGCGAGGTGGGCTGAGGAGGGCGCTCCTCAGCGGATGCGGGGTTCGACGCGGACGCCGCTCTCGAAGGCCGAGGAGCCGGCGGCCATCTCGGCCGGGTCGACCGCCGCCGCGTAGAGCGCCGGGGCAACGTCCCGGGCCGCCAGGCGGCCGAGGTCCTGGGCCGCCCAGATCGCCCGCAGCGTGCCCTGGACCGCCCAGGGCGGATTGGCGGCGATCGTCTCGGCCAGCCGGGTGGCGGCGGCGTCGAGCTCGTCGCCGGGCACCACCTCGGTCACGAGCCCCATGCGCTGCGCCGTCGCCGCCGAGATCCGCTCGGCGCTGCCGGTGAGCGACATCCGCATCACCTCGCCGAACGGCATCTTGTCGAGCATCTTCATCGGCTCGTAGACGGCCGCCATGCCGTAGGTGACGTGGGGGTCGAAGAAGGTGGCGTGCTCGGCGGCGATGAGGATGTCGCACTCGGCGAGGAAGTAGAAGGCGCCGCCGCAGGCCATGCCGTTGACCGCCCCGATCACCGGCTTCCACAGGTCGTTCGACTTGGGCCCCAGCGAGTCGCCCGGATCGTCGTACATGAAGTTGTTGGAGGTCCCGTAGACGGCCGGTCCGTCGAGGGCGGTGAACGGCTCGTTGCGGTCGGTGCCGACGCAGAACGCCCGGTCGCCGGCGCCGGTCAGGATCACCACCCGGACGTCGTCGTCGGTGCGCAGGGAGCGCCAGGCGGTCTGGCACTCGGCCTGCATCGTGGCCGTGAAGGCGTTGTGGGCCTCGGGGCGGTCGAGGGTGATCCTGGCGATGCCGTCAGCCGACTCGACGCGGATCGTCTCGAAATCGCTGTCCACGGCAGCGACCCTAGCGCCGCGTCCCCGTTGGTCTGGATTCCGGCTCCACCACTAGCGTCCGGGCATGGACGACGACACGGGCAGCACTGCTTCCGGGAGTTCGACGGTCGAGGACCTGGGCTACGAGCCCTTCGACTGCGACAACCACTACTACGAGGCGCATGACGCGTTCACCCGCCACGTCCCCGCCGAGATGCAGCCCCGGGTCGTGCAGTGGTGCGAGGTCGGCGGCCGGCGGTACCACCTGGTCGGAGGGCGGCTCAGCGACGCCGTCGTCAACCCGACCTGGAACCCGATCGCCAAGCCGGGGGCGCTGCACCGGTACTTCCGGGGCAACCCCGAGGGCAAGACCCCGCTCGACTACCTGCGCGACCGGGAGCCGACGCCCGCCGAGTACCTCGACCGCGACGCCCGCCTGGAGGCGATGTCCCGACAGGGCCTGGAGGCCGTCTGGCTCTTCCCGACGCTCGGGGTGCTGTACGAGGAGCCCCTCAAGGAGGACATCGAGGCGGTCGGAGCGCTCATGGTGGGCTTCAACCGCTGGCTCGACGAGGACTGGGGGTTCGCCTACCGCGACCGCATCTTCGCCGCCCCGTACCTGTCGCTGGCCGACCCCGACCTGGCGATCCGGGAGCTCGAGTGGTGCCTCGACCGTGGCGCCCGCACGATCGTCATGCGACCGGCGGCGATCTGGACGACCGACGGGCCACGTTCGCCCAGCGACTGGATATTCGACCCGTTCTGGTCGCTCGTGAACGAGGCCGGCATCACGGTGGTCGTGCACGCCGGCGACAGCGGCTACTCGACGCAGGGCTACGCCGAGGGCGGCTTCTCGTCCAAGATGACCGGGGTCAAGGAACGGTCCCGACCCACCATCAAGGCGTTCAACATCGAGCGTGCGGCAAACGACTGGCTGATCACCATGTCGCTCGACCGGATGTACACGAGGTTCCCGAACCTGCGGATCGCCTCGGTCGAGAACGGCTCCGACTACCTGGCGCCGATGTTCCGAAAGCTCCGCCAGCAGGCCGCCAAGTCGCCGCACTGGTTCGACGAGGACCCCGTCGACCTGTTCCGGGAGCACGTCTGGATGAACCCGTTCTGGGAGGACGACGTGTACGAATTGGTCGAGTTGATGGGCGCCGACCACGTCATCTTCGGCTCCGACTGGCCGCACATCGAGGGACTGCCCCAGCCGCTCGACTACGTCGTCGAGGTCAAGGAACTCGACGAGGAGGACCGCCGCAAGGTGCTCCGCGACAACGTCCGCGGCCTCAACGAGCGTCGCCCGGCGTGAACGGCGACGAGGGCTGGGGTCCTGAACTCGAGGAGTTGCGGACCCGGGAGGCGCTCGCCGAACGGATGGGGGGCGAGGAGAAGGTCGGGCGCCAGCACGACCGCGGCAAGCTGGACGTCCGGCAGCGGATCGACGGCCTGCTCGACGGGGACACGTTCCACGAGGTCGGCAAGATCGCCGGCACGCCCACCTACGACGACGAGGGGAACCTGGTCGACCTGCGGGCCTCCAACTTCGTCTTCGGCCGCGGCCGGGTCGAGGGGCGGCCGGTCGTGGTGGCGGGCGACGACTTCACCGTGCGGGGCGGGGCGGCCGACGCCTCGATCATCGCCAAGCAGGTGGCCGCAGAGCAGATGGCGCTGGAGCTCCGACTCCCGATCGTGCGCCTCATCGACGGCACCGGCGGGGGCGGCTCGGTCAAGACCCTCGACAGCGACCCCGCGAAGCAGGCCGAGCATTCGACGGGGTCCTACGGCCGCGGCGCCCGGACGTACGTCCCGGCCAACCCGGGCTGGGAGCACGTCGTCGCCAACCTCGCCACGGTCCCCGTGGTCGCCCTCTGCCTCGGGCCGGTGGCCGGGCTGGGCGCCGCCCGGGCGGTCAGCAGCCACTACTCCGTGATGGTGAAGGGCCTGGCGCAGCTGTTCGTGGCCGGACCGCCGGTCGTGAATCGGCTGGGTCTCGAGGAGGTCGACAAGGAGTCGCTGGGCGGCAGCCGGATCCACACCCGGAACGGGGCGATCGACGACGAGGTGGCCTCGGAGGAGGAGGCCTTCGAGCGGGCCCGGCGGTTCCTGTCGTACCTGCCCGCATCGGTCCACGAGCTGCCCGAGCGAGGTCCGGTGACCGACGATCCGGGGCGGACCGACGAGTCGCTCGCAACCGTGGTGCCACGCGACCGGCGCCACGTGTACCGGATGCGCGACATCATCGAGACGGTCGTCGACCTCGGGTCCTTCTTCGAGGTCGGGGCCCGCTTCGGCCGCTCGGCGATCACGGGCCTGGCCCGGCTCGACGGCTGGCCCGTGGCGATCCTGGCGGGCGACCCCTACCACTACGGGGGCGGCTGGACGGCGGATGCCTCCCAGAAGGTGACCCGGTTCGTCGACCTGGCCGAGACCTTCCACCTGCCGGTGGTGCACCTCGTCGACAACCCGGGCTTCGTGATCGGCAGCGAGTCGGAGCGGGCGGCCACCATCCGCCACGGCTCCCGGGCCCTGGCCGCCGTCTACCAGGCGTCGGTGCCGTGGTGCTCGATCCTGGTCCGCAAGGCCTTCGGCGTGGCCGGGGCGGCCCATTCGGCGGCGCACCGCTTCCAGTACCGGTACGCGTGGCCGTCGGGCGACTGGGGCTCGCTGCCGGTGGAGGGCGGCGTCGAGGCGGCCTACCGGTCGGACCTTGAGGCCTCGGAGGATCCCGAGGCGCTGCTCGAGCAGATCACCGAGCGGCTCAACCGGGTGCGCTCGCCGTTCCGGACGGCCGAGGCGTTCCTGGTCGAGGAGATCATCGATCCCCGCGAGACCCGGCCCCTCTTGTGCGAGTTCGTCAACCTGGCGGCGCCGCTGCGCACCACGGGAACCTCGGGCTTCGGCTACCGGCCCTGAGCGTCTCCGGCCTGTCGGGGCAGGGGAGGGTGGTTCCCTCAGGCGGGCTGGACGCGGGCGACGGGATCGTCCTCGGCGACGGCGTCGCCCTCGCCGACCAGGACCTCTGCGAGCGTGCCGGCCACGGGCGACTCGACGGGAATCTCCATCTTCATGGACTCGAGCACCAGGACGACCTGGCCGGCAACGACAGCAGCGCCGACCTCGACCCGGACCTGCCAGACCACCCCGGTGACCGGGGATTCGAGATCCAGCAGCGGGGCGGGCATCGCCGCAGTCCAGCAGGGCCCGGCCCGCACTGCCATCTCGGAGCAGGCGATCCGACAGACTGGGACGGTGAGTGTCTGCCCGACGATCGAGACCGAGCGCCTCGTCCTGCGCCCACTGCGCGACGAGGACCTCGACGACTACTTCGCCATGATGGATTCGCCGGAGGTGCGCCGGTGGCTGCACCTGCCGGACACGTTCGACCGGGATGCCGCCTGGGCGCAGATGGCGGCCTTCCTCGGCCAATGGGCGCTCCGGGGAATGGGGCTGTGGGCCGTCGAGGAGCGGTCGACGGGCCGGTTCCTGGGACGGGCCGGCCTCCACAATCCGGAGCGGGTCGACTGGCCGGGCGTCGAGGTCGGGTGGACGTTCGATCCCCGTTACTGGGGCAACGGGTACGCCACCGAGGCGGGGCGGGCCGCCCGCGACTTCGGCTTCGAGGTGCTCGGCGAGGAACGCCTCTACTCGTGCATCCTCCCCGACAACCTGGCTTCCCAGGCCGTGGCCCGGCGGCTCGGCTTCGAACTGCAGGAGGAACGGGTGATGGCCTGGTACCCCGACGCCCCCCACGGCCTGTGGGTGACGGAGTTGCCACCCTCCGCGCCGGACTAGCCGATGGCGATGGGGGTCCGCCCGCCTTCCGCGTCGACGAGCAGGAGGGTGTCACAGTGGCCCGCGTCGACACCCAGGCCGATGGCGCCGCGGTGCGTCTCGAGCCGGGTGGCGAGGAGCTCTCCGGTCTCCGCCCAGCCGTCGAAGGCGAAGAGTTCGCCGGTGCCGGGACGCAGGAGGACCACCGTGGCGCTTCCGTCACAGGTGCCCGCTGGGCCCGGCCAATCGCCCACGACGGCCACGTCACCGGCGCGTCCCACCTGGTAGCGGCGCCCCTCGAACTCGACGATCGGTCCGTCGTCGGCGAGGCTCGGACGGTCGCCGCGGCCCACGCCGACGGCGAAGAGGAGACCCGCCACGGCGATCAGGGCGAGGAGGGCGGTCCGGGGACGCGGCAGGCGCCGCGGGAGGGGAGCGACGCCCGCTGGGAGGCCGAGCCGGATGCGGACGGCCCGGGCCCGCGTGGGGGGCGCCTCGTCGAAGGCCGCCGCCAGGTCGGCCAGCGTCGTCGACAGGTCGACGGCGTCGCCGAGGCGCCGGGGCTGGAGGACCCGTGCGAGGCGTCGTCGTCGACGGCGCTCGCCGGCATCCTCGGTGTCGGGAAGGTCGGCCAGCATCCCGGCGAGCAGGACCGCCAACTGGTGCACGTCCCGCTGCCGTGCCGAAGGGTCCTCCTCGGTCGCCGCCTCGAAGCCGCTGAGGAGGGGCCGTCCGGCTTCGTCGACGAGGACCGCCTCGGACCTGAGGCCGCCGTGGGCGACTCCGGCCCGGTGGACCTCGCTGAGGGTCCGGGCCAGCGCCGCACCGAAACCGGCACAGGCCAGGGCGTCGACGGGCGGGCGTTCGGCGGCGCCCGGGAGATCGCCCTTTCCGGCGTCCGCCACCCCGGGGAATCGCACGCGGTCGAGGAGTTCGATCCTTCGCTCGCCGTCAACTCCTTCGACGGGTTCCATGGACGTCAGTCCACCTGGGTCGATCGGCCGAGGCTGCCCGGGGTGATCGGGACGAGGCCGCCGATGTCGATGCGGTCGGGAAGCCGGTCCAGTCGGGCCAGGAGCAGTCGGGCCAGCCGCGACCCGTAGGCGGCCACCGGATCGGCTCCTGGGTCCGGCAGGTCGATGCCGCCGCTGACGCGGCCACGTTCGGATCCGAGGGCGTTGAGGGCCCGACGTGCGCGACGCCGCCCGATCCGCTCCGATCCGTCGCCGAGGCGGAGGGGGACCAGGCGTTCCTCGGGCACGCCGGCATCACGAAGGTTGTCGAGCGTCCGGGCCAGGGCGGCTGGGCCTCCTGGGCCGGCACGCGTTCCGGTGCGACCCACCACGAGGAGGAGGTCGGCGAGGTCGCAGACCACCCTCGCGGGTTCGCCGGGGGTGGCGGGCCCGGTGGGCTGTTCGTCGGAGGCCAGGTCGACCCAGGGGTCCACGTCCACGACGGTGACGAGGTGGTGGCGGCAGAGGTTGCCGAGCGTGGCGCGGAGGCTGGGACCGCCGATGGTCGGCCAGTCGCGCCGTCGCCGGATTCCGGGAAGCAGCCGGTGGTCGGCACCGGGCGGCGTGGGAAGGAACCGCTCGAGGTCGTCGGCTCCCGGGGCCAGGCCGCCAGCGAGGCTCCGGGCGATGGTCGGGGCGCCGGCCCCGGCCGACCCGGTGACCGCGACCAGCCGGCCACTCCACGTGCCGTCGGCCGGCTCCCGGGACCGGTGGAGGTCCAGCCGGTCGATGCGGTCGATCGGACGGGCCCGACGTGCGAGCAGCGTGGCCAGTTCGTCGAGCGGGAGTCCCGGGGCAATGACGGCGGTGGCGCCGAGTCCGGTCCAACGCTCGACGTCGCCTCCGACCACGAAGACCGGGCAGCCGGCCACCGCCGCCCGGCTGATGAGCTCACGGTCGAGGCCCACGGTGCGATGGTCGACCAGCAAGGCCGAGAACGGCCGGCCGGAGTCGAGCCGATTGAGCAGGTCGGGGATCCCGGCGCAGGGCAGGAACTCGTGGCCGCTCCCCAGGTCGGCGAGGCGCAGGTCGACGGCGGGCATCCAGGCCGGGGCGCCGGAGGCCAGGCCGAGGAGGACGTAGCGGTGGTCGCTGCCCGGGCGGCCGATGGCGCTCATCGGCGGGAGAGCTCCGGGGGGCCTGTGGCGCTCATCGGTGCGGGACGGTAGCCGCGGCGGGCCGCCGGCTCCCGGGAACGCGGATGGGAGGCTTGCTGTGGACGGAAAATGATGGAAACATCATGGAATGGTCGGAAACACCGCAAGTACACCATCGGAACCGGTGTGGCTCAACACCAAGACGGCGGCCGAGCGGCTGGGCATCACGCCCCGCACCCTCTATCGCCTCGTCGACGAGGGCCTCGTGGTCGGCTACAAGGTCGGGCGCGTGATCCGCTTCCAGGAGGCCGACATCGAGGCGGCGCTGGAGGGCTTCAGGATCCGACCGGGCGAGTTGCGG
>LUMD01000180.1_pt1 | contig 28466 bp, 23 predicted proteins | sample 729651 | NCBI WGS metagenome assembly LUMD01 (sample SAMN03860272, study PRJNA289734) | marine metagenome | biome: seawater column; feature: ocean; material: water; isolation source: Red Sea water column Station 34 - depth 258m | place: Saudi Arabia: Red Sea | collected 2011-10-15 | depth 258 m | reverse complement strand
CTTGTAGCCTTGCCAGGGCATTTCATCTCTGTCTGAAGATGCTTTTTTTTTGACGGAGAATACAATTGGCGATGCAATCAGCAAAAACAGTGTCCGAAGGAAAGAGGACGCAAAACGCATTGCGGGAGCATACAACAGCAGTCCTTTTATTTCAGTATGTTCACTCGCGAGATGCAAAGCAAGTACAGCTCCGGCAGATTCACCTCCGACGATTACAGAGGAGCATTTTTTCTTCAATTCAAGATAAGCGTCTTCAACTGCCTTGATCCATTCATTCCTGTGAGTCCTGCTAAGTTCCTGCGGAGTGGTACCATGTCCCGGAAGCAAGATTCCTGAAACCGTGAATCCCTCTTCAAGCAGACGTTTTGCTAAAGGCCTTATTTCTGCGGTGGTAGCAGTTATACCGTGAAGCAATAATACTCCAGTATCACCGCCCTGCCAAAAAAAAGTTCCTCCTTCCAAATCCGGATTCACCAATGCGTTGTTCATTTTTTTTCAGGTATTTTAATGGTTCAGGAACAGTATCCTTTATCTTCAAATTTGCTTACAGCTACACTTTTCAGGCAGAATCACGGCGTTAGAATTTGTAATTTGACTTGATTCAAATTAGAGATTGAGATAGCATTATCGGTTATTCATCTATGGTATGTCTATGGTTTTAAATACAGGTATTTCATGATTCGTGTTAATTCACTGAGCAAAAATTTTAACAACTTGCTTGCTGTCGATCAAGTTTCATTTGAAGTCCAGCAAGGTGAAATTCTGGGCTTTCTCGGCCCAAATGGAGCAGGCAAAACCACAACCATGAAGATGCTCACCTGTTTTATCCCGCCCAGTTCAGGTACAGCTGAAATATGTGGTTTTAGTATCTTAAATGATCCACTCCAGGTTCGTACCCAAATCGGATACCTTCCTGAAAGCGCCCCATCTTATGATGAAATGCTGGTAGGTGAATTTCTGCGATTTGTGGCTGAAGTCCGCGGCTACAGTGGTATTGAAATGAAAAGACGTGTTGGGATGGTGATCGAAAAGACTTCCTTAAGAGAAGTTGAAAATCAAATGATCGACACACTTTCCAAAGGTTACAGACAACGCACTTGCCTGGCGCAGGCATTAATACATGACCCGCCTGTGCTGATACTTGATGAACCAACTGATGGACTTGATCCGAACCAGAAACATGAGGTGCGCAGTTTAATCAAGGATATGAGCGAGGAACGTACTATTTTGATTTCCACACATATTCTGGAAGAAGTAGATGCTGTCTGCACACGTGCCATGATCATCGCAAACGGACACGTGGTTGGTTACGGAACATCTGATGAGTTGCTGTCTCAATCTTTGTACCGCAACTCAATCACATTGTGTTTGAGAAATGCTGATCCAAGAAAGCTCCTTGATGAATTTAATCAGCTGGATTTTGTTTATTCTGTGGAAAATGTTCCTGATAGTCGAGAAGGAATGGTTACCATGCGTTTGTTTCCTAAAAATAAAGAAACAATTTCATGTCAGCTTGAACAGTATTTATGCACAAAAAATATAACTTTCGAGCACTTTAGTGTAGATCGTGGAAGGCTGGATGAAGTATTTCGTGAACTTACAACTGTGTCATAGATTTTAACAGATTGTATTTTGTGGCTTAATAACTGTAACTGAATTTTTAAATGTTTATCAAAGGATTTTTCCCAATATTGAATCGCGAGCTGCTGGCATATTTTCGATCACCAGTGGCATATGTTTTCATCATAATTTTTTTGACAGCAAATGCCGGATGCACTTTTATGCTCGGAAATTTCTATGATTCCCAGCAAGCAAGTCTTGAAATCTTTTTTCTTTTTCATCCCTGGCTGTATTTATTTCTTGTACCGGCAGTAGGCATGCGCCTTTGGGCAGAAGAGCGACGTTCCGGCACTGCTGAGTTGCTGCTGACTTTCCCTGTCAGATTGACCACCACAGTATTTGCAAAATTTTCTGCCGCGTGGTTATTCATTGGCATTTCCCTGCTGCTGACTTTTCCTATGATCTGGACCGTTCACTATTTAGGAGATCCGGACAATGGACCGATCATTACCGGTTACCTTGGGAGCTTTTTAATGGCAGGATCTTATCTGGCAATTGCCAGTCTGACTTCGGCACTTACAAAAAATCAGGTTATCAGTTTTATACTGAGCGTCATAATTTGCCTGATGCTGGTTTTATCAGGGTGGGGTGTATTGAGTGAAACTCTTAACACAGTTTTTCCGGTATGGATCAGTGACCTGGTAGGTCAGTTTAGTTTTACAACTCACTTTGATGCAATTCGAAGAGGAGTGGTTGATATCAGAGATTTTATTTACTTTATTTCGATAATTGTAATTGTTCTGATGCTGAATGTTGTAATTCTGGAATCACACAAAGCATCTTGAATTAAGAAACCTTCATTTCTCTCAATTATTAAATAAAAATTTGTTAGAGAGCCTGGGACTTTAAAAGATAATGAAAGAAATACCTTGGTCAAGCACATGGATCAGTGTAGCACTGTTGCTGATTTGTTTAGTTGCGGTCAACTTGACGGCTTATTTCATTCCTTTGCGTTTTGATCTGACAGAAGAGCGCCTTTACACAATTTCTGATGGATCAAAGAAAATTCTGGACGGTTTGCAAGATCCTGTCAGGGTCAACTTCTATTATTCCAGAAATATCGCCGAACTCCCTCCAAACTTCAAAACTTACGCCCAACGAGTAGAGGAACTGCTTGAAGAATATCAGGCGCTTTCCAATGGAAAAATAATTCTGGAGATTTATGATCCTAAGCCAGACACCGAGGAGGAAGAATGGGCGCAAAAATACGGAATCAAACCGATTACACTTCCTACCGGTAATGCAGTCTATTTTGGAGCAATTGTCTCAATGCTGGATCAGGAAATGCTTCTTCCATATTTTGATCTTAGACGTGAAGAGTTTCTGGAATACGATATTTCTCAGGCAATTCAAAAAGTTAGTGCTTCCTCGTCCGCCAAAATAGGACTTCTCAGCACTATGAACCTGCAAGGAGGACGATCAATGATTCCGGGTATGGCCCCCAGGGAAAAATGGGTTTTTCTCAGTGAATTGGAAAAATCTCTTGCAGTGGAAAATTTGCCGTTAACAACAGAAGAAATACCTGATGATCTCAGCCTGTTGATTGTCCTGCATCCACGTGGTTTCAGTGCACGTTTGAAATACGCAATTGACCAGTATGTGCTTCGCGGAGGAAGGCTGGTTGTATTGCTTGATCCAAATGCACGTATTGATATGACATCACCGGAAAATCAGTTTGGACAGCAGCCCCAGCTGGCCAGTGACCTTCCGGAACTGCTCAAACAATGGGGAGTGGATTATGACAAATCAAAAGTGGTTGGAGATCATCTTCATGCCTCACAAGTGAACACAGGACGCGGAGTGATGAACTTTCCAATGTGGATGACATTCTATTCACAATCACTTGACCAGGAACATCCAATTACCGCACAGCTGGAAAATTTACTTTTTGTTGAAGCAGGTTCATTAACAAAAAAAGCAGACAGCAACTCCGATTTTACACCTTTGCTTTCACTTTCAGATCAAAGCGGGCTTATTGACGCGTTTCAGTTGCGATTCACAGCACCTGATCAATTGTCACGTGAAATGAAAGTGGACAGTGAGGAGAAAGCCTTAATGGCAATAACATCCGGAAAATTTTCCAGCGCCTTCCCGGAAGGACAGCCGGAGAAGGAAAAAAAGGAATCGGATGCTCAGTCAACAGCTGAGGAATCTGAAGAAGACACAACACTGAAACACAAGCATCTAAATTCGGCAGCTCAGCGAAATTCAATATTGATTTTCAGCGACGTGGATTTTCTGTCAGATCAGTTTTCTGTACAAAAAATAAACTTCCTCGGACAGTCAATAATTCAGCCTACAAATGACAATCTGAATCTGATGCTTAATGCCGCGGAACATCTTTCCGGAAATGAAGCTTTGATGAGCATTCGTTCGCGTGGACGTTTTTCCAGGCCATTCACCCGTTTACTGGCAATGCAGCAGCAGGCACAGATGCGCTACCAGGAAGAGGAAAGACAGCTGCTTTCACAGTTGGATGAAGTGCAGCAGCGATTGAACAGTCTGCTGGAGTCTGCGGGAAACAAAGGGCAGAAAGAAGTGATATTACCTAAAGAAGTGCAGCTTGAAATACAACAATTCCGTGAAGAGGAATTGCAGACACGCCGTAAATTAAGAGAAGTAAGGAAGATTTTGCGGCAGGACATTGAGCAGCTTGGCCAGGGCTTACTGCTGCTGAACATGCTGCTTGTGCCTTTTATTGTGGGTATTACAGGAGTGGTTGTCTACCGTTACCGCACCCAAAAACGCCGCAAAATCATCCGATAATCACCTTCATAGAAGTCTGAAGTTCCACATGTCACCCCAAACGTTTGTGAGAGTTCTTGCTGTTTCTGCACTTTCAGATCTCCCTTAGTTCGAGATGACATGTGGTGGAGGATAACTCTGCATCATTGAGAAATCGCAACTAACGATTTCCCTTAATACAATCTGTTTCGGTTACAGTCTAAGCCGCATGACGATTGAACTGTTCTGCTTCAGTTGACTCTTTCAGCGCCGCAGTTGAAGACTCTCCGCCTGCCACAGTATTTTGTACAGTATCAAAATAACTGGTGCCTACAAAACTCTGATGCTTCACTGCTTTGAAGCCCTGGGTTTCCTGTAGTTCAAATTCACGATTCTGAAGTTCAGAATAAGCACCCATTCCACGTGTGCTGTATCCTTTTGCCAGTTCAAACATGCTGGTGTTCAACGCGTGAAATCCTGCGAGTGTCACAAACTGAAACTTGTAACCCATTTCACCAATTTTTTCCTGGAATTTCTCAATAGTATTTTCATCAAGATGCATACTCCAGTTAAAGGAAGGTGAGCAGTTATATGCAAGCATTTGGTCCGGATACTTCTCATGGATTGCATCCGCGAACTCCTTCGCTTCACCCAGGTCAGGTGTTGATGTTTCACACCACAAAAGATCACAGTATGGTGCATAAGCCAGCCCTCTTGCAATCGCGCATTCAAGTCCTCCATGGATACGGAAAAATCCTTCCGAAGTACGTTCCTTTGAGGAGATGAACTGATGATCTCGTTGATCAACATCACTTGTCAACAGTTTCGCGCTGTTGGCATCAGTTCTGGCCATCAGTACAGTCTGTACTCCCATCACATCGGCAGCCAGGCGTGCCGCAGTGAGTTTGCGGATAAATTCAGAAGTCGGTACAAGTACTTTCCCACCCATGTGTCCGCATTTTTTTTCTGAAGCAAGCTGATCTTCAAAATGAACTCCGGAAGCACCTGCTTCAATCATGTGTTTCATTAACTCATAGGCGTTCAGAACTCCGCCAAAGCCGGCTTCTGCGTCTGCAACAATAGGGGCGTACCAGTAAACATCATTTCTTCCTTCACTTGTTTCAATCTGGTCTGCTCTGGTTAAAGCATTATTTAAGCGGCGTACAACATTGGGCACACTATCAACAGGATACAAACTTTGATCCGGATACATCTCACCAGCAGTGTTGGCATCACCGGCAACCTGCCAGCCGCTGAGGTATATCGCTTTCAGTCCTGCCTGCACCTGCTGAACTGCCTGGTTGCCGGTTAAGGCACCAAGAGTGTTTATATATGAATTTTCCTGCATTAAGTTCCACAGCCGTTCTGCTCCCACTCTTGCCAGTGTGTGCTCAATTTGCAGAGAACCCTGCAGCTTCCGTACTTCTTCAGGTCCGTATGGACGTTCGACTCCACTCCAACGCGGATTGTTCGACCAGTCTTCTCCAAGACTGTGTATCTGATTCTTTTTGGTAGACATTTCAACTCCTTAAAAATATGTTAAGATTGTTCAGGTACTCATATTTTCCAATCTGAACTGTGACTTCTCTTTACTGTTTGAGAATAATACAAAGTGATTATAATTCAGCGAAAAATAATTGTCAAGCGAAAATTCGCTAAAATTGAATTTTTTATTTTTTCTGTTTTTGAAGTCTTGTTTACAAATTTTTTGCGTTTAATATCAAGCAGTGGAATCTTGGATTATTGAATGGTTTTTTACAGACATAACAATTTTTTTTCTTGATTAGTTGAAGATCAGGAGTAGAATGCCTTTCATTAGCCATCTTTCATTGCAGACCGTAGTGGAAGATCGTTCATCACGGCTGCTGAAAATATCCAAACTGACAAAAACTGCAGTGGATTAAATTGGCAGCCTTTGTTTATTTTTCTCTTACAATGCAAGGAGGTTTTATGGCAAATTATTTAGTTCAGGCATCTTACACATCCGGTTCCTGGGCAACACAGATCCAGAATCCACAGAACAGATTAGAGCAAGTAAATAAAATGTTTGCTGCGAAAGGAGTGAAATTTATATCGGGTTATTACGCGTTTGGGGAGTTCGACCTTTGCGTGATAGCCGAAGGTCCGGACAACGTAACTACTGCTTCAGCGCTTATTGCAGCGGCTGCAGGAGGGGCTTTATCAAAAATTCAGGGCTATTGCCCTCCATCTTTCTACTTCAATCCTGAATTCCACTCCTGCTGCTTTTTAACACAGTCTTTTAATTAAATCATAAGACATTTTATAGATTTGGAGAATAACGCTATAAAGCATTTTCGACTCTTATTATTTTTCATAAAATATTTATTGATGATAGCGTTATAATTCTAAATGACGACCTGTTTTTGCGAGACCATCACAACTGGCCTGAGGTCAACTTTGTAAATTCGTTAGCCATGTTTTAAGTATAATATCATGAAACAAATAATCGCCAAAATCGAATCACGTTTTGAGCAGCTGGGACATTTGATTTTCGCCCGACGCTGGTTAGTGATAATGGCAGCTTTGGTTGTGTTTGCGGCTATGGCTTCACAGGTTCCGCATATTAAAATTGACACTTCAAATGAAGCCTTCTTTGAACCGGATGATCCGGTTTTGACAAAATATGATGAATTCCGCGAGCAGTTCGGTCGAGATGAAATCGTGCTGGTGGCCATCAAACCTGAAGATGTTTTTGAAGAGCAATTTTTGCAGAAACTCAGGGCGTTTCATGAAGAGCTGGAAAATGAAGTCCCTTACCTCAATGAAGTGGTCAGTTTAGTAAATGTTACTTCGATCAAGGGAAAAGCTGATGAATTGCAGGTCAAGGAACTTTTGGAAGACTGGCCGGAAGATCAAGCGGCCATTGATGTGCTGAAAAAAGACGTGCTGTCAAATGAATTTTACAGGAATTTACTGGTTTCAGAAGATGGCACTTTCACAACCGTTGTGATTCGCTCCAACGCCTTCACAGGCGACGGTCCGCTTGGTGATGAGCTAGATTTTAGTGATGAATTATTTGAAGAAGAAAACGAAACAGATCCAGAATCAGCGGACAGTGAAAAAATTACAGGAACAATTCATTCCACTGCTGAAAGACTTTCAGACCAGCAAAACACTGAATTTGTAAGCACAATAGAAGATGTTGTGAAACGCCACAATTCAGAGGAGTTCCCAACTTATGTTGCAGGTTCTCCGGCCATGACCGGAATGATAAAAAGCGAAATGATGCGCAACATACCCCGCTTTACTCTGGCTGCTCTTGTTTTAATTGCTTTGTTACTGCTGCTTCTGTTCTATAAGAGACAGCGGTTATTCAGTACACTTACTAACCATATATTTTCATCATGTTCAGCGTAATGGAGATAAAGAAAATGCCATAGTATATGCATTGGGGCATTCCGGTCTGGCAATTTTAATGACAAGTCTTACCACGGCGGGTGGATTGCTTTCTTTTGTACCGTCTCCACTTGCACCTGTATCCTCACTTGGTTTATTTGGAGCAATAGGTGTTTTGCTTGCAGTGTTTTATACTTTGATATTTGTTCCGGCAATGCTGGCTGTTTTACCAATCAGTAAAAAACGAGTTGACAAGCTTACTGTCCGTTCCAGTTTAGCCGACAGAGTATTGAGTGGATTTGGAACATTTTCCACCAATCGTCCATGGACAGTTGTGCTGGGCAGTACACTGCTGGCTTTAGTTGCCATAGGAGGAATCACACAGCTTCGCTTTTCACATGATCCGATTGGCTGGCTTCCGGAAGATAATTCCATTCGAATGGCCACTGAAGTAGTAGATGAAAATTTGAAGGGTGCGACTTCGGTTGAAATTGTGATTGATTCCGGAAAAATGAATGGGGTGAAAGAACCGGATTTTATGAGGCGCCTGAATGAGTTTAATCAATATGCTGAACAATGGCGGAACGAAAAATTATTCATCGGCAAGTCAACTTCTGTGGCCGATACACTAAAGCAGATTCATCAGGCATTGAACGAAAATCAACCGTCATTTTATACAATCCCAAATGATCGGGAGTTGATCGCGCAAGAGCTGATTTTGTTTGAAAACAGCGGATCTGATGATTTGGAGAACCTTGTTGATTCCCAGTTTTCACAGGCACGAGTCAGTGTAAAAGCCTCATGGGCTGATGCAGGATCTTACGCGGAGTTGATACGGCAATTGAAAACTATAACGAGCGATATTTTCAGTGAAGCAAAAGACATTACTGTCACAGGATTAATTCCTTTAATGGCACGCACCATTGATTTCGTTATGCTGAGCATGTCCATCAGTTACTTAATTGCGGCACTGGTGATTACGCTGTTTATGATCATCTTGCTGGCTGACTGGAGATTGGGTCTTTGGAGCATGATACCAAATTTTTTGCCAATCCTGATGGGACTGGGAGTTATGGGAATGCTGGATTTGCCTTTGGATGTGGCATCAATGCTGGTGGGCAGCATCGCGCTGGGTTTAGCAGTGGATGATACTGTGCATTTCCTGCACAATTTCCGGCGCTATCATCACCAGTCCGGCAGTGTTTCCGAAGCAGTTTCCAGTACGCTGAATACCGCCGGAAAAGCAATGCTGTTCACAACAGTTGCTTTGTCTATCGGATTTTTTGTGAACACTTTCGCATCCTTGAAAAATATATTCTCATTTGGTTTAATTACGGGATTCACGATTATTATGGCACTCTTTGCTGATCTGCTGCTTGCTCCGGCAATGATGAAGTTGATTTTCAGCAAAAAAAGCCCTGCAGCCGATTAAACAGAAATCAATGATAAATGAAGGAGAAATTATGAAAGCAGCAAAGTTTACTATATTAACCCTCGGATTCAACATATTCAGCATGTTCATTACGGCTTTATTGGTTATTCCCGGAATAGCTGAGGCTTTAACCGGACGTGAAATTATGGAAAAAGTCAGAGATCGTGATGAGGGCGACCACTCAACTTCAGAAATGGAAATGATCCTGATTGATAAAAAAGGGAAAAAACGTGTCCGGAAATTAAAGACTTATGGACGGAAACAAGGCGAAGATACACAGAGTCTGATGTTTTTTCTCTCTCCTGCGGATGTAAGAAACACTGGATTTCTGACTTATGATTATGATGAGTCCGGAAAGGATGACGATCAGTGGCTTTTCCTTCCGGCATTGCGTAAAACCAAACGCATTGCGGCTGGCGACAAAAGTGGAAGTTTCATGGGTTCAGACCTGAATTATTCCGATATGACAACTCCGGATCTGGATCTTTACGATTATACTTTGATGAAAGAAACAGAGGTAAGAGGACACAAAGCATGGCAAATCAAAGCTGTGCCTAAAAGCAAAGATGAAGCAGAAAAAAGCGGTTACAGTAAATCAGTTGTTTTCATACGACAGGACAATTATGTGATGATTCGCGGAGTACGCTGGGTTCATAAAAAAAGACGAAACAAATATCTGGACGTGAAGAAACTGGAAAAAATAGACGGAATATGGGTTTCAACAGAAATGCATGTGACAACAAAATCCGGAAAGAAAACACTGCATAAAACAATCCTGAAACAAAAAAACATCCGATTTAACCAGGATGAAGTCAATGAAGACATGTTTACTGTACGGAGGCTGGAAAAAGGCTTGTAATGAAAAGATTTATAAAAGGTTATGGGGCACAAAGAAACTGAGTTTCAGAATGGTAGCCCCGTGCCTGCGTGCCGGGGTATAGTATCAAAGCTACAAAGTTTTTTTTCGCAAATCCAACTCTTAGTATTGGTTACAGCATTTTCGATTTTGGTGCTGCTGATTGGAGTTTCAGAAATTGCTTTGGCACAGCAAACATCAGATGACCAAGAATTGGAGGAGGTTCTCTCCGGATTCGATGAGGATGATTCCTCAATGGAAGAAGCGCTTTCCGGATTCGATGATGAGGATTCCGGAACAAACGATGAAGAGATTCTTTCAGGATTTGATGAAGAAGAAAGTACTGAGGCCAGCTCGGAAACGGAGTCCACAGCTGAAGTCGAAAGCTGGAGCAGCCTGTTTGGTTACACAGGAATGAGCCTCAGTTACAGTTATAAACGTGATCCTCCTGAAGACAAAAACCAGCCGGACTGGAGCGGTTTGACCAAAACACGTCCATTTTTTTCTTTGACATGGGACGCAAAACTGGGCAGCAGTTGGAAAACCAGGATATCAGCAAAAGCATTTTATGATTTTGCATACGGCTTCAAGGAACGTGACACTTTTTCAAATCAAGTATTGGACAAATTGGAAAAGGAAGCAGAATTGCGTGAAGTTTATCTTGAGGGCAGTCCGTTTGGAAGTTTGGATATCAAGCTTGGCCGTCAAATTGTAGCCTGGGGTACAGCAGACAGTTTGCGTGTGGTTGATGTGCTGAATCCCACTGATAATCGAGAATACGGTATGACTGACCTGGAAGACATCCGGATACCGCTTGCAATGACTAAAATAGATTATTATTTCAAGGATTATAAGCTGCAGACAGTTGCTGTACATAAAATTAAATTTAATAAAACCGCCCCTTTGGGAAGTGATTACAATTCATCAACAGCAGAAATAAAAGAGGTTGTTCCGGAAAGTTCTGCAGAAAATACGGAATACGGGGTGGCTCTATTCGGCAGACCCAGAGGCTGGGATTGTTCAATTCACTGGGCACAGTTTTTTGATGATGAGGCACACCTTTTTATTACAGACACAATTTACGTCCCCGGGATTGGTCTGGTTCCAACACTGGAATACCGACACAGCCGACTGACGATGTTCGGTGCTGCTCTGAGCATTCCTTCGGGAAATTTTTTGTGGAAAGCGGAAGCAGGAAATTATTGGGGGATGGAGTTTAATAATGTAAAAGATAAAAAATTCACACGAACCGATGTTCTATTCGGCGCAGAGTATTCCGGATGGAACGACACCTCTGTTTCATTTGAATCCGGAGTGCAGCATCTCAATGATTTTGACAAACTTCTGGAAGCGTCACCGGATTTTCAGCTGGAAGATCGAATCGCCACAACAGTCAATTTCCTGCAAAACTATTACAACCAGACTTTGAATTTGAACATTACAGGCATGATGATCGGGAAACGTGGGGAAGACGGTGGATTAAACCGTGCTTCACTTGAATATGATGTGATGGACGCATTCTCTATCAAGGGAGGTGTGATGATATATCAGCCGGGAGAAAGCTTGTATTTCCAGAGTTTGAATGAAAACGACCGTCTGTTCTTTGAGGCGCGTTACTCATTCTGAAAAGCAGTGATTACACGCTTACTCCATCTTGCAGTTGATGGTTATATAATTTAAAATTCATACACTTATTTATACAATTATTCTATTGATTTTTAATCTTGGTTGGGGAGAGTCAAATGATACCAAGTTCAGCAAAATATCTGATTATAGGTGCAGGGATACATGGTCTAAGCACGGCATACCATTTAGCACTTGAACTAAAAAAACGTGGCCTGGGCAGCGGCAAAGATATCCTTGTAATCGATAAATCCGGAATAGGCGCAGGCGCATCCGGAATTGCATGTGGTGTTGTACGCAACAATTATTTTCAGCCGGCGATGCGTGAATTAATGGCACATAGCGTGGAAGTCTGGGAGAGTGATCCAAAGGCTTACAGCTATCATCCAGTCGGATATATGCAAATCAGTCCGGAAGTAATGCATTCTGATGTCGCCACCATCTATGAGCAGCAAAAAGCAATTGGTTATCCTTCAGAATTCGTCGAAGGCAGCGCTGACTCAATGGCTTACATGCGTGGAATATTTGACGACTGGCAGGCAAAAGGTATCACTTCCGTACTGCATGAGAAGAAAGGAGGTTACTCCAACAACATGAAGTGCATGCAGGGTCTTGCCGCTAAGGCAGAGAGCGAGGAAGTCACGATATTAGGAAACGTTGAGGTCACAGGAGTGCAGTTTTCCGGAAACTCGATTTCCGCGGTTGAAACCAACAGTGGCACTATCCAGACTGATTATGTGGTGGTTGGGGCCGGGCCCTGGGTCAACACCTTCTGGAAGATGATCAATCTGCCTTCCAGGATAAAAGTCAAGGACGGAGACACCGTGCACAAAGACGTACAGATGTGGCGCTACTACTGCCTGCAGGAAGGAACACTCGGTGTTGATCCAAAGATGCTTACTACCAATGATGGTGATATGCCTCCAGTAATTCATGTTGATACTGACGCGCCTCTTTATTCTGACATCGACGGCAGACTAATTACCGATAAGATGTGGGGAATTTATTACAAGCCCGACTTCAGCTTTGACGGTGTGCAGGGTGGCGCGGCACCTTTCGATGTGGACGGCACAGACGATAACTTCAGCGTCGACCCATATGGAACAGAATCTCCTGACTTTGTGGTGGGCAACGAATTTATTGATATGTGGTGCGCGGCTCTGGCTTTCTGCCAACGGCGTTTTGAGGACACACGTCATCTCTACCGCACTGAACATGCTTCCGGCGGATTGGGTGCGTTGTCTCCGGACAGCTTCCCGGTTTTCGACGTGTACCTGGAGAACTGCTACATTATTGCTGATTCAAACCATGGCTACAAAATGCTTGGAGTTGGAAAACTGGTTGCTGAGGAAGTAATGGGGAATTCAAGCAAGCTTATGGAACCGTTTCGATTTTCACGATTCGAGGAAGGAAAGCTGCATCCGGTTTCAAACAGCCCTTTTCCATGGAGTTAAATCACTGTTACCCTGATTCGGCAAGAGAAAAGTGTAATCAGTTTTATGGAATCAGACCCTTCTGAAAGCAACTCCGATCCTGAAATTGATCGGCTTCCAATACAAAACTACTTTATAGGATGGCAGTGCCGGGTGCGTGAAAAAGCCATGAGAAGTGATGAAGGTCGTCCTAATGCCGGAATGCGGCCTCGGATTCTTTTGGAAAATGGTACAGAGGTTTCTTCTGCGGCTACACTGCTTCTTATCCCTGATCAGCCTCAGCAAAGCATCAAACAGTTCCATTATATGGCCCTGAAAACTCAGGATCCGAAGGAGAGATACACTAAAGCCTTACAGCTGCTTTCAGCTAAGTTTTTTCAAAATGTGGAGGGATTCAGCGGTGTAATGTCCGGGGTTTTTTCGCAAAGCTCAGAGGTAGTGGAAATTCTTGAGCAGCATCGGGGTTGTGTTCTGGAATTTAATTTCCAGCAACAGAGCTTCAAAATTCCATTCTCTGTCAGTGCATCACAGAAAAAAGAGCCTGTGTATGAATTCACTTACTGGCACAACTTTCTTTTCAATCCACACCTGCCTCCGGAAGTCAAGGTACTCCAATTTGAACCTGACTGGTCCGGAGCCAGCGCTGATCCGGCTCCTATCTAAAAGCATTTCTTCCAAAACAACATTTGGCAAGAATCACAATCTATGGTAATAATTCTTCCCAAATTTACTCAGAACTTTCCGTAAGTTTCTTCAAGCACTACCATCGGATGACGTTGTGACATTTGAAACTTAATTAAAAGTTCACGCGCAATCATGTCTCTGTCCTGTTGATTATCAGGCAGATCCATGTCTTCCGGAACTGTCACCCAGCCGTTTATATTACGATCGAATACAGCGGGCCGATCTTCTTCGTAGCCCATGTGCACATCCTCTAGCCAGTTCAGATCATCCCATTGCATTTCCTCAAGGTACTTTTTCAAAAAAGGCGTCAGCCGGTCATAGTCCGGCACAAGGTTTACATCATAGCGGTAGCCGATATGCTGACCAATTTCTTTTTCGCGCTCAGTTCCTAAATCCTCCGGAACAAGTTCATCTTTTTTACTCATTTTTTTTCTTGAATAGGGGTTTAAGCTGTATGTTTTCAGACCTGTCTGCAAGAAACGTTGCCCTGATCTTTACAAGTCTGAAGCTATAAAATCCTTTTAGTAACGATTCATATCAGGACGTCCAACAGTATGCTGGGATCCTGCCAACGGCACCTGGGCTAAGGCTGATGCTTCCATTGTCAGAGCAGCAAGGTCCTCGGGTTCCAGTGAATGAACATTTGTTTTGCCGCATGCACGAGCCATCATTTGACATTCAATTGCCAGACAATGCAGGAAGTTGTACACCCTCTCCGCAGCCTTGTCCGGATCAAGACGTTTGCGTAATTCAGGATCCTGTGTTGCGACCCCGACAGGACAACGACCGGTGTGACAGTGGTAACAGTATCCAGCTTCTACACCCATTTCTTTTTCAAAGTCTGCTTCCGGAATTTCTTTATTGCAGTTTAATGCCATCATCGCGGAGTGACCTATAGCAACAGCATCTGCTCCCAAAGCAAGCGCTTTGGCCACGTCTGCTCCGTTTCGGATGCCACCGGCATAAACAAGAGAAATTTCTCCGGTTTTACCGAGATCATCAAATGCTTTGCGAGCTTGTCGAATAGCAGCAATCCCGGGAACACCTGTTTCCTCAGTGGCCAGGTGAGGCCCTGCGCCTGTTGATCCTTCCATGCCATCAATGTAGATGCTGTCCGGATTTGTTTTTAATGCCATACGAACGTCATCATAAACACGCGCCGCACCAAGTTTGAGTTGAATTGGAATTTGGGCATCTGTCGCCTGGCGTATTTCCTCAATTTTCAAGGCAAGATCATCAGGGCCAAGCCAGTCCGGATGTCGTGCTGGTGATCTCTGATCAATTCCTGCCGGCAATGAACGCATTTCTGCAACCTGATCAGTAACTTTCTGCCCCATCAAGTGTCCTCCCAATCCTACTTTACATCCCTGCCCGATAAAAAATTCGCAGGCATCGGCGAGACGCAGGTGATGCGGATTGAATCCGTAACGTCCATTGTAGCACCGCGTGCCAGCGCCGTTTTTGCTTCATAACTAAGCGCGCCAAAGCTCATGCCGGTAATATAGATCGGTATGTCCAACACCAGCGGACGCTTTGCCTTGGGGCCGATGACTGTTTTAGTCAGACATTTTTCACGATAACCCTCGATCACAAAACGCGTCAATGTTCCGGGCAGGAAAGTCAGGTCATCCCAGGTTGGAATCTTTTTGAAGAGGGAAAAACCGCGCATGCGGTAGCGCCCCAATTCAGCTTTGATATGAATGTCGTCAATTACCTCGGGCTTGAAAATGAAACTCTGACCGAGGAGTGATTTACTTCTTGCCATAATATTCTCTCTAAATAATGAATGTCAGAGCACGATTTTCTTTTCACTCGGCTCCAGGTTGTCGTAGTTCCAAAGCTGTTTACCAGCTACAATTTTTTGTAAATTTGCTGCCCCATTTGGTGCTTCAAGTCCGTATAATGCAAGCTTACGATCAATCCATGCTGCTTCAAGTTCAGTCATTTCTCCATGAACTGCATCTACCCCAAGCGAATTTATCTTGCCGCCAACATAGATGGTTCCATCATACATTGAATCACCTAGATTGGGGCCGGCGTCGCCAAGGACGATCATACGCCCACGCTGCATCATAAACCCGGAAAGGGTGCCGGTTCTTCCTCCGACAATAATGGTTCCGCCTTTCATGTCAATACCTGTACGTGAGCCAACATCACCTTTACAAACCAGATCGCCTCCACGAATCGCGGCTCCAAAAGTGGAGCCGGCGTTTTTCTCGACAACCAGTGTTCCTGACATCATATTTTCCGCGCAAGACCAGCCTACCCTGCCTGAAATGCGGATATTCGGGCCGTCAATCAAACCGCATCCGAAATATCCAAGACTGCCTTCAATGTCTAATCGGAGTCGGTTAAGAATACCAACACCTACTGAGTGCTTGGCCATCGGATTCTTCAATACAATATGACCGTGGTCCTCTTTCATCAATTCACGGATTTTCAAATTGATTTCCTTGTTATTTAAATCCTTTGCGTCAAATTCAGCTTTATTATTGAAATCTACTTCAAAGGCATTATAGGGATAAAAAAAGTTTTCTCCTTCCTCTGCAGAAAAGAAAATCTGCTGAGTCCGCCCGCTAAGCTGTTCTGCATGTAAACCTGATTCAAATGATTTTTCTATCTTTGCCATACTCTCACCTCTCCTTCATACGGATCATACGTGTCAATTTCATGGGGAAAAATACTGCGAATGGCAACTTCTTCAGAGGCCAATGCCACAAAATCTTCTGACTCATAAAGTACCATCGGTTTTGCTGCCATCAAGTCTTTGGCCATACCAAGTCTGTCGGATGTTGCGACTACATAAGTGAAGACTCCGTCTAATTCCTCCAGAGAATCATGCATTGCCTCTTCCAGATCAATTCCACGGTCCATTTTGTCAGCCAGGTAAACAGCAATCAGTTCCGAATCACAGTTTGACATGAACCTGTGTCCACGGTGTTCAAGTGCCCTTCTCCATCCCCAGTAATTTGTTAACTGGCCGTTGTGCACCACTGAAACATCATTAAAGGGATAAGCCCAATAAGGATGCGCAGATCGTATATCCACATCTGATTCGGTTGCCATTCTGGTATGTCCAATCGCGTGGCTGCCGTTAAAGGTTCCGAGGTTGTACTGTTCAGATACGACATCGGCATCTCCCAGATCCTTGATCAGTTCCAGACCTTCACCTAAAGACATTATTTCAACATTATCGATATCTTCGATATAATCTGCTACACGACGCATATCGCCGTCAAAATTAAAAGTGTAACGGAAAGCATATTCTGTTGCTTCTTCTTCTGTCAGTATTTCAACTCCCATTTCAATCAGGCGGCTGTTAACTAATGCCCGTCTATTCTTAATTTGCTGATGGATATCAAAGCCTTTACTGACATCTTCCTGTTCGGCAACTTTGAAGCGCATCACACACTGATTTTCACCTGGGGAACCGTAAACGGCAAATCCGGTTGAATCAGGACCGCGATGTTTCAAGGATCTGAGCATGGAAGTCATCTCCTTCCCAATGTTTCCGGGATTCCCCCGGCGGATTATTCCGGCAATTCCACACATAAATTATTCTCCTTTTCAAATTTCTAGTTTCAATGTGCATGTTTCAAGAAACTGGGCTTGCTATTCCTGCCAACAGTCCTTGTCCCTTGCCGCTTGCAACCTTGTTTAAGGCAGACAATCCATATAAGTTTCCTGGTCCCATTCTGTGACTGTGTGCATGAATCTTTCCCACTCATCATTCTTGTACCAGTGGTATATCTTGTACATTTCATCAGGCATAGCGGACTTAATTACTTCGTCGTTGGCAAGTCTGTCAAGTGCTTCTCCCAGTGACATTGGAAGTTTCTTAACCTGCTTGCCTGCTTCCAAAGCCTGGTAAATGTTGCGATTTTCAGGTTCACCCGGATCAATATCGTTGTCAATACCATCCTCAAATGACTTCAGCAATGCTGCTCCCATCAGGTATGGGTTGACCATTGAATCAACAGACCGATACTCAAATCGTCCTGGCGCAGAAATTCGCAGACCGGTGGTTCGGTTTTGATATCCCCAGTCAGCAAAAACCGGTGCCCAGAATCCGGTATCCCATAGACGACGGTATGAATTCACGGTGGAACTTCCTATAGCAGTCAACGCACCAAGGTGAGTTACAATACCTCCTACACACTGCAGACCGACTTTGCCGGGCATTTGTGGGTCATCTGTATCCGGCATAAAAGTGTTTTCCCCGCCGGAGCGATAAGTGAATACATCATCCATTCCCGGAAGAACATCGTTGTGAAGTTTGTTCAAACTCTCGCTGCCACCTTTCCAAAGTGAAATGTTAGTATGACATCCTGAAGCTGAAACTCCCATGAAGGGCTTTGTCATGAAGCAGGCGATCAGATTGTTTTCACGAGCAACCTGTTTACATATCTGGCGATAGGTAGCAAGCCTGTCTGAATTACGTAACACATCATCGAATGTCCAGTTTAACTCTAACTGACCGGGCGCGTCCTCATGGTCACCCTGAATCATATCAAGTCCCATTGCGTGGCAATACTCAATTACCTGCATGAACACAGGACGTAAAGACTCGAACTGATCAATATGGTAGCAGTATGGTTCCGAAAAACCCCCATCAGGCTTGCCGTCTTCACCTCGCTTGAGCCACATCATTTCCGGTTCTGTTCCTACTCGGAAATCCATTTTGTATTTGTCCTGAAACTCCTTGTGGAAGCGCTTGAGGTTGCCTCTGCAGTCTGAAGTCAATGCTCCTCCAGGATTCTCCCGCTCTTCACGGTTCCGGAAACACACACAGAATACTCGTGCCACCCGCTTATCCCAAGGAAGCTGACAAAAAGTTTCCGGATCAGGAATGCCCACCAGTTCCATTGCTTCCGGACCATATCCTATGTAATCACCATGTCGGTCTGTAAAAAGGTTGGCCGTGGAGCCATACACCAGCTGGAACCCCCGTTCAGCAGTACGTTCCCAGTGGTCAGCAGGAATTCCTTTACCTACAATCCGGCCGGTGACTGAAATAAATTGATAATAAATATATGTGATTCCAAGCTCTTTAATTTTGGAACGAACTTGCTTTACCAGTTCATCTCTACCTTCTGCGCTTACATAAGCTTCTAAATCTGTCATGCTATCTCCTTTTATTATAAAGTTGTTATCGGTATCTTTTTGTTTACAAAAACACCGGATTAATTAAGGCCAAAAAATTAAAAAATCTATTCAGCCATTTTCAGCAAAACTGCCAAAACTGTCACATCTTTCTGTATTGCAGAAGTGTGTGAGTCTATTTTCAACATTTCAAAAAGTCAAGAGCGCGGTTTAAGTTTCTCAGGATCATAAAACGGAAACGGTACAACCATGGCCGGAATACGCTTCTGGTGGCCATCAAGTTTACCCACCTGAACCTCTGTCCCAACTTCTGAACTTGTAACATCAATCCTGCAAAGCGCGATGTTCTTGCGCAGAATCGGTGAACGCATACCGCTGGTAATAACGCCAACCTGCCCGCGCCCAACATGAACACAGTCACCATGCGCCGCCGGTTCATTGCCTTCAAGCTCAAGTCCCACAAGTTTACGTTGTGGATTAGCCTTTCTGTTGATAAGCACTTCCCTGCCTACAAAGTCATCTTCCTTTGTTTTCAGCGGCACGGTGAACCCTACACCGGATTCAAAGGGATCTGTCTCGTCACTGAATTCGTATCCGGCAAAAACAAGCCCTGATTCTATACGAAGTAAATCGAGAGCATCCAAACCTAACGGAAGCATTCCGTGTGGTTGTCCTGCTTCCCAAATAGCATCCCATACTTCCGGAGCATCATTTGGATGGCACCAGACTTCATAACCTAGTTCTCCGGTATAGCCTGTGCGGGAAACCATAATTGGGATCCCGTTCAAATCTCCAATCCGACCGATTGTGAAACGGAACCATCCGATTTCTTCCAGTTTTGGCTGAGTGGGCGGTGTCCAGACAACTTCCTTGAGAATTTCACGACTCTTTGGTCCCTGTACTGCTATATTATGTATTTGATCAGTAGAGGATTTAACCCATACTTTCAGTCCCAATTTGTTTGCCTGTTCCCTGAGCCATACCCCTCCATAGTCATCTCCGCCGATCCAGCGAAAATTATCCTGGCAAAGTCTCAACAAAGTACCGTCATCCATCATTCCGCCATGAGGGTAGCACATGGAAGAATAGACAACTTGTCCAACAGCCAGCTTACGGACGTTTCTTGTCAACGTCCATTGCATGAGCGCTTCAGCGTCGGGACCTAGTATTTCAAATTTCCTCAAGGGAGAGAGATCTGTTACAATCGCTCTTTCACGGCAGGCATAATACTCATCTACTGCCCCATTATTTCGGTAGCATGTCGGCAGCCAGTACCCCCGATATTCAGTAAAGTTACGCGTTAGAGCCGATGTACGGGGGTGAAATGCGGTCTCCTGTGTTAATTTTGCGTCGGAATCTGGAGTCATTCTGGTTGTAATTGCTTTGGTGAATTTGTTTTTTTCCGGATAAATCCGGACGTGAATATCGGTTGGTTTCCAGGCATTGGCAGGGCTTGTGTCATCCGGGCATGCTGAAGAAACACAGACCAGATCAGTTTGTGCCTGCAAAAGCACATAGTCACCGGGACGTGACCACGGTTCATCACTGTAAAGCACGTTGTGATCATCAATTCCGGTATTGAAGAAAAAATTGGCAGCAGCCCAGCCTTTGCGTGAGGCAATTTCAAATGGTTTCAGTGCAGTGTTAAAATTATCAGAGCAGTTCGCGTGGCCGAAATATCCCATATCCTCATAATATTTCGCGGAACATGCCAGACCAAAAGTATCATGCCGTCCAACTGTATCACGAATTACTTCCACCAGCGGCTGCATATCGACATCATAATATTTAGAGAAAAGTCCGGGGCCGGGATAGCCATATCCCATTAAGGTGCGTGTGGTAGTAACATCCAATCCCCGCTCAATACCATCATCCAGTTTTCGCCTGTCAAACGCCTGAAAGTCTGAACATTCCCTGCCCATCACATCTATCACCTGAATAAACTCACCCGCCTTTACTTCATAAGCCTGCGCGGTGCAGGCATCAATGCGGAAATCAAGTCGAGCATCAGCTAGTGGTTCCGGCAATTCAATTTCAGCTTCCTCCATAGCGGAAGCTCTTTTTACGAAAACAAGCAGATCAGTCGGAGGTAAAGTCTCACCTTCCACATTCATCAAATTTCCCGGTGCCGCGATGGCACATGTAGCACGAGATGTGACCAGAAAGCTGATTTCTTCTCTGGCAGAGGAATCGGGGACAAAAAGCGTTGCCGCTTTCGCTGACGCCAGATCAAGTCCTCTGTTTTCCAAACCCTGACGGACACGGCGTGCGCTGTCTGATTCTCCTGCAAGAATTTTTCGCATTCCATCAGCAGGCCTGGATTTGGTAATTCCAAGCAATGAAGGATCACCTTTACCCTCAGGAGTGAATGGAACAACCTCTGCCAGCTGGCCGCCCTCAGGATCATGAACCACCAGTTCATCATCAGCATGAAGCTCAATTACTATTACTCCACATGCAGGAACCCTGTAACGCTCCTGTACCGGATCCAACTGCCAGAGTCCGGGCTCCAATATGCTGAAGGTAGTTTTAATCTTCTCTTGTTCCATGTTTAAAATGCCGTATGCTGATGCAGAATATTATCCGTATTTCAGTTATGTTAGTGTTATTTGTCGAAAAATAATAAATTATTGCTAAGAATTTGGCAACACTCAAAAAGATAGTGGACACATTTCTTATGAGTGGCATAAAACTACTCAGATGGGTGGTGTTAAGATATTTTATTAGTACAATTATTTGCAGATGATCCTCTTAGAAATTGTTTATCATTGAATTATTTTTTCAAATTCAGGCCAGTACACTTTGACAAAATTTCTGCTTTAAGACAAAAAACAGCATAATAAAATCTTGCCATTCGAGCTTCTGCTAAGTACTATCTGATTGCTGTTTGCCTCTATTAGGATCTCATAAATAATCCATGTATAGACTCAATCATCAATAAAGCTAAGAGGCATCTATTTATTCATTCTGTAGTATAAAGTCGGCAAGCAGCTTTCAATTTAGCGGAATTAAATTCCATCAATCAACCAGAGAGGGTATATGAGCAATAATCTTGCAGATGCATCAAAGGAAAAAGGCATCAGATATTTTTTAATAAGTTTTACTGACTTGTTCGGAGTGGTGCGCTCCAAGCTTGTTCCCGCTGCGGCAATTACTGGTATGCAGAAAGACGGCGCCGGATTCGCCGGATTCGCCGCACATCTTGACATGACACCTGCAGATGCAGATATGTTTGGGCTACCTGATTCAGAAAAATTGATTCAGCTGCCGTGGAAGCCCGAAGTCGGCTGGCTGCCCAGTGATATCTATCTTGACGGAAAAATCGTTGAACATGGACCGCGGACTGTTCTTAAAAAAGTTCTGGCTGACGCTGAAGCAAAAGGCTATCTGGTAAATACCGGAGTTGAATGTGAATACTTTGTGCTCACCTCAGAAGGAACAGCAGTTTCTGATGCTGCTGATATTCAGCCCAAACCATGTTATGACCAGCAGGCTTTAATGAGACGTTATGACCTGATTGCTGAAATCTGCGACCATATGCAGACACTTGGCTGGGCGCCTTATCAAAACGATCACGAAGATGCTAACGGTCAGTTTGAAATGAACTGGGATTATTCTGATGCTCTCACAACAGCTGACAGACATACTTTTTTCAAGTACATGGTTAAGACTGTAGCGGAATGTCATGGTTTCAGGGCCACCTTTATGCCTAAGCCATTGCCTACGCTTACCGGAAACGGCTGTCACGCTCATGTTTCTGTCTGGAGCAGGGATGGGGAAACCAATCTGATGGAAGATAAACATGGTGAACTTGGCCTGTCTGAACTGGCTTATCACTTCATCGGAGGTTTGTTAAAGCATGCCGCAAGTATAGCTGCTGTTACCAACCCTGTAGTTAACAGCTACAAGCGCATCAATGCACCACGGACTACTTCCGGCGCGACCTGGTCACCCAACACAGTCACCTATTCCGGGAATAACCGTACCCACATGATAAGAATTCCGGATTCTGACCGGATAGAGGTGCGACTGGCTGACGGCGCGGCTAATCCATATCTGCTGCAGGCAGTGTTGATTGGAGCCGGACTTTGGGGTGTAGAAAATAAAACTGACCCCGGAAAGCGGCTGGACATTGATATGTATGCTGAGGGACATAAAGTCAGAAATGCTCCTAAACTGCCTCTGAACCTGCTGGATGCCCTGCGTGGATTTAAGCAGAACAAGACCTTGAGAGAATTACTGGGTGCTGAGTTTGCTGATTCTTATTTCAAACTAAAACTGGATGAGTGGGACCAGTACATGCAGCACTTTTCTGAGTGGGAACGAAAAAACGCCCTGGATGTTTGAAAATTTCTTATTTCAAAATAATTAGCCGATGTGCGGAATTGTTGGTTTATACCTGAAAAACTCTGAACTGCAAACTCAACTGGGAAAGTTATTTCAGCCCATGTTGGTGGAAATGAGCAGTCGCGGGCCTGATTCCGCAGGAGTTGCTATTTACAGGAATCCAGTTAAGGCAGGTCAGACAAAATTTTCATTAGCACACAGCGACTTAGAATTTTCATGGAAAAAACTGGGAACGGACTTAGCCTCATCGTTCCAGTGTGATGTTTCCGTCCAAACTGTGGATACTCATTGCATTCTAGTTACAGATGCTGAAGAAAATGCAGTTGTAAACTGGCTGAAGGAATTGCTGAGCGAACAGTATGTTACTGCCGTAGCCGATATTCCATCGAAGATCCGGATTGTAGGCAGCGGACGATCGATTGAAATTTTTAAGGAAGTCGGTTCTCCTGAGAGGGTATATGAGCAATTCGAATTGGGTCAATCCGCAGGAACTCACATGATTGGCCATACTCGTATGGCCACCGAAAGCGCGGTCACCACAGCCGGTTCGCATCCCTTCGCAACAGGCGCTGACCTCTGCCTTGTCCACAACGGTTCTCTTTCAAATCATAATATTCTCAGGAGAAATCTTGAACGGGAAGGCATACGTTTTCAAACAGAAAATGATACTGAAGTTGCCGGAGCATACCTGACATGGAAACTCCGTTCAGGCGCAACTCTTCGTCAGGCACTCGAAGACGGTATCAGGGAGCTTGATGGATTTTACACCTTTTGTATCGGAACTAAAGACGGATTTGCTGTTGTTCGTGATCCAATTGCCTGCAAGCACGCGGTACTTGCTGAAACTGGAGACTGGGTAGCAATGGCCACTGAGTTCAGAGCAATTGCTCATTTGCCCGGCTCTGAAAGCGCAAAAATCTGGGAACCGGAACCTTCAATGATCTACATATGGGGAAAAGACTAATGGATGTTCTTGACCTGAAACAAATTGGAGTACGAGGTGTAAATTCCGCTCTGCATGATTTGTCGGAAGATTCCAAGCACAACTTTGAAATTCACAATCCCCAGGGACAGCACTCAATTGCCTGTGGATTGAATGCTCCTTTGAATGTGGTAATTAAAGGTCATGTTGGCTTTTACTGCGGAGGAATGAACAAATACGCAAAAATAGTGATTTCCGGACATGCCGGAGTAGGGATTGCTGAAAATATGATGTCCGGATACATACATGTAAAGGGCGACTCATCCGAATCCGCAGGCGCAACCGCGCATGGCGGTACACTGGTAATTGAGGGCAATGCCTCTTCCCGCTGTGGAATTTCAATGAAAGGGGTGGATATTGTTGTGGGTGGTTCAGTCGGCCACATGTCCGGATTCATGGCACAAAGTGGAAACCTTGTTATTTGCGGAGATGCTGGAGAAGCACTTGGAGACTCAATCTACGAAGCAAACATTTTTGTGCGCGGAGATGTGTCCGGATTGGGTGCTGACTGTATTGAGAAAGAAATGATACCAAAACATATTGCTAAAATCTCCGAGCTTTTAGAAATTTCCGGAATAAAAGCTGACCATTCAGATTTTCGACGTTATGGTTCTGCCCGCAAACTTTATAACTTTGATGTTGATAATGCAGATTCCTACTGACTTAAAATGACTGAACACAGATCACGGACACATCCACGCAAATCCGCGACATTTGATGATTACACTTTGTCTGAAATCCGCAGAGCTGCGTCTACCGGAATTTATGATATTCGCGGTGGTGGGGCAAAACGTTCACTGCCTGGACTTGATGACCTGCTATTTTTAGGCGCGTCGATGTCACGTTATCCGCTTGAAGGATACCGGGAATCATGCGGCACCGACGTGGTCCTGGGAACACGTTACGCAAAAAGCCCCCTCAAGTTGAAAATTCCAATCACGATTGCGGGCATGAGTTTTGGTTCGTTGTCAGCCCAGGCCAAGGAAGCCCTGGGGCGGGGTGCAACATTCGCCGGAACTTCAACAACAACCGGAGACGGCGGCATGACTTCGGAAGAACGGGGGCAGTCGGAAACGTTGATTTATCAATATCTTCCTTCACGCTACGGAATGAATCCCGATGATTTGCGTAAAGCAGATGCGATTGAAGTTGTGGTTGGACAAGGTGCAAAACCGGGTGGAGGAGGAATGCTGCTGGGACAGAAAATTTCTGATCGAGTGGCAGAAATGCGTAATCTGCCCAAAGGCATCGATCAGCGTTCTGCCTGCCGTCATCCTGATTGGACAGGTCCGGATGACCTTGAAATAAAAATTCATGAACTGCGGGAAATCACTGATTGGGAAAAACCTGTTTTCATTAAGATCGGTGGTGCACGTCCTTATTATGATACAGCGCTTTCAGTAAAAGCCGGAGCAGATGTAATTGTTTTAGACGGGATGCAGGGGGGTACGGCGGCAACTCAGGAAGTTTTCATAGAGCATGTGGGACAGCCCACACTTGCCTGCATACGGCCTGCGGTAAGAGCATTGCAGGAACTGGGTATGCACCGCAAAGTACAGCTGATAGTTTCCGGAGGTATCCGGAACGGAGCTGATGTGGCAAAAGCGCTGGCCTTGGGTGCAGATGCTGTTTCGATTGGAACTGCTGCGTTGGTTGCATTAGGGGACAATGACCCTGCTTTGGAAGAAGAATACCGGAAACTCGGAACTACAGCCGGCGCTTACGATGATTGGCACGAAGGTCAGGATCCTGCCGGAATATCAACTCAGGATCCGGAATTGTCCAAGCGGCTTGATCCTGTGTTAGCAGGTAGAAGATTGTCAAACTACCTTAAAGTGATGACTCTTGAAGCACAGACAATCACACGCGCCTGTGGAAAAAGTCACGTACGCAATCTTGAGCCGGAAGACTTGGTTGCCTTGACAGTTGAAGCTGCTGCCATAGCAGAAGTTCCTCTATGCGGAACAGACTGGATTCCGGGGAAAAAATAGTTTAAGTAATTCTTGTTTGGCTGGAACGTTGCCGCACAATAAGCACGGCAACGTTTTTAAATTAGTGGTAAATTCATTCACAAATTGCTTGTGAAACTATTTACCAGATATTGCGTCGGAAAGATTCCCTTGCAGTTTAGCTGTTTGCTCATCATAAGTGCTGTTTTCAGACTTGATCTGCCAAACTTGCCAGACTATCCAAATAACAACAGCAATGATCGTCATGATGACTTCCGAGCCGACAAAAGGATAAATTGCAGGTGAGTCTGCAAAACTTTCCCAACTCCAGCTTTCTACTCCAGTACTCATAATATTTTCTCCATAATAAAGTTACACAGAAGAACCAGCGTTTGCTTCTGCTAATTCAGCATCAACAATTGCCTTATTGTCTGCAGCAGTAGCTTGATTGTCCAAATAATCAAGTCCGGCCAATTCAACGTCCTTAGGAATCCGAAGAATACCCATGGCATTCAAAATTTTAGCAACAATCCAGGTTGGAATGAATCCCAGAACAAAAAACATTATGATTGCTCCGCCAATTTGTCCCCAAGGGGTAATTGTAGCTGAACCATCTTGTAATGCAGGATAACCCCAGAGCATGAACCCACAGATGATCACTCCAAAAGATCCAGCGTAGCCATGCACAGCGACAGCACCGACAGCATCATCAATTTTGAACTTGCGCTCAACCCAGTAGTGCATTTTGTAGGCAAACCAAACACCAACAATTCCAATCAGGAAGGCTTGCAACGGATGATAAAGGTCATTCCCGGCGGAAGCAGCAATGATTCCCCCGAGACCTCCAGAAAATGTCCAGAAAGGCTCTCCTTTGGAAAGAAAGTATCCTGCCATTAAACCACCGGCAAGTGACATCAGAAAGTTAAACGTGATGGTACTCAATGTTGTCGGCGTACCATATATCGTGGTGGCTGTCCATACACCATCGACATTGCCAATCGGCAAATTACAGGCCGCATAGAATCCCCAAAAACCGGTATAAATGACAAACAGACCGATTACAGCAATCCATGGGTTTCTAGGAGGAATATCACGAGGAGTTCCGTCCGGAGCAAATTTTCCTATACGTGGTCCTAGAACGGCAAGTATTCCAAGCGCAGCGCCTCCACAGATACCGTGAATCACGCCGGATGCATAGGCATCGTGGTAACCCCATTCTGTAACCATCCATCCGCCTGCGCTCCAGCCCCATGCCGCGTCAATCATCCATGTGACTGAACCGACAAGGACAGCAAAAATCAGGAAAGCTCCTGTACGAATGCGTTCAATAACCGAACCGGAAACAATTGAAGCAGCAGTCCATGAGAACAGAAGGAACGCTGCCCAAAACACGCCCATGATGTGATCCTTAACGTTTGAACCCATAGTTACATCCCATGGCAAGGCTCCGGTATCTGTCCCAATATCGCCAAACGGCCAAGCTGGGAATGCGAAGTAAATCCAGAAACCAAAGAAGAACATAGTCACTGTTACCATCGGTATCAGCATTGCGTTCTTCATCAAGGTGTGCAGATGGTTTTTAGCCCGAGACACACTGACTTCATACAAACAGAAACCAACATGAATCAGGAACATCAAAGGCACCGTGATCCAATAATAAAACTCAACGAAAATTTCGTTAAGCGCCGAGACTTCAACAGTCATGTCATAACCCATATAGCCTCCTCTAGATGATGGGTGAAAAATAAGCAAAAGCATTATTGCCCAGGTATTTCCAGGCTATAATTTTTGCATAATACAGCCTCCCACAGTAATTGTAAGGGCTTATGAATAATTATAGAAAAAAATTAAAAAGTCAAGAAAAAACTTGATTTTTTATTTTTTATCTTGATAAAATGCGTTTCTTGATCTGTTAGGGATGGTCTCTTTCAGGTTAATTTGCTGGAAAGGATTCGGGGTCAGTGTAAGTTCTAGGATTTCTTTGAATTCGATAACCTTGTTATTTAACCCGCCACAAACCTTTTGAAATGATTTCAAATGGTTGTAACGTGGAAAAAGAGGATGTATGGTCAGTGCAAGTTCTCAGGATTTCTTTGAATTCTAAAACCTTTCTGTTAACTTTCTTTAAGAGGAGACAATATGTTTTCAATTAAGAAAATTGTTGGTACCATGTTAGTGGGTACTATGCTCGCATTTGGAGCAAGCACAATAAATGCTGCAGATAGTAAAAAACCAATAATAATTCCAATACACAATTGGTCAAGCCAAGTGGTTATGTCCTACGTTATTGGTGGTATTTTTGAGTCTATGGGTAACAACGTATCTTACGTTCCTGCTGACTCGAACGGTGTATATG
>LUMD01000100.1_pt1 | contig 28508 bp, 33 predicted proteins | sample 729651 | NCBI WGS metagenome assembly LUMD01 (sample SAMN03860272, study PRJNA289734) | marine metagenome | biome: seawater column; feature: ocean; material: water; isolation source: Red Sea water column Station 34 - depth 258m | place: Saudi Arabia: Red Sea | collected 2011-10-15 | depth 258 m | reverse complement strand
TTGGTAAGGAGAAATTTTGTATTGTTCCAGAAGAGTCTTGACAGCTTTTTCATCTAGAAGCTTATGCTTAGGGATTAGGACATGTTTAGAAATATCTAGTTGAATCGGATTTTTAGCCAAATTATTACCTCACGAGGGACATGACTTCATGAAGAGTTATTTTTATTAACTTTTCTATTGCGCGCGAACCAAGCCTTCGTAATTTATTTTTGAACAGTTTTGTTTATAAAAGTATCGATTAGAACATGGAATATATTAAATAAAAGATGGATGATTTTTTTCTTTGCCTTCGGGCATAAATTGTGTTGAAGACTATTTCTTAACTATTATTCCTTCAACTTCAATCAGAGAGTCTAACGGTAGTTTGGCCACTTGAATAGCAGCTCTTGCGGGGTACGGTTCAGAAAAGAGCTCTTTCATTACATCATTAACTTTAGCGAAGACTGATAAATCTGAGAGATAAACATTTAGCTTGACGATGTCATCTAAAGAGACTCCGGCAGCGTTGCATACAGCCTGAATATTTTTAAATACCTGTCTAATTTGTTCTTCATCACCTTCAACGAGTTCCATAGACTTTGGATCTAAAGGAACCTGTCCTGAAAGGTAGATGGTATTGCCTGTATCAATGGCCTGAGAATAAGTACCAAGTGCTTTAGGTGCAGACTCCGTTTCTATTTTGTTCTTCATAATCCTTCTCCAGTAATTAATGTAAGGTTTTTGCTTCTCTCATTTCTTGATCATGAATTCTCTGTACTGAGAGTATATTTTTTAATTTTCTTAGTTTTCTAATAAGAATAGCTAGCTGATCTCTATCTTTAACTTGAAGAGTCAGCACGAATTCTATGTGCCCTTGATCGAGTTCTTGGGTATGTATAGATTCAATATTAGTAGATGCGTTTGTTATGGCTGCTGCCATAGTTGCTAGTAATCCGGGTTCATCTGAAGCTAAGATCTTTACGTCTGTAGAAAATTCTCTCTGTAACTCTTCATGCCAATTTACTGGAAAGCACTGACTAGGATCTTCTCTAATTGACAAAATATTTTTACACCTTTCTTGGTGTACCACTAAACCATTAGTAGTGAAATGACCTATAACTGAGTCACCCGGTATTGGTTTGCAGCAAGTTGCGTAATTCACAACAAGTCCTTCTGTTCCAGTAATTTCCAGGGATAGATTATTGGAGTCTTTCTCTTCATCTTCTTTGTCTAGAAAACTAATCATTTGTCTGGCAACAACATTTCCAACTCTCTTTCCTAGGCCAATCTCTTCTAACAATCTGTTAAGACTTTTAACACCCAAAGCATCTAGCGCCTCTTTTAATTCGTCTTTTTTAAGATGTCTTAATTTGACGTTTTGATGACCTAGGGACTGATCTAGTAATTTCTTTCCCAGTTTTCTGGCTTCGGATATCTTTAAATTACTTAAATAAGTTCTTATGCTGTTTCTTGCACGTGAACTTACTGCGAAATTAAGCCAAGCAGGCGATGTTTGGGGAATCTTATCTCTTAAAATCTCAACGGTCTGGCCACTCTCTAAAGGAACACTTAGTGGAGCCAGTTTTCTGTTTATCCTGCAGGCCCTGCAATGATGTCCTATATCAGTATGAACTGAGTAAGCGAAATCTATTGCTGTTGATCCAGCTACAAGCTGAATTATTTCTCCTTCAGGGGTAAATACATAGATTTCATCAGGGAATATATCTGTTTTTACCGATTCAATAAATTCTTCTGAAGATTCTAGGTTGTCTCTCATTTCAAGCAGATCCGCAACCCATCTCCTTGCTTTTTGTTGGGGATTGCTTTCTGTTCCTTCACCCATCTTGTAAATCCAATGAGAAGCTATTCCATTTTCTGCCATCTCATTCATCTCTTCTGTTTTTATCTGGAATTCAATGGGTTGACCATCTAAACCAACTACACCTGTATGGATTGATTGATAGCCGTTAGATTTAGGAATAGAAATAAAATCTTTAAATCTACCTTCAATCGGTTTAAAAATACTGTGAATAACGCCAAGAGTTTTGTAACAGTTATCAGGACTATCTACAATTACTTTAAAGGCAACCACATCCATAATCTCATCGAATGACCTGCGGCTTTCTTTCATTTTTCTATATATGCTGTAGGTATGTTTCTCTCTTCCTTCAACGTAAGCAGGGATCCCTTGATCAACTAGCTTTTTTTCTAACGTTCTTTTTATTTTTTTTAGTAATCTCTTTTGACCACCCCTGTTCTTTTTTGTTGCAACTCTTAAGCGCCTATACCTGGTTGGATAAAGAACTTTAAAAGACCTATCTTCTAATTCTCGGTAAACAGTGTTCATGCCTATTCTGTGTGCAATAGGCGCATAAATCTCTAATGTTTCTCTGGCTTTAAGTTTTTGTTTTTCCTTATCAAGATATTCAATAGTTCTCATGTTATGCAATCTGTCAGCTAACTTAACAACAATTACTCTTATGTCTTTCGCCATAGCTAGAATCATTTTTTGAAAATTCTCTGCGTGGGCTTCAGTTCTGGAAGAAATCTTTAATTGGTCTAGTTTGCTTACACCATCAACGAGATTAGCTACATTTTTATTGAATTTTTTCTCTATAACACTTTTAGGTACTCCGCAGTCTTCAATAACATCATGCAACATAGCAGCTGAAAGGCTGTCTTCATCCATATGATAAGAGCTCAGAATACTTGCCACGGCTATGGGGTGGCTGACGTAAGGATCACCACTAGTTCTGAACTGACCCGAATGAGCTTAACTGGCAAATTCAAAAGCTTTATTAACTTGTTCTATTTGACCAGAGTCTAAGTAATCTGAAAGTTTTTCTGATAAAGCGTCAATTGATTCCATAGAAATAAAACTCTTTTAGGCTGTTTAACCCAAAGATTAATTAATTAAGGTTGTTATTATTCTTCAGGTAGGTCTTCTGCTGCAAGTTCTTCAGAGAACTCGTCTTCAAGATCTGCAATATCTACCGTTAATTCGTTTATGTTGTCTTGGGTAACTGTTCCGGCTTCAATTTCTCTTAATGCCATAACAGTAGCTTTATCATTTTCCCATTCTAAGGTAGCTCTTCTACCCCCTGTAGCTAATTGTCTAGCTCTTTTTGCGGCCAAAACAATCAAATCATACCTAGTTGGTACCTTATCTAAACAGTCTTCAACAGTAACTCTTGCCATAATATGCTTCTTCAGAAAAATGAAACGCGCATTCTACAGGATATCTTTCTATTCTTCCAATAAACCCTTTAGACAAAAGTTCACTAGGTCTTTTCTTTCCGTTCTTAGTGTTTTGTTTGAAATGATTATGGTTTTTAAATCTGCTAAGGCTTCTTCAAATTCATCATTCACAATAAGGAGATCAAAATATTGACCCTGTTTAATTTCTTCCTTCGCTTCTGCCAAGCGCTGATCAATAGCCTCTTTTTTGTCCAATCCTCTTTTATTTAACCTAGTTTCTAGATCAGTATAAGAAGGTGGCAAGATGAATATTGTTTTGGAATCTGGGTAAATTTCTTTAACTTGGCTTGCTCCTTGCCAATCTAATTCAAGAATAACATTCCAACCCTTTTTTATCTTATTCTCGACCCAAGATTTGCTTGTTCCCTTTAAATCTCCAAAGACATCAGCATATTCTAAGAATTCTTTTTCTTTAATCATATGCTCAAACTCTTTATTGCTAATAAAAAAGTAAGATTCACCATGTTTTTCAGTTACTCTTTTTTCTCTAGTCGTATAAGAGATACTAAGAGTTAACTTAAGGTCTTTGGCCTCTTCTAATAAAGCATTAATAAGTGAAGTTTTACCAGCTCCAGAAGGAGCTGCTATGACTATAAGTTTTGCCATGTTTTCTTAAAATGAGGTTATTCTAGGATGGAAACAATTACAATACTTGCTTAAGATAAATATTTATTAGATTCTCATAGAAAGTTATGACTGATATAGAAAAAAGATTCTTACAGTTGGCAATAGAACTCGAAGCTCTTTTATTTGGGGAATTTACTCTTAAGTCAGGTAGGGAAAGTCTTTATTTCTTTAACATTGCTACATTTTTAGAGTCTGGTCACTTAGGTGAATTAGCAGAAATGTACAGCGAAAAGATTACTGAATGCAATGTAGATTATGATGTAATTTTTGGCCCCTCTTACAAAGGTATCCCTTTAGCTGCTTCAGTAGCAACAGTACTTAATCAGAAAGCTTCTAAAAAAATCCCTATTTGTTTTGATAGAAAAGAAGAAAAAGATCATGGTGAAGGTGGTGCTCTAGTTGGGTCAGTGAAGAATAAGAAAGTACTTATCATTGATGATGTTCTTACCGCTGGAACTGCTTTAAAAAATTCCATAAAGCTCATTCAAGAAGCAGGGGGAACTGTTTCTGCTGCCATAATAGCTCTAGATAGACAAGAACAAGACGAAGGCGAGCAAGTAAGTAAGAAATTAATAAATGATCTAAATATACCTATTTTCTCAATCTCGAGTTTAGAAAATCTCGTTGTTTATTTAGAAACCGCGGGCCTAAAGGATACTGCTGAAAAGCTTAAAACTTCTTTGAAGAATTAGAAATGTTTACAGGAATTGTAGAAGCCAAAGGGCTTATATCAAAAAAAATTCCTTCCGCAGAGGGAGAGAGGTTACAAATTGAAGTACCAAAAGGATTTAATAAGGATTTAAAAGAAGGAGCAAGTGTAGCTGTAAATGGAGTTTGCTTAACCGTGACAGAATATTCTAATGATCAAATTTCATTTGATGTAATAAAGGAAACCTTAAGGGTAACTAATCTTGGGGACCTAAATAAAAATTCAGAAGTGAATATGGAAAGGTCACTGAAGTTTGGTGATGAGGTAGGTGGGCACTTATTATCAGGGCATATTAGCTGTGCATGCAAAGCAAACTTAACTAATATTGAAGGTGAAGTAGAAATTTTAGTAGATAAGCCTGAGAACTTGAGGCAGTACATTTATCCTAAAGGGTATATAGCTTTAAACGGAGTAAGCTTAACTGTTGGAAAAGTAAGCGATGAAAGTTTTTCTGTTTACCTTATTCCTGAGACAATAAAGTCCACTAATCTCCTTACAGTAGAAGATGGTGCCAGACTTAATTTAGAAATAGATCAAGGAATTATGGCAAGTTATGAAAATGAGAAGAAAATATTAAAAAATACTGGAGAAGACGAATGAAGAAATTAATATTTATAGTTTTTATAGGAACTTTTTCGTTTCTTACATTAAGTTCAAAAGAAACTACAGCCTTTGAATCAACTTACGTACCGGGTGACAGCGGTGACATTCTTATTCAGAATGCAAGAATTCTAACGGGAACAGGCAATGAAATCTTAAGGGGTAGTATTTTAATATCGTCTAATAAAATTAAAGCTATTGGGAAAACTTTAGACAAACCTGCTAGCACACAAATAATAGATGCAAATGGAAAATGGGTTACTCCAGGAATAATTGATATTCATTCGCACATGGGGGTTTATCCTGCTCCTGGTCTTAGATCTAGTTCTGATGGCAATGAATCAACAAGCCCAGTTACAGCTCATGTTTGGGCTGAACACTCAGTTTGGACTCAAGACCCTCAAATGCCACTTGCATTGAAGGGCGGAATCACTACTTTTCATGTGTTACCCGGATCCGCTAATTTGATAGGGGGTAGGGGGGTTACTCTTAAAAACATTTGGGCCAGAACAGTACAAGGCATGAAATTTCCAGGTGCTCCTTATACCTTAAAGATGGCTTGTGGTGAGAACCCTAAGAGGGTTTATGGAGGAAAGAATAGTGAGCCTTCAACTCGTATGGGAAATGTAGCAGGCTATCGCAAAGCTTGGATAAGAGCACAAAGTTATCGAAATAAGTTAGCTGAATACGAATCTAAATCAGAAGAAGCAAAGGAGTTGGAGTATGCTCCAACTAGAGATCTTGAGCTCGAGACGCTGGTAGGAGTTCTTAATGGTGAGATCTTAATCCAAAATCATTGTTATAGAGGTGAAGAAATGGCTGTGATGTTGGATATAGCTAAAGAATTTAATTATAAAGTCACAACTTTCCACCATGCTATTGAGGCTTATAAGGTAGCTGATATCTTAGCTGAAAATGGTGTTTGTGCAGCGATGTGGGCCGACTGGTGGGGTTTTAAACATGAAGCGTTTGATATGGTTTGGGAAAATGCTGCCATAGTTGATCAAGCTAATGGTGGTAATGGTTGCGCCATTATTCATTCTGATTCATCAGTAGGAATTCAAAGACTTAATCAAGAAGCAGCAAAAGCAATGGCAGCGGGCAATAGGGCAGGGCTTGATATTCCTCTCTCAAGGGCTATTCAATGGATCACTTTAAACCCTGCTAAAGCACTTGGTATTGCTGGCAAAGTAGGGTCTTTAGAGGTTGGCAAGATGGCAGATGTAGTTATTTGGGATGGTAACCCCTTCAGCGTTTACACTAAAACAGAAAAGGTTTTTGTGGATGGTGTGCTTCTTTATGACAAGGATAATCCTTTGACACCCAAAGCTACCGATTTTGAGTTAGGCATAATTAGCTCGGAAGGAGACAGGCTATGAGTTTAAATAAAAAAGTATTTATTGGTCTCTTGAGTTTATTAATCTCCTCTTTTTCCTTGTCAGAAGAATTGCTTTTAAAGAACGCCAAGATACACACAGCGACCGATAGGGGCACTATTGATAAGGCTGATGTTTTAATTAGAGATGGGGTAATAGTTAGAATTGGTAAGAATATAGTTTCTTCTAGAGCTGTTGTAGAAGATCTCTCAGGAAAGGTTATTTCTCCTGGTTTGATTGCTCCACAAACGCAGTTAGGAATAGTAGAGATAGAGCTTATTCCTGAAACAAGAGATGATAGATCAGATATTTATTCAGCTGGATTGAGTATTGATTCTGCTTTCAACCCTTCTTCAACATTAATCCCCTATAACTTAACTGGAGGCGTTACTCTAAGTTTAACTTGCCCAAGCTCTTCAGGTTTATTCTCAGGTTTAACCTCGGCTTTCTCTCTTTCGGGGTCGTTGGAAGAAAGTCTTATTCATTCAAATATTGCTTTGTCTGCGAATATTAGCGGAGGTGAAGATTCCATGGCAGCAAAAATTCAACTACTTGCAGATTCCTTAACTTTGTCTTCTTATTTCGAGCTTAATAAATGTTTAGAAATGCATCACAATAAATCTTCTTTACCTCAAGGGGTTAATTACTCCTGCAGAGATTTATTTGCTCTTAAAAATGTAGTCGATAAAAAAATACCTTTGGTAGTCAGAGCCAACCGAGCTTCAGCTATTTTAACTTTGATAGATTTTGCTAAAACTAACAATATCAATCTCATTATCAATGGAGCTGAAGAAGGATGGAGGGTATCAAGACAATTAGCTGAAGCTGAAATACCCGTTATCTTGCAGCCAATAGATAACATTCCAAATTCGTTTAATGAGTTAGGGTCAAGGTTAGACAATGCCTCCTTGCTACATAAATCTGGAGTTAAAATTCTAATAGGCTCTCATGAAACTCATAATGCTTATTTGAGTAGGCAGGGAGCAGGAATCGCTGTTTCGTATGGTCTCCCATGGAAAGAAGCTCTCAAGGGACTTACAAAAAATATCGCTGAAGTCTTTAAAATAGATAAAAGAGGATCCATACAACCGGGATACATTGCTGATATTGTTGTATGGACTGGAGACCCTTTAGAAGTTACATCTTTTGTAGAACAGGTTTACTTGTCTGGTGAATCTGTATCAACAAAGAACAGATCAATGAGGTTAAAAGAGAGGTATATAAGTCAGTAGCCTTATTTAGCTAAATTTTCTTTAACTAGCTGACTGACTAGTGACATATCGGCTTTGCCTTGCAAGTCTGATTTCAACGAACCCATTACTTTTCCAATGTCTTGGGGAGTTTCTTCTTTTTGAGCCAATTCATCTCTTCCAGCAGACCTAAACTGATTACAGGAATCCTTCCTTTGTTTAATCATTTTTTGAAGAATGGACGTGATTTCTTGGTCACTTAAATCTAATTTTTTTTCTATTTCTTCTTTTTTAATCTCAGAAATGGCCATGCGCAAGGTTGTTGTCTTCTCCCTATCACCCTTTTTCATTGAGGACTTTATTTCCTCTTGGATTAGAGGTTTTATTTTTTCTTCAGTCATTTGAAGGATTCTGGTTAGAAACGAGGTGGACGGCCAAGACGGTTTTTTCTTTGGTTTTTAGCTTCTCTTTTAACTGCTGCTGCAGCTTTCCTTTTCCTTACTGCAGTAGGCTTTTCATAAAATTCTCTTTTTCGTACTTCAGGAATTACTCCTGCTTTTTCGCAAGCACGCTTGAACTTACGTAGTCCTACGTCAAAGGATTCATTATTCTTAATTTTTATTGAAGGCATACTTTGATCTCTATTAAGCCGCGCAATTCTATATAAGGCTTTTTATTTTGCAAAGCCTTTCTTTTTTTTAATTTGCAAGGAAAATGGCTATTCTGGAATAGAAAGAATGAAGATATTAGGAATTGAAACTTCTTGCGATGAAACTGGAGTGGCAGTTTATGACAGTAAAAAGAATATTATTCTAACTGAACAAATCTATACTCAGGCTTCAAAACACGCTGAATACGGGGGAGTGGTCCCTGAACTTGCCTCAAGAGACCATATTCCCAAATTACTTCCCTTAATATCAATGGGATTTAAGGAAGCTAATTTAAGTTCTGCAGATATAGACGGTATTGCTTATACTTCAGGACCTGGCCTGAGGGGGCCTCTTCTAACTGGAGCAGCTTTGGCAAGAGCTTTAAGCCTTGGTTGGAATAAGCCTTGCGTAGGAATAAATCATATGGAGGCACACCTATTGGTAAACCTTTTAGAGGATCCAGCACCTTCTTTTCCCTTCTTAACATTGCTTATTTCAGGCGGACATTGCCTTTTAATTAAAGCCACTGATGTTGGTGAATATGAGATTCTGGGTCAAACGAGGGACGATGCAGTAGGAGAAGCTTTCGACAAAGTAGCAAAATTGATTGGTTTAAGTTATCCGGGGGGGCCAGAAATAGAAAAAATAGCCAAAGAAGGGAATCCTTTTGAGTACGATCTACCTAGGCCTATGATGAACCAGGATCACTTAGATTTTAGCTTTAGTGGATTGAAGACAGCAGTTTATTATCTAGTTAAAAAGCAGAAAAGCTTAAATAGGGAATTTATTGCCAACATCAGTGCTTCCTTTCAGAACGCCGTTACTGAAACATTAGTTAAGAAGTGCTCAAAAGCTCTTGTGAGCAACAATTTAAATCAGCTGGTTGTCGGAGGAGGGGTTGCTGCCAATCAGTTCCTTAGAGATACTTTTAAAAGAGAGTTAATTGGAGTGGATTTATTCTTCCCAAAATTAGAAAGATGCACCGATAATGGTGCCATGGTAGCGGTGGCAGGATCTTATAGAATTCAACAATCAAACTTGGAATCTTCTATTAAGATAAGGCCTCGATGGGATCTATCAGAAATTTAATATGGATAAAGTTTTCATAAAAGATCTTGAAGTTGAAACTGTCATAGGCATTTATGATTGGGAAAGAGAGGTTAGACAGTTAATTTCTATAAGTCTAGTAATGGACTTTGACCTTGCAAAAGCAGCAAAATCAGACAAGATTGAGGATTCTCTTAATTACAAAAAAATATCTAAACGTGTTATTAAATTAGCTGAGAGCTTAAAAAGTAAACTCATAGAAAATCTAGCACAAAAAATTGCTGACACCATTCTTAATGAGTTTCCAGTCTCAAGTCTAGTTGTTACGGTCGAGAAACCGGGGGCATTGAGAGGGTCCAGGTCTGTAGGAGTCACTATCAAGCGACCGTGATGACTCAATCTTATATCAGTATAGGAAGCAACATAGACGCTACTAAGAATATTACTAGTGCTAAAAGAGAGTTAAGTAATATCTTTACCTGCACCTATTCTGATAACTTCTATTCAAAGGCAGAGGGCTTTAAAGGAAAAGATTTTATTAACTTAGTTGCTGGTTTTGAAACTTCTTTAGATCCAATTGACTTAACACAGGCACTAAAATCTTTGGAGAAAAAGATTGGAAGAGATACTAATCAAAAGGGTATGCGAGATAGGGTTATAGACTTGGATCTTATTCTGTTTGGGGACCTTATTATGAAAGACCAAGATATAGAATTGCCCAGTAGTGATATAGAGGATTATCTTTTTATACTTGAGCCCTTAGCTCAAATAGCGGAGAAAGAGATACATCCTGTACTTAATATCTCTTTCGGAGAGATGTTAAAAGAAAAGCTTAAATAGGTTCTCCATAGCTTCTAGCTATTTCAACTTTATTCTTTTCCTCTTCAGGTAAATATCTACAAGCGTTTAATAGACAGCCGATAGTTATTACTAAAACACATGTACATAAAGCGAGTGCTGTTCTTATTGATTCTCCGTCATCCACTCCCTGAGCTATTAAAACATCACTAACCTCCCCCGTGAGATAGGGGCCCAATGCCATTCCGAGCATACTTAACATGAGAATAAAAAAAGCACCTGCAATTGCACGCATTCTTGGTAATACTAAATCAGCTATTGTTGAAACACCCAAACCTAACCACATAGGTGCTATAAAACTAAATGCGAAATTCCAAAAATAAGAAAAATATAAATTTTCTACATACAGGTAAAGAAGAGAAGACGGGGCAATTATAATAGTAATACCCATAATTAAATATAATCGACCATTAGGGTACTTTTCTCTTAATTTATCTCCTAATAAACCCCCTGTAACAATACCCAACAGACCCCCAACCGCCGTAAAAAGACCTAAGACAGTTCCGACTTCCAGTATTTCAACACCATGATTTCTCAAATAAAAGATAGGTTGAAAAGCTCCATGGGCATATTGAACAAAAGGGATAAAAGGCAGTCCTAATAAGCAAAATAAATGTGCTTTGCTTCTAAAGATGACTGAAAAAATTGCTGGATCCCTCAACCGTAAACTTTGAATCCAACAAGCAATAAAATAGCAACCTATCCCAAACGCTACCCACTGTTCAATATCTCCTGTTTGCCAAGAAAGGAAGAAGCAAAGTGTAAAAATAAGTAAAGCAATTGAAAGATTAATAACTAAATTTTTGGCCAATTTTTCTTGACCCATTAAAGAAAAAGGAGTGAGCCCGATCATTTCTTTGAGCATTTCTTTAAAAGGGTGGGGGTGCTGGGTAGTCTCTATTCCATCACTCAATCCCCTTTTTGGTTCTTTAATCCGCCAGGTGACAAGTGCAAGTAATAATCCAGGTAGGCCAACAGCTATAAAAGCTGCTTGCCAACCACGAATTCCGCCAATATAAACACCACTAGAATAAATAGCTAAGACCGTTGTCCTCACTTTTGGTGAAAAGTAATCTGAAAGTAATGAGTAGGCAGAAGGGCTGGCACTAGACTCGCCAATCCCAACGCCGATTCTGCAAAAAGCTAGAAAAAAGAATGACTTAGCAGTTCCAGATAAAATTGTGAAAAAACTCCAAGTTGCTAAGCCAATACTTATAAGATTTTTTCTTGTCCAAACATCAGCTAGCCTTCCTAGGGGGATTCCTACCACTGAATAGAAAACGGCAAAAGCAGTTCCGTATAAGAAGCCAATACCACTATCTGAAATCCCAAGATCAGCCTGAATCTCTTCAGCTAAAATTGATAATATCTGGCGATCAATAAAATTAAAAACGTACACAACCACCAAAATGGCGAGAGCGAATTTTGCGTGTCGTCCTCCAATATCTGGATGACTTTCGTCTTTATTCATTTTTTAGGAAGCTATTTTTGCAGTTGCTGATCCTGTTATTACGGCTACACCATCTTGATTTGTTGTTACTATTTCTAAATCAACAAGACTTTCTCCATCCTCTTCCCTTAACTCAGTAACTGTGGCTACGCTTGTTAGGGTGTCACCCGGCCAAACTTGGCTTGTGAATCTAACTCCATACTTTTTTAGAGTTCCATCACCAACGTAGTTAGTTACCATCCTTCCAGTCATACCCATCGTTAACATCCCGTGAGCAAACACAGTAGGATAACCAGCTATTTTTGTGGTAAATATCTCATCAGTGTGTAAAGGATTGTAATCGCCAGAAGCGCCAGCATATTGAACAATCTGGGTTCGCTTAAGGTCTTCCACTAATACTTCTGAATGAGTATCACCTACTTTTATTTCACTTGCTTTTAGCATGACTTCTCCTTAACTATCTACCGGTCTCTCAGTTTGAACACCAACTCCAGTTGCTGTTATGACCAAGTCCCCATTTTGATTTCTATATTCTGTTACTGACTCACTGAATTTGAGTTTACCAGCACGTTTACTTTCTTTCTCCCAAGCATTTCCTGGTTTAGTAGTGGCGCTTAAAACGTCTCCAGCTTTTAGCGGTAAGTGGTATTCAAAGTGTTGTTCGGCATGCAGTCCTGCTGCAGCTCCACCACCGCCCCCACCTCCTGAGCCTGAGGGCTTTAGTCCAGTAGGTTCTTTTCCAGAACCAAACCAGCCCACACCACCTGTTTTTGGTCTAAGAAAATAATCTGGATCAAACTGCGCACTGGATTGAGCAAATGTTGGAGGTGCAATTATTCCTTCACTACCCGACTCCGATTTATGATTTTCATCGTAGTAAATAGGGTTATCATCTCCAATAGATCTAGCAAACATCATAATGTGGCTTGCCTCTACTAAAAATTTGTCTATTGCCATCTTTCTCTCCTTTCTTAATTTATATTCACTAGCTTAAACTAAAAATAATTCTAAGTTTATACAAAGTTTTCCTCTATAAGTTTCCATGCGCCTTCAGCTAAGGGCCGAACTCTTGCAGCCATGTCTTTGGCATGTTTACTTGCTGCTGTCCCATCTCTAACCCTGCCTAAAATACCTTGTAAGATACCAGCTGACTTAAACAGATTATAGGCCATGTAAAGCTCCCATTCTTCCTTCAGGTCATAACCTGTTTTATCACAATACATGTTCACGTATTCTTCCTCAGTAGGAATTCCTGTTTTTTTGCAATATTCTTGATCTGATAAATGGGGATTCAGTCTGTATTGCATGCAGTGATAACTAAAATCAGCACAAGGGTCACCTAATGTAGATAACTCCCAGTCTAATATTGCTATGACCTCAGGTTTGTCATTATGCATCATTAGATTTGTTAAGCTGAAGTCTCCATGCACTATCCTCAAAGGTTTGTCAGAAGGGAGATTTTGAGGTAGCCAGTCTATTAGCTTATTCATTTCAACAATTTCTTCGGTTTCAGAATCAACATATTGTTTTGACCATATAGAGACTTGTCTTCCAACATAATTTCCTGGTCTTCCAAAACTTTCAAGATTTACTTTAATAGGATCCACAGAGTGAAGTTTAGCTAAGGTGTTATTCATCGAAGTGTAAACTCCTAATGCTTCTTCAGTACTAGAGTCTTCCATAGAAGGGTCCCAAAGCACTCTCCCATCCATAAACTCCATTAGATAAAAGGCGGTACCAATTACTTCTGTGTCTTCGCATAAAGCAAAGGTTTTTGGGACAGGAACATCGGTATTATTTAAAGCTGTAATGACTCGATATTCTCGGTCAACTGCATGTGCAGATTTAAGTAATTTTCCAGGTGGCTTTCTTCTTAGTACATAAGATTGAGTGTTAGTTTTGACAAGGTAAGTAGGATTAGATTGTCCTCCTTTAAACTCTTCAATAGATAGAGGGCCTACAAAATCTTGTACATTTTTCTCCATAAAACCAGTTAGAGCTTTTTCGTCAAACTGATGTCTTTCCAGAACCTCCATGGTCCCTATATTCTGGTTTTCTTTAAAATCCATATCTTTGTTTAAAGCTTATTAGAAAAGATAGTTAAAAGATAACTTAAAGTAAATTAATTTTTACAGTTTATCCAGGAGACCTTCCTCCATCTATTTTGAGTACCTGTCCAGTCATATAGGTGGACCTGTATAAAAGGTAAGCTGCAGATGCGATATCATCTGGTTCACCAGCTCTACCTAAGATTGTTTTATTGACTATTTCTGCTTTTTTCTCTTCATCTAAACAACCTTCTTCTGGCCAGAGAATGATACCTGGTGCTATTGCATTAATTGTTACATAAGGAGCAAGTTCCTTCGCGAGAGACTTAGTTAAGGATTCCAGAGCTGCTTTGGCAGCAGTATAAAGGCTATATTCAGGAATTCCTGAACTCACTTCAGAATCTGAAATATTGATTACACACCCCCTTGAGTCTTCTAATAGCGGTTTTAAGGTCTTAATTAACAACAAAGGTACTGTTGCATTTGTATCTAAAAGAGTTAACCACTCTTCTTTCGTAGCTGATTCTATTGGTGTTGGGAAAAACCCGGAAGCATTGTTAATCAGTACATCTAATCTCTCTGTACTATCTAGGATTTCTTTTAATAAGGCATCAATGGAACTCTCGTCTGTAAAATTAGCTTGTATAGTTCTACAAGAATTTTTTCTAATAGATAACAGATCAGATTTAAGTTGCTCTGCCTCTCTAGATGAACTGTTAAAGTGTAGAATTACATAAAAGCCCCTTGCATGGAAGTACCTAGCTATACAGGCGCCTATGCGTTTAGCTCCCCCAGTTATTAGAACTACCTTTTCCTCATCCATGCTTACGTAATTCAATTTCAATAATTTTTAATCTTTGCTTCCTTAAGTCTTCAATAATTTCCGTACCTGTCAATTCGGAAGAAGAAGGTTTTATTTCTTTTAATTTTTTAGACATTTCTTGCCATGGAAGTGCTTTACCCTTAATTGAACTGGAAGCTCTACTAGCCTCTAAAATCTTTAAGGCTTTGTCGAAACGTTTATTTCTTCGTAATGCATCCACATCCTCAATGAATGCCAATACTTCATGATTTTCAGCACCAGAACCTGGTTTAGCAGTAAATTCAAACAATTTTTTATAAATGTGACTTAACTCTTGTAATTTTTTAGGTACTCCAAAAGTATCATTTAAGGCATTCAAGTCGCATTCAAGGCTTGAGGCTAAAGAGGCCCATCTTAATTTGGGATTAGAAATTTTTGATGTAATTAACTCAAACATATCTAGATCAATCTTCTGTATATTCTTTAATCCTAAGGTAGCTTTGGATTCAATAAGAACTCTAAAGTATTCAGCCGGGTTCTTTTCTTGCAAGGCTTCGTGTGTTTCTTGCCAGATCCTTTCTTTTGGAAGAGTCTCAAGCTCACCGGAAAGAGATAGTTTATTCATTGTATTCATAGTTTTTCTATCAACTGAGAATCCGAGGTGTTTTAATTTGGCAGCAAATCGGGCTACCCTAAAAACCCTTAGAGGATCCTCCTGAAAAGCATAAGATACTTGTTTTAATAGTTTATTTTTTAGGTCTTTTTGGCCATTAAAAGGATCTATGAGACTCCCATCTTCTGATTGAGCCATTGCGTTGATTGTTAAATCTCTTCTTCTTAAGTCTTCTTCCAAAGTAACATTGGGCTGAGTATCAAAAGAAAATCCTTTATGCCCTGTGCCTGATTTCCTCTCAGTTCTTGCCAGTGCATATTCTTCTTTTGTTTCTGGATGAAGGAAAACAGGGAAATCTGAACCGACCTGCTTATAACCAAGTTCAATCAAATCCTCTTTAGTAGCGCCTACCACTACCCAGTCCTTTTCTTTAACTGTAATACCCAGAAGAGTATCTCTTACAGCACCACCAACAAGATATATTTCCATTTTATTTAGCTATTCGATCATAACTAAAGACTTTACTATCTTCCAATCTATATGCGGATAATTTGTATCCCCACACACAGCCCGTATCTATAGCAGTAATCTTTTCATTATCTGTTTTACCACCTAAAGCTGCCCAGTGACCAAAAATTAAATGAAGGTTTTCTCTTTCAATTTTTAAAGGGTGCTTAAACCAAGCCTTAAACCCCTCAGGTTCAATAGAGGAGATACCCTTGGTCTCTAGTTCCAACTCCCCATCAATTTTACAAAATCGCATTCTTGTTAAGTAATTAGTATTCAATCTCATTCGTTCTGTTCTGCTTAAATCCGGATGACTCTTATTTGGTAGGTTTCCATAAATATTCTCTAAATATCCTCTATAAAGATTTTCATCATTTAAAGCTTCTTTTATTTCATCAGCAGCTTCTAAAGTTTCTTGCCAAGACCAGTGAGGAGGGATGCCAGCATGACTCATTAAATAAGTTTTATTTCCTTTTTGGCATTGTATATCTTCGTAATACAGTAAGCTTTGGCCTTTGAGCCATTTTTTATATTGATTCAGTTTCTTTGATTCTAGTAATTCATTAAGAGTGTCTTTTTTAAAGGGCTTTCTTAGACCATCAGCAATTGCTAAGAAGTGCATATCATGATTACCTAGAACTATGTGGCAAGAGTCTTTTATTTCATAAATAAACTCAATTGTGCGGAGTGAATCAGGCCCCCTGTTAATAAGATCGCCCACAAACCAAAGCTTGTCATGACTTGGATCAAAATTAATTAGATCTAAAAGTCCTTTTAATTCAAGGAAACAGCCTTGCACATCGCCTATTGCGTAGTTAGCCATTACCCGTTTCTGATAAATGTTTAATAATTTTTAAAAACTCACTCAACTCCAATGATTCTGGTCGACTATCTGGATTAATTCCTAAATCAATAAATTGGTTTGAATTCATAATATTTTTACAAGAAGTAGATATTTTTTTTCTTCGTTTAGAAAATACTAGTTTTGTAAATTCTTGGAGTTGTTTAGCTTCTGGAGAGTTTATATTTCTCTGAGCTTTCGGAAGAAATTTAATAAAAATGCTATCAACAGAAGGTTTAGGAGAAAAACTTTCAGGTAAAATTTTAAATAAGGCTTCGCATTCAAACAGGTACTGGGTTATGACGCTCAGTCGTCCGTAGGATTTCTTTCCAGGAATAGAAACCAGCCTTTCTCCAAATTCTTTTTGAAACATATAGTGAATGTCTAAAATATGTTCACTGTTACTAAAAGTCCAAAGCATAATCTTAGAAGATAAGTTGTAAGGTAAATTACCTATGACACGGAACTTTAACCCTTCTTCAGAAAGTTCCCCTAAGCGTATGTTTAAAACACTATTTTTGTGAATCGTTAAGTTAGTAAACTCAGATTCAAGTCTTTTTAAGTTTTGGATTAGATCTTTATCTATTTCGACAGTATCTAGTCTTCTTACAATTGGTGTTATCTTTCTTGTGATTTCACCTCGACCTGATCCTACTTCAAAAAAGTTGTCTTGCTTTTTAGGGCTTACAGTTTCCAATAAACGGTTAATGATCATCTCATCCGTCAAAAAGTTCTGGCCTAAACTTTTTTTTGCTCTTATCACTCTAGTTTCGGGTTGCTAAGTTAAAAGCTAAGTATGCGGCTTCAAGAAGACTGTTCTCATCTACATCTTTTCTTCCAGCCATGTCATAAGCTGTACCGTGATCAACTGAAGTTCTAATAAATGGTAATCCCAAGGTAACATTAACCGAATTGCCAAAACCCGCAGTTTTTAAAACAGGAAGGCCTTGATCATGGTACATAGCAAGGTAAGCATCTATTTGTTCTGAGTTTTTTCCTACAAAGGCTGTATCAGCAGAAACTGGCCCGATGAGATTTAGCCCATTTGTTTTAAGGTATTCAATTACTGGAGTTATTATTTCTTGATCCTCCTTGCCCAGATACCCACCATCTCCGGCATGAGGGTTTAATCCCAAAACCTTAATACAAGGATTGGCATAGCCCCACTTAAACTTAAGGTCATTATTTAAAATAGTTAAACATTCACATAGATGTTCATGTGTAATCAGTTTTGGTACTTCACTTAAAGGCACGTGTGTTGTAGCTAGTGCTACTTTCAGGTTATCGCAAGTCAACATCATTACAACTTTAGGAGTATTCGAAAGATCAGCTAGAACTTCAGTATGGCCAAAGAAACTTATCCCAGCTTTATTAATCAATTCTTTATTTAAAGGCCCAGTTACTAAAGCATCAAATTCATTTTTTAAGGTTAAATTCGTTGCATCTTCCAAGACTTTTATGAGGTAACCGCCATAATTAGAATTAGATTCACCTGGTTCTACTTTCATATCCAGAGGGTAGGGCAAAATCCAAAAACTTTTACCATCTAGATCTGTTTGACCTTTATATTCTCGGATTTGAATGTCTACTTCTAAATTTTGAGCTCTTTCCTTGAAAAGGTTTATGTCTCCAAATACAACAGGGGAAAAATCTAAGTCTTTATTCAGTCCAAATGCTTTGATACAAATATCAGGGCCTATACCAGCTGGATCTCCTGGCGAGACAGCCAGTTTAATCATGTGTTTAATTTAATATCTACGTAGGATTCTGATCTTAATTCTATTAAAGTTCTTTGAAGTTCTTGTTCAAACTTTCTATTAAAGATAATGGAATAGGCTCTATTTTTCCTTACATCATCACTGATATCTTCATTTCTTCTATCAAGAACTTCTAAGATATGCCAGCCGAAACTAGATTGGAAGGGTTTAGACATTTCTCCTATGTCTACTGAATTCATAACAGCTTCAAAAGCTGGATCAAATGTATCCGGTGAACTCCAACCCAGTTCTCCACCTTCCATTTTTGAACCTGGGTCTTCTGAGTGCAGTCTGGCAAGTTGTTTAAAATCTTCTCCATCAATAAGTTCCTGATATATCTCATTAATTAGTTCTTTGGTTTGATTCTCAGATCTAATTTCAGAACTTTGTATCAAAATATGCCTTACCAATGTTTGGTCTTCAAATTTAACTACATCACCTCTTTTCTCTGATAATCTAATAATATGAAATCCCGCTCCACTTCTGATTAACTCAGAAACTTCTCCTACCTTCATTTTGACAACAACATTCGAAAATAATGTGGGTAATTCAGAAGATTTTCTCCAACCCAGGCTTCCACCTTCTAGGGCATTTTGATCTGCAGAATAGGTTGCTGCTAATTTTTCAAAACTTTCCCCGTCTTTGTATCTCTTAATTAGATCAGTTCCTTTTTCTTTAACTAAATTAACTTCGTTTTCAGGGGCTGAACTGCTTAGAGAAAGAAGAATTTGTTGCACATTATATTGTTCAGCAAGCCTTAATCTTCCCTCTTCAGAATTGAGAAAGTTCTCAATTTCTTGTTCAGAAATCTCTATGTTCGCACCAACTTTACCTCTCTGGACTCTTTGGATGATTAGTTCTTTTCTCACCTGATCACGTAACTTAACGTAAGAGTCTTTGTTAGCATCTAGACTCTCTTTGAACTGTTCTAAATTCATAGAATTATCTGAAGCAATCATTGAAAGAGCACGATTTAATTCTGCATCACTTATTTTTACTCCAGCCTGATCTCCAATCTGAAGTTGAATTTCTTCTATGATTAACCTCTCAAGAACCTGTTCTTCAAGTACTTCTTTAGGAGGCAATTCCATACCATCACTCCTTAATCTCCCAATAATATCTTGTACCCTTTGGTTGAGTTGTGATTCCATTACTACACCAGAATCAACTACAGCCACCACCCTATCTAAAAGTTCAATTTTTGCTTCTATTTTTTCAATATAGAAAAAACAAAGAAACAGTCCAATTGTTAATGATAAGGTAAATTTTTTCTGATACTTATTCTTCATACTATTAATAAGGTGCTATTGTCTTCTTAGTTACATCTCGATGCAATTATTCTAATTTAGTTGAAGATAAAGCTTTAGATATTTCCTTGCCCAATCTTCCTATGTTTTTCAGTTCAAAAAAAACATAAGTTCTGCTTCTTTCTATGGATGGATCTAAGCCTTGAGAAAGAGCCTGAAAAGAAGAGGAGTAATTATTTTTCCAAGAAAAATAGTCTTCTTCTATCCATTTTCTGTTCATTAAGCCCCATTTCAGGCAGCAATTAGAATACTCAAAACCAAATAAAATATCATTGGACTTATTACTTTCATGATCCTTTTGCCATCTAGCAAAGAGGTTTATAGATTTAGATAAGGGCCATTGCGTAACTAATTCACTGTGATTAGTTTTCTTATCTTTATCAAACCACGGGATATAAGTTTTATTCGGATCTTGTCTTCTATAAATTGACCTAAATTCGATTCTTTTAAGGTCATTTTTTTGATAGGAAAAACCAAAACTAGCTAGATTCAGTTTCTTAGATTCATTATCCCACTCAAATAAACTCTTGGACCAAATATTACCTCTTAATTTTGTTTTAAATTCAGCAACCAAGGGAGAGGAATCTCTAATAATTGAAGAATCTTCATAATACGTCCTATCTTTGAGATAAAAGGCTTTCCCTAGTGATACAGAGTTAAAGGAATCTTTATCTAATGAACTTGAAACCCTCTCAAGCCCGACAATAATCTTGTTATTTTCTGAAAATCTGTCCAGTCCTACAAACCTGCCTCTTTGAAATATAGTTGAATAATCCAAAGAGATTATTCGTGAATCAATTAGATTAGTCTGGTTCTTGTAGCTGTCCTCAACAAAAACATACTTTATTACTGGAATTAGGCTCGAAACCTGAAGGTTATTTACTTTATCTAAGAAGACACTGTATTTCATTTCAACCCATGGGGAGGATTTACTTTCTTGCAAGGAATCAAAGTTATGTTTTATATAAGTTGTTCCAGTTGAAAATAAAAAGGTTGAGCTAGGAAGGTTTTTTCTAAAGGTTATTTTGGGGGATACAAATAAACGATCAACTTCTTCGTAAGAGCTTCTAAGAGGATTAACGTGATCTAATTCAAACTTACTTTTATTAGCAAAAATAGAAAAAGACAGATTATTTCTTGATAGATAAGTTTGTATGTTTAAGTTTGGCTTAGACTTGTATTCCTCAAAAGAGAAAGGGTTTAGTATTTGATATCTACTTATTCCTAGATTAATTTTTAAAAAAGGATTCTTCCAAGTTAAACTGAATTTTCTAGGTAAATAGCTTGTTCTGGTTTCACCAAACTGATCATTTCCTATATCTCTAAAAAAATATTCATCACTTGTAGATTGAAAATCTATATTTGAATACAAGTTTTTACTCAAGATACATTCCATCTAGAATCCTCTATACCAGTTTCTTTCTTGTATCTTTTATCCCCCGATAACCCTGAGACATTAATCTCTCCAGTAAATTTAGTGTTTAAATAACGGAAATTTGAGGCCAAGCCAGACCCTCTTGAAGAGATATGTCTTGGAGTTAAAACCAGGTCATAATTTTCAGCTAAATTGAAATAATAAGGTAACGAGATATCTACTCCATTACGAGTTTGATTTAATCCTGGTGTTAAGAAACCAGACATACTCTCATTGCTTAAAGCAGTTCTTACATAGGGGAAATAGAAAATAGGAATTTTTTTTAATTTTAATTTAATACCTCTTATCACCACATTTTTTGGACCATCTAAATAAGTGATGCTCTTTGTGGATATAGTCCAGGCCGGATCTTCTTGTGAACAGCTAGTCACTGAAGTGTTAATCAGTTCTACATCTCCTGATGTCCTGATTACAAACTCTTCCGTCGAACCAAAATTAGAATTTTCATCATAAATTTCAGTGGACTTAGCTAAAAAAGTTTGTAGATTTAAGTTTGCTTTCATTTCAGATGAATTTACTTCGAAGTTATCGGAAATTACTTCAACATCTCCAACTAATTCCAACAATCCTTCTGATTCATTTAATAGAGCACTAGAAGAAGAAAAGGAAAGTAGGTTTGTATTAATGATTACGTTTCCTTCCAAGATCAAATTTCCATCTTTGTCATTGGAAATAGTCTCAGCCTCGATAGTCTTGATCTTGATTTCTTCTCTTTCAGAACCATTAATGGTTTCTATTGAAATCAATAAAACAACGAAACTCAGAGGAATTAATAAGAATTTTCTTCGAAAAACCATAGATGTCGTTAGATTATAAAGACAAGGAAAGGTTCAGGGGCTTATTTCTTCAACTAACTGAGACTTGGTTATAATCAAGAGCTAAAATAAATTAATCTGAGAAAGAGTTGATGTCTTTATTAAAAGAAGGGCTACTTGAATGGTCAAATGAAAAATTGAAAGGTTCTGGTAAACCTGAAATGTTTGAAATCGAGGCCCTTAGACAAGAAGCAAGTACCCGAGAGTATTTTAGACTCAAAGGAAAAGGGAATAGCCTGATAGGTGTCTTTTCTCCTCCTGAAACAGAGCTCAATGAGCAATTTATTTTTTTATCAAATTTTTTCCGAAATAATGGTGTAACAGTACCGGAAGTTTTCTATTTTGATCTAGAAAGTGGTTGGATGCTGGTTGAAGACTTTGGAGATGATTCCTATCAGTTCAAACTAAATAAGAAAAATTATCATCATCTTTTTTTGGCGGCTATCGATGAGATGATTAATATTCATCTTTGTCAAAAAGATGAAAAAATTCCTGTACTTGAAGAGATAGACTTACAAAACCAAATGCGCCTATTTGAACATTGGTTTCTGAAAGACTTACTGGGTTTAGAGCTTGGAAGAGAGGAAATAGATTTATTTTCTAATCTCTACAAGGTTGTTGTTCAGGACCTAAAAGAGCAACCAAAAGTCTTGTGCCATTTTGATTTCGAAAGCAGAAATCTTATGGTTCTCCAAGATGGTAATGCAGGTGTATTAGATTTCCAAGATGCTGTCTATGGTCCTATATTTCTTGATCCAGCAGCTCTATTCAAAGATCTTTACTTGGAAATAAAGGATGAGGAATTAAATGCTTTATTGGAAGAATACTTAAATAGATCCAATGAACTTGGGCTTACGCAGGTAAGTTCCATTAAAAACCCAAAGAAGTCATTTGATTTAACTGGTCTTCAAAGACAATTACGAATTTTAGGAACACTATCGAGACTCCACTTAAGGGATGGTAAATCTTTTAGATTACCGGACTTACATAAAACTCTAAATTTTGTGATAGAAACCTCAATTAAATACGAAGAACTTAATGAAGTTTCTAACTATCTAAAAGAAGAGGTAGCTCCTTTGTTAACACAAACACTTAAAGAAAATTTATGAAAGTCTTTTTATTAGCTGCAGGATTAGGAAGAAGACTTTTGCCGCATACTGCAAGTAAACCGAAATGCCTTATAGATATTGGAGGGAAGCCCCTGATTTCTTGGCATGTTGAAAAACTGAAGTCATTCAGGATAGATCATCTAATTATTAATTTATTTCACGAAGGAGAGCAAATTGAAAATTTCTTGGGTGATGGTTCTAAGTGGGGCATAAATATAGAGTACATTTACGAAAAAGAGCTTTTAGGTACAGGCGGAGGTATAGGCAATGCTTTAAGTTCTATTGGAAATGAGCCTTTTATAGTCATGAGCGGAGATGTTTGGACAGACTTTGATTTTTCAAATTTATCATTAAATGAGGGCTCTTTGGCGCATTTAATCTTGATAGAAAATCCACCAGAGAATCCTGAAGGGGATATGTTTTTAAATAAAGGTAAGGTTAATTCTTCAGGTGAAGGAAGAAGTTTTACTTTTTCTGGACTGGCTTTAATTGACCCTCAGTTATTTGTAGGCGCGAAGACTGGTAAGTATGATTTATGGAAGGAAATTCTTTTACCTGCAAGTGAGAAGGGACAAGTGTCAGCAGAGGTTTATCGGGGTTATCTAGTTAATATAAATACAATAGAAGACTTAGAAAAATTAGACGCTTACTTATTGGAAGAGTAAACTTTGCCGCCCTTGAGATAAACGAGATGGCAAAACAAGAAGATATCATAGCCCCATCAATACTTTCAGCTGATTTTGCTCGGCTAGGAGAAGAAGTTGATGCGGTTCTAGAAGCTGGTGCAGACTGGGTACATTTTGATGTGATGGACAATCACTACGTCCCTAATTTGACTATTGGCCCCATGGTTTGTAAGGCTTTAAGGAATTACGGAGTTACTGCTCCTATAGATGTTCATTTGATGGTAAAACCAGTTGATAGTCTTATTGAAGATTTTGCCAAAGCAGGAGCTACGTTCATAACTTTTCATCCTGAAGCATCTGATCATGTTGATAGATCTCTGCAACTAGTTAAAAGTCTTGGTTGTAAAACTGGCTTAGTACTAAATCCAGAAACCTCTTTAAATTTACTAGATAGTTGTTGGGATAGATTAGACATGGTTTTACTTATGTCTGTTAACCCAGGTTTTGGGGGACAGGATTTTATTCCTTCAGTAACGGAAAAAATATCGGCCTTGAGAAAGATCATAGATCAGAAGAAATTAAACATTAGATTAGAGGTTGATGGGGGTATTAAATTGGATAATATTGCTGAAGTTGCTAATGCAGGAGCAGATACATTTGTTTCTGGTTCCGGAATATTCGGAGAGAAGAGTTATCAAGATGTCATTTCCAAAATGCGTCAATCATTAAACTAACTCTTAAAACAAAAATTCATGTCCCAGCAAAGAATTCCTATTTCTGTTGAGATCTTAGCAGACATGGAAACACCTTTGAGTGTTTTCAAGAAGCTAGGAAACCAACCTTATTCATATTTATTTGAGTCTGTTGAAGGAGGGGAGAAGTGGGCAAGGTATTCTCTAATCGGACTTCCTGCCTCAACAGTGATTAAGATTTTCAATAATGAAATTCAAATCTGGGAAGATGGCAAGATCGTAGAGGAATTAAGTTCAGTCGATCCTTTAAAGTTTATAGAGGAATACCAAGAAAATATTAAAGTAAAAGTTAACGAGGAACTGCCAGGATTCACTGGTGGGTTGGTTGGGTATCTTGGTTATGACTGTATTAGATATATCGAACCTAGATTATCCCAGTCAAATCTTCCAGACCCTTTAGGAACTCCAGATGCTCTTTTTATGCTTTCAGAGGAAGTAGCTGTCTTTGATAACCTTAATAATAAATTACACCTCATTGTTTTGTCTAAAAGTGAATCGAAAGAAGATATTTCTTCAGCTGGTCAAAGACTTAAAGAGCTCTCAGATAAATTACTTACTCCTTTAGTCCAAAACAATTCAGAAGAAATAAATAATCCCGTAACTGAGAAAGATTTTGTTTCAGGATTCGGTGAAAAGGAGTTTAAAAAATCAGTTGAAAAGATTAAGGAATATATAAAAGCAGGAGATGTAATGCAGGTTGTTTGTTCTCAAAGGATGTCAGTACCTTTCACCTCAGATCCTGTTGAGTTATATCGCTCAATACGTCATCTAAACCCCTCGCCATATCTCTATTATTTAAACTTAGAAGAATTTCATATTGTGGGTTCTTCTCCTGAAATTTTAGCTAGATTAGAAAATGGAGAAGTAACTGTTAGGCCTATAGCAGGAACTAGAAGGAGAGGAAAAGATGATATTGACGATATTGCTATGGAAGAAGATATGGTTAACGATCCTAAAGAAATAGCTGAACATCTCATGTTAATTGATTTAGGAAGGAATGACATTGGGAGGATTGCAGAACCAGGAACTGTCGAAGTAACGCAGAAGTATGGAATTGAAAGATACAGTCATGTTATGCACATGGTCTCTAATGTTAGGGCCAAATTAAGAAAGGGACTTAAATCAATGGATGTCTTTAGAGCCACTTTTCCAGCTGGTACGCTTTCAGGTGCTCCTAAAATAAGAGCAATGGAGATAATAGATGAATTTGAACCAGTTAAAAGAGGTATCTATGGTGGTGCAATAGGATATTTTTCTTGGCAAGGGAATATGGATATGGCAATAACGATTAGGACAGCAATAATCAAAGATGATGTTTTATACATTCAAGCTGGTGGGGGATTTGTTGCAGATTCAGATCCTGAACTAGAGTGGAAAGAGTCCTTAAATAAAGGCAGAGCAATTTTCAAAGCCGTTGAAATGGTTCAACAAAAGTTGAAAGGTTAGTTTTATGTTATTAATGATTGATAACTACGACTCTTTTACTTATAACTTGGTTCAGTATTTCTATCAACTGGGACAAGAAATAGAAGTGCATCGAAATGACCTAATTTCTTTAGATGACATAGAGAAGAAGAGTCCAGAATACATAGTTATCTCTCCAGGGCCTTGCACACCAAAAGAAGCTGGTATTTCGGTCGAGTTAATAAAAAAATTTAAAGATAAACTTCCAATTTTGGGAGTATGTTTAGGCCATCAGTGCTTAGGAGCTGCTTTTGGAGCAAATATAATTCGGGCAGATGAAATTATGCACGGAAAGCTATCAGAAATAATCCATGATGGATCAGGTTTATTTAAAGGTTTAGAAAGTCCGTTTAAAGCCACGAGATATCATTCATTAATAATTGAAGAAAATACTCTAGAAAAAGAATTTCTTATCAAAGCTTGGACAGAAAATAAAACAATAATGGCAATTCAGCATGAAAAGTTGCCATTATTTGGTCTGCAATTTCATCCTGAATCAATTGCAACTGAGCAAGGAATGGAAATATTAAAAAACTTTTTAAATTACTAATTAATTATGGAAATTGAAGAAAGTATAAAAAAAATTAATTCTGGACAAGACCTGTCTAGAGAAGAGATTTCTTTAGTTATGAATCAAATTTTAACGGGATCAGTCTCGGAAGATCAAATAAAAACTTTCTTATTTTCTCTAAGTTCTAAAGGAGAATCTATAGAGGAGGTCATTGGATCTGCAGAAGTCATGCGATCACTATCAACAAAAGTATCTGTTAACACAAAACATCTTGTAGATACTTGTGGAACTGGTGGTGTTGGATCAGGTATTTTTAATGTATCAACAACGGCAGCATTTGTAGCGAGTTCTTGTGGAGCAAAAGTAGCAAAACATGGAAATCGTAGTGCTACCAGAAAAAGTGGCAGTGCAGATCTTTTAGAAGTTGCTGGAGTATCTTTAGATCTTAATCCTGAACAAGTAAAGGATTGCATTGAAAATGTGGGTTTAGGATTTATGTTTGCACCTGCTCACCATAGCGCAATGAAATATGCAATTGGCCCCAGAAAAGAGCTTGGAATAAAAACTATATTTAATTTATTAGGCCCACTGACGAATCCTGCTGGAGCTTTAAATCAAGTGTTGGGAGTTTTTGACTATAAATGGGTTAGGCCCTTAGCCGAAGTATTGAAAGGACTGGGCAGCGAGAACGTATTGGTTTTACATTCAGAAGATGGTTTAGATGAATTTAGTTCAGCCACCTCAACCTATGTAGCTGAGTTACGAAATGGAGAAATTAAAGAATATTCCATTTCACCTGATGACTTTGGACTAAAGATATTACCGATCTATAATCTCACCGTAGACTCACCCGAAGAAAGCTTACGGATTGCTAAGGAAGCTTTAAGAGGAGAAAATCAGGCAGCAGCTCAAATGGTAGCCATGACTTCTGGATCAGCTCTTTATGTAGCGGGTTTAGCTGGAACTCTGAAAGAGGGAATTGATATATCTTTACAAAGTATTAGTGAAAGCAGTGGTATAGAAAAACTTGAGGAACTTGTTGAATACAGTAAGTCTTTAAAAAAGGATAAATGAAAAACACTTACTTAAATGAGATATTAAAAGTCACAAAGGCTTCTGTCGAAGAGAAAAAAAAGACGTTTCCATTAATTGAGACTTCTACTTCATCTGAAAATTTATTATCTAAAGAAAGTTTTATAAAATCTCTGAAGACCTCAATAGAATCGCATCGGGTAGCAGTTATAGCTGAAATGAAGAAAGCTTCTCCAAGCCAAGGACTCATAAGAGAAAACTATGACCCCTCAGAGTTAGCTAAGCAATATCTTGAAGCAGAGGCTGCTTGTTTAAGTGTCCTAACAGAAGAACCTTTCTTTAAGGGTTCCATAGAACATATCCCATTAGTGAAGGAGGCTGTCGATCTGCCTGTATTAAGAAAAGATTTTATTGTGGATGAATATCAGATTTATGAGAGTCTGCTCAAAGGGGCAGATTGCATATTATTAATTGTAGCTGCTTTATCAAAAAATCAACTTCAAGAGTTTAGCCACTTAGCTTCTGATCTTAACCTCGAAGTTTTAGTTGAAGTTCATGATGAAGAGGAGGTAGAAAAAGCCTTAGAAATCAAACCTAACTTAATCGGAATAAATAACCGGAATCTTGAAACATTCGAAGTTAATTTAGAAACAACTGAAAGATTAGTTGAAGAAATACCTAAAGAAATTCTTACAGTGTCAGAAAGTGGTATCAAATCTTCAGAAGATGTTAAAAAAATAGTGTCATCAGGCGTTAAAGCATTTCTGGTTGGTGAGATATTTATGAAAGCAGAAGACCCTGGAAAAGAGTTGAAGAATCTCTTTTTTAGCTAGATAATCTTACGTGTGAAAAATTTAGGAATTGTTGCACTGATCAGTGGTTGGCTGCTTTTAACAGCATTTGGAATTTATAGAGGGATTCTTGAATCAGAGTCGTTAGTGTTCACAATATCAATTTTAGTTCTCTGGATGGGAATACTTATTTTACTTGTTTCAGCAATCAGGCAACGCTATAAAGAATCTAAAGATGATTCCTATAAAGATGTGGAGATATAGACATGTTAGTTGTATCGAGTCCTGATATACCAGGAAAAAAAATAGTTAAGACTTTAGGTTTAGTAAAAGGTAATACCATAAGAGCAAGGC
>LUMD01000214.1_pt1 | contig 28665 bp, 25 predicted proteins | sample 729651 | NCBI WGS metagenome assembly LUMD01 (sample SAMN03860272, study PRJNA289734) | marine metagenome | biome: seawater column; feature: ocean; material: water; isolation source: Red Sea water column Station 34 - depth 258m | place: Saudi Arabia: Red Sea | collected 2011-10-15 | depth 258 m | reverse complement strand
GTTCCAAAAGCACCTGGGGTTTGATGGGAAAAACCGCGTAAGGAGAACCAGCCGCTGCCCAGACCTGCGAAAATTGTAAAAGGTCCAGATCCATAAATGTCTGCAGCGGCTCAATGTGCCCTGCAGGAGGTACCCCGCCGATTACGAAACCGGTGACTTCCCGGACAAAATCCGCATCGGCTCTTTTCAGTTTTCCACCAACCAGTTTTTTCAGCTTTTTTTCATCCACACGGTTTGTCCCGCTTGCAATCACCAGGATGGGCCGGAGGGTGTCCTTGACATAAAAAACGATCGACTTTGCAATCTCCTCCACTTCACAGCCGATTGCCGCCGCGGCTTCAGCAGAAGTTCGGGTCGATTCCGAAAGTTCGACCACTTTTTCTTCGATTCCTCTGGAACTTAAAAAATCCTGAAAATTGGCTGCCTTTGCTGAAAGCTGTAGGTTCATTGAAATTCTTTGATGGGTCTTCTTTTTGTTTCCAATATCAGGATTTTTATTGAATATACTCAATCAAATAATCTTTTCAACCCATTGATTTAAAAGACTTTCATTTGTCTGAGTGCATCATAAACCACAATCGCGACGGACGATCCAAGATTCAGGCTTCTTACTCCTGATTCCCACATGGGAATGGTAAATGCCTGTTCGGCATAACGCTCAAGCCATGCTTTGGGAAGCCCTGTCGTTTCCTTGCCGAAAAAGAGGTAATCCCCGTGAGAAGGATTCATTTGAGTATAAGGCTTATGAACATGGACTGAGAGGCAGCGGATTGATGCTTCAGGGAGATTTTGCAGGAAGGCCTCAGGATCTTCATAATATTCCCAGCTCACCCATTGCCAGTAATCAAGGCCCGCACGCTTGAGTTGGCTGTCGGTCAACTCGAAACCAAGCTTTCCCAACAGGATCAGATGACATCGAACTGCAGCACAGAGCCTGGCAATGTTCCCGGTATTGGGAGGAATCTGGGGTTCGTAAAGGACAACATTCAGTGGAGGATCTTCATGTATCCGCATCGATCCTCAGTTTTCGAGGGCAAGTTCAATCAGGTGTTCCAGTAGTTTTGAATAAGACATACCGGATGCTTCCCATAACTTGGGGTACATGCTGATGCTGGTAAATCCAGGTAGAGTATTGATTTCATTGATGAAAAAAACGTCATCTTGGTTTAGAAAAAAATCAACCCGCGCCATCCCCCTGCATTCTGTGCAACGAAATGCCTCCACAGCGGCTTCACGTATTTTCAGGGATGTCTTGGATTCGATTTGAGCAGGGATGATCAAATCAGCTCCTTCATCATCCACGTATTTCGCCTCGTAGGAGTAAAAATCATGACGTGGTACAATTTCACCCAATACCTCAGCCGCTTTAGGGGAATCATTTCCTAAAACAGAGCACTCGATCTCGCGGCCCTGGACTGCTTTTTCGATCATGATTTTTCGGTCTATTCCGAATGCATCTTTGATTGCTGCCTGAAATTCACTTGCATTACGGACTTTGCTCACTCCCAGTGAAGAACCTTCCCGACAGGGTTTGACGAAAAGTGTGGGACCCAGTTCCCGGATCAATTCTTCATAATCTATAAAATCTCCGGAACGAAACACACGGTAGCTAACTACTGGTAGATCGTTCTGAATCAAAAGTCTCTTGCAAACATCCTTGTCCATACAGATGGCCGAACCATACACTTCTGATCCGACATAGGGTTTACCAGCCAATTCCAAAAGTCCCTGAAGCGCTCCATCTTCTCCCAGGCGACCATGAGTGATTGGGAAGAAAACATCGATGTCATCCAGTGAACCGGTATTTTCTGGTTTGATTACCACGGATTGTCGTTCCGGAATCGTAACTGGAAGAGAGGAAGTAAAAGCCACTTTCCGGACATCCTCATGATTTTCCAGAAAATTTTCTGAATCTCCGAGAAACCATGAACCATCCTGGCTGATGCCGATCATCCGCACATCAAAGCGGTTTCGGTCAAGGGCTTTTTGGATATGATAGGCAGAAATCAGGGAAACCTGATGCTCGCCGCTAGTACCGCCGCAGATCAAGCCGACCTTGAGACGGGTAGAATTCATGACTCAGTTCTGCTTTGCCGCAGAAGCACGGATCCTGAGCTGAAGTTCCTCGAGCTGGTCCTCGGAAACATTCGAGGGCGCCTCGGTCATCAGGCAGGAAGCCCTTTGGGTTTTGGGAAAGGCAATGACATCCCGGATCGATTCGGTATTCAGTAAAAACATCATGATCCGGTCAAAGCCAAGGGCAATTCCGCCATGGGGTGGTGCTCCGTAGGAGAGAGCTTTCATCAGAAAACCGAATTTGCTTTCAATTTCATCCGATTCAAACTTCAACAATTTGAAGACCTGGTCCTGAATATCCCCCCGATGAATACGGATACTGCCTCCGCCGATTTCTACTCCATTGAGGGTGATATCATAAGCCCTGGAGCGAATACGCTCGGGCTGATCCTGTCCATATGCTTCAAGATCTTCGAGGTTGGGCATGGTGAAAGGATGGTGACTTGAAACAAAACGTTTTTCTGCCTCGCTGTATTCAAATAGTGGAAAATCGGTAACCCAGACAAAACGGAACTCATTTTCTGGAATCAGTCCACGCTGTCGGGCAATTTCTTTACGCAGGTTTCCCAATGTGTCATGAACGATCCGAGGCTTATCTGCACAGAATAAAACCAAATCCCCCACTTCCATGGAGGTTCGTTTTTCAAGAGCAGCTTGATGCTCCTCAGAGAAAAATTTCGCAATTGGAGATTGCCAGCCTTCCTCATTACGTTTTATCCAAGCCATCCCCTTGGCGCCATATATCGCCGTAAACTCGGTCAAATCATCCAATGCTTTGCGGGACAGGTCAGCTCCTCCCGGGACGCGAATTGCCTTCACCAAACCACCCGTCTTGACAACTTCAGAAAAAACTCGAAGTCCGCATTCCGAAGCAATATCGGAAAGGTCTACCAGTTTGAGTTCAAACCGGGTATCCGGGGCGTCCGATCCATATTGCTCCATCGCCTCCTGATAAGTCATCCTTGGAAAGGGGATGGGAACTTCAATCTCAAGCAATTCTCCAAAAAGTTTGACCATCAAACCCTCTACAAGCCTGTAGACTTCCTCTGGAGTAATGAAACTCAATTCCAAATCAATCTGAGTAAACTCGGGTTGACGATTACCTCTCAAGTCTTCATCCCGAAAACAACGGGCAATCTGCGTATATCGGTCGATTGGGGAAGGGCATAAAATTGACCCGGACTGACTCTCGATGGAACCAGATAATCTCGTGCTCCTTCAGGAGTTGATTTGGTGAGGATCGGAGTTTCCACCTCAAAAAAATTTTTCCCCGTGAAGTAATTCCTTACAAGCTGCATCGCCCTGGAGCGCTGCATCATATTGTGCTGCAAATCAGGATGGCGCAGTTCCAGGAAACGATGGGTGAGGCGAATTTTTTCATCCACCTGCTCTCTTTCCTCAAGCAGGAATGGTGGAGTTTCTGATGGATTCAGGATTTCCAGTTGGTCCACTAATACTTCAACTTCTCCCGTTGGCATTTTGGGATTCACATTGCCTTCCAAACGGTGTTCAACCTGACCTCTAACCGCCAGCACGTATTCACTTCGGATGGAATCGCCAAGTTGATGAGCTTCAATGCTGATCTCCTTCTTGAAAACAACTTGGCTCACACCCGTATAATCTCGTAAATCTACAAAGATCACCCCGCCGTGGTCACGTCTGGTTTGACACCAGCCGAACAACACGACTTGATTCCCAATATGTTCCTGTCTTAAATCACCGCAAAAATGCGAACGCTCCCAATTCATTTTAGTTAGATCCTTTTGTTCTTATCCTTTTGTTCTTAATTCTGCAAATTTGGCAAAACACATCATTTTCACATACTTTTGGTTGAATCTAAAGCTTTGAGGAGATTCTTGTTTTACAATTTTGGCATGAATCGGATAAGCATTTAGCTATTTGTCGGAAAATTCAAAAATGTGATTGCCAAAAAAATTCCACCCTGACCCCAGCAGGATCGATATCATAACTGCGGACCATTCATCAAAGTGAAGCTGACTAAGGAAGTATCCTGAAATGAGGATTGCAATGGTCCCCAAAAAATGGGCAGCATAGTATTCCAAAAGCTGTTTCAATCCTGGTTTGACCGCATAGAGGTAGGCTTTCATCAAATAATTCCATACCAATGCCAAATGCACCGAAAACCCCAGTGAAAGCATAAAATCGGTGCCCACTTGACGAAGCATCACAAACAAGAATAGGTTAACCACAATCCCACTCAAACCTCCAAGAATTGACTTAAGCAGAATCAGGTTCCAATTCCCCAAAAGGTTTCGGGTCAAAAGGGTTTCCGCAAAATCCCAAATCACAGCACCCGTCAATTTACTTTGACCAAACTGTCTGTTTTTGAATTCGTAAGGAATTTCCTTGACCTCCAAATCAGGGTGTTTCAGCAGTATTTCAAATAGAATCTTGAACCCCTTAGAACGTAATGAAGACGCCATCCCATGAAGCTTTGCAGCATCAATCAGAAAAAAACCGCTGAGGGGATCACTGACTTCATGGTTGATGAGGGAACAAGCGAACCTGGTTCCATATATACTGAGACTTTGACGGCCTGAAGACCATCCGCTGATTCGGCTTTGTTCGAGATAACGTGAACCAACCACCAGATCATGATCTTCAGATGCTTCAAGCATTTTCGGAATGATACTGAGGTCATGCTGCAAATCCGCATCTGCCACCAGCAGTTTTTGACCTTTGGCAGCCATAAAGCCTTCCATGATGGCTGTGCTCAAACCTTTCCGGTGAACCCTGCGCACGAGCCTAATCTTGGGATCATTTCTTGAAATCTCGAGAACCTTCTGCCATGTACCATCAGTGGAATCGTCATCGACGACGATCAACTCAAAAGCAACCCCCTGAAGTAACTCTTCCAGGACAGATAGTGTGACAGGAACGCTTTCAACCTCATTCAAGGTGGGAAGAATGATGGAAAGATCAATTTTTAATGAATCTATACTTTCAACCATCATCTGCGAAGAAATATACGCATCCAAAGGATGTTAAATCTAAATGGCATTTCTAAGTTCCTCTTTCTGGGTTTCTTCCGAGGAGGTTCCTTCCAAGCTTTCAGTATCTAGTTGATCAAGAGCAGTAATTCCCTCTAAATCTGATTCCATCATTTGAAGATAGATTTCCCTGCAGACCCAGGCGTCGGTGGCCGCATAGAGTTGCTGATGTTCATCCAGTATTTTCCGGTTCCAGTTGGAAAGCTGGTAACGCTTTGAGATCCTGGATTTTAATACAATACCGGTCAAATTCCTCAAACCGGTAGTGATGATACCAAAACGACGTGCAGTATCTGCCAGATCTACAAATCCATTGGGTTGAAATTCTGATTTTTGCTGCAAAGCCTTGATGTCGTCGTGGATTGCTACCCCGATTTTCAAAACCGACTCATCTTCAAAAATTTCCTTCAAGGGATCGGGCAACCCCAAATCACGGAGTTGGAATAAAAAAGCATCGGTTTCACTGGCCAGTTGAAGCAGAGCCACAGGATGATTTTCTCCACGTTTAAAGGATGGTCGGGTTTCTGTATCAAAACCGAGAAGGGCTTCCTCCTGAATCAATTCCATAGCCTTTTCCATTTCGATCCTGTCATTGACGAGATGGATTTTTCCTGGGAAATGAAGCAGGGGGAGTTCAAGCAGTTCATTTTTACTGATCCTCTCAGGAAAAATCATCTGCTTTGGGAGGTCTGAATTTTCTTTAATACTCACTTCAATCTGATAATGACAATCTTCAATATCTGCTGAAATTTAAATCGTTCAAGGCCTGATTGATCAGTTCATAAGCAAAGCCTCTTTGGAACAGTTTTTGTCCTAAAGCCTGTCGATTATTTTTTTTATTACCTTTACATAGTTCTTCAAGATTGTCCTTAATCTTGCTCAACCAGAATTCCTCGTCTGCCAATTCCTCCATGATCGAATGAGCCGTATCGCGGTCGATTCCCCTTTGTTGAAGGTCTGCCACGATTTTAAAAGGCCCCACGCGCTTGTTGTTGAGGCGGGATTCAATGAATAATTGGGTGAAGCGTTGGTCCGATAAATAATCCTCTGACTGGAGTTCTTCAAGACATCGCTCTATTTCTGGTTCATGGTTATGAAACCTGGCAATAAGTTTTCGCTTCAATTCCTGACGGGAATGTTCCCGAACTCCCAGAAGTTCAAGAGCTTTAGTGCGTAATAGATGGTATTGAGATTCCTTTTCCAGTGCACGAAGAACATTTACATCAAGTATTTTTTCCAGCGAAAGGTTTAGACGATTCCAGGATTTTACTCCTACAACCCATTCGCTTCCATCACTGAGAAGCAAACGCATTGCCCCGTTCGGAGCTTCTGCTACTTTTTCAATTTTAAGTTCGTGATCAATCGACTGCATGGCTGATATCCGTTACCGACCGGGTGATTACCGTCTTCTCCCGAAATCCAACCTGGAGCGGATGGAACGTAATAATCCCTACATCACCAGGATTTATGATTACGAGGAATACCTCCTGCCCCATCCAAACCGTGAAAGTTTTGATCAACACTGGCGGAAAAAAGTCCAAAATTCTGCCAAAGTCCATGTTGAAATTGGTTGCGGGTCGGGAAAATACCTTATGGAACTGGCGAGAAATAGTCCCGATGAAACTTTTTTCGGGCTTGAACTGAGACTCAAACGCCTTGTGCTTGCAGCTAAGAAAATCAAAAGAGAGCAACTCGAAAATATTCTGTTGATGAGAGAACGGGGTGAATATTTAGATGATTATTTTGAGGAAGGAAGCATCAATGTGCTACACATCAATTTTCCTGATCCCTGGTCCAAAAAAGCGAAACGAAAGCATCGCATCTTAAGTACAGAATACCTGACTAAAATGCATCCATTTTTCCGTTCGGAAGGAAAATTGTGCTTTAAGACTGATCATCTGGAATATTTTCAAACAGTAACTGGTATCTTGAACAAACTTAATTCCTACACAATTGATCAATATACTGAGGATTTACATCAAAGCAAGTATGCTACAGGAAACATATTGACTGAGTTTGAGATGTTGTTCAAGTCGAAGGGGAACCCACCAATTGGATACCTGCGTGCAAAAGCACTAAGAGAAAAATGATGATTCAGACTTTCCCCATTCTGTTCCGGTAAAATAAGTAAATTCGTAATAATTCAAATGGTGTTTGAAACATACTGAGCCAGGAAACTTTTGACAATCCTTGATCATGCCACTGCGTCAAAGGCATTTCAAAAATAGACTCGATAGTTTTTTTACGACCAAAAAGTTCAATGCTGCGTGCAAACAATTCTACATCAAAAAACCAGCGTGATAAAAAATAATCCGAAAAAATCATTTTCGCAAATTCTACTCTAAAAATCTTGGCACCGCATTGAGTGTCATAAACAGGAATGTTAAGAATATTACTCACTATCGTAGCGAAAACTCTTCCAAAATAATGTCTATAAATTGAACGGCGTATTGAAGATCCTAACCGACGCATTCTGGATCCGCAAACTGCTTCCTTGTCTAACCGCTTCTGCTTTTCCGTGATTTTCAGAAAGATTGATCACCTGGCTGCGCTCAGGATTATTTTTTACAAAATCTGCTAGTACTTGCTGAGTCCCATCTGTGCTGCCATCATTTACAAAGAAAATATGCACGGAATCATTAGCATTTAGAAACTTGTTGAATTCAGAAAGTTGAATACGATCCATCTCATTGTAGCATGGGACAACAATCCCTACAAAGTTCTGGGGTTGCTGATTCTCACTCATGTTTTATTCTTGTTGTTGTATGATAATTGAGCACTATCTGCCCATTTTGCTGTTTAATATTATTTAACTCAAGATCCATTGGATGATATTTATTCAACTTCAATGAAGGGACAGGATGATTTTTAAACAAATTTGTCAGCCATGTTAAATCAAAGCCGTTAAGTAAAAATCGATTTACAACGACACGAATAAAATCCCTTTCCAGTACCAAATGAAAATCTGTATCAACTTCTAGTTCTCTTTCACCCAGTTTTCCGTATACTTGAAAATTTGTTAAGGATTGATCAGTGTGTACTTCAATATTTTCTACTTGTTGGAAGCGATCGAGTATCGTTTTTTCCATAGTATCTCCATCAACAAGCAATTGCATCGTAATACCTAAGTGTTCGTCAAATACAGGCCAGTTGTAAAATTTTGAAAGATGTATATTTGGTTTTGGGGACTTAATGGATATTCTCATTTCAGCGGTAACTAATTCCTTAAAAGGTACTTGTTCTGCAAATAAATTTACCTCAATATGTTTTCCAGAATTATCCAGTTTACTTTTAATTGTAATGTTTTTAGCCTCAGCCCATCTGCTTTCAAGGATATCTTTCCACCAAGCATTCCATTCTGATCCCCACCTTTCAGGTAAATTTTGTTCGTAATTTTGAAACTTAGATAAAACTGGGTTAATTTTATAAAATAGAAAGTTTCCTCCAGGACTTTGAAAAATCGCATTCATTGAATATTCCGGAGCAAGAAATGAGCTCATTCTTGGAATGTCTATTTGCTTAGCACGGTCAAACAATACATAAAAATTTGTATAGGGTTCCTGAGAAATAAAGGCTTTCATATTTGCCAAATCATGGTCTTCATAATCATAATGTTGCCTTCTGTATTGTTCTCCAAAAAGATAGTAGCGCAACATCCAGCCAAGAGACTGTTCAAAAAGAAAACTGTTTTCTTGTGTAATATAAGGTTTCAATTCTTTTACAACTTCACGAGCTCCTTGATATGGTACATTTATTGAGCCCTCACCAATCTGCTTTATCCTCTTTGATGCAGGAATAAAAACTGCTCCTAAAACAATTACTATCAAGAAACTGACCTTTAGATTTACAGGAATTACCATTTTCCCACTCCAGCTATTAACATTAGTCAATTGAGCGAGTGTAATGCTTGCTGTCAAAATAAGAAAAGGGAATACCGGAAAAACATAATGAGGGCCTGTATATTTTCTGGCTATAAAAGTCAGCAAAAAGAAAAAGAACAGCGTGAACAGATTAAAACCAAAATGCAGTTTATCGTTCAATTGAAGAGGTTTTTGCAGACGCCGCTGATTAAAGATTTTTACCAGAAAAATGATCATTGAAAGTAACATTAAAGCTATTACCCAATGCCAGCTCAAACCAATCACTTCTGCCATATCTCCCTTGAGTCTGGTTAGACGTTCATGATAAGAACCCACAAATTCAGTTTCTTGCCCTCCGGAGACAAAACTGGTTATGTATTTAAAAACTCTCAAACGATCACTTGCCAAAAACAAGCTCCAGTACAAAACTGGAAGAAAGAACGTCATGAATCCCGGTATCATTTTTACAATTGATTTTGTTACAGAACGTAACACTTCCTGCCTGTTATGATGATGGAACTCTAAAATCAACAGCCAGAGAAGGTAAAAAGGACCAAAAGAAAGTACTGTTTGTTTCATTCCGAATGCGATGCCAATCAATAAACCAGTCCAATAATAGTGTCGATGAAGCATTGTCCAAAACGAAAACATCACTACAGCCATGAAAAATGAATCTATATATCCCACAGTTGAAAGCGAAACACTTCCCGGAGAAAGCGCAAAGAGAAGTGCTGCAAGAATTCCAGCGAAAGAATCATATAAATCCCTTCCCAGCAAATAGATAATCAACATTCCTAATAATCCGCCTAGAAAACTGGGAATAGCAGCAACAGATTCAGAGACTCCAAACATGTAGAAAAAAAAAGCCTGAAGGTAAAAAAACAAAGGAGGTTTGTCGCTCACATGGTTAACTTGCAGAAGCAAATCACCGTCAGCAATTGCGCGTCCAAGTGAAGCATAAAATGCAGTGTCCATAAACAGGGGGGCCAGATTATAGATCGACAGGCGAAGGATGGCCCCAAGCAGCAATATTGCAATTATCCAGAAGACGGTACTATTATTGCCCATTTTTATTTGTTAAAAATCAGTTATCTATGCTGTACAGAACAATTTAATCCCGCGACAAATGATTGGTTAAACTTGCAAATGAATTATTCTATAATTTGATGCTTTCTTTTATAGCAAAGTAATAATTCAATTCTACTAAAGGGGAATTCCTGAAGCTTTCAGTCAGTAATTAGCTTAAAATATTTTCATCATGATAAAATAGCAAAGTCTGTGCTTTAAGTCATTAACTGATAAAAGTCCTTCGGAAGCCTTGTATCAGCAAACATAGACGTCTTGGAGAAAAAGACTTTGTATGATAATATCAAGACTCTTCAAACAGCTTTTCCATAATTAAAATAAAGATCACCACACATTATAGAAAAACAACCACAGACATGATGGGAAGCGCAATATCATCTTGTGAATTGAACTTGCTATGACTCCGCGTGTAATGGTGTTGGGAGTAGGAGCTTTTGCTCACGCAGTACAGTCCATCCTTCAGGAGGACGGTGCCGAAACCTCCTGTTACCTGACACGTCCATATAGTCACTACGGTCCAGGCCTTGTTGGTCAAACATGGAATACCGATGACTACCCCTCTCCTTTGCCTCTTATTGAACAATATCAGCCTGACCTGATAATTCCCCAGGCAGTTGCATGGGCAGAGCAACCGTGGGCTGAGGAACTGGTAAAGCAGGGCTGGCTCATTTTCAGTCCTGTCGGCGATGCAATGAATATAGAAGTCTCCCGGAAATTGTCCTCCGAACTATGCAGGGAATATGGAATCCCTGTACCAGCCTTCCATCATGTGCAAAATCGCCTTGAAGCACGTCAGGTGATGAAGAATGATCCGCGTCCTTATGTTTTGAAAAATCCAATCTGTTCACCGTTCAGTCCCATTCATGCCATCATTTGTGAAAGCATTGAGGACACTATGGGATGGATAGAGCGGGTTGATTACGCAGAAGGCTTGTTTTTGCAGGAATATCTTGGAAAGGAGGAAGCCGGCCACTTTGTTTTCATCAGTGATGGAGAAATAAGCAGTTTAGTTACTAACCAGGAATACAAACGAGCGTTCACAGGTGATATGGGACCACTTGCGGGCGCACCTCTGGCGGGAATAGTTGAACAGGATCCGGAGGATCAATATGGGCTGGCAAAAAAATTAATTCATCCGCTAAAGCCATGGTTCAAGAAAACTGGCTATACCGGACCGCTTCAGGTAACCGCTATCCGAAAAGATGGAGTATGGCACGCAATTGAATATAACATCCGGTTAGGCGTTACCACAACCGCGTTACTTTTAAGGATGTTGAAAAACCCAGTCAAGGTTCTGCTTGAGGTAGTCCGGAATCAAAATCCTGTTCTTGATTGGAATCCTGACAATATTTTTGGCTGCACATTGACATTGGCAGGATACGGTTATCCCTACGTAGTTCCTTCAGTTCCAAAATTACCAGTGGAAGTTTCATCGCAATTGGAGTGTGATTTATGGTGGAACGAGGTGGATCAAGAAGATGGTAAGCTTTACATGGCAAATCATCTGAATTTCGAAATGGGACACAGAATTGCTGACGTGAATGCCTGCTTTGTAAACTTGGAATCCGCGGTTAAGCAAATTGAAAATGAAATGCGAAAACTGCGCTGCCTTGGCAGTTATTACAGGCTGGACCTAAAAGAACTGTCATCAAAATATCTCGATTTGATGTCATCTGCAAAAAATCAGGCACAAAATTAATGACATATACACTACCTAAGACTGAAGAAAAATCAGTTTATGTTGAGCAAATGTTTAATAAAATTGCTCAAAAATATGATCTTTTCAACGATATTATTACTTTTGGCATGCATCGTTACTGGAAAAAATTTTTGGTGTGTCAAACTGGTTTGGGGTCTGAAAATCGTTGTTTGGATTTGTGCTGTGGTACAGGTGATATCGCCCGTGAAATATTGCGACAACATCCATCATGCAAAGTATCCGGTCTTGATTTTTCAACAGAAATGCTTGGCATTGCTGAATCAAAAAACACAAAGGATGCCAGTATAAAGTATGTTCAGGGGGACGCAATGAATATTCCATTTACGGAAGCTTTTTTTGATGCAGTTACAGTTGGTTATGGCCTGCGAAATGTTCAAGATCTGAGAGGTTGTTTACAGGAAATATTGCGGGTGCTTAGACCAGGCGGAGTGCTTGTCTCACTGGATGTTGGAAAAGTAAGTTTACCGCTGCTAGCAGAGCTTAATCACTTTTATTTTTTCCATGTTGTGCCTTTGATAGGAAAATTGTTAATGTCAGGTGAAAAGATGTTTCAATATTTGCCGCAATCTTCAGTTGAGTATCCCAACCAGGAATTCCTTAAAAACTTAATGACTGAAGCAGGATTTCAGAAGGTAGAATTTCACAATTTCGTTTTTGGTGCTTCTACGGTTCATGTTGCGTACAAATCAGCTAAGAATTGAAAACAACAGGAACCAGTGAAAACCAAAATATACCAATCTCTTGAAGAAGCTCGCTGTGCTCTCTTAAATCTAGTCAATGCATGGATTGAAGCAAAGAACAAATCTTCTGCTTACAATACCGAAATAATACGTTTTCAAGTTTCTTTAGAGCAGGCTCACCCACTGGAATGGTTAACTTTACAGGATTGTTCAGAAAAAATATTTTGGGAAAATCGCACACAAAAAGAACAGTTTGCAGGTATTGGAATCGCCTTTGAAATATCAGATGGGAAAGAGGGTTATGAAAATATTTTGCTGAGTGTAAATAAATTATTAGAGAATTCACCAGATTCCGTTCGTTTTTTTGGAGGAATGCGTTTTGACGCAAGTGTCCCAACTTCTCCGGAATGGGAAAAATGGAAAACAGCACATCTCACATTGCCTTTGGTTGAATTATGTATCGTTGATCAAAGTGTGACTCTTGCCTGCCACATACACACTGGAGCTAATGCTGATTCAAAATTGAAGCAGCTGCAGAAAATGCTTGAATCAATGCGTACGGAAGACATAACAATTCCTGACAGTCCTCTGATTCAGCTTGAACGACACGATATCCCGGAATACAGACAATGGTGCAGTCTGGTTGAACAAGGACTTGAAAAGATCAATGCAGGCAATATTGACAAAGTAGTGCTGGCACGAACAGCGGTTTTCAATTTAGCTCGGGACTATGACCCGACCGAATTACTGTTACAATTAAGACGTCAAGCCCCACAAGCATTTCATTATTGTTTTCAGCTGGATGCACATCACGCTTTTTTGGGAATCACTCCGGAACTGCTTTACAGACGTTCCGGAAGTCAAATTGAAAGTGAAGCGATTGCCGGCACACGTCCCCGTGGTTTTACACTTGAAGATGATCAACGACTGGCCGCAGAACTTCGGGAAAGTGAAAAAGAACAGCGTGAGCATTTAATGGTATTGGAAAGAATGGAGAGGCTGCTTCAGAAATATTGCAAAAAAACAGAGCGCCTTTCTTATTTGGAACCACTTAAATTGAGACATGTCCAGCATCTACAAAGCAAGATGCGTGGGACCTTAAGATCGGAAATTAGTGACTCAGATTTACTGCCTGCTTTTCACCCCACACCAGCTGTTTCCGGAACACCTGATCCGGAGGCTCGTGCTTTAATCAGAAAGCTTGAACCATTTGATCGCGGTTGGTACGCCGGGCCTGTAGGATGGATAAGCCGTAAGCAGGCTGAATTTGCTGTGGGGATTAGATCAGGCCTGTTATGCGGTCGTATTTTAAGAATCTACACTGGAGCAGGTATTGTTGATGGATCTGTTCCGGATGAAGAATGGCGAGAGATTGAAGTCAAACTACAAAGCTGGCAATATTTACTGGAACGAACGTGAACTGGAATACATGCTGGGGCGAATGGATTGTGGAGGAGTTAGTGCGGCACGGCACAAGATGTTTTTGTATTTCACCAGGTTCACGCTCCACTCCACTGACTTCTGCTGTTGCAAACAATCCGAAAGCTAAAGCTGTTATATTTTTTGACGAGCGTGCTGCTGGGTATTATGCCCTTGGTCATGCACGTGCTACCGGGATTCCTGCAGTATTGATCTGTACATCAGGAACTGCCGCAGCAAATTATTTACCTGCCGTTGTAGAAGCTTCCGTTGAACAAATCCCACTGCTGCTGATGACTGCAGACCGACCGCCTGAACTTCAAGAAACTGGGGCGAATCAGGCTGTTAATCAAACACATCTTTTTGGTACACATGTCAGATGGTTTTTTGATCCTGGCTGTCCTGGACCGGAATTCACTGCCGAAACTTTACTTGCCTCCATAGATCATGCGATCTCAAAAACACACCTCCCTATGTCAGGACCGGTACACCTTAATTTCCCTTTCCGCGAACCTTTCTTTGAAAATACTGATAACGGAAATATATTGGAATACAAGCTGATAGCCGGGAAAAAACCTTTTGTTCGATATTCTGCTCCCAGAAAAACACTCCCGGAAGAAGTAATACAGGATTTATTAGGGAACCGACCTGAATCAGGGATTTTGAGTATCGGACGTGTACCCAAGGACTCACATGATTCTCTCAGAATGTTGGCAGCCAAGCTCGATTGGCCTGTATTTGCGGACATAACCTCAGGTCTTCGTCTTGGTGAAAATTGTCCCAACAGGATTACATATTACGATCAGCTACTGCATGATGAGCTGACTACTTCCAGCTGGGAAATAGAAGCAATATGGCACATTGGTTTCCCGCCTACATCAAAACGCTGGCTGTCTCGCTGGGAACAGAAGCCTGCGCTTCAAATGGTATGGATCGCTGATCATGCTGAACGTCATGATCAGTCTCAGCAGTTTCGCTGGAAAATTGAAACAGAAATTGAAGAATTTTGCAATCTTGCGGTAAATGGTTTGAAGCTTGAAGAAAATAACTCAAGGAAATCAAATAAAGAAAAATGGCTTTATGCATCTGATGCTGCAGAAAAATTGATTGATGAGCACTTGTACTCAAATGTTGAAAAAAATGCTATCAATGAGTTTGGTCTCGTAAGAAGGTTGACTGAAATCATCCCGGGATCTTTTGCGTTTTTTATCGGAAACAGTCTCCCAGTCAGGGCAGTAAATATGTTTGGATCCGGAAAAGGTGCGGAAGTTGCCACTGCTCTCAATCGAGGTGCCAGTGGAATTGACGGCCTAATTGCCTCAGCGTGCGGATTTGCCTCCGGACTGAATCGACCTGTCGTATTACTGATCGGTGATTTGTCTGCAATCCATGATCTTAATTCATTCAAACTGCTTACGGAAACTGTGGTACCAGTTTTGCTGGTAATAATCAATAATCAAGGTGGCGGAATATTTTCATTTCTGCCAATTTCTCAGCAGAAAAAAATGTTTGAAACGTATTACGGTACACCACACAACCTGAACTTCAGTTCAATTTCTGCAATGTTTGATCTGGAATATCACAAGCCAGAATCAATTAAAGCTTTTGAGGAAGTTTTTTTAAAGGCATCTCAAAATAATAAATCGGCAGTAATCGAAGTAATTACAAAGCGTGATCAGAATCCGAAACAACTTGAGGCACTTAAACAGAAACTCATGAAATGTGCGTTTGTACCTGAATAATATGATGTTAATCAAAACACTAATTATTCAAACAGATAATTAAATCAATTATTCTTTCTTCATACCTACTCACTCTTGTTCCCCAAAATCACAATGTCTGCCCGCTATGATTTGCCCCTGATTGGAGCAACTTTATTTTTACTCTCATGGGGAACAGTTATGATCTACAGTACAGGCGGGGTCTTTGCCGAACTTCAATACAATGACGGACATTACTTTTTATACCGACACCTTATTCATGTGCTGGCAGGACTTGCCGCAATGGGTGTAGCTTTGACTGTTGACTACAAAAAATGGAAGCAGTTATCAATATGGCTCATGGCGGGAATGCTTGTTCTGCTGATTCTTGTTTTAATTCCTGAAATAGGACACGAAGTAAAAGGAGGACGCCGCTGGCTGCGTTATGGTTCATTGAGTATCCAGCCTGCTGAATTACTGAAGGTTGTTTTGATTATTTATGTGGCATCGTATCTGGAAAGGAAACAAGAACTGCTGGCTTCTTTCTTTCGTGGTTTAACACCAAATTTTATAGTCACAAGCATTTTTCTTTTTCTGGTCCTGCTGCAACCGGATTTTGGCAATGTAATTTTGATGGCAACAACAGTCCTGCTTATGCTGTACGTAGGTGGCGGCCGCCCAGTACACATTGCCAGTAGTCTGATAGGTGTGGGAATAATTGCCGGACTATTGATTGCCTCGCATACCTATCGTGTCCAGCGAATGCTGGCTTTTTTGAATCCATGGGATGATCCGCAAAATTCAGGGTTCCAAATTATCCAATCATTCATCGCCCTTGGCACAGGAGGATGGGTTGGCAGAGGTCTTGGCGAAAGCCTTCAAAAAAGGCTTTTCCTGCCTGATGCCCACACTGATTTCATTTTCGCCATTATTGGAGAAGAACTTGGGTTTTTGTGGATATTTGTTTTGATCATCCTCTTTTCTGTTTTTATTTGGCGGGGCTACTGGATTGCGTGGAATGTTCGGGATACATTTGGTAAACACTTGTCTTTTGGCGCTACAACAATTTTAAGCCTTCAAATTATTCTGAATCTTTTCGTCGTAGTGGGACTGCTCCCTACAAAGGGCTTACCGCTTCCTTTTATAAGTTACGGTGGAACTTCTCTTGTAGTTTCAATGTTTTTGACCGGGCTCTTGCTTAATATAAGTGCGCGTCTCAGGCCTGTTGAAGAAACTCCCGAAAAAGGTTTAGCCACTGCCACTAAGCCCCCACCTAATGTGTAAAGTTTTTTGTTATAATTTATTCCGGATAAGATTCACAAATTGGTTCCGTCCTTCCTTTCAGAAACCATTTATCCGGATAATATTCCTGCTGGCATTCAGCTGCTTTTTTCTCTCCATTTTTTCCCCGGGTCAGTCCATACAGCTCTCAACCAAAATTGTTTTTGCACAATCTGCTGAGAAAGAAACAGATACCAAGAAAAATCATCGACTGGAAAATTTCTTAATCAGCACCAAAGATCGTGATGACTGGACTAGACTGATGCTGGCAATTTTGAAAAGTGTGCCCGCAGTAGAGCGTATCTTATCTCAGGATGTAAGTGTAAATGTACGTGGAACAAATAGATTCCACGGTGTAACTCCTTTAATGTTTGCATCCAGAATCGGAGCTGAGGTGATTGTAGAATTACTGGTAAAAAAAGGTGCCCGGCTGAATGATACAGATACTTTAGGCAAAACAGCTTTGATTGAAGCAGCAAAAATGGGTTATTTAAATATCGTCAGGTTCTTACTTCAACAGGGAGCAAATCCAAACGCTGAGACTAATCAAAAATGGACCGCATTAATGTATGCATCACACAGCGGACATGATGAAGTCCTGGAATATTTATTAATACATGGTGCAAATGCTGATTCGCAAAATAAATTGGGTATGTCACCAGTTATGTATGCTTCCCAGAACGGTCATATTAAAATTGTGCAAAAATTAATTAATCGTGGTGCAAATGTTAATTTGACCTCGCTCAATGGGTCAACAGCATTGATGTGGGCAATCAGTTCCGGTCACGACAATATTGCTGAACTGCTGTTGAAATCTGATGCAAAACCCCACTCTGTCGAAAATGAGTTTAAAAGATCACCATTGCTTCTGGCTGCAAAGCATGGAAGAGAATCCATCGTTAATAGTTTGTTATCTTCTGGAGCAGATTTGAAAGCTGTTGACAAAGATGGAGCAAACGCTCTGATACTGGCTCTTGAAAACAGCCATTTTGACACTGCTCTACTTCTGATTGAAAAAGGTATCCAGGTTAATAATCCGGACAAGAAAAAAGTTACTCCTCTTATGATCTCTGCCTCTAAGGGAGATTTTGACCTGACCAACCTGCTGATTGACAAAGGGGCGGAAATTAATGCCAGGGATTCCGCTGGTAAAACCGCATTGATGTATGCCGCCGCAAAAGGAGACATAAACATTGTAAAATTGTTGCTTCGGGAACAGAGCAGACTTGATTTTCGTGACTATTTAGGCAGGACGGCATGGATGTATGCAGTTGAAAACCAAAGCCATTCAATGGTGAAATTTCTCAGCAAAAAGGAAATTGATAACCATGAAAATCTGTTTTTCGCGGTTTCAAACGGACACCTTGAAGCAGTTAAAATCCTGCTCAAATTAGGTGCAAAATTAAATGTCCGTGATAAGCAAGGTTGGACACCATTGATGCGGGCAGCAAATAATGGACATACAAAAATTATGGCCATTCTGATCAAAAACGGGGCAACAATTAACAGGTTTGATGAAGTAAGCCCCACTAAGTCCGGCTGGACCCCACTGATGCTTGCTGCTGGAGGCGGTCATATCGAAATTGTGAAGATTCTCATATCAAAAGGCGCCGATCTGACAGATAGAGACAAGGATAAATGGAGCGCATTGACATGGGCTTCCTTCATGGGCCATATCGATGTTGTAAATTATTTGACACAAAATGACGCGATTATTGACCAGCGCGGTTCTGACGGAGCAACCCCCCTGATTTGGGCAGCATCTCAGGGGCATACAAATGTAGTTCAGGCATTATTAAGCCAAGGAGCAAAGATAAATATGAAAGATATCAATGGCAAAACTGCTTTGGCACATGCAGCACTACAAGGGTATTTTTCTACAGCAAAGACACTGATTAAATATGGAGCGGACTTAGATCGCAATTTGCTCTATGCAGCACGTAGAGGATACAACAAAATGGTAATATTTCTACTGAACGAAAATGCTGAAATTGATTATATTTCTGCAAACAGAGAAACTTCTCTGGCTCTTGCGATTCAGGAAAAGCATTTGGAAACAGCAAGAATTCTACTTGATCACGGAGCAAATACTGCTGTACAGAATGCACAGGGACAAACACCTTTGATGTCAGCGGTTTTAACGGGTGAAGCTAAAATTGTAAAACTCCTTCTTCAACATCAAAAACAGGCAAGTCCGATATCTGAGTTGGAAACTACAGATTTTATCGGAAATACCCCGTTAATGGTATCTGCAGATAAGGGGTTTTTAGACATAACAAAAATTCTGCTTGATCGAAAAGCAAAAGTTGAAACCAAGAACCGCTGGGATGAAACAGCTTTGATACTGGCTTCTTCCAAAGGTTTTCGTGAAATTGTCACACTGCTGATCAAGCAAGGAGCAAATATACGCTCCAGAGATGTTGCTGAAAAAACAGCCTTGTTAAGAGCCGCTCAAAATGGACACCTGTTAATTGTTGAGATGCTTCTTGCACTGGGCGCGAATCTTCATTTTAATGCTTTTGACCTTGGAGGTGAAGGAGGAACTCCTCTAATACAGGCAGCAAGAAATGGCCATAAAGATGTTGTGCAGATACTTCTGAACGCAGGCGCAAATATCAATACAACTGAACTTATGTTTCATCATTCAGCTTTGATGGTCGCAGCACTAAATGGACACGTGAAGACGGTGGATCTCCTGCTGAATGCAGGTGCTGATCCCATGTTAAAAGACACCTCAAAGCGTTCAGCCCTATTACTTGCTGCTTCAAATAACCATTTTTTAGTTGTAAAACAGCTGAGGGATGCCGGCCAAAATGGGAATCAAGTTGATTCCAACGGTAACGGCATTTGGCATTTAATGGCAATGAGTGATGTTGATAAAGAATCCGGACAAATCAAACTCGACTTGCAGCAAAAAGATCAGGACACTACTGCGATAATGAAAGAGCTGATCTCGCTTGGAATACTGCTGGACACCTTTAACAATGAAGGTGAAACAGCTTTGATCATTGCGGCTAAACAAGGAAAGGCAAAGATAGTAAAAAACCTGCTCGAATTGGGTGCCTCAACTGAAATACTTACGCCGGAAGGAGAGAGTGCTTTGACGTTAGCGGAAGCAGCCGGACACAATGAAGTTATAAAACTGCTGCGCTGATTATTACAGAAATAAATCGTTTCAGTATCTTTAAATAGAATTCATCTTCATCAATTTTTCCCTCTGTTAAACCTGCTCTGAGATAATGTAATTTTGCAAGGAACTCTTCTTTTGAATTACAATGACTCCAGCCTTTATCCTTGATATGAACCAGTTTTTCATACTCCTCCGGAGAAACTTCCAGAGGGTTATCCAAAGCATGTGGTGTTAAAAGGATCATAATATTTTCAGAAAATAAAAAAAAGTAGAAATGGCTGCGTTTGTGTAATAAGTTGAATTACATTTTTGCATTAACAATATTTGCTTGCAAGCCAACCAAAAAATTCATGAGCAACAAAATCAGCTCCCAAATTCCTATTACAAAAATCAGAACCACTTTCTGGATAGGGAGTATTGTGTCCGGAGTCTTACTTGGCCTTAATGCTCCAGGATTTGGAACTCAATGGTTTGGTTTAGTCTCTTTTTTCCCATTGATCTTTACTTTGGAACAACTCCGGGAAAAATCATGTGTCTCCTTAAGAAAGCACTGCTTGCTGTTTTTTTGTGTATGCTGGCTGACAGGTGGAATTGCCTCATTGATAGGCGGTAATTGGATCACAAACAGTATCCATGTTTTTGGTCACATACCAATGATCTTTGCCTTGTTGATCACAGGTGCAGGCTATGGACTGGAAGTTGGTCTGCAGCTTTTTGTCTATTTCGGACTTCCTTTGCTTTGCATTAGAAAACTCGGCAGTTGGGACTTACCCCTGCGTCTGTCATTTGTGGCAGCAATTGATCCATGGTATCCGCGCTTGTTTCACTGGAATTATGGCGGTTTAACTTTTTCTCAATTCCCGTTTATTGAACAAGCTGCGGATATTATCGGTTCATCCGGACTTCTTCTGTATAGTGCAGGGTTGTCCTTCCTGCTTTTAGGATGGTGGCGTTTAAAATCAGATAGCCAGAATTATGTGCAAAGTGATGCAACAAGAAGATTCCTCAAACGAGCCACTGCAGCATATATATCATTATGTGCCGCAGGTTTGATCTACGGTGCATGGCGAGTTCAGGATCTTAAAACAAACGTTGATCTGCCAAAATCTGATTCACTAATAAATGTCATTGTTATTCAGCCTAATTTTTCTCTTCAGAATCTAGCATCAAATCCTGATCTTGCACATTCAAAACGTCAAGGAAATCTGGAAAGTTTGCTTGAGGATTCAGAACAGGCCTTGTCAAAACTTTCGAATCAAACTGCTGAACCTACACTGCTGGTATGGCCTGAATCTGTTTTCCCTCATCCTTTTTTTAAGGTAAATGAAGCAAGCAGTAAAGTGATGCATTTTGCAAAAGAACATAATACTTCAATTTTATTTTCTACTGTGGACTGGAATAATACGGAGTCAGGTATAAAATATCATGGAGTCTCAGTGCTGGTCGGAGCAAACGGCAAAGTGCTAGGACGATACAATAAGATTTTCCTCATTCCATTTGGTGAGATGATTCCATTTTCAAACTTATTCCCCGGAATTGCTTCCTTGCTTCGTCACAACATTGCCAACATGTCCGAGTTTGAGCCGGGAAAGGAATACAGCGTTTTTTCCTTGTCAGAAAATGTTAAGTTGTCCGCGCCAATTTGCTTTGATGTATTCTCTCCAAATGTAGTACGTGGCATGTCTCTCAATGGCGCTAACCTGATAGTGAATCTGAGCAACCTGGCCTGGTTCGGACGTACCACTGCTTCGGACAACATGGCTGCAGTATTACGCTGGCGAGCCATAGAAAACAGAGTTCCGGTTGTCTTTGCTTCAAACAATGGGGAAAGTGTAATCATCGGCGCCGATGGAAAAAACATCAGCAGACAACTGGAGCTTTTTGAAAAAGGCGCGTTAATCTCCAAACTTCAACTTCAATCGCGATTCTCATTCTTCCGTCAATATGTGGAGTGGATTCGCGGAGGTTTTGTTTGCATATTTATTGTGCTGGTTGTTATTGCACATGTTCGTGGGAAAATATTTCATAAATAATTCCCCTTCAGACTATCACTATATTTTCAAGGAGAAATAATGGATTTAGGACTTAAAGGTAAAGTCGCTATGGTTGCCGCCTCCAGTAAAGGACTCGGCTTTGGTATCGCAAAGGCACTGGCTGAAGAAGGTGCATTGCTGTCAATCGGCAGCCGTACCAAAGATGATATTGAGGCTGCGGCGGAACAACTGCGGAAAGAAACCGGAACGCAAGTATTAGCTTCGGTAATGGATTCATCAAATCCGGAATCAATACTAAATTGGACGGATGCCACACTCATGGAATATGGCGGGGTGGACAAACTGGTGGTCAATGCCGGAGGACCACCTGCTGGTAAATTCGAGGATTTTTCAGATGAAGACTGGCAGTCCGCTTTTGAGTTAAACCTTTTCAGCGCTGTTCGTATGATACGGGCAGCCCTGCCATCGATGCGTGAACGCGGTGGCGGTTCAGTTTTGACAATCACTTCAATGGCTGTCAAGGAACCGATTGATGTGCTGATTCTCTCCAATGTAATGCGCTCCGGTGTAACCAGTTTGATAAAAAGCCTTTCCGCGCAGCTTGCGGCAGATAACATCCGTCTTAATAATCTTATGCCTGGTAGAATCAAAACAGATCGTATCAAGCACCTTGATTCACTGAATGCAAATGGCGGTTTGCTTAAAACAGTGTGGTAATCCAAACTCAAGTTTCCCTCATTTCTGCCGATAATCTTGATCAAGAAGAATATGCCTATTCATTCCGGAACATTCTGAATATGGAAAGTTCAACTAAAATGAGAAGGATATTCCGATTCAATCAATTTGATCAAAAAATGAGGTGCAAATGCCTGTCAATTACCTTAATGTATATCTTTTCGCCATCTTTGGAGCCCTGTTAGCAACACTGATTGGAATTGTGGTCAGCTATTCCGGCATGTCCGAAACAAGCTTTCTTGTCACTCGAGGAATGGAAATCACAACCTATTATCTTGATAAAAATCGCCATGACCTTTATGTATATGGGCTGGTTTACAGTATAACATTTGGAATAGCCTTGCTGCTGTTTCTTGCGGCTATTGTGATTCCTACAAAAGAGCAAATCAAAAAACGTTCAGCCTCTCCGCAAATAGCCGGAACAACCGGAACAGGAACAATTTTCACCGATGAAACGTCTGCAGAGGAAGAAGAATCCAGTATTGATACTGAAGCTGTACCTGAGTCAGATCAATCTCTTGAAATTGAACTGGAACCTGATGTCGAGTCTTTTGTAGACGATGAAGACGATGAAGAGGAAGAGTCTGCTCTTACAGGAAGTACTGAAGATGAAGATTCAGATGTGATATATGGTACAGGAAGAATCACAGATCAGGCACATAGAACTTTCATTCTAAACAGCCCTGACAGCGCAGTAAAATTCCTGCTGCGTAAAGAACTGAACGGCAAACCTTTGAAATCAACACAAGATGAAATCTATGAAAACTGGCAGGATCGTGGATTGTCCAGAGGCAAATTGCGAAAGCATTTTCTCAAGATAATGGAATGGGATAGTGTGCCCGAATTGGAAGTCAGCGAAATTTACGAGCAAGTTAAAGACAAAGTATATGAAATCAAACGAACCTGAATCACACGAAGCATTGTTCATTCATAGAGGTAAAAACTATTAATGAGTTCAAAGCTTTTCAAAGGAACCCCAACATATTTACTGGACCCGAAATTAAGTGAGGCTTTCCACATCGCGAGACTGCTGGAAAAACCACTTTTACTCGAAGGTGAGCCTGGAACAGGAAAAACCAAACTTGCACAGGAGTTTGCCGCACAGCAAAACCTCCCACTTTTTGAAGTTCCAATCACATCAGAAAGTAAGGTTTCTTTACTTGTATCAAGATTTGATGAAGTACAGCGCCTGATGGATGCGCAAGCTGCTGTGGCAAACGCGCAAATGAAACAGGCCGGAATTGAGATGCAAATTGATACAGGCGGACGCCATGTGGATAAACTTTCAGAGTATGTCCATTTGGGCCCGTTCGCACAGGCCTTCTCTACACCGGGATCGGTTCTGCTACTGGATGAAATCGACAAGGCCCCACGGGAACTTCCTAACAATCTCTTGTTTTTACTTTCCGAACGACGGATTGTTGTTCCGGAAACACAGCAAACAATTTCATGCAAGCCCGGAGAAATGCCGATCATTGTGATAACATCCAATCACGAACAGGATTTACCTGCTCCTTTTATACGGCGCTGCATATATGCCTATATTGAGTTTCCGCCTCCTGAAAGGATGAGAGAAATTGTCCGCATGCATCATCCTGGCGCAAATAAAAAAATTGTATCTGCTGCAATCGAAATTTTTTATCAGTTGCGTGAGCTTGACCTGACTCGTAAACCAAGTACCGGTGAAATTTTAGATTGGATTGGGTATTTGGTTCAGACAAAAGTGCTGGACTCAAAAGTAGTTGAAAAACTGAAAGGGGCACACACACTGGTTAAACATCGGGACGACCGGGAACTTCTGCAAATTATTCAGGAAAAAGGAATTGAAGCTGCCACCAGCCGCAAATCACCACGCTGGTAAACTCTTCCTCTCTATTTCAAAAAAGATTATGTATCTGATAGGTTTCTTTATACTTATCTTTCTGCTTGGAAGCATCCCATTCGGTTTATTGATCAGCCGTTACTGGTTAAAAATTGACATTCGCCAGCAGGGAAGCGGTAACATCGGCATGACCAATGTGATGAGAGTTGGAGGGAAATTGCCGGGATTGCTGACCTTTGTACTGGACTTTGGCAAAGGCAGCGCGGCTGTGCTGCTTGCAGATAAATTCACTCCGGCATTAAAAATTGATGCCGAAAATCAAATTGCCTTTCTCGGACTTGCAGGAGTTACAGTGGTCTGCGGACACGTCTTTTCAGTTTTTCTCCACTTCAAAGGCGGTAAAGGAATATCCACTTTATTCGGTGTTTTAGCTGTTTTGAATTTAACCACCGGTATCTGTGCTGCGTTTATCTGGGTTGGCATGTTTATCTGGAAACGTATATCAAGCCTTTCTGGGATCACCATGCTGGCAACACTTCCATTGTTGTTCCTGCTGATCCCCTTGTTAAAAAAAGAATCACCTGATTGGCCTGTGTTTTTCATGTTTCTTCTGTTATCATTTTTGCTGCTCTACAAGCATCGTGAAAATATTAATCGTCTGCTTAAAGGACAGGAAGGTAAACTCAGTGCCGGTGAAATCCCCGATGAACATAATTGATACTTACCCCAGATGAATCCACTCACACCTTTGATTTTCTTCTTCGGCAAAAGTATGTTCCGTCATGTCCTGCTGTTTGCCGGACTTGCTCTCATATCCTGGTTAATGGCACTTGGTGGAATTGGATGGGGAGGTTATTTTTTGTGGATTGCACTGATCTTGTTAGCCACCATTATTATCTGGAGAGCAGGAGATTTTTTCTCATCCGCGGCAACTTACATCCAGGAAAAACACGACATACCGCAATCCATTAAAGCGGCAGTGATAGATGCAATTGCCAGTTCATTTCCGGAATTTTGTGTAGCAGTAATCGCAGTATTGATGATCGGACGAGCAGAGGTTGGTATTTCAAGCATTGTTGGATCAGCACTTTATAATGTGCTGGTAATCCCGGCAGCATCAGGATTGGTCGCCGCAAGTCCAATGGTCATCAGCAGGGAAGTGGTTTGGCGTGACAATATCTTTTATTTTGGTGTGGTTCTGTTGCTTGGTGCAATACTATGGATTTTCCCAAATGAGTGGGGTGCAGGTGTTGCGTTATTGTTCCTGCTTGCTTACCTGGGCTATGTTTTTCTGCTTCATCGAGACTTCAAGAAATCACGTAATCAGGAAAGGGAAGCTAATATCACAGAAAAAATAGTTGATGATGAAGATGATGAGCTGGAGCTGACATCCGAAAAAAATGCGTGGTTCTGGATTTTAATAATGATGATTATCATGGGAGGAGCTTCTCACCTGCTTGTGGAGTCTTCACTTGCTCTTGGCGATATGTTGGGTATTGATGGAGTGATTATGGGGTTTGTGGTGATTGCGGCAGGAACATCAGTTCCTGATACAGCTCTCTCAGTTATCAGCGCAAAAAAAGGACAGTATGATGCCGCAGTTTCAAACGTTTTTGGAAGCAATATTTTTGACATCTGCGTTTGTTTAAGTATTCCGATTTTGCTGGCTCTGGCAATGAGTGGAGAAACCACCAATATTAATCTGCCGCAAACAGGTTTGATCTGGAGCCTGATAGGTGCAACATTATTAGCAATTTTTTTCTTCTGGAGCAACAATTACACTCTCACCAAAATTAAAGCAGGAATGATGGGTATGCTGTACCTGCTCATTATTTTAGTCTCTTTCACATTTTAATTTAGCTAAAATATGGTTCGTTCATAGAACCACAAAAGACAAATTCACCAAATCCCAATCTTTAATCCCAGAAAAATATAAAAAACAACTTCTGTTAACTGTTGAGTAGCACCCATGCAATCGCCGGTAACGCCACCGAACTTCTTCCTGAAATAGGCCATCAAAAGCAGCCACATTAGCAATGCAGAAAAAATTCCCATCCAGACATGATTCCAAATCAAAAGCAAAGGTAAAAAGCCAAAAAACAAATTGACGGCCAGGTCAACCTTTGAAACATCAGTCATAGCACTGGATTTACTGTCTGCTGAATCACTGACATACTCTAAAAAACGGAGCTGTGAGATTGCGAGAAAGCGGCTTAAAGCATGAGCTGAAATCCAAATCCAAGGCAAACTTTCTGTCTCAATTTGTAAAAGTGCAAAAAACTTGAGCAGAACCAAAAGCAAAATGCCCAGTGCCCCATAAGTCCCTATCCGGGAATCTTTCATGATTCTCAGTTTTTCTTCCGGAGTACCACCGTGTCCAAAACCGTCGCAGGTATCAGCAAAACCGTCTTCGTGCAATGCTCCGGTAAGCAAAATTCCTACTGTCAGACCCAGCAAAACTGCAATCGGTTCAGGACCTTCGGAAGAGGATTGCCCTATAAGTGAACCGGAAATAAGCATTTGCGCCAACATCCATACAGAAACACTTACAGCACCAACAATCCATCCTACGAGAGAAAAGTAACGAGATGAAGGGGAAGTTTCGGCTGAAAACCAATGTGTGGGAAGGGGTATTCTGCTGTAAAACGTCAATGCCCCGGTAAAGCGCTGCAGTTCCTTTCTGAATTTATTTACCATCAGTACGATCACTAACGCCGGCAGATTCAAAGGATGCCATTTGATTCAGAAAAGCAACAGCAGACTGCAAAATTGGGAAAGCCACTGCGGCACCTGTACCTTCACCCAGACGCATTCCTAATGATATAAGTGGTTCAGCCTGCAAAAATTTCAGCATTTCCGCGTGTCCCTGTTCATCAGACTGATGAGTAAAAACAGCATACTGCTGAATTCCCGGAACAATTTTGGAAGCAGCAAGAAAAGCCGCGGTTGCAATAAAACCGTCAATAAGCAATATTCTCTTCATGACAGCGGATTCCAGCATCGCGCCTACCATCATAGCAATTTCAAAACCTCCGAATGTGGCCAACACTTCAAGTGGATCTTTAATTTCCGCATGTTTTTCCAATGCTTTGCGGATTACATCCTCTTTCATTGCAAGTCCGGAATTATCCAGTCCTGTCCCTTTTCCAACACAGTCTTCCAGGGGAAGTCCAGTGTATCGCTGCATCAAAGCTGCGGCAGAAGAGGTATTCCCAATTCCCATCTCACCAAAACCGATCACATTGCAATCTGTCTCTGGAATCGTACGACATAACTCTGCTCCTGTCTCAATTGCCCGTTTACATTCTTCAGTACTCATTGCCGGCTCTTTATTGAAATTCTTTGTCCCTTCTCCTATTTTTGCCGAAATCAATTCCGGATGCTCAGGCAATTCACCTTTTACGCCTGCATCCACAACATGCAAACTGAGATTGTTCTGACGACAAAATACATTTATGGCTGCGCCGCCGTTTAGAAAATTGAGCACCATCTCCGCTGTGACCTCCTGTGGATATGGACTCACTCCTTCTTCTGTAATTCCGTGATCACCGGCAAAAACCAGAATTGTCGGACTATTAAGTTCTGGAGTGAGGCTGTTCTGAATTCTTCCGGCTTGCATTGCCAGTTTTTCCAGCCTGCCCAGTGATCCAGGAGGTTTTGTTTTGGTGTCAATTTTTTGCTGTAAATCGTCTTCAATTGACGAAGAAACAGGAGGAATTAAAAAATTTTTCATTGCAAATAATTCGTTCTTATCATTCTTAGTGTTGATCAATCTGACTCTAATAAAAAGAGTCATAATTTGACGTGAAAAATCCGGAATATGTTTTTATTCCATATACTACATCCGGGCTCAATTTAACTGCACCTTTTTTATTCAAGCACTTCCAGTACATTTTCAGGAGGTCGTCCAATCACTGCCCCTTTGGGAGTAATTACTATCGGTCTTTCAATTAACACAGGATTATCAGCCATGATTGACAGCCACTGTTCCCGTGTAAGTTCATCATCGGCAGAGATTCCCAGTTCCTTTGCTTTATCTTCCTTGAATCTTACAAGCTGTCTAGGATGAATCTTCAATTTGCTGACGATCTCCTCCAATTCATCCTTGGATGGTGGATCTTTCAGGTACTCAATAATAGTCGGCTCAATAC